>ERZ773049.139-NODE-139-length-44373-cov-7.462792_pt1 | contig 44373 bp, 35 predicted proteins | sample MGYA00580633_ERZ773049 | MGnify/ENA primary metagenome ERZ773049 (study PRJEB29015, sample SAMEA2737991) | human oral metagenome | biome: human oral; feature: human-associated habitat; material: dental | place: China | collected 2066 ...
CATATTGGCCAAAAAAATCCCGCACACCGTGTGTCCGGTATGCGGGATTAGTCGTGAAAGCAGGGTAGGAGGGGGGCGCTCGGTCAGAAGCGAGCCGAGAGCTTCTCCAGCATGTCGCGCGTCATGGCGTCGAGATCGTAGCGCGGTGCCCAGTCCCACTCCTCGCGGGCGCAATGGTCGTCCATGTGATTCGGCCACGAGTCGGCGATAGACTGCCGCAAGGGATCGACGGCGTACTCCATGACGAAGTCGGGCCGATACTTGTGGATCTGCCGGTAGATGATCTCCGGATCGAAGCTCATCGAGGCGATGTTGAACGCGTTGCGATGACGAAGCCTCGACGGGTCGGCCTCCATCAGCTGGATCGCTGCACGCAGGGCGTCGGGCATGTACATCATGTCCATGAACGTGCCGGCCTGGATGGGGCAGCGGAACGTCTCGCCCCGAGCCGCGGCGTAGAAGATGTCGACGGCATAGTCCGTCGTGCCACCGCCCGGAGGCGTCACGTACGAGATCAGCCCCGGGAAGCGCACGCCACGCGTGTCGACGCCGAAGCGGGTGTAATAGTAGTCGCTGAGCAACTCACCCGTCACCTTCGTCACGCCATACATGGTGTGTGGCCGGCAGATGGTATCCTGCGGCGTCATGTCTTTCGGCGCACCGTCGCCAAAGGCTCCGATCGAGCTGGGGGTGAAGACGGCGCAGCCCCGTTCACGGGCTACTTCGAGCACGTTCATCAGGCCGTCGATGCCGATGTGCCAAGCCAGGCGGTGCTTGCTTTCGGCCACGGCCGAGAGTAGCGCTGCGAGGTTGTACACCGTGTCGACGCGATACTTCGCCACCGTGTCTGCGATCTGCTGTCCGTTCGTGATGTCCACAATGGCTGCCGGGCCCGTTTCGGCCAGCTCGCCCTTGGGTTCGGCTCCGGGTATGTAACCCGCAACCACATTCTCTCCGTAATGCTTTCGCAATTCCAAGGTCAGTTCAGAGCCGATTTGTCCGGTTGAACCGATTACCAATATGTTTTTCATCTTGCTGAATGTGAATTTTTGCGCGCAAAGGTATCAGAATAGGTATACGACAAAATAGAAACCCATACAATCTGCAAAAAGAGATGATGCGTGCACTTCAAAACGCACAGCGACGGGCTGTCGCAGTTTTGCATGGCCCCGAAACACACAGCGACGGGCTCGCGCAGACGTGTGGCGCTACGCTGATATCGCATCGGTGGCTGAGGGATGAGGCGCCGGCCCCGTTTTACCTCGAACTACGTCTTACATTTGCCGCCGCGAAACCATAATTACATACACAAAGAGTCATGTACGGAAAAATTCAAGCGTTCCTCCAGCAGGAACTGGCCGACATCGAGTCGGCGGGATTATTCAAAAAAGAACGCATCATCCGAACGCCGCAACGCGCTGACATCCGCGTTGGCGACGGCGAGGAGGTGTTGAACTTCTGCGCCAACAATTACCTCGGGCTATCCGACAATCCGCGCCTCATCGAGGCCGCCACACGCGCCATGCAACAGCGCGGATTCGGTATGTCGTCCGTGCGCTTCATTTGCGGTACGCAGGACATGCACAAGGATCTCGAGGCCGCCATCGCCCGCTTCTTCCGGACGGACGACACGATCCTTTACGGCTCCTGTTTCGACGCCAACGGCGGACTCTTCGAGCCGCTCCTCGGCGAGCAGGACGCCATCATCTCCGATGCCCTCAACCACGCCTCGATCATCGACGGCGTACGCCTCTGCAAGGCCAAACGTTTCCGCTACGCCAATGCGGATATGGCCGACTTGGAGCGTTGCCTGAAGGAAGCCGCGGGCTGTCGCTTCCGCGTGATTGCGACGGACGGCGTCTTCTCGATGGACGGTAACGTGGCGCCGATGGACCAGATCTGCGACCTGGCCGAGCGTTACGACGCGTTAGTGATGGTCGACGAGTCGCACTCTGCGGGCGTCGTCGGGCCGACGGGACGCGGCGTGGCGGAGCAGTTCAACCTCTACGGACGCATCGACATCTTCACCGGTACGCTGGGCAAGGCCTTCGGCGGCGCTATGGGCGGCTTCACCACGGGCCGGAAGGAGATCATCGACATGCTCCGCCAGCGGTCGCGCCCGTACCTCTTCTCCAACTCCGTGGCCCCGTCGATCGTCGGCGCGAGCATTGAGATGTTCAAGATGCTCGACGAGAGCGACACGCTCCACACGAAGCTGGCGCGCAACGTGACCTACTTCCGCGACCGCATGATAGAGGCAGACTTCGACATCAAGCCTACGCAGTCGGCCATCTGCGCCGTGATGCTGTACGACGCGAAGCTCTCGCAAGACTTCGCCCGCGAAATGCAGCACGAAGGCATCTACGTGACCGGCTTCTACTATCCGGTCGTGCCCAAGGATCAAGCGCGCATCCGCGTGCAGCTCTCTGCCGGACACGAGCGCGAGCACCTCGACAAGGCCATCGCCGCCTTCATCAAAGTAGGCCGTACGCTGGGCGTCATCAAGTAGACGTAAGCCTGCCGACAAGCCCCCCGACGCCGATCGGACAGATTTCAGACCTGCCCGGTCGGCGTTTCCTTTCCTATTTATAGACTTATGACATTCCAACCCATCTCCCTCACCGATCGCGACGCGATCAGCGCATTCACCCTGAATGCCCCCTATTCCAACTGCGATTTCGCCTTCGCCAACATATGCAGCTGGCGGTTCCTCTACGACACCGAGTATGCCATCGAGGACGGCTTCCTCTTCATCCGCTTTTACATCGAGGAAAACGCGGGCCGACGACTGGCCTACATGATCCCCATCGGTCACGGCGACCTGGGCGCAGCCATCCGTAAGCTGGACGAAAACAACCACGTGAACGGTTTCGGCCACCCGCTGCTTGTGCTCGGTATTACCCCCGAGGCACGCCCGGAGCTGGAGGCTGCCTGCCCCGACGAGTTCGCCTACATGGCCGACCGCGACTACTTCGATTACATCTACCTGCGCGAGGAGCTACTCACGCTGCGCGGCAAAAAACTCCAGTCGAAGCGCAACCACGCCAACCGTTTCCGCAAGGAATACACCTACACCTACCTGCCCCTCACGCCCGAGACGGCCCCCTGCTGCATGGAGCTGGAGCGCACCTGGATGCGCGCCAACGCGACGGACGACAACGCCGACGACCTCACCAATGAGCGCCGATCGATGGACTTCGCCCTCCGCAACTTCGAAGCGCTGGGCCTCACCGGTGGCGCCCTGGTCATCGACGACCACATCGTGGCCTTCACCTACGGATCGCCCATTAACCGCACCACCTTCGGCGTGCACGTCGAGAAGGCCGACACGCGCTACGAGGGCATTTTCAGCGTCATCAACCAGGAGTTTGTCGCCCACATCCCGGAGACGTACACCTACATCAATCGCGAGGAGGACCTCGGGCTACCGGGCCTCCGCAAGGCCAAACTGTCGTACAACCCCGCCGTGCTGCTGGAGAAGTTCGGCGCCGTGAAGCGTCGATGAGCAGCGACCCGCGACTGCCCGCGATGATGCGCCTCTGGCAGGACACGTTTGGCGACTCCGACGCCTTCGTCCGCCTTTTCTTCACCCGCGTCTACCGGCCCCAGAATGCCCTCACGCTCAGCCGCGACGGACGCCTCGCGGCCATGCTCCACATCGTCCCCTACCGCCTCCGCGTGGGGAGGCGCACGCTCCCCGCGGCCTACATCTGCGGCGTCAGCACCCGCCCCGAGGCGCGCGGCCAGGGGCTGATGACGGCCCTCATGCGCCGCGCCCTCCGCACGATGCGCCGCCGAGGCTTCGCCCTCACTACGCTCATCCCCGCCGAGCCGTGGCTCTTCGACGTCTACGCCCGCTTGGGCTACGTCCACCCCATCCCCGCCCGCGACGAGCGGATCTCCACGGACGGCCTGTCCCTCACGCCCACCCCCATCCGCGTTGCGCCCTGCACCGACGCGCGTTTTTACGCCGCCTTCGACCGCCTCGAACGCCGCCGCCCGTGCGCCATCCTGCACACGGCCCGCGACTTCGACACGATCCGCCTCGACTGCGAATCGGACGGCGGCCGTGTGCTCGTGGCCCTCGCCGACGGGCGGCCCTCGGGCTTCCTCTTCGAGGCGCCCGAGGCGGGCGGCGTGGTGCGCGTCAAGGAGTTGCTCGCCGATAGTGCGGACGCCAAGACGGCCCTCCTTCGCGCCGCTGCCACGCGTCACGGCGCCACGCAGCTCCGCATTCGTCGCCCCCCGCAGCCCGGCTGTCCCTCGCAGCCTTACGGACTGGCCGCACGGCTCGACGACCGTCTCTCGGCGGCCGACATCGCTCGGCTCCACATGGCGCTGATGCTCGATTAGCCGAGCTGTGCGTCGTTTCCACCCGTTTTCGGGTCCCTGATCCTGATTTCTATTTAATTCAAAACGTGTATCCTATCGTATGGCTTGAAATACGATCTGATACACGTTTATTTTATATCAGATAGCACGCAATCTAATCCGATACAAAATGGATTCGCTCCGGATAGCACGCAATCTAATCCGATACAAAATGGATTCGCTCCGGATGGCATGCAATTTAATCTGAATCAAAACTGATTCGCTCCGGATGGCATGCAATCTAATCCGAATCAAAACTGATTCGATCCAGATTGCATGCAATCTAATTCAAATCAAAACTGATTCGTATTATATGGCGTACAAAACGGCGTATTTCCATTTTGTTTAAGTGTATATGTCGTGCTATATGATCCAATACAAAATTGATTCGCATCATATGGCATGCAATCTGATCCGAATCAAAATTGTATTACTTTAGATTGCATGCAATCTGATCCGATACAAAACTGTTTCGCTCTGGATTGCACGACAAACGAAGCGTTTCTATTTTGTATACATAGAGGTGGAAGGGGATGTGATCTGAATCAAGATGGATTCAAAAGAGAAGGTCGGCTATACGATATAAATCAAGAAAGCGGCTGCTTGTTTCTTAGCGTCGAGAGGCAGCCGTCACCCCACGGCTGGTCGATGACGACCGACGGAGAGGGCTTCTTTACCTGCGTACAATAATGCACCGGCCTCGTAGTTATAAAGGGGCTTATTTTTTGAACGAAACATTGACACAAACCCCTATGATGAACCTTCGTAGAATCGTCGGCCTGTTGCCGGCGCTGCTCCTGCCCGCGGCCCTGCTGCATGCACAGGACAAGTACAAACAATTCAGCCCCATCAACACGGCTATCCCCTCGCTTTCCATCGCCCCCGATGCGCGCGGCGGCGGTATGGGCGACATCGGCGCCGCCACCCTGCCCGACATCCACTCGCAGTATTGGAACGCTTCGAAATACGCCTTCATGGAGAGCAAAGCCGGCGTCGGCATCTCGTACACCCCCTGGCTCCGCAAGCTCGTCAAGGACGTCTACATGGCCTACGCCTCGGGCTACTACAAGCCCAACGACCGATCGGCCGTCGGCGCCTCGCTGCGCTACTTCTCGCTCGGCGAGGTGCCCGTCACCAACCTGGTCGGCCAGCAACTCACCAACCTCAACCCCTACGAAATGGCCTTCGACCTGAGTTACGGTATGAAGCTCTCGGAGAATTACTCCATGGCCGTGGCCCTGCGCTACATCCGGTCGGACATGAACGCCTCCATCAACCAAGACCTGCAGCCGGCCAACGCCGTATCGGTCGACGTCTCCGGCTACCTCGAAAAGTACGTCTACCTCGGGCAGAGCGAGAGCCTCTGGAGCTTCGGCTATAACGTCTCGAACCTCGGTACCAAGGTCTCGTTCGACGGCGGCAACCGCCAGCAGTTCCTGCCCGCCAACCTCAAGATCGGCACCGGCCTCCTGTACCCCATCGACGACTACAACCAGATCGGCGTCTACCTCGACCTCAACAAGTATCTCGTGCCCACCGAACCGATTAAGCGCGAGGGCGAGTCGGACGCCGACTTCGCCAAACGCAGCGACGACTACAAGACGATGAACTCCCTCTCGGCCGCCCTCCGGTCCTTCTCCGACGCCAACGACGGTTTCAGCGAAGAGCTGAAGGAGGTCAACGTCTCGCTCGGTGCCGAGTACAGCTACAACAACCAGTTCTTCGTCCGCGGCGGTTACTATTACGAGAACGAGCTGAAGGGTAACCGCCAATACTTCTCGATGGGTGCCGGCTTCAAGATGAACGTCTTCCGCCTCGACGCCGCCTACCTCATCAGCACCGTCCAGAGCAACCCTCTCGATCAAACGCTCCGCTTCTCCCTCTCCTTCGACATGGACGGCCTGCGTAGCCTATTCAATTAGAGGGTAGAGTTTAGAGGGTAGAGGGTAGAGCTGGGTACATGTTCGTCCTCTATCCTCTACCCTCTATCCTCTACCCTCTACCCTCTACCCTCTACCCTCTACCATTATGCGAATCGGATTCGGATACGATGTCCACACCTTCGCCCCCGGCCGTGAGCTGTGGATCGGCGGCGTACACATCGACCACCCCCTCGGACTCCTCGGCCATAGCGACGCTGACGTACTCATTCACGCCATCTGCGACGCCCTGCTCGGCGCCGCCGGACTGCGCGACATCGGCTATCACTTTCCCGACACCGCCGGCGAGTATGCCGGTATCGACAGCAAGATCCTCCTCTCCCGCACCATGCGCCTCCTCCGCGATGCGGGCTACGAACTGGGCAACATCGACGCCACCGTGGTGGCCGAACAGCCCAAGCTCAACCCCCACATCCCCGACATGCAGCGCATGATGGCCGACGTCATGGGCGTCCCCACGGCCGACATCTCCATCAAAGCCACCACCTCCGAGCGCATGGGCTTCGTCGGACGCCGCGAAGGCATTGCCGCCTACGCCGTGGCGCTCATCGTCCCCCGGTGACCCATGCTGCATAAGACGCGCGGCATCGTCCTCCACACCCTACCCTACGGCGACAAATACCTCATCGTCGCCATCTACACCGAACTCTTCGGTCGCGTGGGTTATCTCATCACCCCCGCCCGACGGGGTAAGGGTGGCGTTGCGCAGGCCCTTGTCATGCCCCTCTCGCTGCTCGAGCTGGAGGTGGAGCACCGCAACGACCGCGACCTGCAACGCATTCGCGAGGCACGCTCCCTCTCCCTTCCCACCGCTCTCCAGACGCATCCAGTGAAGAACGCCGAGGCGCTCTTCCTCTCAGAGATTCTCTATCGGGTCATCCGCGAGAAGGAGTCCGATCCGCCGCTCTTCCACTTCCTCTTCGACGCCGTCCGTCACCTCGAAACGGCCGATGCCGGCATCGCCAACTTCCACCTCACGTTCCTCTTCCGCCTGGCCGTCTACCTCGGTATCCGCCCCAATCGCGAGACGTACGTGGAGGGCCGCTACTTCGACCTTCTCGAGGGCATCTTCACCGAGGAAGTTCCCCTGCACGGTCGCTATCTGAACGCTGACGACAGTCGCGTCATGGCCCGCCTGACGAAGATGACCTTCGCCAACATGTCGCTCTTCGCCTTCTCCCACACCGAACGCTCCGCCATCCTCGGCCACGTCCTCGACTTCTATCGCCTGCACTTGCCCGGCTTTCCCGAGCTCAAGTCGCTCGAGGTGCTGCGCGCACTCTTTGAATAAAGGCGGATCGTGTATGGGAGGAGGGCGTAGAGCGACGGCAGATGCGCCGCTATGCAGAGTCACCCAAAAAACAGTAAAAGCCGAATTGCCACTTTGGCATTACAACCCCGGGCGTATCTTTGCCCGCGTTTTTTGCAATACAGCAGAATGAGAACCATAGTATTATCCATCATCACAACAATCATCAGCTTTACACTTATGAGCTTCGACATGCCCAAACTTCCCTACGCAACGAATGCGTTGGAACCCGTAATCAGCCAACAGACGATCGAGTTTCACTACGGTAAACACCTCCAGAACTACGTCAACACGCTGAATAAACTCATCGAAGGCACCGAATATGCGAGCAAACCCCTCGAAGAGATCGTCAAGACAGCCCCCGCAGGCGGCATCTTCAACAACGCCGGCCAGCTGCTGAATCACACGCTCTACTTTCTCCAGTTCAAGTCGCCCGTCGAGAACAATAAACCCACCGGCAAGATCGCTGAGGCCATCAACCGCGACTTTGGCAGCTTCGAGGCCTTCCAGAAGGCTTTCGGTGACGCCGCCGCTACCCTCTTCGGATCGGGCTGGGCGTTCCTCTCGGTAGATCAGAATGGCAAACTTGTCATCACGCAGGAGCCCAACGGCGCCAATCCCGTAGTCCGTGGCTACAAGCCCATCTTCGGTCTCGATGTATGGGAGCACGCTTATTACCTCGACTATCAGAACCGTCGCGCCGATCACATCAAGGCCGTCTGGGATATCGTCGATTGGGACGTAGTAGGCAGCCGCCTCTAAACCGGAAGCATCATAAATGGCGAATTGCTGCGTTGCATTCGGCATTCGGGGGTCGGTCATGTACTAAAGTACACTCCCTTCCCACTCAGCCTTTGCGCCTTGCACTTCATCCATTTCTGAACACTTCCGTATCGCGCAAAGACGCACGAACAACTCTTCACGGCGGACTGTTTTTCAGGCGGTCCGCTGTTGAATAAGGTCTCGTAGTTCAATGGATAGAATAGAAGTTTCCTAAACTTTAGATTCGGGTTCGATTCCCGGCGAGACTACCAAGCAACACTTCCTCCCCCCCTCTATGAAAAAAATCAGAGCTGCCGTAGTGGGCTACGGCAATATCGGGCGCTATGCGCTGGAAGCCATTGAGGCCGCGCCCGACTTTGAAGTGGCGGGCGTCATCCGTCGCAACCCCCAATCCCCCCTTCCTGAGCCGTTCCGCTCATACCCCGTAACCGATCATTTAGAGAAGCTTGAGGCTGTCGACGTGGCCATACTGGCCACCCCTACGCGCTTGGTCGAGGCTTACGCCAAAACGGCACTGGCGCTGGGCATTCGCACGGTGGATAGCTTCGATATTCATTCTCAAATAGCTGATCTGCGTCGGACGCTCGACGTAGAGGCCAGGCGTCACGGCGCTGTGTCGGTCGTGGCTGCCGGATGGGATCCGGGGAGCGACTCTGTGGTGCGTGCGCTGCTGCAGGCCATCGTGCCGGAGGGAATCACCTACACCGACTTTGGCCCGGGCATGAGCATGGGCCACACGGTGGCGGTCAAGGCGATCGAAGGCGTACGCTCGGCGCTGAGCATGACGATCCCGATGGGTACGGGCGTGCACCGACGCATGGTCTACGTGGAGATTGAAGACGGATACGAGTTCGACGCCGTAGCCAATGCCATCCGCCGCGACGACTATTTCGCCCACGACGAGACGCACGTCGTCCGTGTGGATTCGGTGGATGAGCTGAAGGATGTGGGCCACGGCGTGCACCTCACCCGCAAGGGCGTCTCCGGCGTGACGCACAACCAACGTATCAGCTTCGATATGCAGATCAATAACCCGGCGCTTACGGGGCAGATCCTCGTGGCTGCCGCCCGCGCGGCGATGCGACTCAAGCCGGGTGCCTATACAATGATTGAAATTCCGCCCGTCGACCTGCTGCCTGGCGATCGCGAGGCTTGGATCGGACGAATTGTGTAAGGAATCCCACTTCGCCTATGCTTTTAGACATTACTTGGACCGCCGACCCGGTCATCTTCTCCATCGGCCCGAAGGAAATCCGCTGGTACACGCTCATGTTCCTCGTCGGTTTTGCCGTGGGTTACAAGATCGTCGAGCGCATGTTTCGACGCGAAGGCCTCAATGAGAAATGGCTCGACCCGCTCCTCTACTTCACCCTGGCCGGCACGCTTATCGGCGCCCGACTGGGGCATTGTATTTTCTACAACCCGTCGTATTACTTTTCCCACCCGGTCGAGATCCTCAAGGTCTGGGAGGGTGGCTTGGCCAGCCACGGCGGCGTATTGGGCATCATCATTGCCATCTATTTCTTCTCGCGTTACGTGTCGCACCGGAGCATGCTGTGGACGTTCGACAAGCTCGTCGTCCCCACCGGGCTGGTGGCGGCGCTGATCCGCATCGGCAACCTGATGAACCACGAGATCTATGGCCACCCGACCGACCTGCCGTGGGGTTTCCGCTTCGTCAAGAACCTCTACGCCTGGCGTCACGGCGCCGCGCCCATCTTCACCCCGCCCTCACACCCGACGCAGCTCTACGAGGCCCTCTGCTACCTCCTGACCTTCGTCCTCTGCATGTGGCTCTACTTCAAGCGGGACGCCTGGAAGCGCGAGGGGCTCATCTTCGGCATCTTCATGATCTGCATCTTCACCGCCCGCTTCTTCGTGGAGTTTCTGAAGAACTATCAGGAAGACTTTGAGGCCTCTCTGCCGCTCGATATGGGCCAGTTGCTCAGCATCCCGTTCATCCTTTTGGGCATCTATTGCGTATGGCGCGCGCTGAAACAGCCTATCCAGTCTTGAACGTACATTCTGAGGGCCTTACGGCGCCCACGGCGTTTTTGGAAATGCTTGCAACAATTCTGCAAAGCCCAAAAAGTTTTTCGAGGCACTTGCAGCGTCCCTGCAAACTCCAAAAAGTTTTTCGAAGCACTTGCAGCGTTCCTGCAAACGCCGAAAAGTTTTTCGAGGCACTTGCAGCGTTCCTGCAAACGCCGAAAAGTTTTTCGAGGCACTTGCAGCGTTCCTGCAAACGCCAAAAAGTTCTTCGCGGCGTTTGCAGCATTCCTGCAAACGCCAAAAGGTTTTTCGAGGCACTTGCAGCGTCCCTGCAAACGCCAAAAAGTTCTTCGCGGCGTTTGCAGCATTCCTGCAGAGGCCAAAAAGTTTTTCGGGGCATTTGCAGCATTTCTGCAAGCACCAAAACTTCATTTTTCGATTTGCAAGATTGTTGCAACGACTAACAAGTCCTTCCGCGCCCCGTATTTCCCGTAAAAAAAGAGGCCGAGATCTCGCTTCTCCCCAACGATTTTACACTACCGATTCATACACATATCAATCATCAATAAAAAACAGGATCCATCATGAAAGCTGTTGCGAAAGACATTTATTACGTAGGCGTAAACGATCGCCAAAAAGCACTGTTTGAAAACCTGTGGCCGCTCCCCGGGGGCGTGTCCTACAACTCTTATTTGATCGTCGACGACAAGACCGTGCTGGTCGATACGGTCGACATCTGCTATTCCGACCTCTTCTTCAAGCGCGTGGCTAAGCTGCTCAACGGCCGCAAGCTGGACTATCTGGTGGTCGATCACATGGAGCCGGACCACGCCGGCAGCATCCGCCTCTTGCGCCAGATCTACCCCGACGTGAAGATCATCGGTAACAAGCAGACCTTCGGCATGCTGGCCGGATATCACGGCATCACCGACGGGCTGCATGAGGTCAAGGAGGGCGACACGCTCGACTTGGGTCACCACAAACTCTCGTTCTACATGGCCCCGATGGTGCATTGGCCCGAGGTCATGGTCACGTATGAGGAGACGGAGAAGGTGCTCTTCTCGGCCGACGCCTTCGGCACGTTCGGCACCCTGGACGGCGGCGTGCTCGATACAGATATGGACACCGACCGCTTCTGGAGCGAGATGACGCGCTACTACGCCAACATCGTCGGCAAGTACGGCGGCCCCGTGCAGCGCGCCCTCAAGAAGCTCTCCGGGCTCGATATCCAAACCATCTGCTCCACCCACGGCCCCGTCTGGACGAGGCAAAGCGGCGATGTGATCGCCCTCTACGACCGCCTCAGCCGCTACGAAGGCCTCGACGGAGTGACGATCATCTACGGCAGCATGTACGGCCACACCGAACAGATGGCAGAGGATATCGCCACGGCTCTCTCCGACGGCGGCGTGCGCCACATCGCCATGCACAACGTCAGCAAGAGCCACGGCTCCTACATCCTGCGCGACGTCTTCAACTATCGCGGCCTCATCGTAGGTTGCCCCACCTACAGCGGCCAGCTCTACCCCGAGGTGGAGATGGTGCTCTCTGAGATCAAGCTGCGCGAGGTGAAGGATCGCCTCTTCAGCTACTTCGGCTCGTTCACCTGGGCTGGCGCCGCAGTGAAGCATCTGGCGGCCTACGCCGAAGCCATGAAGTGGGAAGTAGTCGGCGCACCCGTCGAGCAGAAGCAGGGCATCAGCACCGAAGAGCAGTGCATCGCCCTCGGACAAGCCATGGCGGAACGACTGAGAGGGACGAACAAGTAAAAACGGAAAAGTGAGAAAGTGCTGCCGGCAATGGAGCGTATACCCCTTTCGTCCGGCAGGACTTTTCGTTTTTTAGATTTTAGATCCATCATGCGCCTGCTTATTCAACCCACCTACGAAGCCATGTCCCGCTGGGCGGCGGACTACATCGCTTCGCGCATTAACCGCGCCGCACCCACGGCCGAGCGTCCCTTCGTCTTGGGTCTGCCCACCGGCTCGTCGCCCATCGGCACCTACAAGCGGCTCATCGAGCTGTGTCAGCAAGGCAAAGTATCGTTCCGCCACGTCGTCACCTTCAATATGGATGAATACGTCGGCCTGCCCGAGGATCACCCCGAGAGCTACCACACCTTCATGCGTCGCCACTTCTTCGATCACGTCGATGTAGCACCGCAGAACATCCATATCCTCAACGGCAACGCCCCCGACCTCGAAGCCGAGTGTGCAGCCTACGAGAAGCGTATCAGCGAAGTCGGCGGCATCGATCTCTTCCTCGGCGGCATCGGCCCTGACGGCCATGTGGCCTTCAACGAGCCCGGTTCGTCGCTTCGTTCGCGCACCCGCATCAAGTCGCTCACCACGGACACGATCATCGCCAACTCACGCTTCTTCGGCAACGACGTCACGCAGGTGCCCAAGACGGCGCTCACCGTCGGCGTCGGCACCGTCATGGACGCGCGTGAGGTGGTGATCCTTGCCAACGGTCACGCCAAGGCGCGTGCGCTGCAGCAAGCCGTGGAGGGAAGCGTGAACCAGATGTGGACCATTACCGCCCTGCAACTCCATCCGCACGGCATCATCGTCTGCGACGAAGCCGCCTGCGACGAGCTGAAGGTCGGCACCTACCGTTATTTCAAAGACATCGAGCGAGCGAACATCCTCGGTAACTAAGGGCCGGTCCGCCGGGGCCGGTCCGCCGGCCAGCGAAGTTTGGCCGGGGGCGTCTTCGGACGCCAGCGAAGTTTGGCCGGGTACAGGTGGCTGTGGCCGTCAACGAAGCCAACGAAGAATGCCGGGGCGGCTGCGGCTGCCAACGAAGAATGCCGGATACATGTGGGGGAGACCCATCGTGTATCCGGCATTGTCTTGTATATAGGTATGTGTGCTCGGCAAACTTGGCAGGCGCCCCTGACGCCTTGATCTTCTTTTGCTTCCTTTTCTTCCATCAAGGGAAGAAAAGGAAGTAGGGGCGTATCGCATACGCCCCACATGTACCCGGTAATTTTTCGTTTTTATCAGAACGGCACCGGTTCGTCGTTTTGGGCGGCGATGAAGTCCTCCACGTTCGGGGCGGTGACAGGAGCGGGAGCGGAGACATCTTCTTGATTCATGCTGGAGGCGTATTCGCGGACGGCTTGGTCTTCGCTGAGGTTGATGAACTTGGCAAACTCGCTCTTGAAACGCAGTCGCACGTCGCCCGTGGCACCGTTACGGTGCTTGGCCACGATGATCTCGGCGATGCCTGCGAGGGAGTTGCCGCGCTCGTCCTCGAGGATCTTGTAATACTCCGGGCGGTGGATGAAGCAGACCATGTCCGCGTCCTGCTCGATGGCGCCCGACTCGCGCAGGTCGGCCAGCTGCGGGCGCTTCCCCTCGATGCCTTGGCGCGCCTCCACGCCACGGTTGAGCTGCGAGAGGGCGATGATGGGGATGTTCAGCTCCTTGGCCAGCCCTTTGAGCGAGCGCGAGATGGTGCTCACCTCCTGCTCACGGCTGCCGAAGTTCATGCCACTGGCGTTCATCAGCTGGAGGTAGTCGATGAAGATGCACTGGATCTTGTGCTCGCGTACGAGGCGTCGCGCCTTGGTGCGAAGCTCGAAGATGGAGAGGCTCGGGGTGTCGTCGACGTAGATCGGTGCGTCGTAGAGGTCTTTGATCTTGTACTCCAGCTGCTCCCACTCGTACTTCTCCAGTCGGCCGCTCTTGATCTTCTCGCCCGGCAGCTCGCAGACGTTCACGATGAGGCGGTTCACGAGCTGCACGTTGCTCATCTCAAGCGAGAACATGGCCACGGGCACCTTGAACGTGACGGCCATATTACGGGCCATCGAGAGCACGAAGGCCGTCTTACCCATCGCGGGGCGGGCGGCGATGATGACGAGGTCGGAGTTCTGCCACCCGGACGTGATCTTGTCCAGATCGGCAAAGCCGGTGGGCAGTCCGCTGAGGCCCTCCTTCCGGTTGGCCGCCCGCTCGAGCAGCTCGCGCGCCTCCTTGATGATGGGGTTGATCTGCACGGCCTCGTTGCGGATGTTCTGCTGCGAGATGCGGAAGAGCTCGCCCTCGGCCTCCTGCATGAGCTCTTTGACCTCGATCGTCTCGTCGTAGGCCTTGCCTTGGATCTCGCCCGTGTAGCGGATCAGTTCGCGGGCCAGGAACTTCTCGGCCACGATCTGCGCGTGACGCTCGAGGTGAGCTGCGCCGCCCACGTTCTCGGTCAGCTGGGAGATGTAGAGCGGCCCGCCGATCGCCTCCAGGTCGCCGTTTTTCTTCAGCTGATCGATGACGGTCAGCATGTCGATGGGGTGCTGGCGCGCGGCCAGATCGACGATGGCCTGATAGATGAGTCGGTGTGCCCGTTCGTAGAAGCTCTCGGGCTTGAGCGTTTCGTTGACCTTAAAAAAGGCGTCCTGTTCGAGCATGAGCGCACCGAGGACAGCCTGTTCCAGGTCGCGCGCCTGAGGCTGGAGTCGGCCCATGTCCGAGACTTGTACGACGACGGGCTTCTTGCGCGCCGTGCGGTTGGAATTGTTTTCTGCCATAGGGATGGGATGTGTGATAAGATGTTTTTTGTGGCGCCAAAAGTACTTGTCTATCGGGTGGGCCTTCGAATCCGTTTCTGATTCCCTATCCCTTTCGTGTGATGACCCCCAATCAGAATCTGATTCTCTATCCCTTTCGTGTGATAACCCCCAATCAGAATCTGATTCCCTATCCTTTTCGTGTGATGACCCTCAATCAGAATCTGATTGACGACCTTTTGCGGTCAGGGATAGCGAATCAGAATCTGATTGATGACCTTTTGCGGTCAGGGGTAGCGAATCAGAATCTGATTGATGACCTTTTGCAGTCAGGGGTAGCGAATCAGAAACGGATTGACGCCCTTTTGCAGTCAGGGGTAATGAATCAGAATCTGATTGAGGCCCTTTTGCAGCCAGGGATAGCGAATCAGAAACGGATCCAGGACTCAAAACAAGAAGTCCCGTGGATCAACAAAGGATCCGCAGGACTTCTCTGCATGGGGGGATAAGGCGCCGTACCCGGCTTATTGGCTGGCACCCGTAGACGCCTCCGCAGACGCGTTCGTGTACCAGCGATAGATGCGGTCGACACCCTCGTCGATCTCGATGCGGTGGTGCCAGCCGAGGGCGTGGAGCTTGGAGACGTCGGTCAGCTTGCGGAGGGTGCCGTCGGGCTTGGTGGCGTCGAAGGCGAGGCGGCCGCCATAGCCAACGGTGCGGACGATGAGCCGCGCCAAGTCGCCGATGGTGATCTCGTGGCCGGTGCCGATGTTGATGTGGCAGTTGCGGACGTCGGGGTCGGAGCCCTTCAAATCGGCGAAGTCGACATGCTCCATGATGTAGACGCAGGCGTCGGCCATCTCCTCGCTCCAGAGGAACTCGCGCAGCGGCGTGCCCGTGCCCCAGAGCGTGACGGTGTCGGGGGCGATGCCGTACTTGGCGAGCAGGGCGAGCAGCTCCTCGTCCGGGGCGGTGCGGGCGTCGACTTGCTCGACGGGTCGGCGGATGAGGTCGGCGCGGACGTCGTCCATGCGGCCCTCGTGGAGGCAGCGGGCCAGGTGGATCTTGCGGATCATGGCGGGCAGGACGTGGCTGCGCTCCAGGTCGAAGTTGTCGTTCGGGCCGTAGAGGTTGGTGGGCATGACGGCGATGTAGTTCGTGCCGTATTGCAGGTTGAAGCTCTCGCACATCTTCAGGCCGGCGATCTTGGCGATGGCGTAGGGCTCGTTGGTGTACTCCAAGGGGGCGGTCAGCAGGGCGTCCTCGCGCATGGGTTGGGGCACATCGCGGGGGTAGATGCAGGTGCTGCCGAGGAAGAGCAGCTTGCGGACATCGTGGCGGAAGCTCTCGCCGATGACGTTCTGCTGGATGCCGAGGTTGCGGTAGATGAAGTCGGCGCGGTAGCGGTTGTTGGCCATGATGCCGCCCACGTAGGCGGCGGCCAGGACGACGTACGCCGGGCGCTCCTCGTCGAAGAAGCGGCGGACGGCAGCGGCGTCCAAGAGGTCAAGCTCCGTGTGGGTACGGCCCACGAGGTTCGTGTACCCCTTGGCGAGGAGGTTGTTCCAAATGGCCGACCCGACGAGTCCGCGGTGGCCGGCGACATAGATTTTGGCTTGCTTATCCATCATCGGTTTACTCCTCCTCTTGGGCGCGTAGATAGAGCTTGCGCGTGAAGCGCATGTCGTGTTTCACCATCAGGCGGACCAGCTCCTCGAACGATGTCTTGCGCGGGTTCCAACCGAGCAGGGTCTTCGCCTTCGTCGGGTCGCCGAGCAACTGTTCTACTTCGGCGGGGCGGAAGTATTTCGGATCCACCTCCACGAGCGAGCGGCCCGTCTTGACGTCGATGCCACGCTCATTCAGGCCCTCGCCCTCCCAACGCAGCTCGATGCCGGCCTCACGGAAGGCCAGGGTGCAGAATTCGCGCACGGTGTGCATCTCGCCCGTAGCGATCACGAAGTCCTCCGGGCGCTCGTATTGCAGCATCATCCACATACACTCCACGTAATCCTTGGCGTAGCCCCAGTCGCGCCGGGCGTTGAGGTTGCCCATGTAGAGTTTGTCTTGGAAGCCCTGCACGATGCGTGCGGCGGCCAGGGTGATCTTACGGGTGACGAAGTTCTCGCCGCGGCGTTCGCTTTCGTGGTTGAAGAGGATGCCGTTGACGGCGAACATGCCGTAGCTCTCGCGGTAGTTCTTGGTGATCCAGAAGCCGTATTGCTTGGCTACGCTGTAGGGCGATCGGGGGTAGAAGGGTGTCGTCTCGCGCTGCGGCACCTCCTGCACGAGTCCGAAGAGCTCAGAGGTAGAGGCCTGATAGATGCGTGTCTTGTGCTCCATACCGAGGATGCGTACGGCCTCCAGCAGGCGGAGTGTGCCCACGGCGTCGGCGTCGGCGGTGTATTCGGGCACGTCGAAGCTGACCTTGACGTGGCTCTGTGCGGCGAGGTTGTAGATCTCGTCGGGCTGCGTCTGCTGAATGATGCGGACGAGCGAGCTGCTGTCGGTCATGTCGCCGTAGTGGAGGTTGATGGTGCGTTGGCGCTTCATGTCGCGCACCCACTCGTCGAGGTAGAGGTGCTCGATACGTCCGGTGTTGAACGACGAGGAGCGGCGCATGATGCCGTGCACCTCATAGCCTTTGTCGATCAGAAACTCGGCCAAGTACGATCCGTCTTGGCCCGTGATGCCTGTGATTAATGCGGTCTTTCCCATTTGTGTGATATATATACGATGATGTGTTGTTTGGGCGGCAAAGATAGGCGCGGCGGGAGGCTTAACTCCTTTTCTTCCTCTTGCATCCTTCTTTTCTTCCCTTGATGGAAGAAAAGAAGCAAAAGAAGATCAAGGCCTCTACCGAGGCCGGGGAAGCTTGGCCGGGTACTTAAGTCTGAGTGGACTTTGCTGACTGACTTTTTCAGCGCAGAACAACATCCATCATGCAACGGACGAGGTGTAACACGGAAAAAAGGGCACCCCCGACCCGCGGAGATGCCCTTTCTATCATTGACAATGAACCCTCTGACGATTAGAGCGTGAGCTTCATGCCGGCGTACCAGCAGCGGGGCGAGCCGGGGCCGTAGATGTAGGCCGAGTCGCGCGAGGGGCCGCGGTCGAAGTCGTCTTGGAAGGCGTTGAACATGTTCTGCACACCGGCGTGGAGCTGCAGCGTGTAGGTCTTGTAGAGCGGGATGTTGTAGGCCACGCGGGCACCCATCTCGAAGAAGGCCGGCGTCCGGAATGTGCGTGGGCCGTAGGTCTTGTCCGTCTGACCTTCGCCGTGCTGCATGCGGTCGGGATGGATGGTGGCGGCGGGGCGGCCGTTGAACTGTGTGAGCGAACCGTCGTCCTCGGTCGGGATCTCGTGGCCGGTGAGCATGCTGCCCGTGTAGTTGCCCGTGAGGGAGAAGCTGAGGGCGCGGGTGATGTTCAGCGTGCCGATGAAGTAAGCGTAGAGGTCGGGGGTGCGGTAGATGCGGCGCGTCTTGTAGGCGTCGTTCTCGTTCCACTGTTGCTCGGTGTTCCAAAGGCTACGTTGCGCGGTGAGTCCGCCTTGCAGCTGCCAGGTGTTGAGGTAAGCGATTTTACCCTCGAAGTTGAGGCCGTACACCTTGGCGCCGTCGGAGTTTTCGCGCGTCTTGAGGATCTGCGAGATGCCACCGATCACGGTGTCCTTCTGCGTAAACCCAAAGGCGTCCACGAGCTGCGTGTAGAAGCCTTCGGCCAGCAGGTTGAGCTGCCAAGCGCCGAAGCGGTGGTACCAGTCGATGGAGGCGCTGAAGCTGTGCGAGGTCTCCTCTTTCAGGCCCGGAGCGTTGCGAGAGACGATGAGGTCGCCACCGGCGTTGTCCACGTGCAAGTCCTCGTCAAAGAGCTGCGGGGCGCGGAAGCCCTTGCTGTAGCTGGTGCGCAGGGTGACGTTCTTCGAGGGGGAGAAGCGCAGGTTGAGACGCGGGCTGAGGATGGCGCGGCTGACCATCGAGTGCTTGTCGAGTCGGGCACCGACGAGGATGCTCCAGCGGTCGTCTTTCCATTCGTTTTGCAGGAAGGCGCTCTTCGTGTTCACGCGCTGATCAATGGGCGCTTCGCGGTATCCGCTCTTATCGTCCAGGTGATCGTGGTTGTACTCGATGCCCGCGGTGAGCGTGGAGGGGAGGAAGAGCAGGCGGTCAAAGTCAGCGGCATACTGTGCGCCGAATATGTAGGTCAGGCCATTGGTCAGGCCGTAAGAGGCCATGCGTTTGTTCAGCTCCAGCATATCCTCGTTCGTCAGGCCGTTGTGCGAGCCGGGGAAGAAGGACTTCTTCACCTCGGCCTCCAGCTCGTCGTCCGTGATGTCGGGGCGCTTCTTTTTGAGCTCGGCGATGAAGGCATCCTTGGCAGCCTCCACGTTCTTCTTGCCCTCGTTGATGATCTCGTCTGCCGTGCGATCGCCGCCACCGTAGTAGCTCTTGCGCTGCACCTTCATGAACGAGCCGTAGGCGTTGAAGCGGTGATGGCCGTCGGGGCTGAAGTATTGGTAGCCGAGGCTGCCCACGTTGTTGATGTGCTCCAGCTGCTCGGCGATGTGGGCGTTGTGGGGCTGCTCCTTGAGCAGGTCGCCGCCGCGGCGGAACTCGTGGGTGTTGTGAAACTCTAAGGTGAAGCGCGAGTAGATGTTCGGCTTGAGGAAGGTGCGGAAGCCCAGCGTGCGACCGTCGAGCACGGGCAGCTCCGTGTAGCCGTCGCCGTCGTGGTCGTAGCCCGTGCGGTGGCGTGCCTGGCCGAAGAGGGTGACACCCAGCCGACCGTTGTCGCTCACCATGGAGCCGTTGAAGTTCGTCGTGTTCTCAAACGTGTTCAGGCCGCCCAGTCCGCGCGTCTGGTGCGAGAGGGAGGCGGAGTTGCCTGTCGGTTCGCGGGTGATGATGTTGATCGTGCCCGCGATGGCCGACGATCCGAACAGCGCCGATCCGCCGCCACGCACCACCTCGACACGCTCGATCATGTTGGCCGGGATCTGCTCCAGCCCGTAGACGCCCGCCAGCGCGCTGAAGACGGGGCGTGAGTCGATCAGGATCTGCGAATAGGGGCCGTCGAGGCCGTTGATGCGCACTTGGCTGAAGCCGCAGTTCTGGCAGTTGGTCTCCACGCGTACGCCGGGTTGGAACTTCAGTCCCTGGGCGATGTCGGTCGATTGGGTGCGCTCGAAGAGCTTCGTGTCAAGCACGTTCACGAGCGACGGTGCTTCGCGGCGCATCGTCTCGCTGCGTGTGGCCGAGACGACCACCTCGTCGATGGCCAGCGCCTCTTCCTCGAGCTCAAAGTTGACTTCGAGCATCGTGTTGGGCTTCGTCTTGATCTTCTTCACGACCTTTTTGTAGCCGATGAAGCTGGCCTCGATGGTCAGTTCGCCCGCGGGCAGGTCCTTGAGCATGTAGTGACCCGTGGCGTCGGTGGCCACGCCGATGGTGGTGCCTTTGATTACGACGTTGATGTAGGGCAAGTGTTCGCCCGTCTTAGCGTCGACCACGTGGCCGGTGACGACGGCGTCTGTCTTGGGTTTGACTTGTTCCGATCCGATCGTGGGATCAGTCGTGCCGGCCCAGACCGGCTGTGTCAGCGATGCGCAAAGCATCAGCAGGGGGAGGTAAATGATTCTCATTTTCTTACTTGTGTTTATTGGTGTGATATCTGTTTGTTTTTAGACAGTTGGAATACTGTATATCGAGTCCATGCAAGCCTGCTTGAAGCTGATATACTGTATATCGAGTCCATGCAAGCGTGCTTGACGCTGATTTTACGGTAAATCGGAGCCATGCAAGCCTGTTTGACGCTGATTTACGGTAAATCGAGTCCCTGCAAGCGTGCTTGAAGCTGATTTACGGTAAATCGAGTCCCTGCAAGCGTGCTTGAAGATGATTTACGGTAAATCGAGTCCATGCAAGCACGCTTGGAGCTGATTTACGGTAAATCGGAGTATCGAAATGGACGCAGCTATGGCTGTAGAAGGCAAACAGGGTTTGCCCCATAGCCAGGGATCAGGATCAATTGAGCCCCGAGTGTGTCGGCGGGCCGCGAAGCGATAGGTGGAGGAGCTCCTGGCTGATGAGTGCTGTGCGGACAGCCTCGATGATGACAGCCGAGAGACGCGTGAAAGGTTCTGTGTAAAGCGTGGGCGCGATGGAGGTCATCAGCGCTGCGGTGAGGCAGGCCAGCGTAGCAAAGCCCGCCTGCGTGTGGGTGTGGTGGCCCGTCTCGGGCGCCTGGGTGTAGGGGTGAGAGTGCACGATCCATCGACCGTTCACGTAGTGCGCATGATAGAAGAACGACGTCGCCGCCGTGTATCCGATAAAGAGGATACACAGCCAAGAGGCCAGTCGTCGTCTTACTTTTTCAGTGCAATGCATGCGTGGGGTGTGTATGGATGGAATGCGCTTGAAACGTGTTTGAAATCGGGTGCAAAGAAATGTACTGAAATCAGATGTACCAATCCCATCGAATGGGGACGGTGGGAGGATGGCCTTCCTCACGACGAATTTGCCACCTCCTTTTGGATGGTCGGGTTTTTACGCTCACTCTATCTTTGGCGCCGCTTAATTGAACAGTAACAAGTTATCTTACACAGAATGAACAAAGCGGTTATCCGAACCCTCTTTGCGGTCCTTTTGCTCATCGGCCTCGGCCGACAAGCCGCATACGCACAACACGCTACTTCCGTCGCTGGCATGGTGGTCGACTCCATCACTGGCGAACCCCTGCCCTTCGTCACGCTCGTTTTCGAGGGATCCACCATCGGTGGAGTTACCGACATGGATGGCAACTTTCAGCTGAAGAACGATCGCGGGCTGACACGCCTCAAGATCTCTTACGTGGGCTATGACCCCAAGACCGTCACCCTCACCGCCGGGCACGCCACGACCGACCTCCGCATCCGCCTCGCACCCTCCACCATCCAGCTCTCCGAGATCGTCATCCGCCCTAAACGCGAACGCTACACGCGCAAGAACAACCCCGCCGTAGAGCTGATGAAGCGCGTCGTGGCCCGCAAGGACAGCAACCGCATCACCCAGCTGGACGACTACAGCACGGAGTGCTACGAAAAGATGACCCTCTCGCTCGATAAGTTCGACACCCGACTGGAGAAGAGCAAGGTGCTCAAGCGATTCAAGTTCTTGAAGAACTACCTCGACACCTCCGAGTTCGACGGCCGCCCCATCCTCACGCTTTCCCTGCGCGAGAAGATCTCCGACATCTACTACCGCCGCGAGCCCCGATCCGAAAAGGTCGTCGTCCGCGCCACCCGTCAGCAGGGCATCGACCAGAGCCTCGACGAATACGGCACTCTCACCGCTAACCTCGACGAGATCTTCCAAGGCGTCGACATCTTCGACAACAACATCACCTTTCTGCTCAATCGCTTCGTTAGCCCCCTCTCGTCCACCCTGGCCAACACCTTCTACCATTATTATATCATGGACACGGTCGACGTGGGCGGCGAGCCCTGCACCGACCTGGCCTTCGTGCCCGTCAACACGCAGAGCTACGGCTTTACCGGTCGACTCTATGTCACGACCGACGGCACATACTCGGTCAAAAAGGTGCTCCTCAATGTACCCCGCCACATCAACCTCAACTTCGTCCGTGAGCTGCGCGTCGAACAGCAGTTCCGCCGCCGCACGGATGGCCTCTGGGAGCTGGACACGGACAACACCTACGTGCTCTTCCAACTCTTCGACGGCGGTCAGCAGATGTACGCCCACCAGCTACGCAGCTACTCGGACTATCGGACGAACATCGCCAGTGCGGACTCCATCTTCGCCCTCGCCGGACGCGTCCAGACGCCCCTTTCGCGCTATCTCGCGCAGCCCGATTCCTTCTGGGCCAACCGCCGCCACACCCCGCTCCGAGAGCGCGAAAGCGGCATCGAGAGTCTGCTCAATCAGCTCAAGGAGGTGACGGCCTTCAAGGTGCTCCTCAAGACAGCCGAGATCCTCATCTCCGGTTACATCCCCATCAACGATGTGCACGAGAAGAACAAGCTCGACTTTGGCCCCATGAATACCGTCTTCAGTGCCAACAACATCGAGGGTTTCCGCATCCGCGCTGGCGCCATGACTACGGCCAACCTCCATCCGCACCTCTTCCTCGGTGGCTACGGCGCCTTCGGCCTCAACGACCGCCGATGGAAATACAGCGCCACCGCCACCTGGGCCTTCAACGAAAAGGAGTATCACGAAAAGGAATCGCCCGTTAACAACCTCTCCCTCCAGCACGAGTACGACCTCTACACCCCCGGCCAGGACTTCCTCTTCACCAGCAAGGACAACGTCTTCGTGGCTTGGAAAGTGGGCCATCCGAACCGCAACATGAACTACCTCCGCAAGACCCGCCTGCAATACGAACGCGAGTGGCGGAACGGATTCTCCGTCAAGACTTGGGCGCAGGTGATGAACAACGAGGCCGCTGGCACGCTCCGCTACATCGTCCGCAACAGCGCCGACGACTTCACCCGCCTACAGGACTACAACACCACCGAGTGGGGCATCCAACTCCGCTTCGCCCCCGGCGAGCGTGCCTATAACAGTCGCCTGGGCAAGAGCTCCGTCTTCAACCTCAGCAAAGACGCCCCCGTCTTCCGCCTCTCGCATCAGGTCGGTTTCCGCGGCGTCCTGGGCGGCGACTACCGCTACAACCGCACCGAAGCCGGCGTCAGCAAACGGATCTGGCTCTCTTCCTTCGGTCACATCGACGCCAGCCTGCGCGGCGGCATCGTCTGGGACAAGGTGCCCTTCCCGCTGCTCATCACCCCGAACACGAACCAGTCCGTCACCATCCAGCCCGAAGCCTTCCACCTCATGAACCCGATGGAGTTCATGGCCGACCGTTACGTCTCCTTCGACGCCCGCTATCACCTCAAAGGCTGGATCCTGAACCGCATTCCGCTCATCAACCTCCTCGGGTTGCGTGAGGTAGCCTCCGTCAGCGGCGTCTGGGGCAGCCTCAGCGACCGCAACAACCCAGACAAGACCGACGGCCTCATGCTCTTCCCCGACGGATCGCACGCCTTTGGCACCTCGCCCTACATGGAGTTCAGCGTCGGGCTGGAAAACATCTTCCGCGTGCTCGAAGTCAGCTATTACCGCCGCCTGACCTACCTCAATCACTCCGACATCCAGCGCCACGGCTTCCGTATCGCGCTGCATTTTGACTTCTAACTCCTCAAGTTGCCTATTCATCACGAAAAGCGCCCCTATCGCCGAGAGGTGACGGGGGCGTTTTTTTGCGTTTACGCCTCTCTTTTCAAGAGGAGAGGAATGTCGTCATGAAAAAATAGCTCCTCCCTCGAAAAGAAAAGGCTGTCGCTGTGAAACAATACCGCTTCCCTTGAATCGAAAGGAATGTTGTCATGAAAAAATAGCTCTTCCCCCGAAAAGGAAGAGCTGTTGCCGTGAAAAAATAGTGCTCTCCTTGAATAGAAAGGGAGATTGTCCGAAAAAAATAGCTTTTCTCTCAAAAAGAAAAGGCTTTCGCCGTAAAAAAATAGCTCTTCCCTCGAAAAAAAAGCGCTTTCGCTATGAAAAAATAGTGCTCTCCTTGAATAGAAAGGGGGATTGTCCGAAAAAAATAGCTCTTCCCCCGAAAAGAAAGGGCTGTCGCTGTATAGATTTAGCTCTTCTCTCTAAAAGAAAGGGCTGTCGCTATGAAAAAATAGTGCTTCCCTTGAAAGGAAAGGATTATCGCTGTGAGGCAATAGGGCTTTCTGTTTGAGGAGAGGGGGGATGTCGGGTGGGGAGGAAGCGTCAGAAGCGGAAGAAGAGGCCGACGGTGAGGTTGCGTGGGCGGAGGAGATAGGATTTGCGGAATGTCGATGGGCCGTCGTAGAGGGTGTAGGCGTAGGTGCGGCGGTTGAAGAGGTTGCGGGCGGAAATGTTTACCTCCCAGCCACCTTTCAGGCTGCATGTCAGCTCGGCGTCGGCCAGGAGGAGTTGCTTGCGGAGGCGGGGGGCGATTTCATTGCTGTAGTGCTCGGCCGTGAGGCGTAGGCTCCACATGCGATGCGGGATGAGGTGTAGCGTGAGACGTTGGGAGAGGTCAAGATACGAGGATCGGAGGTCGGGACGGTCGACGTGAACGGTACTCTGGGAGAGCGAGAGCTCGTAGGCGGTGTTGCACCACGTCGCGAGACGGGTGGAGAGCTTGCAACTGGCGTCGCGATTTGTAGACGTGAAAAAAGTAGGCACGCGATTGCGGTAGGCCGTGCCTCGGGTGGAGAGGAAGCTGGCGCTCAGGGTGACGATGCTCCGAAGGGCGTCGAGACCCTTACTCAGACTGGCGTCGGCCGTCCATGACCGGGTGTTGGTAGCCTCTGGGATGGTCGTCTGGAGGAGGTAAGCGCCGAGGAAACGGCTGTCAATGGTGTGCGTCCGGCGACGCTGCATGTAGCCGGCGGAGGCGTGGGCGAACAGCGCACGAAGCGGATAGCGGTAACGGAGCGTGATGTCGGCCGAGATGTGTTGCCCCAAATGGTCGTCAATAAGTCCCTGCGACAGGTGGCGATAATCGCGCAGGATAAGGCCTTCGTAAAACGTCTGCTCGTCGGGCGCGATGGGGGACAGGCGACCGTTGACGGACAGGGTGAGTCGCGAGGTGAGGTACCACTGGATGTAAGCCGTGGGCGCAAAAAGAAGGTGTCCGCGCGTGGTCGTGCGGCCGGTGATGTGATCCGTATGGCGATAGGGGAGGAGGGAGAGCGGCAGTCGGACGGTTGCTTCCAGGTCGGCGTGACGGTACGCCAGCTCGGGGGAGACGTACAGGCGGAGGCGACGCGTCGACATGTCGTTACGGAGGCTGCCGAGCGAGTCCGAGAGGCCGGTCAACGCGCTGCGCAAGCTCCTCCAGGTGCCGACGAGGCCCGCGCGCAGGGAGAGGGCGACGGGGTCGAAATAGAACGAGAACGCCGTATGCGTGTGGGTGTAAAAAACGGACGACTCGACGCGCTGTTGCTGCTCGTCGCCGTCGCTCCGGCGGACGGTGAGGCGGTGCGGATGGGCGCGGTAGACGTTGAGCGAATGGAGCGAGTAGGCGCGACGGCCGTGGCGACGGATCAGCTCCAATTCGTCGGAGAAGGAACGGCGAGGGAGCGTGGCTGCTTGACGGTTGGGGTAGGTGCCACGGACGGATTGCTGCGTGTCGTCCCACCGGAGGTCGACTTGTAGCTTGTTGCGCACGTATAAGGACGGGGTGTTGGCCGTCAGCGTGATGTCGCCCGTGCAAGTGTGGCGGCGGCTGAGGGTATGCTCGTCGGATTCGGTGAAAACGGTCGAGTCGTCGAGGAAATACGTCTGGCTGCTGGCCACGTCGGACGTGAGGCGGTGGTTGCCATAGGTGACTTGCGACGTGAGATCAAAATCTTTAGACACGCCCCAGAGGTTGTTCGTCGTCACAAGGTGAGAACGGTTGAAACGACTGCGGTCGCCATCGATGGCCCGCAGGCGGTCAGGGGACACGTCGATATGCTCCATGAGAGCCGATTCGGCACGCTCGCCGTCGATGAGCAACGCGGCCTCACGCGTCACGTCGCGACCCGTGTTGTTCGACTTCAACGTGTTCAACGTTTGCGATTTCCGCTTAAAACGCATCAGCGCCAGCTCTCCCTCCCAAAGGAAAGGACTCGCGCCGACGGCCGCCTTGGCTGTCCCCACCCAGCGCGCCTTGGCGTCCTCTTTCAACCGGATATTGATGGCCGGGTTTTGAGAAAAAGAGATGTTCTCCAACGCTTTCACCGGTTGGTGGTTCTCCATCACCTCCACGCTACCCACGTCGCTGGGATGGATATTGTTCGTCGCTATGCCGTATCGGCCCTCCAGCATGTCCTTTCCCTCGATGTAGAACTTGTTGATAGGCTTTCCGTTGTAGGTGATGGCCCCGCTCTTCTCGACTTCGATGCCTGGCATCTTTTTGAGGACATCGCCCAGCGAGCGGTCGGCCGTTGTCGCAAATCGGGAGACGATATACGTGATGGTGTCCCCCCTTTCATGAATGCTGGGAGCGCGGATGACGACCTCCCGCAGCGCTGTGGCCTGTTCTTTAAGGGTCACGTCGTACGTCGTCCGACCTTTCTCGATCGGGAGCGTGCGTGCGGCATAGCCCATCATCGAAAAGTAGAGCACGCGATCGGTCGCGTCGGCCGTCAGCGTCACTTCAAACCGTCCGTTAGCCATCGTTTGCGTGAACGCCAGCACTTTCTGCGCTCCGGAAGGGCGCACCGTGACGAGCACACCCGCTATGGGTTGGCCGTTAGCGCCGTCGGTCACCGTTCCTGATAGGGTCACCCGCTGGGCCGTGGCCGCGACGCCCGTCATGAGGGCTAACGAAATCAGGAGCGTATGAAATGCGACCTTGCAGCGTAGTGCAGATGCAAGGCATCCCAGACCGATGGCCATGGGAGTGTGCTTACGCACATGACCGAGCCAGAGCGTCGCAGGTAACGCAGCAGATGCGCTGCGATGAAAGTATCTCATCACCGGTAATCCCTCTCTATCAGATCCATATATACAGGCTCGTAGTCCGTCGACTTCAGACCTGATGCGCCGAGTGCACCGCCGTGCGTCATATCGAACATTTTTGCTTTGAGGAAAGCGCGCCTGTCCACCGTCCGGTAGCCATTCTTCCCTCCGCGACGGGTGAAGACGATCGGCTCCTCCGCTACCCGCTCTAGCCCGACGGCTGTAAACGTATATTGATGGCCCTTATCGTAAGCCTCGAGGATCAGCCCCGGCAGTCCGCCGAGCTTCCATGGGCCGTCGCTGACGGGGATATCCATCGCGAACCAAGCCGTCCATCGGCGACCGCGAAAGTCGGCCGTCGCTTGCTGACACGTATATCCTAACACCTCGCGCGTGCTGTCGACGATCGTCCACTGCTGGGCGTTGAGGGTGTCGCGATACGTCACTTGATCTTCCCGTAGTCCGTCGGTCACGGTGATGGCGCCCGCGGGGTGATTCTTGTAAACGATTGTGATGGTGCGATTACGCGGAAAGCTATTCAGGAACCGGCTGCGGTCGCGATGCTTATGGAAATCAGCCAAGGCACGATTAAAAAGCTCGCTCGCCTGCCGTTTCCCCTCCGGCGTCTGTCGGAGAGAGTCGTTCTGGAACGTGTAATAGCTGAAACATTTGGAGACTTGGGGTCCAATCTGCAGTATCAAGAGGTCTTCATAAAAAGCGACGTCGAGCGTGTCCTTTAATTGCGTTGCCCGATACATACACTTCATAGATGCGCGGTCGAGCACGTCCTTTTGTGCCGAGGCATGGACAGCCAGCGCCATAAATAACAAGATGTAGTGAATCGTTTTCATACCCTATCGTATTAGTAATCCCTTTCCAATGGATCGAAGAGCAGCCGATGAGCCTCGCGCTGCATATAAGTCTTTCGGCGGCCAGATTGCACGATCGTGCGGATCAATTCGATGTCGTAGACGTTGCCTTGTCCGCTGAGGAAAGCACGCTGGGAGCGGAGGAAGGTCTGGCGATCGGTGTCGAAGAAGGGTTTGCCGTCGAAACAGTAGAACGTCACGGGATCGAGGCCGCTCTCCACGATCCGGACGGCCGTGTAACGGTAGTCGTCGCCCCGGTCATACGCCTCGAGGATTAGCCCCGGCAGTCCGCCGAGCTTCCAAGGGCCGTCGCTGACGGGGATGTCCGTCGCGAACCAAGCTGTCCATCGGCGACCGCGAAAGTCGGCCGTCGCCATGCGGCATGGGTGGCCGAGTATTGTACGGATGGAGTCGGCCATCACCCACGAGATCGAGGGCGTGGCCTCGTCGTAGCGGCAGGCAACGTGAAACTGTTCGTTAGTCGTCGTGACTCGCCCCGCGGGGTAATTCTTGTAGAGGTAGTCGTAAGTCGTTCCCACCCGCGGCTCTTTTGAATGATCGCGCGTGCGAAAGGCCTCGAGCGTCAGCGCTTCGGCCATCGCGCGACCGTCAGGGTCGTTCCACAACGAGTCATAATAAAAGGTATGACGGCTAAAAAACTGACTCGCGCTCGCTCCGATTCGGAGGATCATGGAGTCCGTCTCCGTCGCCAGACGTCTCACCGTGTCGCGCTGCATCGTGTGGTGATAATGCACCTCTATAGTAGCAGGCTCAAGCCTCGTGTGATGTTGCGCCAAGACTTGCGCAGAAAAAAGTAAGAGAAAAACGGTCATCTTCATCGCTTACGAAATCAGTAATCACGTTCCAACAGGTCGTATCGCATCACTTGATTGGGCTCATCGCCAAGCAAGTCAATACCTGTCTCCATTTGGATAAAAGAATTGGAATCCATCAGGAATCGCCGCTCCATACGGAGGAAATCTAGGCGATTCGTTGGCTCAAAACGACGGTTATGGCCATCCTTTTGGTTAAAAATGATCGGTTCATCCTTCACCCGTTCTAAGCCGACGGCAGTAAATACATGTTGCTGCCCCTCATCATACGCCTCGAGGATCAGCCCCGGCAGTCCGCCGAGCTTCCATGGGCCGTCGCTGACGGGGATATCCATCGCGAACCAAGCCGTCCATCGGCGACCGCGAAAGTCGGCCGTCGCTTGCTGACACGTATATCCTAACACCTCGCGCGTGCTGTCGCCCATCGTCCACGTCTGCGCGTGCAGCGAATCCGCGTAGCGATAGCCCTGCGAAGAGATCCGATCTGTGATTGTCATCTGTCCCGTTGGGTAATTTTTATAGACATAGGTGCTCATTCGGACGTGCGGGAAGTCTCCGTAGATCCCATCCTTTTCTATCGCTCGTCGGAACAGCTCACTCCATACTTTTGCCCCATCGGGCGTGCGCTGCAGCGAATCGGATTGAAAGGTATAGTAACTGTAACACTTCGACACCTCTTTCCCAATTTGGAGAATAAGTAAGTCGTCGCGCAACTCGTTTTTCAGCGTGTCGAAGGTGTAAACATAACGGTAGAGGCACTTCATGTGCGCCCGATCGATCATCGGCTCGCGCGCAGCAGCCTGTACGGCGAGGGAGGCGAGGAGAAGATAGAGGATGACTTTCATTTTGAAATCAGTAATCACGTTCCAACAGGTCGTATCTCATCACTTTTTGCGGCTTTCCCTGGCTCAAGTCAATACCTGTATCCATCTGAATGTAGCCATTGAAATCCATCAGTGATTTTTTCTTCGATCGGAGAAACTCAAGGCGGTTTGTCTGCTCAAATTTCTGATTATCTCCAAACGATCGATTAAAAATGATCGGTTCATCCTTCACCCGTTCTAAGCCGACGGCAGTAAATACATGTTGCTGCCCCTCATCATACGCCTCGAGGATCAGCCCCGGCAGTCCGCCGAGCTTCCATGGGCCGTCGCTGACGGGGATATCCATCGCGAACCAAGCCGTCCATCGGCGACCGCGAAAGTCGGCCGTCGCTTGCTGACACGTATATCCTAACACCTCACGCGTGCTGTCGCCCATCGTCCATGTCTGCGTGTGCAGCGAATCCACGTAGCGATAATCCTGTAGAATCAGCCCATCGGTCACTGTTATGCGTCCCTCGGGGTAATTCTTATAAATGTAGGTCTTCAGACGCTTGTGGGGATAGTTTCCCCGCATAAATTCGCCATTATTCATGGCGTCGTTAATCATTTTTCCAATTATCATGTCCCCATTCGGCAGCGCAGAGAGGGAATCGACTTAGTTACTGTAATGACTAAAGCACTTGGAGATGCTTTTCCCGATTTGTAAGACGAGCAGATCATCCTTGGTCTTTCCTGTCAACGTATCATTGAGGTAAACATAACGGTAGAGGCACTTCATGTATGCCCGATCGAGCACCGGCTCGCGCGCAGCAGCCTGTACGGCGAGAGAAGCGAGGAGAAGGAGGTAAACAACGATTTTCATCTCGTTCAGTTTGTAGGTTTGCCGCAAATATATGGCCTATATTTGTTTTAAGATGAATCAAAAATGGAAATCGGTCACACTTTCCTCTAAAAAGAAATAGGGTAGACGACTGACGAGTCATCTCTTTATATATATAATGTATTATAGACGGCTTGCAATGAGCTTTCCTCAAAAAGTTTGCACTGTCGACGGCTTACAATCAGCTTCCCTCAAAAAGTTTGCGTTGTCGACGGCTTACAATTGGCTTTCCTCAAAAAGTTTTTGCTATCGACGGTTTACAATTCGCTTTCCTCGAAAAGTAAGGACTGTCGACGGCTTACAATTAGCTTTCCTCAAAAAGTAAGGACTGTCGACGGCTTACAATTCGCTTTACTCGAAAAGTAAGCGCTGTCTACGGCTTACAATGGCCTTCCCTGAAAAAGGTTTTGCTGTCGATGGCTTACAATCAGCTTCGCTCGAAAAGTTTTTGCTGTCGATGGCTTACAATTGGCTTTCCTCAAAAAGTAAGCACTGTCTACGGCTTACAATGGCCTTCCCTGAAAAAGGTTTTGCTGTCGATGGCTTACAATCATTCTTCCTGTAAAATTTTTGTATGATCGATGAATGACGATAGACCAAAATCAAAAAAATGACTGCCATTGATGGGAAAAATTTGGAAGGTCAGAAAAAAGATGGATCTTCGCACCCCAAACAAATACCATTTTTATAGCGAGTTAGTCATGAAAATATCAACTATCAACATTGCGAGACTCCGAGTGCAGGAGGATTTTGGATTCCAAGAGTTAGTCAAGAACGAGACAGACCAGTTGCCGCTGCTCGAATCGGCTTCTGGATATACGGCTGGACTAAAGACGGACGTCGAGAACCACGGCAAGGCTTTCGGAGAGTTTGATACGGCGCTCAAGGCCGCATCCAGTGTGCCGTCAGCAGCCGAGGTGTCGAACTTGGATCGTCAGCGCGACGATTCTTGCACAAAGCTCTACACTTTCGTGCGAGGCGTTTCGGGACATCCAGACAAGGAGAAGGCCAAGGTCGGCGCCGAATCGGTAGCTGTGTTCAAGAAGTACGGCGGCGGTAGTATCGTCGATCAGCCACAGAACCAGGAGTCCGGCACGCTGCGAAACCTGATTCAGGATTTCCGCGCGATGGACGTCAGCAAGCTTACCCAGACCGGCATCAAGGACTTTGTCGACGATCTGGAGCAGAAACAAACGGCCTACTTGGCGGCAGTTAAGAAGCGAGCCAAAGAGGAGCGATCGGAGTTGACGGGCGTCATTAAGCAGAAGCGCAAAGCCTGCGACGAAGCGTACCTCAAGCTCATAGAGACGGTCAACGCCCTCGTCGTAGTGAATGGCGACGTCCCATATCGCGGATTTGTCGAGAGCGTAACGTCTCACATCAACCATCAGAAATCCACTCTGGCGAACCGGCAGACGAACGCCGACAAGAAGCCGAAGGATCCGAAGCAACCCAAGCAGCCGAAACAGCCGAAGGAACCTAAGCCCAAAAAACCGGGGAAGGACGACGGTAAGCCGGACATCCACCTCCCCGAGAAGGAAGAGCCGAAGAAGCCCGGCGGCGACAGCGGCGCCGGCAAGAACCCCGACGGCGGCTCTGGCGCCGGCGGTGGCTCCGGCACCGGAGGTGCCGGAGATAGCGGCAATCCTGATATCCATCTGCCGGAAGAGTGATCACTGCCAGTCGCTCACGCTCATCCCTAAACGACCGGATACTTGCCGTGCATCGCTCACCGGTATCCGGTTTTTTATGTACGCTCGTTGGCCGTCGGGAGAGTATTTTTTTTAGAGGGGGAGGGGTATTGTTTTCAGTCGGTGGTATTCGCTTTTTGGGGGGGTGAGGTGTTGATGAGCATCGGTGGGATATTTTTTTTAGGGGATAGGAGTATTGTTTTTGGTCGGTGATACTCGCTTTTTGGGGATAGGGGCGTTGATAGTTATCTGTGGGGTATTTTTTTAGGGGGTGGGGGTATTGGGGAACATGGATAGTATTTATTTTTTGAAGTAAGGTTTATTGGTTGCCGTCGGTGATACTCGCTTTTTGGGGTTGGAGTTATTGATGAGCATCGGTGAGGTATTTTTTTAGGGGGTGGGGGTATTGTTTTCGGTCGGTGATACTCACTTTTTGTGGGTGGGGGTGTTGATGGCTGTCGGTAGAGATGTCTTTTAGGGAGTGGGGGTATTGGTGAGAGTTTGGAGTAGTATCTTTTTAGGTATTGAGATGTCAGGGATTGTTGAAGGGGTTCTTTTTTAGAGGAAAGGGATGTCTGAGATTATTGAAGAAGCTCTTTTTGGTCGGAAAGGGCGAGCGAAGGTTGGCGGGTAGCCTTTGATGTTAGGATTTAGGTTATCATTGCCCGTCGAAAGTGCACTATTTTTAGGGTATAGTTTTTAGCTTTTCATTTGTCCCTCTATTCCTGATTATAGAGATATGAATCGAATCATCGAAGTCTGCGCCAATTCGGCGCAAAGCTGCGTGGAGGCCGAAGCTGGCGGAGCCGCACGTGTGGAACTCTGCGCCGGCATCCCCGAAGGCGGCACAACGCCCAGCTATGGCGAGATCGTCATGGCTCGACAGTCCACTGAGCGGATCGCGATCCACGTACTCATTCGTCCGCGGGCCGGCGACTTTCTCTATACCGCGACCGAGGTCGGTGCCATGCTCCACGACATCCAGGTAGCCCACCAGCTCGGCGTGCAAGGCGTCGTCATCGGTTGCCTAACGTCCGACGGCGACATCGACGAGCCCCTCCTCGAGCGACTTATGGCCGCCGCCCGACCGCTTTCGGTCACCTTTCATCGCGCCTTCGACGTCTGCCGCGATCCGCGCGCCTCACTCGAGCTACTGATCCGTCACGGCGTCGATCGCGTGCTCACTTCCGGCCAGGAAGCTACTGCTGCGCAGGGTATCCCCCTCCTCCGCGAGCTGGTGAGTCAGGCCGACGGACGTATCGTCATTATGCCCGGCTGTGGTGTGCGGGCGGACAACATCGCGCGCATCGAGTCCGAAACCGGAGCTCGCGAGTTTCACACCTCCGCCCGACGCGTCGTCGAGAGTGGCATGATTTACCGCAACGAGCGCGTACCCATGGGCAGTTGTGCCGTGACGTCAGAGTTCGAAACCGTGCAGACAGATCGGCACGAAGTGGCGCGCTACGTCTCTCAGACTTGCATAAAATGAAAAGGGGTGTACTTTTGGCGTCGAAAAGAAATTTATTTGACGTTTTCCACTAAGAAACAGCAATCAAAACAGTCGAATTCGATCAAATTGGTCACAGCGAGTCCTCACGCCACGCAGGAGAGAGAATATACGCAAGGCAGCGACTCCGAGAGGCGGGCGTCAGACCGCGGCGGGCTCCACGAGACATTGTTTTTTTGAGATTAAGAGCGGCGCATTGCCCATCATATCGCCGCTCTGGTGTAGTGTTTAAAATTCTTCTGAGGGGGCGAAGATGTGAATCTTCGCCTTCCCTTTTTTTAGAGGGCAGAGGATCGGGAGCATCCTATGGACAGGATCAAGAGAAGGCCCCCATACATATATTATAGGTACAAAGAGGAAGATGAAAATCGGAACAATTGAATTAGGTGATCGGCCCGTCATGCAGGCGCCGATGGAAGACGTCACGGATGTCGCCTTCCGACTGATGTGTAAACGCTTCGGCGCGGATATGGTGTACACTGAATTTGTCTCGAGCGATGCGCTCATCCGTGGCGTCAGCCGCACCGAAGAAAAGTTGCGGGTGCGCGACGAAGAACGCCCCGTAGCGATACAGATCTATGGCCGCGATGTCCAGTCCATGGTCGAGGCCGCACAGATTTGCGAGGCCGCTCGGCCCGATGTGCTCGACATCAATTTCGGATGTCCAGTCAAGAAGGTGGCAGGCAAAGGTGCCGGAGCCGGCATGTTGCGCAACGTGCCGCTCATGCTTGAGATCACGCGGGCCGTCGTCCGTGCGGTCCGTATCCCCGTGACCGTCAAGACGCGCCTCGGTTGGGATGCCGATCATCGTATCATCGTCGAGCTGGCCGAACAGTTGCAAGACTGTGGCATCGCCGCCCTGACGATCCACGGTCGCACCCGCGCGCAGATGTACACCGGCGAAGCCGACTGGACGCTCATCGGCGCCGTCAAGTCGAATCCCCGCATGACAATTCCCATCATTGGCAACGGCGACATAACCTCCGCCGAGCGTTGTCGCGAGGCTTTTGACCGCTATGGCGTCGATGGCGTGATGATTGGGCGTGGCTGCATCGGTCGGCCGTGGATCTTCCGCGAGGTGAAGCACTATCTACAGACGGGTGAACCACTCCAGCCAGAGTCATTCGCGTGGTATCTCGACGTACTTAAGCAGCAGGTACTACAAAGCGTGGAGCGTCTCGACGAGCGTCGTGGCATTCTCCATATCCGTCGCCACTTGGCCGCCACGCCGCTCTTCAAAGGCATACCAGAATTCAAGCAGACGCGTGTAGCTATGCTACGTGCTGAGACGGTTAGTGAGCTTTTCGCCATCATGGATGCCATCTCCGCACCGACGGCCGAATAGCCCCCTTTCGCAAGGCCTCATTGGGGGGCTACTTCCCTGTATTGATGGGGCTTTTGCAAAGGTTCTCTTCCATGTAGTTGGAATAAAAAACGCGCTATATTTGCGCCCTGAAAAAAAAGAATAAGGTATAAATAACAATAAATCAGGAATTTCAAATGCAGAACAAAGGATTCGTGAGGGTCTTCTCCATACTGCTCGCTTTGGTTTGCTTGTACTATCTCTCCTTCTCGTTTGTGACGAGAAAATACTACAAGGAAGCCGCCGAGTATGCTAACGGGGACCCTGCTAAAGAGAGTTTTTATTTAGACTCATTGGCCAACAAGAAGGTCTGGTTCGGCGCCTATACGCTGAAGCAATGCCGCGAAATGGAGGTGACCTTGGGGCTTGACCTGAAGGGCGGTATGAACGTCGTATTGGAGCTTAACGTGCCCGATGTCGTTCGTTCGCTGGCGGACAATAATCCCGACGCCAACTTCAACAAGGCGCTCGATGCGGCTTATGCCCGTCAGGCAACCAGCCAGAAGAACTACATCGATTTGTTTGCCGAAGAATACAAGAAGCTGGATCCGGGCGCTCATCTTGCAGCCCTCTTCAGCACCTTTGAGTTGAAAGATAAAATCACTCCCCAAAGCTCCGACGCGCAAGTCATTGCCGTACTGAAAGAGGAGCTGCAGAGCGCTATCGACAATTCATTTAATGTATTGCGCACACGTATCGACCGCTTCGGCGTCGTGTCGCCCAACATCCAACGCCTCGAGACGGCTGGTCGTATCCTCGTCGAGCTGCCGGGTGTGAAGGAGCCGGCACGTGTCCGCAAACTCTTGCAGGGTAGCGCCAATCTGGAGTTCTGGGAGACATACAACCTGACCGAGATCGGACAGCAACTCACCGCCGCTGACCATGCTTTGGCAGAGGCGCTGAAGTCCACAAAGTCTTCGTCCAGCGCCACGACCGATACAACGGCTACCGCCGCCAAATCTGACCTCACGGCTAAGGCTGACTCAGCCACCTCAGAGACCGATTCGCTCATGGCGCAGATTAACGCCGAAAGTCAGCAGTCGCCTGCAGCCGGTCAGATGACCGCTGAAGAATACGCCAAGGAACACCCGCTCTTTGCCCTGTTGCAATTGAACGTCGACCGCACCGGTCGCTACCTCGTTCCCGGCCCCGTCGTAGGTTACGCCAAGAAGACGGACATGGACAAGATCACCGAATATCTCAACCGGCCCGAAGTGAAGGCAGTGTTGCCCAACAATGTCCTCTTCCGTTGGAGCGTGAAGGCGATGGACGATAACGATCAGTTCTATCAGCTCTTTGCCCTGAAGGTCACCAACCGTGACGGTACGCCCGCCCTGAGTGGCGACGTAGTCACGAATGCCGTGGCCGACTTCGCCCAGCAGCAGATCGGCCGCCCACAGTACCAAGTCAGCATGACGATGAACGCCGAAGGTGCCCGCGAATGGGCCCGCCTGACCAAGGAGAACATCAAGCGTAGCATCGCCATCGTACTCGACGGCATGGTCTACTCCGCCCCCACGGTACAGTCAGAAATCACCGGTGGCCAGTCGCAGATCACGGGTAACTTCACCCAAGATGAAGGCAAGGACTTGGCCAACGTGCTCAAGTCTGGTAAGATGGCCGCCTCGGTCAACATTGTGCAGGAAGACATCGTCGGGCCGTCGCTCGGGCAGGAAGCCATCAACGCCGGTATCATCTCGTTTGCCCTCGCACTCATCCTCCTCATGGTCTACATGTGCGCTATGTATGGCCTGTTGCCGGGTATGATTGCTAACGGCGCCCTCGTCATCAACATCTTCTTTACGATGGGTATCCTCGCCTCCTTCCAAGCTGTGCTCACCCTGCCCGGTATCGCCGGTATGGTGCTAACGCTCGGTATGGCAGTCGACGCCAACGTGCTTATCTACGAGCGATCGAAAGAGGAACTCCGCGCAGGCAAACCCTTGGCCCGTGCCATTGCAGACGGTTACTCTAATGCCTTCTCCGCCATCTTCGACTCGAACCTCACGACAATCATCACCGGTGTCGTACTCTTCGTCTTTGGTACCGGCCCCATCCGCGGTTTTGCCACTACGCTGATCATCGGCTTGATCTCATCCTTCCTGACCTCTGTCTTCATCACACGTCTCGTCTACGAAGCCCTCTTGGCTAAGGAGAAGATCAAGCACCTGACCTTCACCACATCGATCTCGAAGAACTTTCTCAACGATCCGAAGATCAACTTCCTCGGTAAGCGTAAGGTGGGCTACATCATCCCGCTCGCCATCATCCTTCTCGGTTGTGTTTCGATGGCTACGATTGGCCTCAACAACGGCATCGACTTTACCGGCGGTCGCAACTATGTGATCCGTTTCGATAAGGATGTTCGCACCGACGAGGTGCGTGCGGCCCTCGAACCGCAATTCAAAGGCGGATCCGTCAGCGTCATCACCATCGGCTCGCAGAATCAGGTGCGCGTCTCGACCAACTATAAGATCACGGACAACTCGGCCGGCATCGACGACGAAATCATCGGCAAGCTCTACGCCGGCCTCAAGCCCTTCCTTGGCAACGCCACACAGGAGCAGTTCGCCTCGGACAACATCCAAAGCTCGCAGAAGGTCGGCCCCAGCATGGCGGACGACATCAAGAACAGCGCCGTCCTGGCCGTCCTCTTCGCTATGGTCTGCATGGCGCTCTACATCCTCGTTCGCTTCCGCGACGTAGCCTTCTCCGTCGGTGTGTTCGTCTCCGTGGCCGTCACCACGCTCTGCATCATCGCCTTCTACACGCTGCTGTGGAAGATCATGCCCTTCTCCATGGAGGTCGACCAAACCTTCATTGCGGCCATTCTGACCGTCATCGGTTACTCGATCAACGACACCGTGGTCGTCTTCGACCGTATCCGCGAAACGATCAAGCTCTATCCCAAGCGCGACCGTTACGAGGTGATCAACGACGCCCTGAACTCCACACTCTCGCGTACGTTCAGCACGTCACTCTCCACCTTCATCGTCGTCTTCGTGATCTTCCTTCTCGGTGGATCCACGATCCAGAGCTTCACGTTCGCCATCCTTCTCGGTGTCATCGTCGGCACCTACTCCACGCTCTTCGTGGCCACGCCGATCGCTTACGAGATCCAACATCGCAAATCGCTCAAGGCGGCCGGTGCAACGGCAGCCACTGCGACGGCATAACGTATAGCTTCTAAGTTTCTCCTCTGACTGAAGGGGGCTGTCTCCACATAGGGTGGGGCAGCCCCCTCGTCTTTTTTGTGCCAGTACCTCTCAAATACCTTTTCTTCTAACTGGTGGGAAGGGATCGAGAGATCGATCTGGATTTGGGAGTGTTGCAGAACTCCTGCAAGCGTCAAAATGGAGAAAAGCGCCCTTGCAGAAGTTCTGCAAAGTCCAAAATGGGGAAAGGCGTCCTTGCAGAACTCCTGCAAGCGTCAAAATGGGGAAAAGCGTCCTTGCAGAAGTCCTGCAAGCGTCAAAATGGAGAAAAGCGCCCTTGCAGAAGTCCTGCAAACGCCAAAATGGGGAAAAGCGTCCTTGCAGAAGTCCTGCAAACGCCAAAATGGGGAAAAGTGTCCTTGCAGAAGTTCTGCAAACGCCAAAATGGGGAAAAGTGTCCTTGCAGAAGTCCTGCAAACGCCAAAATGGGGAAAAGCGCCCTTGCAGAAGTTCTGCAAACGCCAAAATGGGGAAAAGTGTCCTTGCAGAAGTTCTGCAATCATTTCCGGGGTGCAGTCTGCGGACTTTACGGCGTCTTGTTCTGGGAGGTGCGGGGGAAGGTGAGCGTGAAGGTGTGGAGACGGTCGGCGGTGAAGGCGTAGCGGATGTCGATGGCGTAGAGGCGGCAGATGGCACGGACGATGGAGAGCCCCAGTCCGGTGGAGCCTTCGACGCGGTGGGGTCCCTGATGGAAGCGGTCGAAGAGGTGGGTGGGATCGAGCGAGGCGGCGGGGCCTGTATTGGCGATGGTGAGGGTGGGGGTGGCGATGCGAATCAGGATGCGTCCGTCGGGCTGGTTGTGGACGAAGGCGTTCTTGAGCAGGTTGGAGACGAGGGCGTCGGCCAGAGATTCGTGCATGGACGCACGGAGGGGCGGATCGACGGCGGTGAGGTCGACGGTAATGTGGCGCGAGGCGTAGACCTCTTGCAGATCTTCCAGATCGCGGCGGAGCAGGGCGTTGAGGCAGAGGTCGGTCTGGTCGAGGAACTGCCGATTGTCGATCTTGGTGAGGAAGAGCAGCGAGCGGTTCAGGCGCACGGCACGGCGGAGCGTCTGCTGCGTTTTGATCACCTCGGCGAGTTGGGCTTCGGTGAGCGCAGGCGTACTGTCGGCCAGGAGTTCGAGGCGGCCCAGGCTGACGGCCAGCGGCGTCTGAAGCTCGTGCGAGGCGTTGCCTATGAACTGCTTTTGTTGCTCGAAAGCCTGCTCGGTGCGGTCGGTGTGGCGGCGCACGGCGTCGTAGAGTCGGCGAAACTCGGTGACGGCCGAGTGGGCCGTGAGTGGCGTGTGCGGTCGGCCGACGGTGTAGGTGTCAAGCCAACGGAGGAGGCGGTGCAGGGGGCGCATGCTGCGACTGTAAACCCAGACGTTGACGGTGAGGATGGTGACGAGGAGCGCAACGTAGAGCGTGATGATGCGCCAGAGGATGGCCTGCTTGAGGTCGTCTTTATCGATCGTTGGCGTGCTGACGGAAAGCAGGAAGTAGCGCCCCGCACGGTCGCGAAAGACGGTGCGGAGGGTACGCGCGGGCTCGGTCTCGCCTTTTTCAGCGATGAAGACGGATTCGTCGATGTACTCGATGGCGGGATGGTGATGGAGGTAGTCCTCCGTCACGGCGTGGACATAGAAACTGTTATTCGTGCCATTGTCTTCGGAGGGCAGATGGACACCGGCCAGGTAGCGACGGATGATGCGCTCGGCATAGTCGTCGAGGGCGTCGTCGGTCTCGTCGTTGACCTCCTCCACGATGCCGGCGTAGAAGTAGATGGCCCACCCAGTGAGGACGGCCGAGAGAACGACGGAGAGGTGGAGGAGGATGCGATAGATGAGCTTCATGTCTCCGTGTCTTCGATCAGTTTGTAGCCGAAGCCGTAGACGGATTTGAGCTGGATCGTGGCGCCGGCGTCGGTGAGCTTACGGCGGAGGTTCTTCATCTGGGCGTAGACGAAGTCGAAGTTGTCGGCCTGGTCGACATGGTCGCCCCAGACGGCCTCAGCCAGCGTTTCCTTATTGATCAGGTGGCCCGGACGATGGAAAAAGTAGGCCAGGATGCCGTATTCCTTGCGTCCGAGACTGAGCTCGCGGTCGGCGACGAAAACTTGGAACGTCTCCGGCAGCAGTCGGACGTTGCCCAGCCGGATATCCACCTCGCCGGCCTGTCGGCTGCGGCGGACGACACTGCGGATGCGCGCATGCAGTTCGGCCAGGTGGAAGGGTTTAGCCAGATAGTCGTCGGCGCCAAGCTCCAGCCCGGCCACCTTGTCGTCCGTCGTGTCGCGCGCAGAGATGATAATCACGCTCTCGCGCTTCTTCATCGCCTTGAGGTGCTCCAGAAGGGTGAAGCCGCTACCGTCGGGCAGCATGATGTCGAGTAGGATGCAATCGTAGTCGTAGTCCTCGATCTTGTAGAGCGCCGAGCGGAGGTTGTCGGCCGTTTCAACCACGGCGCGCTCGCGGTCGGTGAGCGATTGGGCGATCAGTTCGCGCAGCGAGGGGTCGTCTTCGATGATGAGAATCTTCATTTCGTATCGGGGGGGAGTAATGGGTTACGGGCGGCAAAAATAGAGTGACCCCGGCGTCTCACCAGTTCGTTTTTCTCGGTTCGCTTTTACATTTTCGATCCCCCCGTATTTTTGCGGCCTGTTTGCCGAAAGGGGTGTGCACCTATGCGCCCCCCGACTCGGAGGAACGAGAGAACAAAACCGATTTCATTTTAATTCAAAAGATCAAGACAAAGAAGATGGTAAAGAAAGTGGGGAACCTGATCCCGAACACGTTTTTCATTGCAAAGGGCAGTGGCGACTCCGATCTGGAGAAGCACGCCGGGTCGTATCACATGGCGCTTTTCGACGCCGGCATTGCTGATTTCAACATCATGACTTATTCGTCCGTGATTCCCGCCACGGCGCACCCGGTGATGATGGACGAGGTCGACCTGCCGCCCTTCGGCTCGGAGCTGAAGACGATCATGGCCGTTTCGCACGGCTATCAGGACGAGTTCATCTCGGCCGGCCTCGTCTATGCGTGGATGTATAAGGACGAAAACTTCGACGAGAAGGCCGGCGGCCTGGTCTGCGAGGTCAGCGGCCGCTACCGCATCGAGGAGCTGGAGGCACGTCTCATTCGTGTGATCAATGACCTGCATCAGCGCACCTACAGCCGGTTCTACCTCGGCGATCTGAACTTCGTCACCGAGGGTATGACCATCGAGCGCCGCTATGGCACCGCCCTGGCCGCGCTCTGCTTCACCGACTTCATCATGCCCGACTCTGCGGACGGAAGCAGTGAGGTGGTAAGACTCTGAGAGGGTCTAGGATAGGCCACAGCGCATAGAAAAGGCAGTCACGACGCATCCGTTCGTGGCTGCCTTTTGTCATATGTGGCCCGCGAGCATCAAACCCGTTTCAGCCCATTGACTAAGTCAAACGCAAGAATCAAAACTGTTTCGGCTCATTGATTGGATCAATCGGCAGGAGACGGCCCTCAGCTAAAAAAGAGAGAGGGGAAACCGGAGTCGTATCACTCCAGCTCCCCCTCTGCTCAGGTGCGAACTATTTTCAACTACAAAGCGTCACATATACAGCGCGAGCGGCATGAGCAACACGCTGTCAAGGCAGAATGTTTTGTCTCAGAAGCTGTTTGGAATTTATTTCGGAGGATATTCAGAGGATATTTCCGGGGATTTTGTTTCATCTTTTAAGGAGCATAGCGAGCTATGTGACGAAAAAGATGGGACAAAAGGGCGGAAATAGGCCTGAATAGACCCGAAATAGAAATGGAGAAGCTCCGCCCAAACAGCTCCTAACAATCACTCAATAAATTCAAAACAGCTTCTCATATATAGTATTCCACCATCTCCACCAGGCCGGCACGCAGGGCATACTTCGTGGCTTCGTAAACGTTGTTGACGCCCAGCTTACGGAAGATGTTCTTCTTGTGGGTGATGATGGTGTGTGTGCTGGAAATGCGTTCGGAGGCGATTTCCTTGACCGACAGTCCGCGGGCGATGAGTCGGAGGATCTCCGTCTCAGTGGCCGTGAGCGCCTCGTGCGTATCCGGCTGACGGTGCACGGTGAGCAGGAAGTCGGCAATGCGATGACAGAGGAAACGGTCGCCCTGCACCGTATGTCGGAGCGCCGCGCGGATCTCGTCGGCCGTGCAATCCTTGAGGATCATTCCCACGTGGTGCTCGGCGCTGAGACGGCGGATGAGGGCGTCGCTCAGCTCGTTGGAGCAGAGCAGCCACGCGACCTCCGGAAAGCGTCGCCCCAAATTTAAGAGCTCCTCCACGCTGGCCAGGTCGAAGAGCGCATAGTCGAGGATCACCACCGTGCTGTCTCGGTGCGTCGTCAGGGCCTCGATCAGCGCCTTTTTATTGGCCACCTCGAGCGTACAGCAGCCCGCCTCGCCGAAGGTGTCGGCGATATAGGCACGCAGTCCAGCCCGCGTGATGTCTTGATTATCGGCCAGGAGGAAAGTGATCATAGGAGGAGAAAGGTGAGACGACTGAAGGGGGGGCACAGCGCCCCCCTTTCAGTGTGCTTTAATTACAGCGGATACTCTTCGAAGGCATAGAGCACGGTCGAGAGGTAGCGTTCGCCCGTGTCAGGCAGCAGGGCCACGATCGTCTTACCCTCGTTTTCGGGCTTGCGAGCCAGCTCCAGCGCGGCGTGCAGCGCGGCGCCAGACGAGATGCCGACCAGCAGACCTTCACGGGCAGCCAGCAGTCGGGAAGCGCCGATGGCCTCGTTGTCCTGCACTTGCAGCACTTCATCGATCGCGTCAGCGTGATAGTTCTTCGGCACAAAGCCAGCACCGATACCCTGAATTTTGTGCGGCCCCGGCTGTCCGCCCGACAGCACCGGCGATCCCACCGGCTCCACAGCTACGGCCTTCACCTTCGGGTTATGTTTCTTCAATCCCTCGGCCACACCGCTCACGGTGCCGCCCGTGCCTACGCCCGCCACGAAGATGTCGACCTTTCCGTCCGTATCGTTCCAGATCTCTTCAGCCGTCGTGCGGGTGTGCACTTCGGGGTTGGCCTTATTCTCAAACTGCTGCAGGATGATCGATCCCGGATGCTCCTCTTTCAATTCGCCAGCACGACGGAGCGCACCCTTCATGCCCTCGCTACCGGGCGTCAGCACCAATGTAGCGCCGAGAGCCTTGAGCAGATTCTGACGCTCCACGCTCATCGTTTCGGGCATGGTCAGGATCAGCTTGTAACCCTTTACGGAGGCCACCCAGGCCAGTCCGATACCCGTGTTGCCACTGGTAGCCTCGATGATAATGGAGCCGGGCTTCAGCTCGCCGCTTCGCTCTGCGGCCTCGATCATGGCCAGTGCGATACGATCCTTGACGCTACCGCCGGGGTTGAAATACTCCAGCTTAACGATCACGCGTGCCTTGAGGCCTTCTGACTTCTCGATGTTGCTCACTTCCAGGAGCGGGGTGCCGCCTACGAGGGCGGTCAGGTTCTGATAAACTCTTGCCATTTTCTTTCGGTGTTTAATTTGAGCACAAAGGTACGGGCGTCCCATAGGCCCGACAATACCATATGTGTGGTATATTGGTGATTACCCGCATGGAATGCGGGTTCTGGAGCCCTCATCCAGTCCGTTTTCGGCTTACTCATCGGGCCGCGTGCGCCCTCCTCCGAACCGTTCGCTGCGGGGCTATATATTGAGTTCGATGTAAGCAGAGAACTTCTACGGAAGCCACGCGAGGGCCAAAACGTTTTTGGAAATGCTTGCACCGGCGGTGCAAGAGCCCCAAAGCAGATTTTGAGGTTTGC
>ERZ773049.140-NODE-140-length-44323-cov-15.766942_pt1 | contig 44323 bp, 38 predicted proteins | sample MGYA00580633_ERZ773049 | MGnify/ENA primary metagenome ERZ773049 (study PRJEB29015, sample SAMEA2737991) | human oral metagenome | biome: human oral; feature: human-associated habitat; material: dental | place: China | collected 2066 ...
GCCAAACCGACTCATCGCTGGTGGACGAGTGGGAGAAACTTGCCGCTGGCGAGGATGCCGCGTCCTTGGCCGCTGATCGTGCCGCCACCGAGATTGAGGATGATACTCCCCCAGCCGTCACGAAGAATGTACGCGCGTTCCGGGTAATGGTACGCAATGCTCTCTTCCGCCGTGTAGAGCTTTTCGCCGATGAGCGAGAGCGCATACTTGGGGAACTAGATGAGGCTTCAGGGTGGGATGCTGACGCTTGGGCGGATGCGATGGACGACTATTTTGACGCCTACGACGATATTTATACGGATGCTGAGGCTCGCTCCCCTAAGCTCGTTCAGATTGACGATGATGTGCGAGAGCATCCTGGCGTATGGAAAGTACAGCAGACCTTTGCTGATCCTGAGGACAACTTCGACTGGGGTATTCGGGCGGAGGTGGATCTTGCCGCATCTGATGATGCCGGTTACCCAGTTTTGAAGATCTTGAGCGTGGGTGAATTCTAGATTGAGCAATAATGTACCCAAATAGGCATTTGTTGCATGTCTTACTAGAGGTGTATGAAATTTTAAACACGTGATGAAAGGGAAGGATGTATCCGCTCTCGTACCTTCCTGGCGTGCTCTTTTTGTGTTTCTCATGACGTATTAGGGGCGGCTTGGTTCTTATACTCTCTTTTTGCTGTTTTTCTGGTGATAAATCTGATGCAGGTTTAACTGTAACCGGAGGATATGCTCGGTGGATGCTTGGGTTTTTGTTGAATAACCGGGGCTTTCCGAACTGTTTTATGACCGTTGCACAGCCACCCACCACCCCAATTTTAGTGATATGCAACACATAAATAATACTATATACTTCGATTGTTAGACCTTTTATGTTATGCAGGTCATATGAATATCTTTATATTTACTCAACAGTTAAACAAAGTATGCCTGTTTTTCCAGAAAATCCCATGAATATTTCAAGATAAACATTCATAATTGACAGATCTTTCAGGGGGTTTACGAGAGTTGGAAATTATCTTTTTGTGATGCACACTAGGTATCAGCACAAGGAAAGCACGCGAACACCGGATATTTTATCCGAGCTTTCCCGAATGCCAGCAACCCCGTCGTCACCCCGCGGCGGGGTTGATCTTTTAACACCTAAAGCCAGCTGCATACCAGCAGTTTCCGCCCCCACCCCAGAGTGAAAGTATATACATTCCCCCACGGTATAGAGTCATCTACATCTAGACCACACGTTTAGCAAAACATGACATTCTAAACACCCCATGTTTCGCACGGGGTGTTGTATTATTCTACTTGCAGAAAATTTATTCACTTACTAGCTGAGACTTCAGCGTGTCATCATCACACCACTGAATATTGCGCAGCGACTTATATTGAACACGTTTGAAGATTATTTAAACTACAGGGAGAAAGAACATTCATGAAGGGAAATATCTCTAGACGAGGAGTGGTCAAAGGTACAGCATGGGCTGTACCTGTAGTTCTCGCGAGTACCGCTGTGCCTGCTCTTGCAGCATCGCATTGCCAACCCGGTGTCGTTGTCCCTATTCCTACCAATACTTCCACCGACGGCAGCTCACTCACGCACACCTTCACCGCGACCGATAAAACCCAATCGCTGACTTTCACGATTACCGGCGGTGCGGGCGGTTCATACCAAGGGGATTCGTACCAGGGTTTTGGCGGGGCCGGAGCATATATTACGGGAACTATTGACCTCACCGAGGGTGACACCGTCACCTTCATTACCGCTGGCGGTGGCGGCCCCTACTCCGGATCAGCTGAAGCCCCCGGACGTGGCTGGGCTGATGGGGGCTCCCATGAAGCCGCCTACATCGGGACTAACAGCTACACTAACGCATTCCAAGAAGGCCCTGGCCGTATCACCGAGCTCTATGGTCCCACTGGCGGAGGCGCATCCGCCGTATTGCTTAACGGAACACCTATCGCCATCGCGGGTGGAGGTGGAGGCGGCGGTGCCCGCCAAATTTCCCGAACCACCTGGAGTAAAATTTACGGCGAACGCCCCAGCGGATTTAAAGGACTGCGCTTTAATCACGGCAATATAGCTAATGGCGGCACCGGAGGACCTTCATACACCGGCGGTGAAGGGTATGACGAAACCTATGAGTATTTCCCCGGCCCCAGCCTGCATATGAACGGTGGTAAAGGCGGATACAACGGGTGGGCCGGGGCTGGCGGCGAAGCTGGAAACCTCCTCAACCCCACCAGCAACTCTTCGCTTTCCTTCAAGAACAATTCCACGTACTACACATACCGGCAGAGCTTGGCAGGCAATGCAGGTGATCACGGGTATCTGACTACCCCTCCAGGAGGTACCGGAGGTAAAGGTGTGGTAGGTATCGGCATGGTGGTAACCATAGGTTCCACACACGCAGACCGCAACCAATGCTCCGTACTGCACGGATCAACCGGAGGCGGAGGGTACGGTGGCGGTGGTTCAGGTTCGGTAACAACCGCCGCGGGCTACGCCACCGACCAGCGGTGGGCAGGGGAATACACGTACGTTAACGGCGAATATCAGGCAGGAGACTACTGGTCTCCCGTGGGCTCAGCAGCGTTCTCCGGGGCCGGTGGTGCGGGAGGGTCGTATCTTGATAACCAACGGGTGTATAGCGGCTATATAGCTACCGGGACCTCACCAGGTGTTGCCGGTAGTCGGGTGAATGGCACATCGTTCGCCACCGTCTGCGAGATACAGGGCTAGACCACCTATTAGCGCGAGGAATACGCTACCATCACAGGCGGGCTTTATCGTCTGTCTCGGAAGATTAAGGTGTGTTCCTTGCGCTTTAGATTGTCCCTATTTTTCACCTGCACTATACGGTTTTTGGGGATAATGAGAGGGTAGACTAAAAGCAGTGTATTCACTACAGAAAGAAGGTTCAACGTTGGCCGTCGCTAAGCTTCCCCAGGTTCAGTACCGTAAGGGTGCAACCACCAAGGTCGATCAGCACGAGATTATTGATCACTGGTTTGAGGTACCGTTAACCCACGGTCTTATTTTTTCTCACGGCAAAGATGCTGCTCTCTCTTCACGGTTTGCGGATCAGAGTATTAAGATTTTTGCACGTGAGGTTATTAACACCTCAGATACGCTGACCCTTCCCGTTGAGAAACGCCCCTATATCGTGTACCTGCAGGGCGGGCCTGGGTTCGGTTCTCCGAAGACTGGTTCGATCGGCGGTTGGATTGCTGAACTCGCCAAAACACACCGTGTCATCCTGCTGGATCAGCGCGGTACCGGCATGTCTTCCCCGCTATCTGCTCGTAATATCACCGCCGTTGGTGATGCGCAGCTACAGGCAGAGTATGTGGAGCTGTTCCGTGCGGACTCCATTATTGCAGATGCCGAAGCCGTGCGTGAGGTTCTTCTAGCTGACCGAACCGATAAACGCTGGTCTACAGTTGGCCAGTCCTTCGGCGGGTTCCTCACTCTTTCCTACCTTTCGTTCGCGCCGCAGTCCCTACGTGATTCGCGGATTACCGCAGGCCTGGCTCCGATCCGCACCACTGTCGATAACGTGTATGAGCACACCTTCGACCGCATGGCTGAACGCAATAAGGAATACTACAGCTGGTTCCCGGAAGATGCTGCGCTGGCTACCCGCATCGCCGAGCATTTGCGTACCCATGAGGAGTTCCTGCCCACCGGCGAGCGCCTCACCGATCACCGGTTCCAGATGGCAGGGCATTACCTGGGTGGGCGCTGGCGTGAACGCGGATTGCACTATTTCCTGGAAACTGCGTTTGCTGAAGGGGATGACCATCTTTCAGACCAATTCCTATCGAGCATGAGCGGTGAGGTGTCGTTCTTGGCGAACCCGCTGTACGCTCTTATGCACGAAACGATTTACGCGGATGGCCCGGCTGACGGTAATCTGCCGGGTATACCAGGTTTCACGGTTTCACCTTCTCCGGCGCCTACGAACTGGGCGGCGGCGCGTGTTGCAGCTAAGCGCCCCGAATTTGCCCCTGATGCTGAGACGCTTTTCTTCACGGGCGAGCATATTTTCCCCTGGTACTACGAGGAGGATCCGGCGCTGCGGCCGCTTGCTGAAGTGGCGCAGCTGCTCGCGGAGAAGAAAGATTGGGGTCGTCTCTACGATCATGAGCAGCTTCACCGGAATGAGGTTCCTGTGGTCGCGGCGGCTTATACTCCGGATATTTATGTGGATTATGAGAATTCCATGGAGACCGCCCGGTGGGTGGGCAACACCCATGTGTGGACGTCGAAGACTCATCACCATGATGGTTTTGGCTCTGACCCGCTGACCATTCTGGGGCATTTGAAGAATATGTTAGCCGAGGTTCATAACCAGTAAGAACCGTATTGGGTGAAGAAGAAGCCCCTCGTTACTCTCCGGGTGGTAATGAGGGGCTTTCTGCGTGGCGGTGTGAGTACCTCGACAGGTTCGCCGCTTCTTCTTCATTTGCTCCTTGGTATAGGTTTTACCGGCTGAATCGCTCCTAGTTGGCGACGGTAAAACGGTGTCCAATGTGCTTGGGGGTTTCAGCTTCATCAATGAGGGCCACCGCAAAGTCTTCTGCGCTGATCGCTTCGCCTGCGGGATTGTCAAGAGCGGTATTGTATGCGCCGGTGCGCTTGCCAGGGACAATATTGAATGCGGGTGAGAGCATGGTCCATGTTAGTCCTGAAGATGCACGGTATTCGTCAAGGATTTGGGAGAAGGCCAGTGCCTCGGTCTTGTACTCTTCGGGGAATCCGGTGCTATTGACGAACCGTTGTCCTTTGGCATCTTCGAGAGAACCCGCACCACCTACAATGAGCAAACGGCCGGAGGGTTTTGCTGCAATAAGTGCCTTGTGTGCATGGATGACCGGCTCGGCTGATATGCCGCGCCCCGCCGAGACAGCAATAATGGTTACATCATGGCTATTGATAATAGTAACGAGTTCTTCGGTATTACTCAGATCTACGGTCTTCCCTGCTGCTCCCGCAACGGCCTGACCGGAACGGCTGTAGCCCACCACCTGGTGGCCCCGTGCGATGGCTTCGGCTACGGTGCGTTCACCAACCATTCCAGTTGCACCAATGACTGCAATATTCATTCATATGTCCTTTCGTGTTCCCCGGAATACCTATAGGCTCGAGGGTGTTCTTTCTGTGGGCGGGTTCATTTGTTGCGCCAACACAATATATAGTATTCTTTAGATACTAAGTACCTCAAGGTAACTATTGGGGAGTTTTAAAGTGTTTTCCGCAGCCCACCGCAGGCAAATTTTCACCCTCTACGTATAAGGAGAGCATAGAACGATGACCACCAGTGCCAAGACGGTTCACGACGACTCCCCCGCTAATATCCTCGCCAGCGCGTGCCCCTCACGAACCGTGATGCGGCATCTCACCGACCGCTGGACCCCAATGATTGTTGCGGCCCTCTCAGAAGAACCTACCGCGCGGTTTAGTGAGCTTAAAGACCGTATTCAGGGTGTCTCCCCCAAGGTGCTCACTCAGACCTTGCGTTCTATGGAGCGGGATGGTCTGGTGACGCGAAAAGTAACGGCCGCTATGCCGCCACGTGTTGATTATGCACTCACACCCTTGGGCACCACCCTTACCGCACCCATGAATGCGCTACGCCGCTGGGCCCAAGACCATATGGCTGAAGTGCTCGCCGCCCGAGAAAAATACGACCAGAAAAACACCCTATAACGAGCTGACCCACACCTGGGGCAGGTTAACCAGAAAACTCGAAATAAGGTGAGGTGATGCCGATACCGCGAGCGGCCACCTTCTCTCGCCGGTTCCCCTCTGCCGCAACCGTTATCGTAATCTCCAGATGGTACAGCCCCTCCCGTGCAGTGAAGTTCACCCCGCGGGCCGCAACCTCGGTATTAAACGGCACGGACGTTGTTTTATTAGTATTCTGACCTGATTTTGTTGTGTACGAGTGGCCGGTATTGCGCACCAGAACCCCACTGGGGTTACGCAGCTGAATGTCCAGCTTCACATCCCCTTTACGGCCACCGTGGTTCGTATCTGAGGCTACTACAAAGTATCTAAAAGTGTATTTACACCCCGGTTTTAGCTCCCCTTCACCGTCATCACTGGCAAGGTAGCTTGTTGTGAGGGTGATGACAGCTTTCTCATCGTCCAGAGCCGTTGTCTGTGATATCCAGTATTCTTTACCGTTAATGACCGCTGGCCCATTAGATGCAGGTGATGCCAAAGCTCCCGTTGCGGGGTTAGCGATAGCCCATCGGCTGGATCGGGCGAACCCGTGCCCTTCAGCTGTTTGACACCGAGACGCTGCGAAAGCAGGTACGGAGGCAGATGCTAGTACAGCCGGTACCGCCCACGCTACGCCTTTCGTGAGGGTGCGGCGTTTGAACGTAGTAGCTCTGGAAACGGTCACAATTAATCCTCCGTGATTATCTTGCATATGAACCGTGATGGAGTTCCTTCGTAAGTTTTAGCAACTCTAGCAATCTGATGAATAACTTTACACTACATTCTAAGTTTATTATGGTTTCTGTCTCTACCGAAGAGCGAAATCAGGTGATGTAATCCCTATCCCACGGGCCGCCGCTGGTGGACTGCCAGTACCAGCGGCGGGAACTTCGATAGTAGCTATGAAACGGTAAACACCAGCTTTTGCGGTGAACGTAAATTCCCGAGATTCCACGGCAACACCGAACGGTACGGAGGTTGTGAACCGGCTCAGAGGACGCTGCTCGGTGGTGTACTGGGCAAATGATCCCATCATTACTCGCCCGTCTGTATCAATCATGCGGACTGCCAGCGTCGCATCTGCTTTGCGAGCGCTTGAGGTGACATCGGTTGCAGATACGTAATACTTTAGGGAGTAGGCGCACCCGGGCTTGAGAATACCGGCTGAGGTATTATCGGCTAAATACCCGGCCTCTAGCATAATGGTCGCAGCCCTGGTGCCGCCCGCCGTGCTCTGCGACATCCAGTATTCGCGGCCTTGTACGGGTACCACCCGATTGGACTCTGGCGACAGCAATACGCCATCAATGGGGTTTCTAATGTTCCAGTGCGTGAGCCTTGCAAAGCTAGGACCCACCGCATCAGCACAGCGGGATGCAGCAACAGCTGGTACCATTGTGGACGCTAATACCGCTGGTACTGCCCACGCTACGCCTTTCGTGAGGGTGCGGCGGTTTATTCTCGAATGCTTCTGTATGCTCAACGGGGTTCTGTCTGCTCACTAGTTACGTATGTTTATGCGCTTATTTTGGCCCTGGTTTATGTGATTAATTGCTGAGGTTACTGCCCGATAAATTCAAAGGTTGGGGCAGTGACGCCAATCCCGTCAGCCTGCATATTCCTATCACGCGCACCAGCTCCGTGGTTATAGTTAACGGGCGCAGTAAGCTTAGCTTCAAAATAGTACATGCCAGCTTTAGGGGTAAACGTGACTGGAGTTGCAGCAGTCACGTACTGGGGCCTCGGCGGTTTCGCGTCTGTGGCGGGCAGAATCTTCACGCCCGCTTCTGTGGACTTCGGGTCGGTAGTAAATTTCTGTTCGGTGCCGGGAACAGTAAGACCGTCAGGGCCAATGAGCCGAATCTCTAGGGTGGGGTATAACCTGGTGTTCTCTGTGGGGGCAGCACCCCGCATCGATATCAGATCAACTTTAAATCTGTACTTACCGCACCGCGGATTAAAGGCTGAGTCCCCCGTACTGGAGGCCTCATAGCTGCCACGCACCACAGCTATCTGAGGTTTATCCGTCTGGGACTTATCGTAATCCACGGTTGATAAAGATGTGAAAAACTCTTGTTGCTGGTACGTGATGGCCCTAAACCCGTTACGAGAGTATAGATTCGCAGAACCGGTATTTTGAAACACCCACCGATTCTTTTCATCGAACTTCAGCGGAGGTTTCGTCTCGCACACCGAACTGGCGTAGGCCGGTACCGCTGCCGAAGCCACGACGACAGGCGCCGCCCAGGCAACACCCTTAGCGAAAGTGCGCCTGTTAAAAGTGCGCGCGGGGCTATATGACATATAAGTCCTCCGTAGGTCTGTGAGTGAATGCGTGTCTGAGAGCTGAGTATGCAGAGGGCTAATGCGGAACCCTCCACAAGCGGTAACGCATATGCGCAAAAATACAACCGCTTCGATAAGTTTACACGTAGTCCAACCCCAAATAAAACTCTCAACCATCAGCAGAGGTATATTTACTGCATAGGTTTACCAGTAAAGCAAACCCTTTTTAGGCATGCCCCGCCTGCTGCATCTGACGAAGCTCCTTCTTCAGCTCAGACAGCTCATCACGCAGGCGCGCCGCCAGCTCAAACTGCAAGTTCTCGGCAGCAAGGCGCATCTGCTCATTCATCTGCTCAATCAGATCCAGCAGGTCCTCTGCAGGCTCGGCTGCCAGACCATCCGCACGTACACGCTCCTGAGCTTTTGCCAAGAGGGCATCTGACTCCGGGGTGCTCGTTGCAATCTTGGCGCCCGCACCGCCCTTCGTGGCTTTCTTACCGCCCTCAACGCTGCGGGCCCCGCTCTTACCTGCCTTACGCAGCTGCAGCAGTTCACGAGTATCTTCTTCTTCACGGGCGAGCACATCCGTAATATCGGCAATCTTCTTCCGCAAAGGCTGTGGGTCTAGACCATGCTCACGGTTATACGCCTGCTGAATCTCACGGCGACGATTCGTTTCATCAATAGCAGTGCGCATTGAATCCGTCATCTTATCCGCATACATATGTACCTGCCCCGAGACGTTACGCGCCGCGCGACCAATTGTCTGAATCAACGATGTCGTCGAGCGAAGGAACCCCTCTTTATCTGCGTCAAGGATCGCCACCAGCGACACCTCCGGCAGGTCCAGCCCCTCACGGAGCAGGTTAATACCCACCAGCACATCAAACGTCCCCAACCGTAGCTCACGCAGAAGCTCCACGCGTTTGAGAGTATCCACATCGGAGTGCAAATACTGTACCTTCACCCCGTGCTGCACTAGGTACTCGGTCAAGTCCTCCGCCATACGCTTCGTTAACGTGGTTACCAGCACGCGCTCATCACGTTCGGTGCGTTCACGGATCTGCTCCAACAAATCATCAATCTGACCCTTCGTGGGTTTCACCACCACCTCGGGATCCACCAGGCCAGTCGGTCGAATAATCTGCTCCACATACCCGTCAGCCTGCGAAAGCTCATACTTACCCGGAGTTGCCGACAGGTATACGGTCTGTCCAATGCGCTCCAAAAACTCATCCCATTTCAGCGGGCGGTTATCCATCGCAGACGGGAGCCTGAAACCGTGTTCCACTAGGGTGCGTTTACGCGACATATCGCCCTCATACATGGACCCAATCTGAGGAACCGTCACGTGCGACTCATCAATAATGAGCAAAAAATCATCCGGGAAATAATCCAGCAGACAGTGCGGTGCGCTACCGGCCGGGCGGCCATCAATGTGGCGTGAATAGTTCTCGATACCGTTGCAGAACCCCATCTGCTCCATCATCTCAAGGTCATAGGTGGTGCGCATTCGTAGCCGTTGAGCCTCCAGAAGTTTCCCCTGAGATTCCAGGGCCTGCAAACGCTCCTGAAGCTCATCTTCAATGGAGGCAATGGCCCGCGCCATACGCTCGGCACCGGCAACATAGTGGCTTGCCGGGAAAACATACATCTCGGTTTCTTCTCGAATAACCTCACCTGTGAGTGGGTGCAGAGTGTAGATTGCCTCAATCTCATCCCCGAAGAACTCAATGCGAATAGCATGCTCCTCATACATGGGAATAATCTCGACGGTGTCCCCCCGAACACGGAACGTTCCGCGGTGAAAATCCATATCATTACGGGCGTACTGCATAGCCACAAACTGACGCAGCAGGTCATCCCGGTCAATCTCATCCCCTCGTTTGAGGGTTACCATCTGCTCCACATACTCCTCAGGAGTCCCCAAACCGTAGATACACGAAACGGTTGAGACCACAACAACATCGCGGCGGGTTAGCAGGGAGTTTGTAGCGGAGTGACGCAGACGCTCCACCTCTTCGTTAATAGAGGAGTCCTTTTCAATAAACGTATCAGTCTGCGGCACATAAGCCTCAGGCTGGTAGTAGTCGTAGTACGAAACGAAATATTCGACCGCATTATGGGGCAGTAGCTCACGCAGCTCATTCGCCAGCTGCGCAGCAAGAGTCTTATTCTGAACCATCACCAGAGTGGGACGCTGCACCGACTCAATGAGCCACGCCGCCGTGGCAGACTTACCGGTACCCGTGGCACCCATGAGCACAATATCTTTTTCACCGTTCTCCACCCGTTCAGTCAGCTCCGCGATGGCTTTGGGCTGATCCCCGGCAGGTTTGTACTGGCTAACAACCTCAAATGGGGCGACGACTCGGTTAATTTCCTGTGCAAGACTCATATATTTCATTCTAATAACCGCCCGCCCCTAGTACGTGCTGGTTCGTCACGGGCGCACACTCCACACTATTTCCCACAGAGTGACATAAATTATATAAATTTGACGACAGAAGATAGTCTCCGTCACGTTCTTACTGCTCCACTCGCCCACACGTCGATTGCCCTTAGTCCTTGCAGGTTTTATCCCGTCTCACCAAGCCCGAGGAAAGCGAAAAAACCGCATAGAAGCTAAGGGGCTCAGAATAATGTCATAATCCCCCATAAAGTCACAGGTACCCTTTGTTGTATTTCAAGGCTCACCCCTATGGTGAAGACACCACGCAGGCCCACACACGCGCCCGCGCACACAACGACAAACCCACACAGACACCGAGGAATAGTTGGTGAGCAGCACAACAACCGCCCCCGCCACTACCGGCATGGACGAAGTACTAGATAAAAAAGCCAGTAAGGCACTTTTTACTTCCTCCTACCCGTGGATACTGTTAGCTTCCATCATCATTCTTGGGGCAGTTCTCTACCTGTCGCTGGTCACCGGACGATACTCCATGAGCGCCGAAGACCTCTACAAAATCCTCGCTAAAAACTGGCTCGGTGCCAACTACCGGGTCTACAAACCAGACGAAAACCTACTTAATGTGCGCCTTCCCCGGTTGGTTGCCGCCGGGCTTATTGGGGCCGCGCTCGCTATAGCCGGCGCCACTTTCCAAGCGGTTTTCCGAAACCCACTCGTCTCACCGTACTTGCTGGGTGTTTCTCAAGGTGCCTCTGTGGGGGCCGCAACAGCTATCCTACTGGGTATCGGTACCACCCTCGCTATTCAGGGTTCCGCTCTTGCAGGTGGCTTAGCTGCAGTACTGCTGACTGTAACCATCCCCCGCCTACTCAAAAATCAGTCCACCCTCATGCTGGTACTCTCAGGCGTTATCGTAGGTGGTTTTGGAACAGCCGCGCTAGGGGCGCTTAAATTTATAGCCAACCCTGAAACTCAGCTCGCCCAGATTGTCTTTTGGCAAATGGGTACCCTACAGGACGTACGCGCCCCAGCACTTGGACAGTTCGCCATTATCGCCATCCCCTGCATCATGCTTTTGTTGGCAATGCGATGGCGTATTAATATCCTTTCCCTCGGCGATGACGAAGCACGCACACTTGGTGTTAACCTCACCCAGACCCGTGGAGTCACTATCCTGCTGGCAACCCTGATCACCGCCACCAGCGTATGCATCGGCGGCCCGATCTCGTGGGTGGGTCTAGTCATCCCGCACCTGTGCCGCCTACTCGTAGGTAGCGACAACAATAAGCTTATGCCCCTGTCAGTCACCATGGGTGCGGCATTTATGATGTTCGTCGACACCCTGGCACGGAGCATCACCAGTGCCGAAGTGCCGTTAAGTGTGCTCACTGGTTTTATTGGTACCCCGCTCTATATGCTGCTGCTGCTTGTGGGAAAGGTGCGTGTGAAATAATGCCCGACTCACTTTTGACGCTTAAGAACGCCGGGTTCTGCTACGACACACGCTCCCGGGGACACTGGATTTTCCACGATGTAAACCTCAACGTTGCCCCCGGTGAAGTACTCGCAATCCTTGGTCGTAATGGCGTGGGAAAATCCACCCTGCTTAATACCATTATCGGGTTACTTCCTCTTACGGAGGGTGAGGTTGTGTTGGGGGATAAAAAGCTCACGGAGCTCACCGCCTCACAACGGGCGCGCCACATTGCCTACCTGCCGCAGATGGAAAATAGCGGGATATCATACACCGTTACAGAGTATCTGCTTATGGGGCGGGCACCATACGTTGGGCTGTTTTCTTCTCCCTCAAAGACTGACCGTGCGCATGTGCAGCAGGTAATTGAGGAGCTTGGCCTAGAAGAGATTGCCCGCTCCCAGATAGACCAGCTATCGGGCGGGCAGCGTCAGCAGGTAGGTATAGGCCGTGCCCTTGTCCAAGATGCCCCACTCATCGTGCTGGATGAGCCTACCAGCGCCCTTGATCTGGCGAATCAGGCGAAAGTTCTGCGTAAGCTTCGAGAACTGCGGCAGAAAGGATACGGGGTTATCTTCACAACCCATAACCCCGATCATGCGTTCCTCATGGAAGCGAAAGTCGCTCTTCTAGGGGCGCATGAGGACACACTCGCTCAGGACTCCAGCACCCACACACCCACCGAGGAAACCTCCAGAGCTCCCGCTCGGTTACTCACTGGCAACGCGGATGAGGTGCTCACCAGCCACATGTTGAGTCATACCTTCAAAGCCCCGCTAAGTGTCATCCACTCCCCCGAGCTGGGGCGAAAAACCGTTCATATTACGGGACTCAATAAAACTGCATAAGCCCACACACCAGACAAACACCGATGCACATACAAGGAGAAAATCTATGGTGACCTCGACTCGTCACATACGTTCTGGGCTGGCACTGTCAGCGGCCGCTCTCATGCTTGCCTTAGCGGGGTGTTCCGGCGCCCCCTCAGCCACCGGTGGGTCAGGGGCCGACTCCTCCGCCTCATCCGTACAGGTCTCAGGAGTTGCCGGATCTGCAGAATACCGGGAACTTGTGAAGAAAACAGGTGTTGACGTTAGCTACAATGCAGACGGCTCACGGGTTCTTACCGATAATGATGGGCAGAAGATAGAGCTGCCCCCGCAGGTGGGGCGAGTAGCCAACCTGTGGGACGCGAATAACCAGGTGATGCTCCTTCTGGGTGCCCCCGATAAGATTGTGGCGACCACTAAGCAGGTCTCGCAGATGCCATGGTACAGGCAGGTTTACCCTAAAATTGCTGAGGCTTCCGTCCCGGTGTCGGGAACCGATCTTAACGTTGAAGAATTAGTGAAAGCCAAACCCGACGTAGTGATCTCACTTGATAAGGGGCAAATCGAAAAATCCCGCGGCGCTGGCCTAACGACTGCTCACCTGGGTTTTCAGGATTATGAGGGGCTGAAAAAGACCGTTGTGATGACCGCTGAAGTGATCGGTACGGATGACGCCCGTTCCCGCGCCCTCAAATATGTGAACTATCTGGAGGGCAACCTTAAAAAGGTGAGGGATAAAACTGCGTCTCTCACCGATGAGCAACGCCCCAAGGTGCTTCATATTGCTGGCGGGGCCGATGTAACAAAAGTTGACGGCTCCGACTCAATCATTGGCGAGTGGATGAAGGCGGCAGGGGCGAAAAACTCGATCGATAACGTGGCGAACTACAAGAACATTTCGTTAGAGCAGATTATCGCTTCCGCACCGGACCAAATTATTGTGGGCAACACCGACGCGCAAAAGGGTATTGACACCATTAAATCCGATGCGGCGTGGGCCGACGTTCCAGCGGTGAAGAACAACAAGCTGTACCGCAACCCGGTGGGAACGTTCAAATGGGACCGGTACTCCACTGAGGAGGCCCTACAGCTGCTGTGGGCGGCACAGCACTTCCACCCGGATCTGTTTAAAGATATCGATCTCGTCAAAGAAACCCGCGAGTTCTACACCACTTACTACGGGTACAACCTCACCGAAGACGAGGCAAAACGTATTATTTCGGGGCAAAACCCCGCAAGTTAGCGAGTCACAGTATGAGTATTACACAAGGATAGCTTCCCCAGATCAGCCCGTTCGGATCTCGGCCACGCTGTGGGTCGAACCGCACTAAACTCAACGGGCTCACGGTGCCCCGCACCGTCGTCTATGCCGCCCATTTCGGCGGTGCGGGTGCATCCCCACGAACAAGCTTAGTATTTCGTATCAGCACCAGATAGAAGGGAGAGAGATGAAAGCACTACGGGTCAAAGCCAGTGTGGCTTTCTCATCAGCGCTACTTCTAGTGGCGCTTGCAGGATGCACAGGAACCGGAACCAATAGTTCATCCGGCGACTCTGCCTCGGGCTCAGCCAGCGTATCCGCGAGCGCTGCCGCTCAAGACACTCAAGCGGCCACTGAGCACACCGAATATTTTGTCAAAGACAATGGGGATGGCACTAAAGTCATTAAGGATGACACTGGGAACGAAGTTACGATCCCCGTCGCTCCACAGCGTATTGCCAACGTGTGGCACGCCAATAGTTCGGTATTACTTGCCATGGGCGGAGGCCCGAAGCTGGTAAGTACTACCCACTACATCAGCACCATCCCCTGGTTTAAAAAGGTGTACCCCGGTATTGCAGATGTTCCCGTTTCTGTTGCAGATAATAACGCTCTGAATATTGAGCAGCTCATCTCAGATAAACCGGATGTGGTGCTGGTCTCAAATGAAAAGCAGGCCGAGAACATCCGTTCAGCTGGTTTGACGGCCGTCATGATGAAATCCACCGATCTGCAGAGTATCGAAAAAGGCGTAGACCTAACCGCTGAGGTAATCGGCACGAAAGACGCATACCAGCGGGCTCAACAGTACAAAACGTACTTTAAGAAAAATGTAGACCTGGTCAAGGAGCGGCTAAAAGATTTGCCGGAGAACGAAAAACCTAGCGTGCTGCACCTAGGGTTTGGGAACCGGCCCACCCAGGCTTCTGGCGGTGGGAGCATGGCCGATGAGTGGATTAAGCTTGCGGGCGGTACGAACGCTATGGCCGACGTGAAGGACTCGAAGAAGGTGACGCTGGAGCAGATCGCAAAATCGCAGCCGCAAGTCATCATTATCGGTGGTGACACCTCCGCACAGGGTGTGCAGACAGTCACCACCGATGCCACCTGGGCCGATATTCCTGCGGTTAAAGACCGGAAGATTATCCGTGACCCCTACGGCACTTTTAACTGGGATCGCTACTGCGCCGAGCTTGCATTACAGGTTCTATGGTCCGCTAAAGCGCTCCACCCTAATAAGTTTGAGGACGTTGATATGGTCGCAGAAACCCGCAGCTTCTATAAAACTTATTTCAATTACGACCTCACCGAAGATGAGGCGAAGCTAATTCTGGCTGGGGATCCGCCCGCGAAGGATTAGCCGCCTGACCCCTTACAGCCACAACCCGAAGGAAACACAGATGCAGAAACACCAATTCAAAGCAACCATTGCACTCACCACCTCCCTACTGTTGGCAGCCCTGACTGGGTGCTCACAGGGAGTGAATAATGATGCATCCGCAGGATCCTCCTCCAGCTCGTCTGCGGAGGCAGGCTCTGGGCCTTCGTACAACCCAAATACTGCCGCCGAGCACACCAGTTTCTTTGTGAAGGACAACGGTGATGGCACCAAAGTCATTAAGGACGTGGACGGTACTGAGGTGACCGTACCCGTCAAGGCTGAGCGTATTGCCAACATGTGGCATGCCAACAACCAGGTGACGCTGCTGCTAGGAGGCGCACCGAAACTGGCGGCTACTACTAGCTACGTGAGTACCATCCCCTGGTTTAAGAAGGTGTACCCGAACATTGAGAAGGTGCCTACCCCCGTGAACCAGCAGAATGGCCTGAACATGGAGGAGCTGCTCGCCACCAAGCCGGATGTTGTGCTGGTCGCGGATGAGAAGCAGGCTGAGCAGGTACGCGGTGCGGGGCTGACCGCAGTTCGCGTGGGCTTCAAGGATCTTGACGGCCTGCAGAAAACCGTGGAGCTGACCGCCGAGGTGATCGGGACGCAGGGAGCTTATGAACGCGCCCAGAAGTACAACGCCTACATGAAGAAGAATATTTCCCTAGTTAAAGAGCGTCTGGGGAATCTGCCGCAGAGTGATAAGCCGAAGGTTCTGCACATCGGTGCCGGTGATGAAGTGACGAAGGTTACCGGCAGTGGGGTGGTAATTGACGAGTGGATTAAGCTCGCAGGCGGCACGAACGCGGTGAGTGATGTGAAGGGCATGAAGGGCGTCTCTATGGAGCAGATTACGGCTGCTGCTCCCGATGTGATCATTGTTGGTGGTGACACCTCCGCGCGGGGTGTGCAAACCATTAAAGATGATACTGCGTGGGCCGACATTCCGGCGGTGAAGAACGGCAAGGTGTACCGTAATCCGTTAGGTACCTTCAACTGGGATCGGTACTCCACGGAGGAGGCGCTGCAGGTGCTGTGGTCCGCTAAGACGCTCCACCCCGATAAGTTCACCGATGTTGACCTCGTCAAAGAAACCCGCGAGTTCTACGCCACCTACTACGGGTACAACCTCACCGAAGACGAAGCGAAGCTAATTATCGCTGGTGATGCGCCCCGCTAGTTTCCTCCCATAGCTGTGGTTTCTGTCTCGGTGGGCTCTATATCTGCCGTGGCGGAAGCACCATAATAACCCACACAAAGTAGCGGTCGCAGGCCGTTCACTATCGAAAGAAGAACCAATGAAAGTAACGAAGTTCAAGGCGTCTTTGGCGCTGACCGCCTCCTTGTTGTTGGCGGTTTTGACCGGGTGTTCCGGTGCCGCAGACAGCAACTCTGCTTCCTCCGCAAGTGCCTCTAGCAGCGTCTCTGCGTCGTCGAATGAGCACACCAGCTTCTTCGTAAAGGATAACGGCGATGGCACTAAGGTCATTAAAGACATTGACGGTAAGGAAGTAACCGTCCCAACTAACCCGGAGCGTATCGCCGATTTGTGGCACGCGAATAACCAGGTGGTGCTTCTGCTGGGTGGGGCTCCGAAACTAGTTTCGACCACCCAGAACGTGAAGTCGCTGGAGTGGTTTAAGCGGGTGTACCCGGATATTGAGAAAGTTAAGACTCCTGTGAAGGGAACCGACGTGAATATGGAGGAGCTACTCGCTACCAAGCCGGATGTGCTGCTCGCCTCTAGCTCTGAGCAGGTGGCAAAAGCTACTGAGGCCGGTATTCCTTCGGTGCATGTAGAGTTCCAGAACTTTACCGATTTAAAGCGCACCGTGGAGCTGACCGCCGAGGTGATCGGTACCCCGGAGGCTATCGCTAAGTCCAAGCAGTATCTTGCGTACCTTGAGAAAAACGAGAAGCTTGTGCAGGACCGGCTGAAGGACGTTAAGGATAAGCCGAAGGTGCTGCATATCTCCGGCGGGTCTGATTTGACGAAGGTGGACGGTTCAAAGTCGCTCATCGGCGAGTGGATGAAACTTGCCGGTGCTGAGGACTCCTTGGACGGTGTGGAGAACCTGAAGAACGTCTCCTTAGAGCAGATTATTGCTTCTAAGCCCGACGTTATTGTTATTGGTGGCGCTGACGCGCAGAAAGGCGTGGACGCTATTAAGTCGGATGCGGCGTGGGCTGATGTTCCTGCGGTGAAGAATAATAAGATCATTAAAAACCCTGTGGGTACTTTCAACTGGGACCGTTATTCCGCTGAGGAGGCGCTGCAGGTTCTGTGGGCGGCTCAGACCTTCCACCCGGAGCAGTTTAAGGATATTGACTTGGTGAAGGAAACCCGCGATTTCTATAAAACCTATTACAACTACAACCTGACCGAAGATGAGGCGAAACGTATCATCGCGGGTCAGGGTCCTGCAGCGTAAATAGTTTTTCCACCGTTGCTACGGGGGATAAAGTCTCGGATATCCGCATTCGCCGCCTGTCAAAAGCAGCGTGGTGCCCCACAGCGTTAGCCAAAATATCTGCGACGCTCCAGTGTGCATCTTAGGGGCTGCGGAATCCGAAGGGGTGGGCCAAAAGGTTACTGTACCTTGCGGCCCACCCGCCTTATATTCTGAGGCTAACTAGTCGGGTTTGCGCACAGCAGCACCCGATAACCGCATGAATTCCCGAACGGTCATGGGCAGGTACCCGTTAAGCGCACCCATAATAGCAGTGAGGGTGGAGTCCTCATCTGCCCCTTCGGGGATACCCACCGCCGGGGTGCTAATGCGCTGCTTATACAAATCCAGTACAGCGCACACGGTGCGGCCAGGCGCATCAAGCACATGAAAATTACCCCGATGATCCACCGGGCGGATAGTCGCCTCGGGGGTTATCGTCAAAGACCTCATATCGGGAGCCACCTGTGATATGAAACGCGGCGTATCGGGCTGGGCCAGATATTTCTGCGGACTGTTCCCAGCATCGTCAATATCGCCCAGCTGCGGGAAGCGCTCCCCTACCCGCGCGGTTACCACTACATACCGCACACCCAAGGCCATAGCGCGGTGCACATTAACCTCGGCGTATTCTTCGATACGGTACCCAAGCGTGAGCCCGCATCGTATATCGTTCTCCGAGTCCACGCCTTCCTCATCCCAGAAGCAGGAAAAACAGGTATCCTCAACACCCCGTTCAATGGTTTTTACCCGAGCATAGTCGTCATCCAACAGGAACACCGAAAGCTCATAACCATCAGGAACCTCCCGCACGCCTGTAGCGCTCAACGCCACTGCCTCATCGTTGCCGCCAAGCCGGAATGGCTCCCACAATGCTGGCGTAAACGGGTTAATCGCCCCGTCCAGCGCGGGGTTGCATGATGTGGGTGCAGGCTCAGCTTCCATAGGGAGGTAATAGTCTTGGGGAGGTATCTCAACGCTGAAGCCGTCCATCCTGCCCACCAGGCACATTTCAATAGCCAACAGTAGGCGCGCAGCGTGGCTGCGGGTTATCACGGGCGTCTGGATCAGGTGCACCATTCGGAGGTTATCCATTGATAGACACTCACCCACCCCGCGGGCAGCGTTCGCGTACTGATTGTGCAAACGAACCAGAGTTTCTACCGGCAGCTGATCCCCAACCTGCTGAAGAGCCACCGCAACACGCTCAACCTCTGCAGGGAAAGCCCTGCAAATACGGTTCAGCTGTTGAGCGAACTCACGCGGGCGCCTCGCCAAAACGTTTAACAGTGTATCCAGGTTGCCTTTGTTGTAGGCCTCAAGAATCTGCTCAACGGTTGCGGTTTCAGCCTCTGGCGGGGTATTGGTTTGTGTGTTGTGCTCATAATCGGGAAAGCGCACTAGAAAACTCTCGGCTCTCGGTTAATTTAACACGGCAGGTAACGCCGCACCGTATTCAACGTACCACAAACACGCGTCAGATACTATGCTTATCCTGAGTTAATATTTAGGTATAACTTGTGTATTAGGTTGCTTGTACTAATTAAATGGTATATCAGCCCAGCGGGTCTCTCCCCAAAGTACCGTCCCAGCCCCGGCAGTTATCGTCACAACCTGCTCGTTGGCGCGTTCCAAATCCTCGGTGCTATCAAATACACCCAAAGAAATCCGGGCCCCGTCCGCTAAATAGTCGGTACCCAAAATGTTTAGCCCGCACGCCCTCATCTCATTCTCCAAACGGCCCGCATCCGCGTGAGATGCCGCAACGACCCCCACCCGCACACGCTCTCGTGAATCGAAGCTGGCCGTATCTAGGGTCTGTGCCACCGCATCCGTATAGGCACGCACCAGTCCTGAAGCACCCAATTTAATACCGCCGAAATAGCGCACTACTACCGCCACCGTATCCGAAAGGTCAGTGGTGCCATCCGGTCGGATCTGCCGCGCTAAAAGAGCCTGGAGCATTGGAATACCCGCCGTGCCAGCTGGCTCACCGTCATCAGAGGAACGCTGCACATCCCTATCAGCACCCACCACAAATGCCGAACACACATGCCGTGCATCATGGTAGGTTTTGCGTAGCGAATCAATATAATCCCGGGCCTCATCTTGAGAACTCACCCGTTTGATATGCCCAATAAACTCGCTACGCTTAATCTCAAGCAAATGCTCGTACTCTTCGGTACCGCGCGGAACGGTATACCGGTTAGCACGGGTCTGAACGGCAATATCCTGGGGACTATTCACCTTACCTATTTTAGGCGGTCGTATGACAGAAAAAACACTTCGACGGTACGCAATCACCGGCGGTATCGGCAGCGGCAAAAGCACAGTAGCGGCAATGTTCGCCCGCCTGGGGGCGGTTATTATTGATGCAGATGCTATTTCACGAGACCTCATGCGCCCTACAGAAAACACGCTCAATGCCGTTATCGCAGAATTCGGCTCCGATATCCTACGCCCGGATGGCACGCTTAACCGTCCGGCTTTAGCGGCTTTGGTGTTCTCCGATGAGGACGCCCGCACCCGCCTGAACAATATTGTGCACCCGGCCGTACGCGCCCGTGCGGATGCTCTGGTGGAGCAGGCTCGGCGTGACCCCGGGTTCTCGGGCATTATTATTGACGACATTCCGCTTCTGGCCGAGACAAACCGTGCCGCAGAGTTCGACGGCGTCATTGTGGTACGCACCAGCCTGGAGAAACGGCTCAGCCGCCTCACTGAGACACGCGGCATGACTGAAGAAGACGCGCGGGCCCGTATCGCAGCCCAAGCCACAGATGCCCAACGCGCCGCCATTGCCACCTGGATTATCGACAACGACGGCTCCGCAGAAAACACACAAACCCAAGTGGAACGCATCTGGGCACTCATGACCAGCCACTAACGATCCAGGCCGTCATCAACACAGCAAAGGAGGGGCTCCCACCAACTTGTGTGGTGGAAGCCCCTCCCCTATGCGCTCAATCAGTTACAGGAGCGTGAAACCAGGCTTAGTTGCCGGTCAGCTTCTTACGGAGCTCAGCCAGCGCCTCATCAGAAGCTAGGGTGCCTGCCGAAGACTTATCATCGGAGGAGTAGGAAGTCGGTGCGGGCTCCGCAGCAACCGGTGCGGCTGCAGCGGCTTCCGCGTCAGCCTCCAGGGCCTTGGCAACCTGCACCTTGTGTGCCTCGAAACGAGCCTGGGCCTCGGCGTACTGAGCTTCCCATGCCTCGCGCTGTGCCTCGTAACCTTCGAGCCATTCGCCCTTCTCGGGATCGAAGCCCTCGGGGTACTTGTACTCGCCGTTCTCGTCGTACTCTGCGGCCATACCGTACAGAGCGGGGTCGAACTCGGTGGCGTTGGGGTCAATACCCTCGTTAGCCTGCTTGAGGGACAGCGAGATGCGGCGGCGATCCATGTCGATATCGATGATCTTCACGAACAGTTCTTCGCCAACGGAGACAACCTGGTCTGCCAAATCCACGTGGCGCACAGCCAGCTCGGAGATGTGAACCAGGCCCTCGATGCCGTCTTCCACGCGGACGAACGCGCCGAAGGGAACAAGCTTGGTGACCTTGCCGGGAACAATCTGACCCAAGGCGTGGGTGCGGGCGAATGCCTGCCACGGGTCTTCCTGGGTGGCCTTCAGAGACAACGAGACACGCTCGCGATCCAGGTCTACCTCTAGCACCTCGACGGTGACCTTCTGACCAACCTCGACAACCTCGGAGGGGTGGTCGATGTGCTTCCAGGACAGCTCGGAGACGTGCACCAGGCCGTCCACACCGCCCAGATCCACGAAAGCACCGAAGTTGACGATGGAGGAAACCACACCATCGCGCACCTGGCCCTTTTCAAGCTGGTTGAGGAAGGTGGAGCGAACCTCAGACTGGGTCTGCTCAAGCCATGCACGGCGGGAGAGCACCACGTTGTTGCGGTTCTTATCAAGCTCAATGATCTTCGCTTCAAGCTGCTGACCAATGTAGGGTGCGAGGTCACGGACGCGTCGCATCTCAACCAGCGACGCGGGCAGGAAGCCGCGCAGCCCAATGTCGAGGATAAGGCCGCCCTTGACAACCTCAATGACGGTACCGGTGACAACACCGTCGTTTTCCTTGATTTTTTCGATGTCGCCCCATGCGCGCTCGTACTGTGCACGCTTCTTGGAGAGAATTAGGCGGCCTTCCTTGTCCTCCTTGGTGAGGACGAGAGCCTCAATTTCGTCGCCGACGGTCACAACTTCGCCGGGGTCAACGTCATGCTTGATGGAGAGCTCGCGGGAGGGAATGACGCCTTCGGTCTTGTAACCGATGTCGAGCAGAACCTCATCGTGATCAACCTTAACAACCTGACCGGAGACGAGATCGCCATCGTTGAAGTACTTGATGGTCTCGTCAACTGCCTTGAGGAATTCTTCCTCGTTGCCAATGTCGTTGATTGCGACCTGAGGGATGTTGGTGCTCATATAGTTAGGGCTCCAATTGGATTACTTATAGGTCGGCGCATCCACCATGGCAGGTATGCCTCGGCCTCCGGTAACGCGCCGTGAAGCGCTCGCCCCGGAAGGATGCGTCGAGTCTGACGGATACTTACCGCGCATACCGTAATAACCAGACTATTCGGCGAACCGTCTAGTAAAGCCCCCACCAATGGTGAGGGCGCACAGAAGTGCCAATACACGCAATTACTAGTGTATGCGAATCTCGGGCGTGTCGTCAATGAACAACACGCATCTAAGGCGAATACAACAGCATGTAGCCACTACACATACGTACCTTACCCCCGCTAGGGTGCCGCCATGACAGCAGCCCGGACTTCCCTAATGCCCAGCTTCCTGCCAGGACTTACCCCAGCCAACCTGCACATCCAACGGAACCGACAGCTGTGCTGCGCCGCTCATCTCTTCCACCAGGATGCGCTGCGCAGTTTCCCGTTCCCCGCGCGCAACCTCAAGGATGATCTCATCGTGCACCTGCAGGAGCATACGGGTTTTCAGGTTTTCGTCACGCAGGCGACGGTGGATATTAATCATCGCAATTTTAATAATGTCTGCTGCAGTACCCTGAATTGGGGCGTTCAGCGCGGCCCGTTCAGCGGCCTCACGCCGGGTGCGGTTGGGCGAGTCTAAATCGGGGAGCTGGCGGCGGCGGCCAAAAATAGTCTGCGTGTAGCCGTCAGCATGGGCCTGTTTCAGCACGCCGCGCAAGAAACGTCCCACGCGCCCGAACCGTTTAAAGTAGTTCGTGCGCAGCTGGCCCGCCTCATCAGAGCTAATGTTCAACTGCTTCGCCAGCCCGAAACGAGATAGCCCATAGGCCAGTCCGTACGACATCGCCTTCACCTTCGAGCGCATCTGCGAGGTTACGTCCTCAGGAGCCACACCGAACACTTCAGACCCCACAAAACGGTGCAGGTCTTCGCCTTCTTGGTAAGCGGCAATAAGCTTCTCATCCTTTGCAAGATGCACCATAATACGCATCTCAATCTGCGAGTAGTCAGCGGTTAGCAGCCCCTCATACTCCACACCGTCAATAGGCTGAGGCGCCACAATAAACGCATCACGGATGCGCCGCCCCGCCTCAGAACGCACCGGAATGTTCTGCAGATTTGGCGCGGTTGAAGAAAGACGCCCCGTGGATGCAGCCCCCTGCTGGAAGGTGGTGTGCACACGGCCGTCAATACGTGCCGCTTTCTGTAGCCCCTCAACGGTCTGTTTGAGTTTCACATTATCGCGGTACCCCTGCAAAGATACTAAGAACTGAGCCCCATCAGATTCGGGAGAGATCTTACCCAGCAAGTCAGTCATTGATTCTGAATCAGTCGAGTACCCGGTTTTTATTTTGCGGGTCTTTGGTAATCCCAACTTTTCGAACAGTACAGTCTGTAGCTGTTTCACCGAGGCCAAGTTCAGCTCTTCGCCGTCGATATGTGACCCCACCACGGCCTTCGCCTGTTCTTCAGCGGCGCTCGCACGCGAGGCGAATGTGCCGTTGAGCTCCTCAAGCAGGGCATCAGAGACGGCAATGCCAGCACGCTCCATATCGGCGAGCACATACAGTAGCGGCAACTCAATATCCTCATAGATTTTCAGCTGCCCTTGTTCTGCCATCTCAAAGTGGAGCTGTCGCGCCAGTTCGCGGATAACCCGGGATACCTGAGTGAAATAACGCAGGTTTTCGGGCCCCATAATGTCCTCGGGCAAGAATACGAGCTCACTGTAGTCTTCGGCGGGAATCCACAGGTATTTCTCCGCCAAGTCTTCAATACGTTCCGCGAAAAGACGGCGTGTAGTAGCGGGGATATGCCCGCACATGTATGACGAAAGAGCGGGGTCCTCCACGGCACCTTCTAACTCGTACCCGTTTTCGTGCAGAAGCTTCCGCTGAATCTTTAAATCCATCACGATTTTGTGCGCATTCCTATCGGAGAGCCACGCCGCGAGTGCGTTATTGAGCTCTTCCCCGATAGTGACGGTATCCACCCACAGGGAAGAGCTTTTGCTGGTGAGGATTAACCCCCGAAGCAGGGGATTCTCTTCGGCCGAGCGGATCTTAGTTTTTGTGGTTTTCACGCCTTCGCGGGCCACAGGCACATCAATAACCGGCAGGAGGGTTACGGCGCCTTTAAGCCGTTCAGGCACATCAAGGCCTTCACCGTAGCCTTCGGTGGCAGCCTGGGTGCACCAGTGGCGGAACTGCGCGGCGGTTTGCGCGGTGACCGGTTTATCCGTTGCGATGGGCTCAAAGACAGGCCCAGAGGGTAACGTTTTCGGGGTGGCGGGTTGCTGCCCCGGCACAGCGAAGAGTGTCCCCTGCCCGAATTCATCAACCTCACCCCCAGTGGTTGCCGCTGCGGCGCGCGTGGCAGCCCCGGCAGCACGCACTACCGGGCCTAAGGTGTCATTGGCGCGTTTGCGAATGGTGCGGAATTGAACCTCATCGAAGAAGGAATCCAGCGCGTCAAGGTCGGGAAGGAACCTGGCGTCTTCCCCCAGGTCCAGTGGTATGTTGAGGTCATCCACCAGCTGGTTGAGGCGACGGTTACGGCGCACGTTCTCAATATTTTCGCGAAGGGCCTCCCCTTTTTTACCTTTAATGCTGTCTTGGTTGGCGATCACCCCGTCAAGGTCGCCGTATTCGGTTAACCATTTTGCAGCGAACCCGGGCCCCACGCCGGGAACGCCGGGCAGGTTATCGGCCTGTTCGCCAGTGAGCGCAGCAAGGTCGGGGTATAGGCGCGGGGGTACTTTAGTTTTTTTCTCCACAGCGGCAGGATCCATCAGCTGGATACCTTTGGAAGGGCCTGTGGTGACGGGGTACAACAGGGTCACTTCGTCGGTAACCAGCTGAAAAATATCGCGGTCGCCCGAGAGGATAAATACTCGGTAATTCTCTTCGATCCCGCGGCGGGTAAGGGTGGCGACGATGTCGTCGGCCTCGTAGTTCTCCTGCGTGAGCGCGGGGATACGCAGGGCGGTGAGCATCTTCTTAATCAGGTCGATCTGCCCGTCAAAGGCCTGCGGGATCTCGGTTCGGCCGCCCTTGTAGTCGCTGTATTCTGCGGTGCGGAACGTGCCGCCAGGCAGATCAAAGGCAACCGCAATGTGGCTGGGGCGGTAGTCCTTAATGATGTTGAGCAAAGTTGAGAGGAAGGCGTGCACAGCTTCGGTATGCTGCCCATCGCTACGCACAAAGACGTGCTGCCCGGTTTTCTCGGCCATAGTGTAGATACCGAAGAAGGAACGCAAGGCTAGGGAGTGGCCATCAATCAGAAGGAGGGTCTTATCAGAAGTACTCATCTACTCTAGTTTACCGTTGAGGTCTGGGGATACTGAGGACAGTGGTGATTGCAAGTGTTCTGCAGCGTTATACAGCCCAGGAGCCGCCACGGTGAGCGCGCCTTAACGTATGGGGGGATACACCCCACGCGGTTTCGGCGCACCCACAGATTGCGGTTTCGGTATTAGCTGGCGTTGTTTTGTGCCACCGTAATTTTGGTGATGGAATCGGCGTTAATGGGGGTGGTGCCGCTAGCGTGCACATCTATTGCGGAGTTCACGTGTTTACCGGTGACCGGATCAATATGAAACCCCACCTCAACGTTTTTGTGAGTTCCGGCCTTATCAAGCGCAATAACCATGCCGTCCGGCAGCAGGGTGAGATGATTCGCTTTCCCCGAGGCAATGTGCACCTCAGCCACCACGCTTTTGGTGCGCGCATCAATAACAGCGACCGTTCCCCCGCCGCTATCTGCCGGGTGCACCGAGGTGGGGCCGAAGTCGGTGAGGTACACCAAATCCCGGGTTTCATCCGCAACAATGTCTGTGGGAGTTATCCCATAGGGGATGAACTGTTTGAACGATCCGCTGATTTTATCAAGCACCTGAACCCCGGAGTTCTTACCGTTCTCGCCCTGAGTTGAGACGTATATTTCGTTGAGCGAGTTATTGATTGCCACCCCGTGGGTATTGACGCGCGAGAAGTCGGAGGTTTCGCCAGCAGGAACATTAATGGTGCGTACTGCTTCCCCAATAGCGGGGCTTACCTCATACACTTTGTCCAGGTTGTAGTCACTGAGGTAGATATTTCCGCCGAGGGTGTCACGGGTAATGGTGAGGGTGTGCGGCAGGGAGCCAGGTACTGGGTTGTGGGTGGTGATTGTGTAGGTTCCGGTATCGATAAACCAGTACCCACCAGGGCCGGTCACCACAGCTTTACCGATGTCCTCTAGCACCAGCACTTCACGCGGGTGATTCACGGGCTGTTGTTCTAGCGATACGCCGGGCTGGTAGCTGCTCCATATAGGGGCAAACGTATCACGGTCGTATACGGCCACGGAGGAGGTGGTCGGGTCAGTCACCCAGATAGTGCCGCGCGTATCATCAACGCTCAAGCCGAATGCGCCGCATAGCTGGTATTCACCGATCAGGTTGGGGTGTGCCTCATCAATGACGGGCAGCTGCGCGGTTGCCTCAATGGCCAAGGTCTGTGGGTCAACGCGGGCGATAGTGGCCACGCAGGAACCGCGGTGTGAGGCGGCGTTGAAGGTTCCTGCGATATATATTTTCTGGGTTTCTGGTGAATAGGTGGCGAGGAATTGCCCGGGCAACCCCTGGTTCTGTTCGGCGGTTATCTCAAGGGTACGGGGAGTGTTAGGGTGCGGGCTTTCAGACATGTTTCTCTCCGTTTCATCTGCACTGGCTGGGGTGCGACGGGTTTTCTCGCGGTAGTTTTCTCACCCTATCAAAAAGGGTTTCCGTGCGCTTTAAATGTTGCTTCGTGCCACAATAAATGATGGAGGTAAACGTTTATTGTGCAGCTTCCCCTACGGCTGCGCCATACTGCTTACAGCTTCCACACCCGTAACACCCACACGCAGCCTGCACATGGCGTATTGCCGCGGTTTTGTGGTTGCGCCGCTGGAATAAGCGGTGGTGCTCAGGTTACGATAAAACCTTATAGTTACACGATAGCCGTGGAACCAGAAATAAACACACGGATTCACAACCTTGAGGACATCATGAAAGTGCTTCAGAAAATCCCGCTTCTGGCGTGGATTGTTATCGCCATCCTTGGTGGCGTGCTCATCGGTTCGCTCACACCGGGGCTTATTGGCGGCATTAACTCCGCTGCGAAGATTTCTATTCCCACCGACGTTGTGGTGCAAATTTTTGTGTCGTTCTCCACTATTTTTAGTGCGTTTTTGAGTTTCGCTATCCCGCTCATCATTATCGGTTTCATCGTCCCAGGTATTGGTTCCCTAGCCCAGGGCGCCGGGAAGATGCTGGGCGTGACAGTGGGCCTGTCGTACCTATCAAGTATTGTCGCGGGGTTCTTAGCGCTTACCGCAGCCCTTTTCCTGTACCCGATTCTCCTCAAGGGTCAGCAGCTTGAATCTTTCGATAACCCCGAGAACGCACTTTCCAGCGGGTACGTCACGTTCAAACTTGAACCCATTATGAGTGTGATGAGCGCCCTCATACTTTCGTTCATCCTCGGTCTGGGCATTACAGCACTCAAAAGCAGGTCAATGCTGAACCTTTTCGAGGATTTTCAGGTGATCGTCGAGAAAATGCTCGGCTACGTGATCATTCCCCTGCTGCCGGTGCATATTGTGGGAGTATTCGCGAATATGACCCTCGCAGGCCAGGTGGCGAAGATCCTGTCAGTTTTCGGCATGGTGTTCATTATGGTTATTATTCTGCACTGGCTCACCCTGTGTATTCAGTACACGGCGGCCGGTGCAGTCTCTAAACGCAACCCGGTGAAGATGCTCAAAACCATGCTCCCGGCGTATTTCACTGCAATCGGTACCCAGTCCTCGGCGGCTACTATCCCTGTTACGGTGCGTTCCGCTAAAAAAGCTGGTATTGCGTCCCGAGTGGTTGATTTTGCTATCCCGTTGTGCGCCACTATCCACCTGTCGGGGTCGATGATTACCATCACCTCATGTGCTGTGGCGGTGCTATATATGACGGGGCAGAACCCAAGTTTCGCCTCTGTCACCCCAGTCGTGCTGATGCTGGGCATTATGATGGTGGCAGCCCCCGGTGTGCCCGGTGGCGGTGTCATGACCGCTATCGGACTACTGGAATCAATGCTGGGCTTTAACGAGTCAATGATTGCGCTCATGATCGCCCTGTACCTGGCGCAGGATTCCTTCGGCACCGCCACCAACGTGACCGGGGACGCAACCATCGCAACATTTACTGAGCGGTTTTCTAAGCTCATGGGCATTAACCCCGACTCCGAAATCCGTGATGAAGATATTGAGAAAGCCGAGTCTATCTCAGCTTAGTACCTACCGGCCGCAACCCGGCTACTCATTCTTATAGAGGATGCGCTCACCGCCGTATAGTAGGTGGTGGGCGCATCCTCTATATTATGGACGGACGCGTGCCACGCTGCTGGCAAGGGCCCTGCTAATGTGCTGGCATCCTTTCCATCCCCAATAGATACGGTGCTGGGCAATCAGGCCCTGCTCAATGATCATGAGCTCTAAAATATCGATCTGCTCACCATCTGGGGTTTCACGTGGGTATTCCCATACGAGCATCCTGCCGTCCGTCAGGTATTCGCCGGTTCGGTACCATTTCACCAGCTCGTTGGGGCGGCGTTGAGTGCCTTCATTCAGGAACCGCTCAATCTCTTTTTTACCGTGTAGCACCCCGCTGCGGGCATCATCAAGAATCGCCGGGACCAGCGGACTTTCAAACACGGCATCTTCAGCGTAGAGACTCAGTAGCCCTTCTGTGTTCCGTCCTTGAGCGTAGCTGTGCCACAGCTCAAAAATCTGTTCTACGGTGTTCATCATATCTCCCGGTCAATACCGGCCCTGTAGCGCTAGAAACCGGCATATTAGTTTTAGTCGAAGGTTTCTCTCACCTAACAGTAGTATTCTTATTCGAGTTTCTCAAGGGGTGGTGAGGCGGGGGTACACTTATAGGCATGACTGATTCCTGCCTTGAGCTTTCCCCTACCGTCATCGCGGAACTGACCGCGCACGGTGTTCCTGAGAAATTACATCCTCTTTTCCCGCATGGTCTTGGCGGGCTTATCCCCGCTATGGGTATTCGTCTGAGCGAGTTATCCGCCGAGCGTGCTGTAGCCACGATGCCCGTCGCACCAAACACCCAGCCTGCGGGGCTTCTGCACGGTGGGGCGTCTGTGGTTCTTGCCGAAACTCTTGGCTCCCTAGCCTCCGGAGTGCACGGGGGCGTAGAACGCATGGCTGTGGGGGTGGATGTTAACGCAACCCATCTGCGCCCAGCAACTGCAGGATATGTAACCGCTGTGTGCACCGCCGTTAAGCTGGGACGCACTGTCTGCGTTCACACCATAGAAATTACCGATGAGGCTGGCAGAGGCGTATGTTCGGCGCGCATCACTAATATGCTCATCCCCCGCACCGCCCGCTAAAGTACCATTCACGGAAAGGAGCCTCATGGCACGCGCCCCTTATTATCAGCGGTACCCCAAGATTAAACGGGTCAAACGCATTGCGATGCCCATTCTGATTGGGGCCGTTATTGTCTGTTTTATTGCCGCATACAATCTAGGTGGCCTGTGGTGGCCAGCACTGTTGGTTGTGACGGTCGGGGCCCTATGGGCCAGCTCGCCAACCGCTCCCCCGCTAAAGCATGATGATGAGGCAACCTTCTCGAAACGTTAAAAAGATTAAGGTGTGTGCCCCCGTAACGTTACGTTACGGGGGCACACACCTTCTGCTACAGTTCTCTATGTTCCTATGACAACTGCTTAATGATGGTGTCTGAAACTTCGCGCATTGAAAGACGACGATCCATCGAAGTTTTTTGAATCCAGCGGAATGCTTCAGGTTCGGTCAGGCTCATTTTGGTAATGAGCAATGACTTTGCGCGGTCCACTAGTTTACGAGTTTCGAACTGGTCGCGGATAGTACCCACTTCTTTCTCAAGGGCACGAATCTGCTCATACCTAGCAATAGCCACCTCAATAGCAGGGAACAGGTCATTGGGGGTGAACGGTTTAACCACATATGCCATGGCCCCTGCCTCAACCGCACGGTCCACCAGCTCCTTCTGGCTGAATGCAGTTAAAAGCACTACGGGGGCGATCTGTTCCTTACCGATCTCTTCAGCAGCGGTAATGCCGTCCATAATGGGCATCTTCACGTCCATGAGTACCAGATCGGGCTGGTGTTTTTGGGCGAGCTCAATGGCGGTTTTCCCGTTATCGGTTTCAGCAACAACTTCGTAACCGCGTTCCCGTAGGATTTCCACGATGTCGAGACGAATCAGTGCTTCGTCTTCGGCAACAACAACGGTGCGTGACGGAGCGTCTGCGTCTCCCTCGTGTTCATGAGTGGTCTGCTCTGACAAAACTCTCTCCTTTTGCAATTTCTTCTCGTCTCAAGTCTACCGTAGTTCATATTTCTTCATCTACAGTACACACTTGTTTCATTCAGAAATTTAGGGTAAGGCACGGTGGGGCATGATTTTCTTCTAAATTCGATTTTGCAGCGCCACATGATGTAGAATCAATGCCGTACACATTGCGTGTGCGCCCGAGTGGCGGAATTGGCAGACGCGCCTGACTCAAAATCAGGTTCTACGGAGTGTGGGTTCGAGTCCCACCTCGGGCACCCCACACATCTGGGATTCATCAGCTCTGAATCACAATCACCGATTTTATTAGCGGACACATTATCACCCGCTACCTTCATGAAAAGGTTGAGCCCCAAGGAATTTTCCTTGGGGCTCAACCTTTTCATGAGCTCGAGAAGCTAGAGAATTTGGGGCTACCCGAGTATTAGTCGTGATCTTCGTCGGCGTAAGGACGCACTGCTTCACGTTCCTCTGGCAGCTTAGCCCCGGTCTCATCACGGTCACCAATGCGGTGCACCCTGACCGTATTGGTCGAGCCAGCAACACCGGGAGGTGAACCGGCAGTCATGACGATCAGGTCGCCTTTCTCTGCCAAGTTATGCTCCATCAGGTAGTCATCCACAATCTTGGTCATACCATCAGTATCAGCAGTGAGCTGAGCGTGGGCTGCTTCAACACCCCACAGCAACGAGATGAAGGCACGGACTTTCGGGTTCGGGGTAAACGCAAGCACAGGCTTCTTGGGACGCAAACGAGCCAAGCGGCGGGCAGAGTCACCCGATTGGGTGAAGGTGCTGATGTAATCAACATCCAGCTGCTCAGCAATATTTACTGCCGCACGGGTAATAGCGCCGCCGCGGGTACGCGGCTTACGGTCAAGCTCGGGCACACGGTACAGGCCCTTCTTCTCGGTATCACTAATAATGGAGGCCATCGCTGAGATCGTAATAATCGGGTACTTACCCACTGAGGTCTCACCGGACAGCATGACTGCATCAGCACCGTCAAGAATCGCGTTGGCGCAGTCAGAGACCTCCGCACGGGTGGGGGTTGGGTTACTAATCATTGACTCAAGCACCTGGGTAGCTACAATCACAGGCTTAGCCCAGCGGCGAGCCATCTGAATAGCTTGCTTCTGCACCAGCGGAACTTCAGAGAACGGTAGCTCAACACCCAGATCACCGCGTGCAACCATAATGCCGTCGAACTTATCGATAATGTCCTGCAGGTTCTCCACCGCCTGCGGCTTTTCGATCTTGGCGATCACGGGGATGCGCAGCCCTTCTTCCTCCATGATCTCGTGCACACGCTCAATATCTTTGCCGGACCGGACGAAGGAAAGCGCAATGATGTCTACGCCCAAGCGCAGCGCAAAACGCAGGTCGTTTTCGTCCTTCTCGGTCAACGCGGGTAGCGAAACGGCCGCACCAGGCAAGTTAATACCCTTGTTGTTTGAGATCGGGCCACCCACAATAACACGGGTACGAACACGGGTTGGGGTAACTTCAACAGCTTCAAGCTGAATCTTGCCGTCGTCCAGCAGTAGTTTGTCGCCAGGCTTCACGTCACCGGGCAGTCCTTTATAAGTGGTACCACAGATTTCCTGAGTACCTTCTACCTCTTCAGAGGTAATAGTGAAGTCGGCACCGGGCTCAAGGTTTTCTTTCTCGTTCTTAAAACGCTCCAAGCGGATCTTCGGACCCTGCAAATCGGCAAGAATTGCAACTTCCTTACCGAGCTTTGCGGACTGTTCGCGGATGGTGTTGTAGGAGTTGGTGTGAACATCATGGTCGCCGTGACTCATGTTCAAGCGGGACACATTCATGCCCGCTTTGATTGCCGCGGCGATTTTATCGGGTGCGGAGATGGAGGGACCGATTGTTGCAACGATTTTTGCTCGCCTCATGTACCTAACCTTCGTGAGTTGTGGCGCGGGCCTTAGGGCTAAGACCCATTGTTTGTGCGGGAGCACACGGGAAACTCCCACATGTATCCACAGAAAACCGCACGTTCGCAACGTGCTGTATCATGAATATCCTGCCTTCAAGTATAGGACTTTTGCCCGCAGATTGGGAGAGAAACGGGGCGAGAGTCTCATAGTTGTCACCCATTTTTCGGGGGTTAATACCCACAAATCTTCAGTTGTGAATAGAGTCACCCTTGAAGCGATTTCACATTTAGGGGCACCTGCCCTAGACTTGAATCAATAATTAGTATCTTTTATGCGAATTTGCCTTGGAGGTTGCCGGTGTCCACCACACGCGCACTTATTATCTACGGCTCAGTCTATGGCTACACAGAACAGTACGCCACATGGCTTGCTGAAGATCTACGAGCTTTGCCTCAGGCGCCCGAGGTTGAAACGGTTCCCGCCGCTAAGGTAACCCCCGAACAGGTAGAAGCCGCAGACGTTGTAGTAATTGGTGGGAGTGACTACGGCGGATTCCTGACCGGGGCGCCCTCATTACGCAAAAAGATCGTTCCTCTCTTACTACCTAAGCGCAAACGTACCGCGTTTTTCACCGTTTCATTCACTGGTGAGTATTCCAAGGACCTCCTGAATAAAGCTGTCGCTAAGAGTTACACCGCTGAGCTCACCGAAGGGCAGCCCGTTGCTCACTTACGCGGCGGTATTAAGTGGTCAGAGCTATCTTTGACCCACAAGGCAGCCCTCAAAGGCCCCGTTCGTGCCTGGCTTACTGCTAAGCCTAACCCAAATGAGGGTATCCAACAGATGCTTGATTGTTATGGCACTGAGGGAGCAGACTACACCAATCGTGCATCCCTTGAGCCGTTTGCGCAGGAAGTAGCAAAGCTTATCTAGCTCCAAAGAGTGCTTCCCTACAAACTTGCCCCATTTTAACGAGGGCAAATAGATACACGGTCGGAGGTTTTTCTCTCCTCCTCCGACCGTAGGTTTCCAGGTACAGCGGATGCGAGGTCGCGTTAGCTGTATTTGGAGAGCTGGAGGTGGGTCTTGTGTGTGCGGCCCACCTCCTTTTTTATTCTCAAAAATATACACACATTTCAAGGACATTATTCTCGCCTACATATACGCGCCCCTAACCCCAGCGAATACCAGAACCACGATCCCCTCACAGCGACACTACAGACCAACCCACCGGGGAAAAGACTGAGACAGATCTTGCGGTCATAGTGCGCCATCAAGCCCAATGGACAAGGTTGCGGTTTCAAGACCCCCACAGGTGCACATCCCCTTCTGAAGAAGGTAACAGGAGAGGTAAGGACAGACCCCCTCTGCATCTTCACTGAAGTGCATAGATTAGCAGGCAGCCTCTGTAGGCCGCGGACCGCCCCTACGGCCCCACAGAGCACTACCACTTATTGAATGTGACATATCTCATGAATGTTTTTATGCGAAGTAAAAGCAGGTAATGATCGCACCTTATACGTAATGATAACCCTAAGAATATAAGAGCATACCTATACACTATCTCTCGAGATACACCACATCTTTATTTTTCCAACCTCAACCACCTGAGAAACACGCCGTAACAGCAACCTGCATAGGTATGCGAGTATTTTTGCTTGACCTATACGAATGATGGCCATGCTAGTGAGCAATCACTCCCCCAACCTTTACTTCCCACAGAGCATCTATGCCCCCTTGAAGAGACAGTCAAAGTCTTCTTGGCTGCTGGCACCATAAAAGCCGAAGGAAACAACCCAAGATGCAAGAGATTGTGGCGTAAATCATCTCGATTCAGGGGAAAAATTACTTTTCAGGTGAAGAATATGCGTGCGCAGATTAGTATAAAAATTCAATCTTTATACAATGCTCTATGAACCCTTAGCTTCAACTAACCACCTCAACCATCGCACATACTTTATGTTATGTTCAATCAGATACTAGAATACTCTTACCTTTATGTATTCGTTCCTTAAGGCTTTAGTCCAACAAATTCTACCCCTACTTGAAGGGGCCCGTTAACTGAGTATCTATCTTGAAAATTAACAAAATCTTTCCCTACAATGAGATGCGTGCAAGGGTGCATCTTTATTGTGAGCTCTCAGTAAAGATGCAAAATAATCTAGGGGCAATAAAAGACCCCGAAAGCACTAATGCGTAGATGTCACTCAGCTTCACGTTTATTCACACTCAAACACAAGTCTATTTGAAGATTGCAGGTTACTTATACTATGAGCCTCTTCTCTCGGAATCGGAAACTATCTAAATGCCTGGTATCGATAGGTGCTCTCTCCATGCTGGCTGGTTCTTTCGCCCCAGCTCTCGCGGCTGAAGAACCCACTGCCGACCCCTCCGCCACGATATCTTATGAGGATGTTCCCCCGCCCACCGAAGACATGAACACCGCCATGGGTGCTGGTGAACGTAAACGTCTTGGCCTGCCAGCTGAAGGCGCCACCGAGGCACCGGGTGGGCATGGGCGTACCAAGGGCGTTGGCCCTGCAGCAACCTGGACTCCCAGCGGCGGCACCCTCGGTATGGACGTTTCCTCTCACCAGGGCAATGTGCGTTGGCAGGAAGCGTACAACGGCGGTGCACGCTTTGCGTACACCAAAGCAACTGAGGGCACCTACTACACCAACCCTTACTTCGCGCAGCAGTATGTTGGATCAGCTGATGTTGGCATGATCCGCGGAGCTTACCACTTTGCCAACCCCCGTACTTCCTCAGGCGCAGACCAGGCTCGCTACTTTGTGAACCACGGTGGGGGCTGGAGCAATGACGGCCGCACCCTTCCTGGCCTACTCGACATTGAGTTCAACCCCTACTCGCAGTATGGCAATACCTGCTACAACCTGAGCCCTGCCCAGCTGACCAACTGGATTCGTGATTTTAACGAAACCTACCGCTCACTCACCGGACGCTACCCCATGGTCTATACCGCTAACTCCTGGTGGAGCCAGTGTGTAGGAACCGGCGAGTTCGGCAAAACTCTGCTTCACCTGGCGAACTATAACTATGTTCCCGGCCCCATTCCCAACGGGTGGAAGTCCTACGATATTTGGCAGTTCTCAGCCGACGGCCCGTTTGTTGGCGACTCCAACTTCTTCCCTGGTTCCTTCAATGATCTGAAGGCTTTGGCCTCCAACCCGCAGGCAACCAACCGCTCATGGCACCCGGCCACGCCCGCACCGGCTCCTAAGCCCGCAGTAAAGACCCGTTTCAGCGATGTTCCTACTCACGCGGCTTTCTACACTGAAATTGAGTGGCTTGCATCGCGGAAAATCACCACTGGTTATGGTGATGGTACTTTCCGCCCGGATCAAAGCGTGGAACGCGGCGCAATGGCAGCATACTTCTACCGGATGGCTGGCTCTCCCGCTGTAAACCTGCCGAAGACGTCCCCCTTCTCGGATGTGCCCACCAACCATCCCTTCTATAAGGAAATCGTATGGATGCACCAGCGCGGTATCACCACTGGTTACGGTGATGGCACTTTCCGTCCGAACGATGCCGTCAGCCGTGAAGCAACTGCAGCATTCTTGTACCGTTATAGCGGCAGCCCCGCCATCCCGGCAGTTCACGGTTCCGGGTTTAAGGATGTTCGCGCCAATAACTCCTTCTACCGCGAAATCATCTGGCTTGAGTCCCGGAAGATTACTACCGGTTATGGTGATGGCACTTTCCGCCCGTACGATTCTGTTAGCCGTGGAGCTATGGCAGCATTCCTGTACCGCATGCGCTAACCACCTGCTAGGTATGCATAACTGAAAGGGTGTTCCCCCTACCCATGTGGGTAGGGGGAACACCCTTTTCTCTAGTAAGGAGGATTTTACCAGATACTTGCGAAGTCGAGCACCATACGCCCGGTAATCTTACCTGCGCCCATCTCCTCGAATACCTGCGGAGCCTCTTCAACCTTACGTAGCTGAACCAGCGGAACAACGAGCCCATCGGCGCCGAACTGGAACGCCTCAGCAAGATCCTGGCGAGTACCAACCAGCGAACCGAGTACGCGAATCCCATCAAGAACAATCTTCGCGATAGACAGTTCCATCTTCTCGGGCGGAAGCCCCACAGCTACTACGCTGCCCCCAGCACGCACGCTTTCAACCGCCTGGTTAAAAGCGACCTTCGATACCGCGGTTACCACGGCGGCTTGTGCTCCCCCGCCAGTCACCTCACGAATCTTCGCTGGTACGTCCTCAACCTCACGACCGTTAATCGTGACGTCGGCACCGGTTTCAGCGGCAAACTTCAGCTTGTCATCATTAATATCGACGGCGATAACCTTGGCGCCGAAAACCTTCTTGGCGTACTGCACCGCCAGGTTGCCCAGCCCGCCAGCGCCGTAGGCGACCAGCCACTGCCCCGGCCGCACCTGAGATTCCTTCGTCGCCTTATAGGTGGTTACGCCCGCGCAAGTAATCGAGCTTGCCTGTGCAGCATCCAAACCTTCGGGGACCTTCACGGCATAGTCCGCCGTAACGAGGGCATACTCACTCATGGCGCCGTCCACGGTGTAGCCCGCATTCTTGACGGTACGGCACAAAGTTTCTCGACCAGAGGTGCAGTATTCGCAGTGCCCGCATCCTTGGAAGAACCAGGCAATAGAGACTCGATCGCCGGGCTTGAGTGATTCAACACCTTCACCAACTTCGGTAACGATGCCAATGCCTTCATGCCCCAAGATGCGTCCCGGAACCTTACCAAAATCGCCAGCTGCAACGTGCAAGTCGGTGTGACAGACGCCGGAATACTCTAGCTTTACGAGTGCCTGGCCGTACCCCACCTCGGGTACGGGAACATCAGTAACGACTACTGAGCCATCAATGTGTTCAGGAACAACAACTGCCTTCATGAGAACCTCCAGTGTTTTAGCTCACTATAAGATGTAGTTTTAACCATAAAACGTACATAACAAATTTTCTATAATACAGTGAACTATTTCACTAAAAACATGACAATATTTATTATTTTTATATATTTAGGATATTATTGTACATAGCATTTAGAAACTTACCCAAAGTGAAAAAGCATGTTTGAAGAAGCCCACGACAATATGGTAGTCACCGATCCAGAAACCGGAGATCAACTTATTTTTCATAGAAAAACTTGGCTGTGCACGATATACGGAATACTAACCCATTACCTTGGCTTTGCCCCTGAACTGGCATATGACATGATAAAAAATGCTCCGCTATGCTCTGACGCAGGTATTAACTACCGTTCTGTGGGCATGCTCTGCCACGACGAAGAATACCACTGGGCTATGATACTAGCCTACGGCGAAGGGTACTGGCACAAGGGCCACACAGTGGATAAGCCACAAGACTACTATGACTGGGATGAAAAATACAGAAATGATAATAACCTCAAGCCCTATACGATGGAGTAGAGCCTATTTAAAATCCCCGCTGTGTTTCCCGGATAATTCTTGACTTCGCCGCTCGCACGCGTAGCCTATAGTCATTATAAAAGGGTTCTGCCAATATAGATTCCAGTAAACAGTCAAATTCTTCAAATATTAGCTGCGTGGCAGAATCCAACTCATTATTTTCGTGCTAGTTAGACTGGGCGATCCAGTCAAAGATAACCAGCAGCTCATCATTGCTGAATCGGATCGTACAGTCCCCATCTTTTTCAGTGTCACCTATTGCATCCACTATTCCTTTTCTCTTCCTCACTCCTAGTAACAAAACTTTGGCAAGATAAGGGTTATTTATTAGGAGTGTATTCCTCTATTCCTAAAAGGATTTATATTGCTGACGGCCTTATGGTGTTGTTATTCCAAACCCTAGCCCATGTTTGTTTAAAAAGTTGACATAACATCCGCGATACATCTCGCTCCATCAAAAATTTTAAACTTCGTACCCGGCGGTATTTTGTCATTTTTTCTTATAAGAAACCGAGCTCTTGCATAACTCATATTTTTATTTGGTAAGTGCTCGTAAATATCTAAGACTATACTCCTAGGAAAATTCTCTTGGAAAACTCCATCTTCAAATTCACTTACAGGATAAAAAAGACCGATAGGGGGAATCGTCTTCCTACCGTCTTCTTCTCGAGATCTCCAATAAATTTGAACGTTAACAGTATTATCAGCATTCATTATTACATCTCCCAGAGCTCTAATTTCGACATTTTAAGATTCTATACTATTTTCGGCTAATGTGTTTGTGCCAACTGATTTTGAGGAACTAGTTCTTATCAACCATACCTACAGAGAATAAAACCTTGGGTTCTTCTAAACTCAATTAGTAATAAAATTTTATCAAGCTATCCATATGCGAAACTTTCTTGGCATAATCGAAAACAGTCTAAAAGACTCAGTAAACCGTTTTCCGTCTATCATACCTTGCGGAGAAAGTCATTGACCCATCACAAACTGGAGAAGAACTACTGTTATTCTTTCTAGAACTGGGGATTAAAGAACATCGTTCATCTGATCGAAAGGTTCTAATGTATTACGTTGACCTATGAGCCGGGAAAATAGTTACCTTATATAGGTTACGCCTACTTAAAATAACTCATTCATATTTACTAGTAATTAAGTTACCTGCAACCAATAGATTATGGTGAATTTTGCATACACATTCATCAATCCAACCATAGTGAACATCATTATTAATAGAATAATAAACATCATCTGTTAAAACTTTCTTACCTGCAGTTAGTTTATTTGTTAGTGAAACAAAAACGCTTCCCTCCTGAGGCCAGTTCGTACGGCGTGGAAGCTCAGTTATAATATTCCCTGCTGTTATTTCTTTATCCAGAATAGATTGCAGCTCTTCACACAATTTAAATATATTATAATTTTTCATAATAATATCTCTCTCTATATATTAATTATTTCACTTGGCATTAATTCAATTTATGCCTTGCTGGGAGTATAATATCGCGTTCCACCACCATTATCGCATTTGTTCATTTGCCACTCCGATCGGCCACCTCATGGAGGGATACTGATTTGTGGTGTGAATATTCTTCAGGTGGCTTTTTGGAGTCTTTAACGAAAAGCAGTGCGCATCTTCCAGTAGCCTGAAGCGGATGAAAGCCGAAACCTCCTGGGTGTGGAGAGTATATACTATCCGCGCAGGCTAGCGCTTACTAATTTCCAATAGCCACTACAATAAATGTAATACCTTAATGCTGAAAGTATCTTTTAATGTTAAAGAACTTATATTAACTTCTTCAAATTTTGGTTTATCTCTCTCAAATGAATATTTGTGCATCTTCCTATTTAAAATATCGAAGAAATAGCCATAGAAATAGTCACTATTATTTTCATCTTCAACAAAATCTGTAATATAAATATTTTGTGTATCTACATTTAAATAGTCTTTTATTTGTTTAAATAAATTTGGAAACTCGATAGGAAATTCTTGCGTTAATTCTTTAATATCATCAAGAAAGACTTCATTAGGTATATTATCTAATATTATTGATTCCATTTTAAATTCTTTATTTTTAATTTAATAACATAACTTTTGCATTAAAAATTTTTGTATGTATCAAAATTTCATTTTACATGCACATTTTGACTTTTCTGACGCATGGGTTATGGCACTACTGCAGAGTGATTTTCGCTCTGCTTCTCTTCTTCGTTTCTCCATAATTACCCTCTAGCCAAAGCTAACATTGTCTTGGTACCTTTACGTGGACTTATTACGTTTACAGTAGCCTCTATCTTGTCTGCTATAGCTGGTTCTGAACCCATTTTGGAACAGTACATACCCCCTCAAAAACATGTCAGCTTACCTCATCACCTTCGGCGCAAAGCCATAAAGAATCTTCCCTACCCGCAAGACCTGTGCCATGCTTTCAGGCAATCTGAAAGATGGAAGTAAGGCTATCTGAAAAACTATTAGGTTTAGCAACCTAGCTTACTCGCTACACATACAAGCATATATATTATATATACCTTTTATATTTAGCATTGGTCAATATTTCTAATTGCTCATTAGCTAATTCCAGTAGCGAATCATCAAACTCTAAAGATTTGATTTTGCACAAAAGAATTATGGAAACAACTCTCCTGACTAAACTTGACCTAACAGAAGTTTCATATAGAACACCTTTATATTCTTCGCAAGAACGGATTTCATCGTTAAATTTATTAATAGCTTGGTGAGAATTATTCCATTCAAGATCAATGGCGTATCTATTACTGCTTCCGTCTTTATTTATAAAATCATACACCGTTTTATAATGGCAGAATATCTGGTTTTCCAATACTTCATTTCCGCCCATTGCCAAGATGGCAAAATAAATATCTTCTAAAATATGTTCTATACTATACCAGTGATTGTAATTTCCTTCAAATTTTATTGTCAGAAAATAAGGTAATGTGTCTATCAAGAGTTGGTGTTGTTTGTTTACCAATAGGCTAGAATACAAATCTTCCAGTGTTCCAAGTGTTCTTTTTGACCTAATAGAAAATTTCTTTTCCAGTCTGCCGATATATTTTTCTTGAGCTGCTGTTTTGCAGTTGTTTTTAATTAAGCTAATCATTTCAATATGGTCCATTGGTTTTCCAATCGTTTATTTAATTAGGAATTTAACTTTTAATCCCGTCAGGTATATTTCGTAAAGCTGGCCCGTAGGAATTGCCTGCCTTTCCCTGACTGTCAGATGGTGCTATTGCCCCAACATGGTACTATCCCTTTTGTAACTATTATTTTAGGTGCAACCACCAGAAATTAGCTAGAAGCGACCATCTACTTCGGGAAATGAAACGAAGGTTGTCTGAAATGTTTTTCATACGATATTACGGTTTGGTTGGCTCTTGACCCATGCCTACTCGCTTTAAGAATAACGATTCTTAAATAAAAGGAAATTTTCTGAGGAATTTAATTTCTCAGCAGAATAATTTTCCATAATTTCTGCATTATCGCTGTCTACAAGAGATACATAAAATATTATATTTTTTATCTTATCTTTATCTATTTCATTTAATGCTAATTTGAATCCCTTGATAATAGAGTCATATACATTTGCTTGTATGATTTCAAAATTTTTATCTAATAAACCTTGAATTTTATTTAAAATTTCTTGAACATTATGATTAAATGGCTTATCAATTTCACCAGATACTTCACCTGTACCTATTTCAAATTCTGAGTAGCACCATTTAACAAAAGAATATTCTTCAGGCGGAAGTGTTTCTTTTAATTTTTCATAATATGAAATAGTATTTGCTGCCCAACCTAAACACTGACAATAATCATCAATATATAGTACATATGCAAAAAGATTACTATTTTCATACTTTGAAAGAATAAAATTCAATGAGGTTAGCACACCTTGTTGAACTTCATGAATCAAATTTTGAGTGATTTTATCATTCAATATTTTCATATATAAACCTCACAAATTTCTTTAAGTTGACATTTTTGACCGTGAGAACCATATTTATTAAAATATTTTTCCATCAATCCTTGTCAATTGTTTGATCATATGTTTATCTGCTTGCAACTTATTCATCATACCTAGTTTTTATCTATTGTATTACACGTTTATCTGATTTTTTCAAGTAAATTCATATAATTTTCTGCATCTTTAACTGTATAAACACTTTTAATATTTGACGCGATTATTATAAACTAGAACGGTCAGCAGGATTTTGATAATAAAAATTCAGTAGGATATTATATTTATTCGCAATATTTTTGAACGGATCAATGCGTTTTTCATTGCAGGTAAACGAGCATACTTTCCTTTAAATACAATGTGTATGTTAATGCGCATTGCTTATATATGGATTAGTTATTACGCCATGGTTTTTTTGGAATATCAAGCCAAGATAAACATAAAGAATCACTCCAAATATTTATGTTGAGCGCAAACGAATAACTACCCAGCAACCCAATTGGGTCCTGTCCTGACTCACAGATCACCCCCATCCCAGGCTCGTATTACCGCTTCAGATTGTAATGCAGCCCGGTCTCTTCATCAAAATACTAGTTCTTGCAATCTGAACGGCTGACTGTGTGAATTCCGATAAACCTACTCGGCTTTTCAGACGACAAAAGAGGCCGAATTCGTAACGGATGACAAATTTACTCTGAGTCTTATAGATACCACGGCGTAGCTTTTCGCGTTCTATCAGATTGGTGCTGCTGTCGGCAAACACCCGTTTGGTCAACTCATTGTTGTAGTCGTAATGGTATTGCTCGGTACGGCCCAATACGTCGGTTACCTCGGTATAACCGTCGTGATAGGTAAAGCGCCATTCCTCGCCCAAGGAGGTCCAGTTGCGCAACACCTTGCCGGTCGGGGTGTAATGGTCGTATTCGTATTCCGATACCAATCCTGCCGCATTCGTGGCCGAAGCTGCGTTTGACCTGACCGTCGCGGCCGATGACGTGGACCAAGTCGCCGCTGCTGTTGTATTCGTAGCGGACCAGCGGACTGCCGACCCGGACCGGTTCGCCGAAGGCGGGTAAACCCTCCAGCGGCGACGCCGACAGCAGCCGCATTTTGGCAGACTGCTCGTCCGGATTTTTGCTGAACCAAATCTGTTTGCTTTCAAACAGTACCGGTTTTCATCGTCTTCATCGACTTCCGGCAGCGGGAACAAACGGCCCTGATCGTCGATATAGGCCAATCCCGCCGCATCACGGATAAATGCGCTAGCCTGGCACACTGCAACCCTTGCCGAGCCAGCCGATACCGTCTTGGTCGGAATAATAGCTGCGGCTCCAGACCAGCGGCAGGATGCCCTTCAAAAGCAAAGTCGGTTTCACTCTCCAAAAACTTTCAGCCCGTGTATCGGATTGACCGGACGACCGGCAGCGGCGGCAGCCTTACAGGAAATACAGGGTTTGGACGGCGGCTTTCCTTTGGGCTTGTTGTTCATGTAGAACATGTCGCTGGCGCGTATGATGTGGCGCTTGCGGATTTTAACCGTGGAAGAATGCATCCATCATCGGCCAGGCGGGTTTGGTGGCGGTGCGGGAAAGTATGCCCTTGCGGCCGGGCAGGGCGGGTTCGTCGCCGGTGGTGCGGTTGGTTTTACTGGCCTTAAAGACAAAGGCGGGCTTGTGGTTGAGGCGTACGTCTTTGGCGACGGTTTTGGCGCCGCCCAGGTCGGCGAAGAGCGGAAGGGAATGGGCGGTGTGACGGGCGGAGCAGGAGGAGCCCAGCAGAAATCGGGAAGGGTACAGATTACATAGAAGTCGCTGTCTTTACGGGCGATTTTATTGAATGCTATGGCGGCTTGCTCCTGTTGGGAGTGGGATCGTCTGAAAATTTTTCAGACGACCTTACGAGGGCGTTAGAGCTTGGGAAAGCCTATGTTTACTCAGTATCTCTAATGTTCATATTCCCTGGTGAAATACCTTCTTCTGATTCTACAAAAAGTTCCCCATCCTCCTCTACGATAAATGAATTTCCAGTTCTAAATATCAAATTATATAATCCCTCATAAAATTTACCTCCCAAATAATATAAATCTCCAGAATCAGGAATAAAATAAATTCTTCCCAGTTCATCAATAAGGATTTCTCGGTTATCTGCAAAGCCGAAATTTCTTAATTTTTTGCCAATAGATTTTTGATAAAAAATATAATCCTCATCATCTATCGAATAGTCAACTAAGGTATTTATATTTTCCCCAAAGTTATGCAGTACCGTAGATAGAAAGATGCGTCCATTACTACGATAATAAGCGTCATAGCTAATTGTTAAATACCATATTTCTCTTAGAAAATTTTTTACATTAT
>ERZ773049.141-NODE-141-length-44158-cov-16.132531_pt1 | contig 44158 bp, 55 predicted proteins | sample MGYA00580633_ERZ773049 | MGnify/ENA primary metagenome ERZ773049 (study PRJEB29015, sample SAMEA2737991) | human oral metagenome | biome: human oral; feature: human-associated habitat; material: dental | place: China | collected 2066 ...
CCTACTCCGGCTGGGCGGCCGCAGCGGCAGGCTTCATGCTCTCCAACGACCTGCTTATCGTTACCGGCGCACTCGTCGGCTCCAGCGGCGCGATTCTGTCCTACATCATGTGTAAAGCCATGAACCGCTCCTTCATCTCCGTCATCGCAGGCGGCTTCGGTACCGACGGTTCCGCCGCAGCCTCAGGCAGCGAAGAAATCGGCGAATACCGCGAAGCCAAACCCGCCGAAGTTGCCGAAATGCTGCGCAATGCAAGCAGCGTCATCATCACCCCGGGCTACGGCATGGCAGTGGCACAGGCGCAATACCCCGTTGCCGAAATCACCGAGCTTTTGCGTAAAAACGGCGCCGAAGTCCGCTTCGGCATCCACCCCGTCGCCGGCCGCCTGCCCGGTCATATGAACGTACTGCTCGCCGAAGCCAAAGTCCCCTACGACATCGTTTTGGAAATGGATGAAATCAACGACGACTTCCCCGAAACCGACGTAGTGCTGGTCATCGGCGCGAACGACACCGTCAACCCCGCCGCCCAAACCGATCCGAACAGCCCGATCGCCGGCATGCCCGTATTGGAAGTGTGGAAGGCAAAAGAAGTCGTCGTCTTCAAACGCTCGATGAACACCGGCTACGCAGGCGTACAAAACCCGCTGTTCTTCAACGAAAACAGCGTAATGTGCTTCGGCGACGCGAAGAAAACCGTTGACGAGATTTTGGCGGAATTGAAGAAATAAGGCCGTCTGAAAAGCTCGGCTAAGATTTTAAATCCGTCTGATTTGACAAAATCGCTGCAAACCCTATCCATGAAGGCTTGCAGCGATTTTTTAACGTCATTTGAATTTCACACCCAATAGCAGCGCCAACCAGCTCAGCTAAAAGAAATGGGCGGTTATGAAATGGGAGAAATGGTGCAGAGGTATGCCCACCTTGCACCAGAACACCTATCACAACACGCCCGTTTAATCGATTCCAACATATCGCCCGGAATCGGTTTAGTCCAAAATTTTGCCAAAGTGGAAAACAGACAAAGTTCAGAACATCAAACGATAAAGATTAACTGATTGAGTAATCTTGATAAATTTGGTGGGTCCGGTGGGGTTCGAACCCACGACCAAGGGATTATGAGTCTATTCGCAAATTAAGCCGCATCAAATAATTATAGTGTTTTTTCGTCTACATTTCCATTCAAATTTCATTGAATAATATATTGTTTTTATTAAATATAAATTACCAATGTAGAACAAAACGAGTGGCGGAAAGCCGCTTTTTTATTGTTTTATCGGCGCGCGTAGTTTGGTTGGATTTTGCGTAAACGTGCCGAATTTTGCGTAATTATTGCGCGTTAAAAAAACGGCGGAAATCTTGATATTTAAAGGGCTGGGGCTGTGATGGCCGGTGCGTGAAAAAAAAGAGCATTTTTAGGGCTGCGGGGGCGGGAGGGAAGCGCGAGCGGCGTGGCAGGTGCGCCGAATCCGAACGAAAAAAGCAGCGGCACGGCGTTGCCATGCTGCTGCTTGTCTTTTTGTGCTGCGGCCGTCCTACGCCGCCGCGTCCGACCGCTCCACCACATATTCATCGAAGCGGAACACCTCAATCCCCAGCCTGTCGTTCACATCGAGGAAAGTCTGCTGCAACGGCGCTACCTCATTGCGAGCGAACACCTTTGCAGCCGTGATTGCATCGCCCAATCCGCTAGTGGCTTTCGGCACAATCCCCATCAAGGCAGGCGGCACGCGGTGGGCGGCCATCATATCCTCCGCGCTCACCCCCTTGATATTCAGAAACTCATCCTTCGCACCCACCTCCGCAATCGGAATCAGCTTCACCCCTTCGGGGTTGCCGTTCGGCGCACGCAGCAGCAGATTATTGAAATTGCCGCCGCCCTTGGCCTTGCGCAACTCCTGCTTCACCAGTGCCCAGCCCGCCTCATCGATCTTGTCGTCCGTTGCATACAGAATAAACCCCGCGTGCGAGCCGTTGCGGTAATAGCGCACCCTGAATTTCGTCGCGGCAGAATTGAGTTCGATACTCGAGAGCGCAGCCAAATAATAGGGCACACCGTAAATCTCCTGCCGCAGATCAGGCTCCATGATATGCACTACATCCCGCCCCGGCAGCCGCTCAAACTTCGAGCCCCAGTTATTGCGCAGATACACGAAGTCCCGCAAATCCGAAGACCTGCGCATATACACCGCCAAACGGTTTTCCGCCCGCATTACCCCGCCCGCCCGATTGCGGACGAGCTCCAAATAACCGTTTCCTGTCACTAAAAAATTAAAAGCCAGCTTCTCAAACTCCGAACGGCTCAAATACCCCGTCGGCACAAACGTCACCTTCAAAATATTAATCTTCGCCCGCAGCGCACTCGCATGATGCACGCCCCGCTTGAGCAGCCGCTCCAAATCCAGCAAATTCACCGGCGGCTCATAATAAAGCCCGTTGTTCGCGCAGCCGAGGAAATCGAACACGTTAAATTCCCCGTCCCTGTCTTCAAAACTGAACACTTCGGCATCAACCATAATCAAACTCCTGTTAATAAATTTCCACCGTCCCGAGTGCCTGCGACACCCCGTCCAACGGCTCCTGATAAAACACCTGCATCGCCGCCCAGGCCACATCCGAATGGCTCGAAGCCTCCGTGCGCGCCGACTCATAACTCACCCGGCCGCCCGCCGTCGTAAACGTCCGGATATTCAGGAAAGCCGCCGTAATATCCTTACAGTCCGAATCCCACTCCACCCTGTCCGCACGCAGCAGCGACAACATCTTGTTCACCATCAGCGATTTTTCCGCCAAGCTGTAATTCACCCCGATCACACGCGGGAAAAACTTTCCGACCAACTGGAACACCGCCTCCCCCAGCCCCGTGCGGTCGACCACCACCTTCTGCACGTTATACCGCCCCAGCAAAGTGCGCACCTCGTCCGCCTGCCGCTCGAAATCATCCCCCCGCAGCAGCTTGTGTTCCAAAATGCGGAACTTGTCCCCGTTGCGGCGCGGCGGCAGCACCACCACCAAGCCCGCCGCATCCCCCGAAAACGCCGGGTCATAACCCACCCACACCGGCAAATCCCCCGCCGGACGCAGGCCGAGCGGCTTGTAAAAATCCCCCCAAAGCTCCCAACTGTCCACCTGGCAGCGCTTCAAATCCGCCCACGAAAACACCCCGTCCCCGTCTTCCACAAACTCACACATAAAGAGCTGGCGAAACTCCGCAGGCGAGTTTTCCAACTCCAACTGCCGCCGGTCAAACAGCGTGCAGCCCAATTTCTCCGCATCGTCCAGCGTCACAATCTGCCGCCACTGCCCGTCCTCACACAAACGCCCACCCGACAAAGCCGCGTGCGACACATCGAATTTCACATGCTCCGCCTTCGGCCGCCCCTCATTGAAACGGCTGCCCGTCCAAAACGGATAGGCAGGATGAGCAGTACTCGAAGGCGTCGAAAAATAAGTAATCCGATACTGCTTCTGCGACGCCATCGGCTTCGCCACCCGCGTCAGCTCCTCAAAATCCTGAATCCAAAAATACTCGTCCACATACAAATCCCCGTGATACGACTGCGCCGTGCGCGAATTCGTCCCCAAAAAGTACAGCACCGCCCCATTGTACAAACGGATGCTGTCCCCCTTCAGCTCTACGCCCACCATCTGCGCCAAATCAATCTGATACTGCTTAAACTGAAACGCCTGCCGCCGCGAAGCCGACAAAAACACCTTGTTCTTCCCCGTCAAAAGCGCGTCAACCAACGCCTCCCGCGCAAAGAAAAACGTCGCCCCGATCTGACGGCTTTTCAGCAGATTGCGGAAACGCACCCGCTGGTTCAGCCACACCTCCTGATAACCGAACAACTGCTCGCGGAAAATCTCCTGCACCCGCGCCACCTGCTCCGGCGAGAAACAGTTCGGCTGCGCCTTCTCCACCTTGCGCACCCGTTCGCGCGACTCGCGCGGCGGCCGGTCGATGGTCGGCACATCGTCAAACCCCCGCCCAGACTCTTCCTGCCGCTTCCGTTCAGACGGCCTTTCAGACGGCCTCCCGCCCGAGAGCAGCCCCGTCAGCTGCCTAATCTCCTTATAGTCCGCATCCGACTTCTTCGGCTGATTGATTAAAAAATGCAGCCGCATCTCCGCACTCGCTGCCACCCGCTGCAAAGGCTCGCCGCCCTCCCAGCCGTCGCGCGTCTTCCACGAATAAACAACCGTCGGCTTCAAACCCAGCAAACGCGCAATATCCGAAATCCGCCAACCCTGCCAAAACAAAACACGCGCCTGCAGGCGCGGATCGACATTGCCCGCAAACGGAGCACCCGAAACCAAATCAGCGGCCATAAAAAAGCACCTTGTCCAAAAACAAAGCGCAATCATGACGCGAAACCCCGCCCCTTCCCCGCCGCGCCGATACTGAAAAAGCCCCCCAACACCGCCGCCCCTTTGCCTCGCGCCGCACCCGTGGAAACATTCCCAAAATCCGACAACGCGGGAGCAGACGTGAGCGACAACGCCCAAACCACCATCACCGACTGGCGCATCATCGGCGTCTCCGGCGCCACCGCCGACGGCCGCAAAATATCCGCCGAACATCTCAACCAAATGGCCGAGAGCTACAACCGAAACATCTACGGCGCACGCATCAACCTTGAACACATCCGCTTCTTCCTGCCCGACTACGCAGGCTACGGCGACGTGCTCGAACTCAAAACCGCCCCCTGGCCTGCCGACAACGAAAAAACCTGCCTGCTCGCCCGCCTGTCCGTCCTGCCCGCCCTGCAAGAGCTGTGGGACAACGGCAAAAAAGTCTATACCAGCATGGAAATAGACCCCGAATTTGCCGACACCGGGAAAGCCTACCTCGTCGGCCTCGCCGTCACCGACGACCCCGCCAGCCTCGGCACAACCGCCAACTACACCGCAGGGCGCGCACTGGCCGATGCCCGAAAAATCCGACTCTCCACCTACTGCGAAAGCCAAGCCATGACCGACAAAACCCAAACCGAAGAAAAAGACCAACCCGTCACCATCAACGAAGAGCACGCCGAAGGCATTTTTGCCAAACTCTTCGACAAATACTTCGGTAAAGACAAAACCCAACCCGCCCCTGCCCCTGCGGCCGGACAAACCCAAGAAACCGACCCGCAACCGCAGCAGGACTACACCGCCCAAATCGACGCCCTGCGCGGCGACAACCAACAGGCCGCCGAACTCTTCGCCAAAATCATCGAAGCGCAAAACGAACAAAGCCAAACCCTCGCCGCCCTGCTTTCCCGCCTAGAAGCCCTCGAAGCGCAGCCCGCCAACCCGCCCCGCGCCGAACAGACCGGCGAAGCAGGCAGCGTCGGCTGGTAAGGCCGTCTGAAACCGCAAACCAAACCCAATCAAAAGGAAAACCCATGCCCAAATCCGCCCACCTCACCGCCGCCCTTGCCGCCGCCGTCGACGCCATCGCGCAGGCAAACCAAGTCAATGCCGACGACGTGCGCAACGGCTTTGCCGTCCAGCCCGCCATCGCCCAGAAAATGTACGACGAAATCGCCCTCAACAGCGGCCTGTTGGGCAAAATCAGCATCGTCGGCAAAACCGAACAAGTCGGCGAACTCGTCGGCCTCTCCACCGGCCTCATCGGCAGCACCGCCAAAACCGCCGACCCCGGCGTCGAACGCAAACCGCGCAGCATCCACAACCTCACCGGCAGAAAATACACCCTGCTGCAAACCAACTTCGACACCGCCCTGCGCTACGAAGAAATCGACGCATGGGCTTACCAGGCACCCGATTTCGCCAAGCGCATCAACGCCAAAATTGCCGAATCCGTCGCCCTCAGCCTGATTGCCATCGGCATGAACGGCAAAACCCGCGCCGACAACAGCGACTTTGCCGCCAACCCCCTGCTGCAAGACGTCGCCAAAGGCTGGCTGCAAAAAATGCGTGAAGAAAACCCCTCCCGCGTCCTCGGCTGGCAGAGCGGCCAGGTCGGAGTGGCGAAAAAAGAAGTCAAATACGGAGCGGCCGCCGATGCCGCCTACAAAAACCTCGATGCCGTCGTCACCGACGTCCTCAACGAACTGATAGACGAACGCTTCGCCGACCGCACCGACTTCGTCGTCATCGCCTCCCGCCGCACCGTCGGCGACAAATACCTGCGCATCATCAACACCGCAGCCGACAAAGCCACCGAACTCGAAGCTGCAGGCGGCCTGTCAAAAGAACGCACCCTCGGCGGCCTGCCCGTCGTCTACGTGCCGCACATGCCGCAGGACACCCTCCTCATTACCCCGCTGAAAAACCTCTCCATCTACTATCAGACCGGAGCGGAGCGCCGCACCCTCATCGACAATCCGAAGAAAGACCAAATCGAGAGCTACCTCTCCAAAAACATCGACTTCAACATCGAAGAGTACGGTGCGGCCGCCCTGGTGGAAAACCTCAAAGCCGCCGACTAAGCCGCAGGGCGGCATCCAATGCCGCCCCATTTTTTTCCGTGGTGCGGCATTGCCGCGCCCAGTGCCAAAGAGACCGAACCATGAGCTACGCCCGCGCCCATTTCCAAAGCGAAACCGCCCATGCCGCCGCAGAAGCCGACAGCCTCGCCGAACTCACCGCCTACCAAAAGTTGCTCGTCCGCCTGCGTGCCGACAAAGCTACTGTCAAAGCCATCAACGGCATGGAAGACAAAGCAGCCGTCAAAGCCGACCTCCTGCCGCAGTATCAGGCATGGGTGAACGGCGTCCTCAGCGGCGACACCCCCGCCCAAGGCGACAAAATCATCCCCACCGTCCTCATCTGGCAGCTCGATTGCGGCCAACTCGACGCCGCCCTGCCGCTGGCGCAGTTCGCCATGGACAACAACATCGAAACCGCCGACGAGTTCCAGCGCGACATGGCCGAACTCGTCCCCGAAGAGTACGCCGAACAAATCATGCGCGGCCACCATGCATCAGAAGCCACATTGGACGTCCTTACCGGCTGGGTGACGGACAAGCGCGACGACGGCCTGCACCGCTACAACATCAACGACAACATCCGCGCAAAAGTCTTGCGCGCCGTTGCCGAACAAATCGAAGAGCGCGACAGCACCGAAGCCCTGCGCCTCTACCGCCTCGCCCTGCAGTACAACCCGAAAATCAGCGTCAAAAAACGCATAGCCGAACTCGAAAAAACCTGACCTTCTTCCTCCCCCGTATGGCAGGCGGCGGCCTGTCGGCAGGTGCTTATCCTTTCACACCTCCCGCCCGTGCCGCCGTCCGCGCCATACCCTCATGAAAGCGCGCCATGCCCGAACTCGTTTTCCCCACCGCCCCGACAGCAAAACAACCCGACAAGCTGCGCACCGTCGAATCGGGCGCGTTCTGGCCGGTGATCGACCTGCAGCAACTGCGCGAGGCCGTCCGCATCGACAACACCGTCACCCCCGAACGCCTGCACTTTGCCGCCGTCGAAGCTGTCGCCTACGTCAACGGACAATGCACCGCGCTCGAAGCCCAAGGCGGCACACTCGCCGCCACCGACAGCGTGACGATTAACGGCCAAAGCCGCGCCGAGTGGCGCTACCGCCGCGCCGTTTACTGCTACACCAAAGCCGCCCTGCTCGAACACTACGCCGACTACGACGCCGCCGGAAAAACCGCCTCCCGCGCCGATGCTAAACAGGAACAGGCCGAACAATACCGGCGCGACGGCCACCATGCCGTCGCCGACCTCCTCGGCCGCGCGCGCATCGACTGCGAACTCGTCTGAACAACAAAGGCCCTCTGAAAATGCACACCCGCGCCGACACCGTTACCAGCACCGCAGGAGACACCCTGTCCACCATCGCCTGGCGCTACTACGGCACATCACGCGGCCAGGTCGAGCGCATCCTTGCCGCCAACCTCGGACTGTCCGCACAGCCCGCCGTCCTTCCCGCAGGCATCACCATCCGCCTGCCCGCGCCGCAGGAAGAAACGCCCCTTATCCGCACCCTCAACCTCTGGGACTGAACCATGCAGGACAAACAAACCGCCGTTATCAACACCGCCGTCATCGTTATCGGCAGCTACCACCTCCCCGCCTCCGTCGCCATCGGCGCACTGGTCGGCGCCAGCCTCTTCATTCTCGGCCGTCAGGGCTACCCCCTCATCTCCAAAGCATGGCTGTTCGCCGTCAGCTACTTTTTCGGCATCTTCGCCGGAGACGATGCCGCCGAACTGCTCACCGCCATCCTGCCCTTCAACTTCCAAGCCAACGATTTCACCGGCTCCGTCATTGCCGCCGCCTTCTCCGTCTTTATCATCCGGCGCGGCTACGCCTGGCTGGACAACCGCCTGCCGCCCGACCCGAAAAAGGAATAAAGCATGAGCAACCTGCAATACGCCGTCATTATCGCCCTGTCGCTGGCCTCCGCTGTCAGCGTCTTCGCCTTCGACAAGCGCGGCCGCACCCACAAACCGCTGCTGTCCTTCGCCGCCTTCCTGCTGTTCGTCAAAAACGGCGGCCTCGTCATTGCCGCCGCCGTCAAGGCCGACAACCTCGTCCTCTGGCTGCTCATCCTCGGCCTCGCCGTCCATACAGGCTGCATCGTTGCCGCAGGCGGCAACATCGGCCGCATCCCCACCCGACAAGAAAGGAACGAACCATGACCCTGCTCAAATACGGCATGAAAGGCGAAGCCGTCGCCGAACTGCAACGCGCCCTCACCGCCCACGGCCACCCCGTCGCCGACGACGGCGATTTTGGCGAAAAAACCGAAGCCGCCGTCACCGCCTTTCAGACGGCCTGCGGCCTGATGGCCGACGGCAAAGCCGGACGCGATACCCTCGCCGCCCTCGCCGGAGAGGACACCTCCCGCGTACTCAAAGAAGCCGACATCCGCGCCGCCGCCGAAATCCTCGCCGTCGAACCCGCCGTTATCAAAGCCGTCGTCCACGTCGAAAGCGCGGGCAGCGGCTACCTGCCGGACGGCCGCGTCAAAATCCTCTTCGAGCGCCACGTCTTCCGCCGCGAACTCGAAAAAGCGCGCGGCAAAGCCGCTGCCGCCGAAGCCGAGCGCGAAGCCCCGCACATCTGCGCCAAAACCCCCGGCGGCTACCGCGGCGGCACCGCCGAATATCCCCGCCTCGCCCGCGCCATGACCATCGACCCCGAATGCGGCATGAAAGCCGCCAGCTGGGGGTTGTTCCAAATCATGGGCTTCAACCACACCGCCGCCGGACACCCAGATATCCACAGCTTCGTCGACGCCATGAAAAAAAGCGAAGGCGAACAACTCCTCGCCTTCGCCCGCTTCGCCGCAGCCGACAAAGCCATGCTCTCCGCCCTGCAGGCCAAAGACTGGGCGGCCTTCGCCGAACGATACAACGGCAGGGCCTACAAGAAGAACAACTACGACGCCAAACTGGCCAACGCCTACGCGCGCTACGACGCCAAGGAAAAAACCGCATGAAACACCTTGTCACCACCGCCGCCCTTATCACTGCCGCCCTCATTATGTCCGTCGGCCTCAACCTCAGGCAGGCAGGCCGTCTGAGCACCCTCGCGCAGCAGCTGGCCGATACCGAACAGCAGCGCGACCAAGCCCGCCGCGACACCAAACAACTGCGCGTGCGCCAGGCCGATCTTGTCCGCCGCCTGCAGGCCGCCGAACAAACCGCCGCCGCCGGACGCCATCGCAGCGAACAAGCCCTTGCCGCCGAATCCCAATGGGCGGCGCAACCCCTGCCCGACGCCCTGCGCCGCGCCCTCAACGCCAAGGAAAACCCGTGAACCCCGTCTTTGCCGCCGCCCTCCTCCTCATGCTTGCCGCCTGCACCGCCGCACCGCCAGCCGCCGCACCCGTCTGCCCCGCTGTGCCCGAATGCCTGCGCCGCCAAACCGACATCCGCACCCATGCCGACCTCGTCCGCGCCCTTGTCGCCGAACGCGCCGCCTTCGACCAATGCAAAGCCGCCCGCGACACCCTCGCCGCCTGCCTCGCGGCGCCGTAACGCAAAAAGGCCGTCTGAAAAATCAGACGGCCGAAAAGAAAGCAAACCATGCCCGACATCTACGACCAAGCCGCCGAAATCGAACAAATGCAGCGGCAAATCGCCCTCGACGCCCAAGCCGCCGCCTACGCCGCCCAACCCGCCGTCTCCGCCTACGAATGCGAAGAATGCGGCGAAGCCATCCCCGAAGCGCGCCGCGCCGCCGTGCCCGGCTGCCGCTGCTGCACCGCTTGTCAACAGGAAATCGAACGCTATGGAAAAACCCGCTTTGCTGCGGGCAGAAATTGAAAAACACCTGCCCGAACTCAAAAACAACCCCGAAAAGCTCACCCTCTTCGTGCAAAACGGCCGCGTATCCGGCAACAAACACACCCTCGGCCACGAAGTGCGCTACACCCTCGCCCTCATGATCGACGGCTACACCGGCGACACCGGCATCCTCAACGCCGTCATCCTCAACTGGGCGCGCACCCACCAGCCCGACCTCCTCGCCCCAGGCCGCGTCCCCGACAACGCCTACCGCATCGAGGCCGACATCCTCGACAACCAAAGCTGCGACCTCCTCATCGAACTCGCCCTCAGCGAGCGCATCACCGTCACCGCCGACAACAACGGCCAAGTCACCGTCCGCCACCAAAAACCGCCGACAGAAGACGAAATGGCCAACATCCTGCACGGAGGCGGCTATGAATGAACTGCAACACTACGCCGACCGCCTCGATGCCCTTGTCCGGCAGCTCGAACCCGCCCAAATCCGCAAGCTCACCCGCGAACTGGCGCGCACCATCCGCCGGTCAGTCAAACAGCGCATTGCCGCCAACCAAGCCCCCGACGGCAGCGCCTACGCCCCACGCAGCGGCCTGCAAGGCCGCCCCCTGCGCAAAGGCGAAATCCTGCGCCAAGACCAGCCATTTATCGTCGGCGGCGAACTCAAAAAATTCCGCCGCATCAAAACCGAACGCAGCGACCCCAAAGGCTACGACCCCAAACTGGAAATGGGCTGGGAATACGGCGCATCTGAAGTGCGCCGCTACCACCGCAGCAGCATCACCATCCCCCGCGCGGGCAGCAGTCTCATGTTCCGCAAACTCCACCGCTACCGTTTCCTCAAAGCCCGCCACACCGACCGCGCTGCCCTCGTCGGCTTTATGGGCGGCCTCATCGCCGACATCGCCGCCCAACACCAAGAAGGCAGTCCCCGCCGCCCCAGCCGCCTCAAAAGCGGCCTCCCCGCCCGCCCCCTGCTCGGCTTTTCCCCGCAAGACCTGCGCACCATCGAAGAAACCTTAATCAGCCATCTGGCCGCTACGGACAAATAAAAAAGGCCGTCTGAAACCTGAAAAATCAAGGGTTTCAGACGGCCTTTTTGTTGGGCGCGGCGTGTCAAAACGGTTGCGAAAGTGCTTGACTATTATGTCTATACATAATATAATTCATTTCATGGATTAGGAAATAAGAAACCCGCCGTTTGGGGCGGCGGGAATCGAAAAAGAAAGGAGGTGATAAAGATGATTAAAGTCCTAATCTTAGTGATTTTATTAGTTATCAGCTTCCCGGCTTACTAATCTAATCACTTAATCGAGGTGGCGGCAACGCCGCCTCACTCCCCAAACTTTCCATCAATATACCGCCAACCGTTTTAAAAATCAAGGAGTATGCCTATGGTTGATCCAAAGCTGGCTGAATATCGCAAAAGAGCGGCTGCAAAGCGGACAATTAAAAACGTATCCTTTAATCATGAGACCGAAAAAGACTTGCTTGAGTATGCGAATAAAGTTGATTTTTCTCAATGGGTTAAGGACAAAATTCGCGAAGTGGTAAAAAAATAGCTTGCTTATTATGTCTATACATAATATTATCCAATCCAACAGCAAAACCGCTGTTAAAGAAATTCCGCCCAAGCGCGAACTTGGGCGGAACAGTGAGAAAGCAATACGCGAATATTCTTTCTCTTGTCATTTAATCAACTCAAATGAAAGGACATTTTATCATGAATGCACCCGTCCAACAATTCAACCCCTCTCAAATCGCCATCACCGACCACAACGGCGGCAAATGGCTCACCGCCGAACAGCTCGGCTTGGCTTTGGGATTTTCTCCGAGCAACGCGAATGATGGCGTAGGCCGTCTGTATCGTCGCCACCTTGATGAATTTTCAGAAAAAGATACCACGACGGTCAATTTGACCGTCCAGGGTCAAGGCCGCAAAACCCGTATTTTCTCCCACAGCGGCTGCAACCTGCTGAGCTTTTTCGCCAACACCCCCAACGCCAAAGCCTTCCGCGCCTGGGCAAAAGTCCGGCTCGCCGAACCCGCCGCCCCGTCTGCGGGCGGCAGGATAAACGCCGAACAGGCCGCCGCCCTGCGCGGCATGGCCGCCGGCCTGTCCGAGCGCAGCGGCGAGCCGCCCCAGTCGGTCTACGCCCGCTTCTTCCGCGCCTTTGCCGTACGCCAAACCGCCGACCTGCCGCGCGCCGCCTATGCCGAAGCCTGCGCCTTCCTCAGCCGTCCCGCCGCCCCCGCGCCCTGGCAGCCGCAGCTCACCGCCGAAGAAGTCGGCTATCTGCAGCAGAGTCCTGACGCCCGCCTGCAGAACATCGCCCTGCGCAACCGCCACCTGATTCCCGCGCAACTGCCGCAGGAGGTGCAGCCGTGAACCGCACCGAAACCGCCCTCTCCCTCGCCGCCCTGCGCCGCGCCCAATACCGCCTCGAAGCCGTCGCCGACCTCTTGGCCAACCAAAACCGTACCAGCGTGGAGGCCGAATCACTCTACTGGCTGTTGCAGGAAATCAACGACGCCATGGCCGCCGAACTCGACCGCCTCTGCGCGGTATAGCCCGCCCTGCAGGCCGAAGGCCGTCTGAAACCCTTTCAGACGGCCTTTTTTTATATCCCGTGCTGCTGGAAAGTCCCCCCAATACCTCCGCCACCCCGCGCGGCCTCCGCCCTCGTCCATAATCGGCGCACCGTTCAAACAGCCGGGAAAACACCGTGTCCGCCGAAGACCAGCGCAAAACCGCCAACCTTATCAAACAGGGCAATATCGCCGAGAGCGACCCCTCCGGACGCGTGCGCGTGCGCATCGGCAATCTGCTCACCGACTGGCTGCCCTATTTCGTCCCCTTTGCGGGCGGCGTGTCCGTCCACCGTCCGCCCAGCGTCGGCGAAAACTGCCTTGTCCTCTCGCCCAGCGGCGAAACCGCCAACGGCCTCGTCCTCTGCGGCCTGATGTCCGACCAATTCCCCCAGCCGTCAAACTCCGCCGATGAAACCCTTATCCGTTTTCCCGACGGCGCAAGCGTCTGCTACAACCACGCCCAAGGCAGCCTGAGCGCGTTAGGCATCCGAACCGTCGTTTTGCAGGCCGCCCAATCCGTGCGCATCGACTGCCCGCAAAGCAGCTTCACCGGTGCGCTGACCGTCGGCGGCCTCCTCACCTATCAGGCGGGCATGGCGGGCAGCAACGGTGCAGGCGGCAGCACCACCATCAACGGCAATATCACCCACAGCGGCGGCACGCTTTCCAGCAACGGCGTCGTGCTCGACACCCACACCCACCAAGGCGTCACCCCGGGCGGCGGCAATACGGGAGAGCCCGTCAAATGATGGACGCCGCCACCGGCCGCCTGCTGCCCCTGCGCCAACACCTCGCCCAGTCCGTGCGCAACATCCTCTTTACCCGCATCGGTACTCGCGTGCAGCGCGAAGAATACGGCAGCCTGCTGCCCCTGCTGATCGATATGCCGCTGAACGAAATTACCCTGCTGCGCTGCGCCTCCGCCACCGTGATGGCGCTGGCAGCATGGGAGCCGCGCTTCACCGTCACCGCCGCTGCCGTCACCCCGCTTGCCGACGGCAGCGGCCGCGTGCGCATCGCCGTGGAAGGCGAGCTGAACGGCCGTACCGAAACCTTCGTCGTCAATATGTGAACCGTCATGAGCCAAGAAATCGACCTGACCCGCCTGCCCGCGCCCGATGTGATCGAAACCGTTTCTTTTGAAGACATTTTCGCGCGCAAAAAACAGCGTCTGATTGCGCTGATGCCCGCAGCCGCCCGCGCCGCTGTGGCCGCCGCCCTCGAACTGGAAAGCGAGCCGCTCACCGCCGATTTGCAGCAGCAGGCCTATTCCGAAATGCTGCTGCGCGAACGCGTCAACGACGCCTGCCGCGCCACCTTCCTCGCCCTTGCCGCAGGCGCAGACCTCGACCACATCGGCGCCTCGCGCGGCCTGACGCGCAAAACCGTACAGAAAGCCGACCCCGCCGCCCGTCCGCCCGTTCCCGAAATCAAAGAGTCCGACGCCGAGTTCCGCCGCCGCATCCAGATGCACCCCGAAAAATTCGCCGTGGCCGGGCCTTATGCCGCCTACCGCGCCCACGCCCTCGATGTCGAAGGCGTGGCCGATGCCAACCCCTTCCGCCCCGTGGCCGGGACGGTGCGCGTCTATATCAAAAGCTACGCCGGACAGGGCGTGCCGACCCGCGACCTGTTGGACAAAGTCGCCGCACACCTGTCCGACGAAGAACGCCGCCCGCTGTGCGATACCGTCGAAGTGGCGGCGGGCAGGCCGAAAGACATCACCATCGAATACGAAACCACCTACGAGGGCGGCCCGGACAAACGGCTGGTGGCCGCCGCCCAGCGCGAAGAGCTGGATGCTGTTATTGCCGCCAACGCCGGACTGGCGGGCGAGCTGGCCTTGTCGAAAATCATCGGCGCACTCGATGCGCCGGGCGTGAAAAAAGTCCGCCTTATCCGGCCGGATGCCGACATCGCCTGCGCCGCTGGTGAATTTATCCGTGTCACTTCCATCACCGCACGGGAGGCCGTCTGAAATGGGCATCATGCCGGGCGGCAGCACGCCGCTGCAACATATGCTGGCGGAAATGACGGCCGAAGAAATTGCCGCCATCGACTGCCGCGAAATCATCCGCGCCCACGACGCGGCCGCCTGCGATGAAAAATGGCTGCCGTGGCTGGCGTGGGAAAACAGCATCGGCGACGCCGAGGGCTGGATGTTCGCCGAAACCGAAGGGGCGAAACGCCGCCTGATTAGAAGTGCCTACGAGCTGCACATACATAAAGGCACGCCTTATTCCATCAAGCAATTTTTCCGTGCCGCAGGCTTTGGCGAAATCAGACTGCACGAAGGAGGCAGCGGCAAAAAGCGCAACGGTACCGTCAGGTACAGGGATGGGTTTCATCTTCGCGGCAGCAGCAGACGCTGGGCTCACTATCAGATTGAATTTCTGACCGAACCCATACGGAAAAACCAAACGGACACTGTGGCGCGCGGTATCGGCAGCTATGCCCCCGCCCGCTCCATACTGACCGGTTTGAAACAGAAACGCGGGGTATTGCTGCATAACGGAAAAGCCTTGCGCAACGGACAATATTTTCGAGGAAAGGCAAACATATGGCAGATTTGAAAGAAAAACCCGTTTGGGAAGAAGGCATCTACCAACTGGAAGAAGACGATCCCGTACAGGCCGGGGAAGACGGCATCGACAACCGGCAGGCGAAACAGCTTGCCAACCGCACCCAATGGCTGAAAGGGAAAATAGAGAGCCAGTCAGAAATGCTGGCGGAACACGCCTCAGCCGTGGCAGAGATTTCTGACCCCGACAGCGGATTGGACAGCAAAGCACCGCTGAAATCACCCGGTTTTTCAGGCATCCCCACCGTCCCGACCCCGTCCGGAAATGAGCCGCTGCAAATCGTCAACACGCAGTATCTGGCCGACACACTCGCAGACGGCCTGCTCAAATTCGCCCAAAGCAATCCGGAATCGGTCGAACGTATAAAAGAACTGCTGTCCGCCCAAAGGACAGACGACAAATTCGCCGCCGTCACAGGCCTGGTCAAAGCACTGTCCGACAGAATAAACGCAGCACGGGCGCAGGATGTGGAAATGTGGCCGGCACAGGCCGTTACCGATAAAAACGGACGGATTGCCTACGGCGTAACGCCGCAGGGCGACTTCTACCGGCCGGCCGCCACCGACTGCAACAGCGGCACTTTCCCCGGCTGGGCGGTAACCGACCGCCGCAGCCGCCTGATGTTCGGTTTTGACGCGCCGCGCGGCGAGATGCTGCTGCCGGGCGGAAGTATCGGTATGAACCGCAATGTATCGTGGGCGGTGGGGGATAAAAACGGACGCACCGCCGTCAGCCTCCTCCCTGACGGGGCCGTCCGTTTCTCCGGCGGCGTGTGCGACGACAGCGGCATTGTCTGGCTCGAAGGAGGCGACGTATACCGCCAGCGCGGCGGCCGCACCGAACGGATTACCCGTCGCGGCGACGTTGCCGCCTGCCGTGCCCACGGGCAGGCCATACGTTATGTCGCGCCGCGCCGTGGCGTATTCCTAACCTACGAATGGCGCGACGGTAAAACCCGGCAAGTGTTTTGCAGCGACGCAAACGAAACAGACGGATTCATTGTGACCGGACAGTCTCTTGCCGAAGGAGGTGCAAACGCCGCGATGAGCCGCCGCCCGGCTGTGGCCGGCAAAGCCTACATGACAGACACCGGCCCCGTGCCGAATCCGGCACGCGATGCGGGTGTCCGCGCCGTCGAGCTGCGCGAACAGGTGTACGAAACCATATGCAGCAGTTTTGCCGCCCGCAGTGCCGCGGACAATCCGAAAAAAATCATGATGATCGGTGCGGCGCAGGGCGGTATGGTTTACGAACGTCTGAAAAAAGGCGGAAGCAGCGGCGTTTACGAAAAAATCGTCAAACAGATGCGCGTCTTGCTCAACTGCCCGCTCAAACCCGTCTACCGCGCCCTGTTCGTCATCCACGGCGAGGCCGACGGCAATACCGGCAACCGACGCTACGACCTCGATCTTGCGCAGTGGCTGGAAGATTTCACCGGCGACATCCGCACTCTGACGGGGCAGGAGGATGATCCCGTGATGCTGACCTGCCAGACTTCCAGCGTCGGCGGCTACAAAAAAACACCGGCCACACGGCACGAATTCACCACGCCGTTTCTCCAGCTCAAAGCCTCGGCCGAACACCCGCGCATTTTTCTGGTGTGTCCGAAATACCAGTTCGACTACAAAGATTACGCGCACATCCTCGGCAAAGATACCGGCTACCTCGGCGAGTATTACGCCAAGGTCAAAAAAGCCGTGGTAGACGAGGGTAGTGACTGGCTGGGGCTGCGGCCGAAACGGCTGGTCAAAACAGATGCCCGGACAGTCGAAATCGAATTTCACGTTCCGTCGCCCCCGTTGGTTTTCGACGAAAAAGCCGTAACCAACCCCGGAGACTACGGATTCTTTCTGCAAAATTCAGGCGGCGTCCGCATCGCTGCGGTAGAGCTGGATGCCGGGCACAACAAAGTCCGGATTACCGCCGACGGCGATATCCCCGACGGCGCCTGTGTCAGCTATGCCTTCGACAACGGCACCCCCGGAAAAAGCGGCCGCACGCAGGGCGCACGCGGCAATCTGCGGGATTCCGCGCCCGAAGTTTCCGCTGACGGAAAATTTCATTTGTACAACTGGGCATTCGCTTTCTCACTGCCCGTCAACCAGGAGTAAAACATGGGACAACTCATCAGACTCAACGCCGTATTTGCCAACACCGGCCTGCCCGTCATCATCGATCGAAATATACAGGCGGTCGAAGCCGAGATCCGCGCCCTGCCGGAACTGCGTGCCTTTTGGGATATGGGAGACCCGTCCGCAATCACCGTATCCGACGGGCGAATCGTCAGAGTGGCGGACAAGTCTGCCTCAGGCAACCATCTGGTTGCCGATGCGGCAACGGCTCCCGTTTTGGATCACTCCGTCCTCGGCGGCGCGTCGTCCGCCTATTTCGACGGGACAGCGTCAATGGTTTCGGAGCATGACGCTTTAAAGGCCGCCTGGAAAAAACTGACATTCGTGGTCTTTGCTTTAAAAACCGAAGTAACCGATCCGGAAAATAACATTTTGGCCGTCGGTAAAACCAATGCCTATGTGTCCGTGTATGTCGGGAATCTCAAAATCAGCGTCAATTCGGCCAACCTTACGCTTAACCCGCAAGGAGGGGTTGTCGGCAGACCGCTGTCTGTCGTTGCTTCGACGGACTTTATCGGCAACCGCAGCACCATCCGTACCGAAAACGAGCATAAAACGGGATCGGGGCTGGCGCCGAGACGGCTGTGGGATGAACCGCTTTATATCGGCAAATGGTCAGACGGGGCGGATGAGAAAAAAGCAGGCAGTTGGAAGGGGTATATCGGTCATGTGATGGTTTTTGAGGATTATGTCGAAGACAAGCAGTACATCAGCGATCTGCTGCTGGAATATGCCCGGCGCAAATACAACACACCGGCATGGGACTAGCCCGCTTTCTGCTGCAAAACAAAACCCCGTCCGAAACGGACGGGCATAGGAAACAAAGACGGCGACGCGGCCGGTGGATTCAGCACCCACCGCGCCGGCCGAGCAGAACCAGCCTGCATCAGCCAAAGCCGCCACCTCATGAGGCGCGCGGATTGTATCAACCGCGACAAAACGCAAAAGACCAGCGGCGAGCTGGTCATCTGCAACTGGTAGGCGGACAGGCTGGAAAAGCCCCTCAGTACGCCTGCCGCTCGCAGGGCTGAAAAGCTTATGACACAGTATCCCGACAATTTTTCCGAAAGAGGTAAGACATGGCTCAAGCCAACCGCCATCATGGCGTCACCACGACCGAAAGCACCGAAGGCGTCCGCTATATCTCCGACATTTCCACCGCCGTTATCGGCATGGTATGCACCGCCGATGATGCCGATACCGCCGCTTTTCCGCTGAACAAACCCGTCTTCTATGCCTCGGCCGCCGAGGTTATCGGCAAGGCGGGCAACAAGGGCACGCTGGCCAAATCGCTGGACGGCATCATCGACCAGGCGGACGCGCAGATTGTGATAGTGCGCGTGCCGCACGATGCGAACGCCGATGCGCTCAAAGCCAACGTTATCGGCACGAACAGCGGCGGCGTGTCCACCGGCATCCAAGCGCTGCGCCGCGCCAAATCCGCCTGCGGCTTTGTGCCGAAGATTCTCGGCGCGCCGGAATTGGACAGTCAGGCCGTTGCCGCCGAACTGGTCGGCGTGGCGCAGGCCACCCGCGCCTTTGTCTACGCCTCGGCAGGCGGTGCGGCCGACCTGGGCGAAGTCAAAGCCTACCGCGCCAATTTCGGCCAGCGCGAAATCATGCTGGTGGACAACGAGTTCACCACCTTTGATCCGGTATCGAAAACCGAGGTCAAAGCCGCCACCATTGCCCGCATTCTCGGCCTGCGTGCCAAACTCGACCAGCAAATCGGCTGGCACAAATCCATTTCCAACGGCCTGATTAACGGCGTCACCGGGCTGCAATACGCCCGCAGCTTCGATTTGCTAGACAAAAACTGTGAGGCCAACGTCCTCAATAACAACGAAATCACTACCCTGATCCGCGAGGACGGCTTCCGCGTTTGGGGTAACCGCACCTGTTCGGAAGACCCGCTGACAGCGTTTGAAGTCGCGGTGCGCAGCGCCCAGGTGATACAGGAAACTATCGCGTCGTCCTTCCTGTGGGCGATGGACAAGCCGATGAGTATGGGGCTGTTGCAGGACATCATCATGGGTGTGAATGCCAAGCTGGCCGAATACGTCGGCCAAGGCCGCATCCTCGGCGCCCGCGTTTTTATCTCCGATAAGAAAGTAACCGCCGAAGCCATCGGTGCGGGCATCTTTGGCATCGATTACGAATGGACTTATGTGCCGCCGCTGGAAAACCTGCAATTCCACCAGCACAACACCGGCACATTCTTCGTCAACTTGGCGGAAAAAGCGGTCGAGTTCGGCCGCACCCTCAAACCGTCCACCATCTGAGAGGCTGACACATGAACAAACTCCCCCGCGTGCTCAAAGGCTTCAACGCCTTTATCAACGGCGACAATCAGCACGGCGTGCTGGTGGAAATCACCCGCCCGAAAATCGCCCGCAAAACCGAGGACTACACCCCGGGCGGCGGCATGGGCGAAATGACCATCGTCCACGGCTTTGAAAAACTGGAGCTGGAAATCACCAGCAAGGGCTACGACGCCGACATCCTGCGCCAGATGCAGTCTTCCGCCATCAGCGGTACGCTCATCCGCTATCAGGGCGCGTTGCAGCAGGAAGACGGCACGGCCTACCAAACCCTGCAGGGAGAGGCGCGCGGCCGCATTATCGAAGCCGACCCGGGCGGCGACAAGCAGGGCGAGGGCGGCGAGCACAAATTCAAAATCGCGCTCACCTACTGGAAAGAAACGCTGGACGGCGAAGACGTTGTCGAAATCGACATGCGCAACAACGTCGCCAAATTCGGCGGCAAAGACGAACGCGCCGGACTGCGTGCCGCGCTGGGCATCTGAATACTGAAGCAAAGGAAACGACATGGCCGAAGCCAATATCCGCATCAACCCCGACAACACCGTCACCGCCACCCTGTCCGATGGCAAAAGCTACGTTCTGCGCGAGCCGCGCGCCAAAGACATGGACGGCCTCTCGCAGGACTTAATCAAAATCAAGCACACCGATCAGGTGCAAAAGCTGCTGGCAAAAATCAGCACGCCGCCGGTCACCCGTGCCGTCTACGGCAATCTGAGCATGGCGGATGCCGACGTGTTCAACACCTGCCTGAATTTTTTTTCAGCGCCGCCTTCGGCGAAAGCCGAGATGCGTTCTGCCTTGGTGGAACTGGGCTACCTGTCGGACTCCAAATCCGCGCCCGCGACGCAGGCAGAATCCTAGATGCCGAAGAAAGCCTGTACGGCCTGGCCGAGGAAGAGGATTTGCAGTTTTTCAACCGGACGGAAGACTGCGCCGCGCAATGCGCCTTGGTTTTTGGCGGCGGCATAGGGCAATGGCGGGATTATCCGCTACTCGAACTGCTGCGCTGGACAGACCGCGCCTACCGCGCCGCCACGCAGGAAGAAGACAAATAGAAAAGCCGCCTGCAATCAAAATGCAGACGGCTTGTGTTTTTCAGACGGCCTAAGGCAGGACAAAGAAAAGAAAGAACAGGGCGGTCAGCGCAACGGCAAAAGCGGCCAGCCAGACCATGCCTTCGATGCCGGCCTGCGCGGCCTGCAACTCATCGTGTTTCTGCATCTAAACCTCCTGCGGGGTAACTTATGGATTTGGTACAACAGATTATCATCAAGGCCACCGACAAGGCAAGCGCGGCCTTGCAGCGTGTGCGCACCAACAGCACGGGCTTGGCCGGTGCCTTGGACAAGGCCAACAAAGAGCTGAGAAGTCTGGAGGGCGCGGAAAAAAAGCTGGCGGCCTATCCCGGCTTGAAAAAGAAGTTGGCCGAAACCAAGCAGGCATTCCGCGACAACCAGCGGCAGCAGCAGGCGCTGCGCGAGGAAATGCGCAAAAGCGGCACGGCCACCCGCACACAGGAGCGGGAGCTGTCGCGCCTGCAAATGCAGGGGCACAGGCTGCGCGACAGCTTTATCAGGCAGGCGGGCAGTATCCGCGAGAACGCCGCCGCCCTGCGCAAAAGCGGGGTCGATACCCGCAATCTGGCCGACGGGCAGCAGCTGTTGAAAAACAGAATGGAGCAGGTGTCCGCCACCGCCGTCAGACAAAAAGCCGCCTTGGAGCGGCTGGCGGCGGCGGAGGGAGGGATGAAATCGGCCGGAGCGATGGCGGGCACAATCGGCCTGAAAGCGGCGGGATACGGCCTGTTTGCCCGTCAGGTCGGCAGGGGTTTGAGCCATCCGGTGAAAGCGGCGATGGACGAAGAAGACGCCATGCTCGGCATCGTCAAGCAGGTGCAGGGGCTGAAGAATGCCGACAACAGCCTCAACCATGCGGAAATCGCCAAAGTCCGCACTGAAATACAGGGATTGAGCCGCGAGCTGCCCGTCGCCACCACCGAAATCATGGCAATGTACGAAGCGGGAGCGCGGATGGATGTGCCGCGCCAAGAGCTGGCGGGCTACGTCAAAACCGCCGCTATCGCCGCCACGGCCTTCGATGCCGAAGACATGGGCGCTTTGGCGGAAAACCTCGGCCGCATCAATAAGAACTTCAAACTCAGCGCCGAACAGGGGCGCGAACTGGCCGACGTGATCAACTATTTGGACGACAACTCCCTATCTAAAGGTGCGGAGCTTATCGAGTACATGAACCGCGTTTCCGGCTCGATGGGACTGGCGAAAATCAGCGACAAAAACACCGCCGCCCTGGGCTCTACCCTGCTCTCTTCCGGCGTTGACGAATCCACCGCCGCCAATGCCGTCTCCTCCCTCTTTACCCGCCTATCCACCGCGCCCGATATGAAGCCGGTGCGCGAAGCCCTCAAAGGCTTGGGGATGGATGCCAAAGCCGTGCAGAAAGGCATGGTGACCGACGCCAATGCCACGGTGATGAAAATCATCGAAGCCGTGAAGAAAATGCCCAAAGAAAAGCAGGCCGGTTTTCTCAAAGGTTTGGCAGGTGGCGAGTACAACAAAGTGTTCGCCACGCTGGTTTCCAACACCGAAGAATGGCGGCGGCAGCTGGAACTCGCCAACAGCGAAGCGGCCAAAGGCAGCATGGCACGGGAATTTGAAACGCGCGCCGGGGCGATGTCGAGCAAGTGGCAGGAGTTTAAAAACCAGTTATTCAATACCGGGGCGGAATTGGGGATGACGCTGATGCCCGCCATCAACGACCTGCTGGACAAGGGCAGCCGCTGGCTGTCGGTAATCGGCGCATGGGTCAAGGAAAACCCACAGCTGGCGCAGGGGCTGATGAAAGCCGTTGCCGTCGCCGGCGTTCTGGCCGCCGCATTTGCCACTATCGGTTTTGCCGTGTCGGGCGTGCTGATGCCGATGGCCGCCATGCGCTGGGCGTGGGTGAAGCTCACGCTCGACCTCGGCGGCGGCACAAAAAGCATCGGCCTGTTTGCCCGTATCTTCGGCGGGCTGGGCGGCATCCTGCGCACGGGTATCGGCTGGCTGACGGGTTTGGGACGTGCCTTCTTGTGGGTCGGCCGCCTGTTTCTCACCAATCCGATACTGCTGGCCGTCGCGGCCGTTGTCGGCGGACTTTATTTGCTGTGGAAACACTGGGATACGGTGAAAGCCGCGCTGGTGGCGGGCTGGCAGTGGATAGACCGCACCTTCTCGGAAAACCCCATCTTAAACTTCGTCTTCCTGCCCATCGGCGTCATGCGCCTGCTGGTCAATAACTGGGATACGGTGGTCGGCGTCTTGAAAGCGGGCTGGGAGTGGCTGAAAAATGCCTTCGCCGACAATCCGCTGGTAAGGGCGTTCAGAGAGCCGGGCGGCATTCTCGACCGCCTGCGCGAGAGCTGGGAACAATTCAAAAGCGGGCTTACGCGGGGTTGGGAATGGCTGAAAAGCGTCCTGCGCGACAACCCGTTGCTGGCCGCGTTCGCGGGGCCGCTGGGCATACTTGCTTCGCTGATTGCCAATATAGACAGGCTGATTGCCAAAGCGGGCGCGGTGAAGGAGGCGTTTAAAAACCTGAACATCGGCGAGCGCATCAACGCCCCCTTCCGTTCTATCGGCCGCGTGTTCGACGGCAAGGGCTTTTCGGGCGGCGGCTACACCGGCGCAGGCGGCGTCAATCAAATAGCGGGGCACGTCCACCGTGGCGAAGTCGTCTTTTCGCAGGCCGACGTCCGCCGCTGGGGCGGCTGGCGCGTGGTCGACGCGCTGCGCAACGGCCGCATCGGCGCGGGGCTGCTCGGCAGGGTAAAAGGAGCATTGTCGGGCAGACCAGCCGCAGGCACGGCGCGCCGCCCCGCGCCCGCCGCTATGCCCGCTTTTCAGACGGCCGCAGCCGCCCCCTCCTTCGGCGGCATCACCATCAACATCAACGCAGGAGGCCAAAGTGCCGAATACGTCGCGCAGGCCGTGCGCCGCGAATTGGAAAAATGGCAGGCCGCCGCTGCGCGCAGAACGCGCAGCAGCATGAAAGACAGGGATTGATATGGTTTTACAGGGTATCTTGGGGCAATTCGTTTTCATCAACGCCACCGTGCCGTTTCAGGAGTTTTCCCGCTCGCAAAGCTGGAAACACCCCTCGCAGGGCATAGTCGGCGGCGGGCTGCCGCCGGTGCAGTACACCGGGCGCGACAACGACGAAATCACCATCAGCGCCGAGCTGCGGCCGGAAATCACGGGAGGGGCAAACTCCATCGAGTACCTGCGCCGCATGGCCGACACCGGCAAGCCGCACCCGCTGATACTCGGCAACGGCCGCCTGATGGGCAGCTTCGTGATTACCGCCGTCAGTGAAAACGGCAGCGAAATCAACCGCGACGGCACCGCCCGCGCCATCTCCTTTTCGATGACGCTGAAAAAAGTGTCCGACTCCGCCCTCGGCGTGAAAGGTGTTGCCCTGCAGCTGGCCGTCACCCTTGCGCGCGGCCTGACGGGAATTTGACGATGGACGTTATCGGAAAACTCGGCGGCCTGATCGAACAAGCGGAGCAGAAAGCCGTCGGCATCGTGGAAAAATACCTGCCTCCGCCCGTGGCGGGCAGCCATCTGACGCCGCAGGCGCTGTTGAAAATCAACGGCCGAGAGTTCGGCACGGAAACACAAAGCCGCATCCTCGGCATCAGCCTCACCGACAAACGCGGCTTCGAGGCCGACGAGCTGACGATAGAGCTGTCCGACCACGACGGTGCACTGGCCATCCCCGATATCGGCGACAAAATCCAACTGTGGCTGGGCTTCAAAGAAAGCGGGCTGGTTTACAAGGGCGAATACCTGTTTGCCGAGTTCACCCACAGCGGCAGCCCTGACACCCTTTCGGTTACCGCGCGCGCCGCCGATTTAGCCGAAACGCTGGCCGAACAGAAGGAAAAGAGCTGGCACAAAACCACGCTTTACGAAATCGTCGAAACCGTCGCCAAAACCCACGGCTATCCGTACAGCATCAGCGCCGGATACAAGAACGAGAAAATCGCCCATATCGACCAAACCAACGAATCGGACGCCGCCTTTCTCACACGGCTGGCCGAGCAATACGACGCCGTCGCCACCGTCAAAAACGGCCGCCTGCTGTTTATCCGCACCGGACAGGCCGAAACCGCAGGCGGGCAGCCGATAGAGGAACAGCCCATCACCCGTGCTTCGGGCGACGGCCACAGCTTCACCTACTCCGCCGCCAACGCCTACGCCGCCGTACGCGCCTGCTACACCGACAAGAAAACCGGGCAGAAAAAAGAGGTGCTGGTCAATGAAGAAAACCTCTATCCCGAGAAGGTCAAAGTGGCGCAGACCAAGCCATACAAGCGGCCGCGCAAAGACAAGGCCACCGGCAAAACGGTGACCGGCAAGACCACCGTCAAAACCGTGGAAAAGAAAAAAAACATCGACGTGGCGGGTAAAAAAGTCAAAACCCTGCGCCATCTCTATGCCACGGAGGCGGCCGCCTTGGCCGGAGCGCGTGCCGCCTTCGCCCGCATCCGCCGCGGCCTAGCCGAGTTTTCCATTTCGCTGGCGACAGGCCGCCCCGACCTTTATCCAGAAACACCGGTGACCGTGCAGGGATTCAAGGCGGAAATCGACGCCGAAAGCTGGCTGATTGTCGAAGTCGCCCACCGGCTGGGCGACAGCGGCTACACCTGTTCGCTGAAACTGGAAGCGCGGCTGAAAGAAGAGCGGGCGGGGGAGGAGGCGGAGGGCAAAGGGAAAAACGGGCAGGCATAACAAAGGCCGTCTGAACATTCAGACGGCCTGCCAAACAACGGACGGCGTCAGCTTCCTTTCCGTGCGGCGGCAATGGCCGCATCCAAGCGCGCCATTGCTTCGTCATGCGGCACGGCAGGGCGGCTGTCGGACAGGTTGCGATCCACTTTGCGGTTCAGCCATTCGGTATAACGCGCATCCTCCCGCTCGGCTTCAAACAGCGCAATCCGTGCCTTGCTTGAATGCAAAGACAGCCTGAAACCTATTTTGTCATTCGTCATGATAATCGTCCAACGCCATGATTAAATCCGCGCCTGCTTTTTTGACCGCATAGACAAGCGGATCGGCAGGAGAAGCGGGAACGCGGGATGCCGATTGGAAACTGCCGCCGCTGACGGCGGTGCGCAGGCGGATTAGGCTACTGTTCAAATCTTGGGATATTTTGCCGCAAAGCCTGCCCAGACGGTGCAGGTCAAACAGGATTTCCTGTGCTGCGGCTTCGCTGCCTGCGGCTTGGGAAAGATAGTAGGCTACGGCTGCGGCGGTGATTTTTTCCGTAAGGGCGGCGGCCGTTTCAATACGTTTGCTTTTGCGCTCGCTGATGCGCTTTGTCTTTTCCCGCCGCGACAAAAACGCCCAACCGGCAATCGTCAGTGCGGCGGGCGTCAAAGGCAGGATATAGACGTAAAACCAGTTGTCAGGCTGGTTCATTTGGCGGCCTCGCGCATATAGCCTTTGATTTCGTCAACCAAAGCAGGCTCTTCATCGGAAACCAATTCGATGCGCTTGAGCAGATCGGACAGCGGCCATTCCTGCAGGCGTACCAAGCCGCCGAAAGCCTCTTCCAAAAATGACGAACCGTAACCCATCGCGCCGTCGAGAACAATCCGTACTTTGTCCGCCTGACGCAAAGCAGGCAGCAGATTACCCTTTAAAAAGTGTTCGCCGGAATAAGGGCCGTCCGTCAGATAGCGTCCGGCAGGAAAGGCGGAAAAGTCACGGGCGACATTTACAATCATTATATTGTCCTTCATAAGATAGCCTCCTTGTCGGGTAAAGGAATGCTCCAAGAAATCATGGTGCCTGAAATAGCGTTTTTTTTGTCAGACAAAGCATGGGTAAATTCCTGCGGCCTGCCTTTTTTCGGCATCCGGCGGTACACGCCGCCGCCGCTGTATATCGTTACTTTTGCCGAATTATTGCCGATTTCGTCCAAAAAACCAACCATCTGTTTCAGCCCTTTACCGCGATGGGGCAGCCCCGTGCGGGTTTGCCCGATCTCGACGGCCGCTTTGATTTTCAATGCGTCGTCAGCCTGACGCCAGTCGGTAACGCGCTCGGCCAGCCAGTCTTTCAGCCGCTCCATCCAATCCCGCGCCACTTTCTCGTCCTCACGAAACAGCGAGCGGGGAATGCCGATGCCCAAGTCGCAAAACACAACATGCAGCTCGCCCTTGTCTTCACGCGAAAACAGCCACCATTTGCGCAAATGCGGCGGCAGGGCATGATCCGCATAGGCGTGGTGGCAACAGTTGGTCATCGCCTCGGAAACGCCCTTATACACGGATTTGGAAAGTTCGGGCGTAATCCTGCCTTCAAAACTGCCGAACACATTCTGCGCTTCCGAAGCATCCACATTATTGCCCGAAGCCTTATACCAATGCCGAACCGACGGATGAAGCGGCTTTTTCTGCGGCCGGTGGCCGCCCAGTATGCGGGCGATACCGACGTGCTGCAACACCTGCGCCGCCACGGCGTCGGACGGCGGCCGCATGGAAAAAGACACCTTCGGATAAAGCAGGCGCATTTGTTCCAAATTGGCCAAAAAATACAAAGTGCCGTCGGCAGCCATTTTTTCGGTATGGGAAAATTTTATTTCCACCCTGCCGAAGCCCGGCAAAACGGCCTGACGCAGTTTGCGGACAAACTCCACCAGCCGCGCGGCATCTTTGCCGGACAGGCTGAAACACTCCGGAGCGGACAACCTGACCAGCCGTCCGCCGTATTGCCCGAGCTGCCGCTTGCGGCGCATACGCAAAAGCCGCCTGTGCCGGTCGCAGCAGAGGCGGTAGTATGCCAGGCGGCGCAGTCGGAGGCGGTATCTGTCTGTCGGTTTTTTCATGCCTAACCCACGCGCGAAATCCGGGTGTGGCACGCGCCCAAAATATCGAAATCACCGGCCAGCTCGGCAGGGGTGATTTGTTCGGTCTGATAAATCGGATTATCGGAGCTGATGCGCAAATCACCGTTGGCCAGCCATTGCAGGCGCTTGACGCGCAGGGCGTTGCCCATGCGCACGACAAACACGCCGTCGCCGTCGCGTTTGGCATGGTTGACCAGCACGATGTCGCCGCTGGTCAGCGAAGGGATCATGCTGTCGCCATTGACGGGCAGACAGGCCAAATTGCGGATATACAGGCCTTCGGCGGCCAGCCAGCTTTGCGAAAACGGTATCAGCTGAATAATGTTCTCGCCGTATACCTCGATGCCGTTGCCCGCGCCGACCTCGGCGTCAAACAGCGGTACAAAAGCAACATCGGGAAAGGGCGAGCGGTTTTCTTCCAGAGCCGCCCACATTTCCTCCATCACCGATTTCTTACGTTCCGGGGCGGCGCTGCCGCCCTTCATCTCCCCTTTGCCCAAAATCAGCCAGTCGAGCGAAACCCCCGTCCGTTCGGCAATCTTGATGCACTGCTCCATCGGCAGCGATTGGCGTTTGCGGTAACCGCTCATCGCTGACGTTGAGATACCTAGTTGCTTGGATAGCTCGTAATCGGATTTAGCCGATAAGGCTTGCTTGGCACGTTCTAGGATTGGGATTGGCGCATCATCTTGGGTTGTGACAGACAAAATAAATCCAAAAAGAAAACAAAAAGTTAGCTAATTACCTAATAAAAAATGCCCTAATAAACTTGCTTATTAGCTAACGTTACGTGTAATATCTACTCCGTCAAAAGAAATATTACTTAACAATAGCTAACTCAAAGAAAGGCACTCAATATGGCAGAAAAATCGTTACCTTATGTGCGCAACGAATCACTTTTACAAACACTCCGCCTAATTCTTGCATTAGGCAGGGAATTCACTTTGCCGCAGTTGATTGCAAAAGGGCAATCGCATCATCGGCATCGTTGAGGGCGAGTGTGAGTAAATGATGGGTTTGCATATCGCCTTTGGCTAGTGCTTTCTCTGCAATGGCTAGCAAATAACCACGATAGGCTGATAAGCCGTCGGGGTATTTATTTAACACGGCGAGGGCGGCAGAGAGCGCAATATTGTTTACTTGGTTGTTGAGAATTAAGTCATCAATATTTTGGGGCATGGCAAATGCAATTTTAAACGAATATTACAAGGCAGGAATATTACACATGACTAGTGACAAAAGCAAGGGCACGACTTATTGCAAGGCGCGTCGGGATAAGCGGTTGGAACATTCTTATCTGGCGCAGGTTTGGATTCCGCGCTCGGATATGGATTTGGTGCGCGAGGCGGTGAAGCTGGATGGGGCGACGGTGTGCGGGTTTATTCGGGATGCGGCGGTAAACAAGGCGCGTGAGCGGCTTGGGTTGGCATCTTAAGTCCTTTGGTGTTTTTGTATAACCAAGAGTGAAAGGGCAAATCCATGAAAAAGAAACAGCTTAAAAAATATCTGCGCCAATATGCCGCCAAGCATGGCATGGCGGCGGTGCGTGCGAAGTCGGCAGCGGTGCGTCATCCGCGCCGCCTGCGCAATGCGGCTTTGCAGGAGGCGGCGGATTCAATCCGCCAAGCGGCGCAGGAATTTTATGGTGAGAATGAGGTGCTTAGTACGGCATCCAGCGCACAGACCATTCCAGCAGCTCCCGATAGGCCTGCCGGGCAGCCTGAAACGATTCGGGACGGCGGGTTACTTCGGAGCAGGTGTATTCCAGAGACTGCGGCAGGCCTTCTTCAAAGTCGAGCAGGCCGTGCTTGTATTCGTCGGACAGCAGAAGCTGCTCCATCAGCATATATGCCAGCGAACGCCATGCGTCTGCGTCTGCCACGTTTGGATTTGCTGCGGTTTTTGGATTCTCCATATGCGCCTCGTTTGATTGAATTGTTGCGACAAAAAAATGAAATCTACTGCGAAATTTCGGCGATTTTAGACGAAGTTTTGGCAAAACGGGAGGAATTCGATGAAATCTGAAATCAACCATGCCGTCCGCGAGATGGCGAAGTCGGTCAGCGGCGGCCATGCGGCAGTCGCGGCGGTGCTGGGATACACCAAGCCCGCTTTGGAAAACCGTTTGTACAAAGTGAAAGGCCAGCGCATCGGCATTGACGAGGCGATGCTGATCCAGCGTATCAGCGGCCGCACGGATTTTGCCGAGGCGGTGGCCTCGGAGAGCGGCGGGGTGTTTGTGCCGCTGCCGGAGGATGTGAGCTGCGCCGCTTTGGCGGAGGAGGAAATCAGCGCGCGTTTTCTGAACATTATGGAGCGCGGCGGGGAGATGGTGGGCAAGTGGCGCGAATCGACCGCCGACGGCGAGGTAACGGCGGCGGAGCTCGCCGCGCTTTTGGCGGTGTTCCGCCGCTGTGTGGCGGAACAGGCGGCCGTGATCGAATTGACGCGGCGTTATTTCTGCCGTGAAGACGGGGACGGCGATGCCGGTTAAAAACCGCAATAAAAACACGGCCGGACGCTTCCGCGTGGCGGTGCACTGCCCCTACTGCGGCAGCGGATGCCTGACCCACGGCAGCCAGCCCCAGTCGCCCCTCACCCGTTTGTCGCGCATCGCCTGCACCAATACCGATTGCGGCTGGACGGGCGTGGCGGTGATTGAGACGGTGAAGACGGTCAGCCCGCCGAGCGCGAAATACTGGCGCGAAGGCGTGCTGCCCGTGGCGGACAAGGCGTATATCGAGGCGCTGCCGCCCCGTCAGGATACTCAGGCTTAAGGGCAGAGACGGCCGTAAAACCACCGCACATCGGCTGCGGCGGGTTTTTGCATGCCCGAAAAAAGACAAGGATTTAAAAACAAATGTTAAATCAATCAGATAAAAATGCCATTCAAGGCGCGGACTGGCGTTGTGCGCCGCAGCCGCTGCGCTTTTACAGCCGCGAAAAAATCGCCGGAAAGATGAGGGCGGCGCGGGCGATGTATGCGATACGGCGGACGCTGGGCGAGGCATCGCGCCGCGTCCGGCCGATGATGGAGGCGATGGAGCGGGAGGCGCGGCTGGCACGTCCGGCAGGTGCGGCATCCGTTTCAGACGGCCTGAGCGCGTTGTCGGGTTTGGACGAGCGTCAGATTAGGGAAAAGCTGTTGTCGCGCTCGCAGATTGTGGCGCTGAACAACGCGCTGGCCATTTGCAAAGAAATGGCGGAGCTGGCAACGCAGCTGAACGACAACAACACGGCTTTTGTGATGCCGCTGCCGGTATTTCACGGCGAGGAGCTGGGGCGTTTTCTGGCGGCAGCGGATGCGGTGATAGAGAGGCAGCGGGCGATTGCGCGGCGGCTGAAGGTATCGCCGGAAACGGAAGATTTGAGTCATGTGGTGGAACTGCATGAGGTGAAGAAATCGCTGATGGATTTAATCGGGCGGCAGAACGCCCGCAAAAAGGAAGGTGCTAAATGATGAAGTTCGATGTGCAGAGTTTGGTTGACCGCGAATCTGCCGAACGCGGACGAGAGTTTGGCGAATGGGCGGCAGCCTGCGGCCGCAACCGCGAACGGATGCAGGAAATCGGCGAGACGGCGGCGGGTGCGGCGTATCAAATCTCTGTCGGCGGCTGCGGCAGGGCGGAGATGTGGCTATATGTGGATTCGGACGAAAAGTGTGTGCGGGTTCAGGAGCTGTTACGGCCGTTTGCGCAGGGCGAGATGTGGCACGAATTGAAGGGCGGCGATGTGCCGACCTGCTATGCCGACTTTTCAGACGGCCTGATTGTGTGGATTAAGGTAAAGGAGTTTGAGTAATGGTTTGGGAAAAGCTGATTGCATGGTTGTCTTTTGCCGCCGTGCTGGCTGCTTTGGCGGTGTCGGGGGGCGGCGAAAGCAGGAAGGCGCCTGCGGCGGCAGAGCCGCTGTTTGCAGTGGAGGAAGATGTTGAAGCGGTATGGGAGGCGGGTTATCCGGGTTTGGAAATGCCGTTTGAGCCTGTGCCGGAAATGGAGGATGAGCGGTGAAAAACAGTTTGACCGATTTGAACAACCATCTGTTCGCCCAGTTGGAGCGGCTGAACGACGAAGACTTAGACGGTGAGGCGCTGGAAAAAGGGGCAAAGCGGGACTATCCCAACCGCGCCGCCGCCCTGTGCGAGGTGCGCGAAATGCGCGGCTGGCCGAATGCCTATCTGGTTAAAGTAAGAAATTAAATTTGAAAGGGAAAAACAAGATGATTGAACGGATTTTAAACTGGTTTCGCACGGCCAAGCCGCAGCCGTCGCTACATGATGCCGCCGTGCAGATCGGCTGCCATTACGAAGAGGTGGCGGAGATGGTGGAAGCTGTCGATGAGGGCGGCATCGATGCCGAGGCCATTGCGGATTTGGCCGAGCATTACAAGCGGCTGCACACGGATATTTACGCGCAGGAGCTGGCAGAGCTGACGCCGCGCAACCATAAGGATTTGCTGGACGCGCTGTGCGATCAGGTTTTCACCGCCGTCGGCGTGGCCCATATGATGGGCTACGACATCGAGGGGGCGATCGAAGAGGTGTGCCGCAGCAATGAATCGAAGTTTGAGAACGGCCGCCCGGTGTTTGATGCGGACGGCAAAATTGCCAAGGGGCGGAACTACGTCGCGCCCGATTTGCGGCGTTTTACCCGCCGTTGAACGGGAGGCCGTCTGAAATGTGTGCCGCGCGTTTCCGCTGCCCGCCCAATTTCGACCCGCAGACGCTGCGCTGGACGGCGCCGCCGTTTGTGGCGGAGGAGGCTTTGCGCCGCCTGCCGCACCGGCTGGCGGCGAAGTTCCGCCGTGAGTGGTTGAAACGGGCGAACGGGCGCGGCTGCGCGAAGCACCTGCGCGGGCTGCCGGCCGACCGTCGGGCGGATGAAGCGACTTTGTGGCTGATGGAGGCGGTGCGCCCGGCAACGGGTTGGGCGCACAAGCTGGACATCAATGCCGACGACGGCGATATCCGGGCGGCCGCAAAGGTGCAGAGTGCGGCGTATTTTTACGAAAACAGCCGCCTGCTGGGCGTGCGCGGGGTGATGGAAAAAGAGGCTGCGCAGATGGGGCTCGACCCGCTGGCTGCGGCTGCGTACCGGCAGGCCGCCTATGCGGCAGGGGTGAAAAAGCTGTGTGCGCGGGCGACGGCGGAGGGAGTGGATGTGTCGCGCTTTGCCGGGGCGAAGCAGTACCGGCCGGAGGCGGTAGCGGCGCGGCTGTGCGATAAGCATTTTGTGGCGCGGCAGATGGTAAAGGGTTTCGGCCGCGAGCGGGAAAATCTGCTGCGTTCGGGTTTCAACGGTGTGCACAAGCGCGCCGCTCTGTATGCCAGCGACGAGGCGGTGGCCGCCTGGCGCGGCAGGCGTTCGCGCAACCGGGCTTTGCTCGAAGCGATGGTGATGGTGAACGAGCTGGGGCAGGAGTTCGCGCTCTCCGAACTGGTGGAAAAATCGGAATCGAATCCGAGGCTGCGCAATGCGGGGCTGATGGTGCGGATTGCAGGATTTGAGACGGTGGCCGACGACTTGGGGCATGTGGGCGAATTTATCACGCTGACCTGCCCGAGCCGTTTTCATGCGGCGGTGTCGGCATCGGGTGAGCGGAATCCGAAATACGACGGTTCGACGCCGCGCGATGCGTCGGCCTATCTGCAAAGGGTGTGGGCGCGCATTCGTTCGGCGTTGGCGAAAGAGGACATAAAAATCTACGGATTCCGCGTGGCAGAGCCGCACCATGACGGCTGTCCGCACTGGCACGGCCTGTTTTTTATGCCTTCGGAGCAGCGCGGGCGTTTTCGCGAGATTGTGGCGCTGCACGGCTGCCGCGAGGACAGGGAGGAATTGGGTTTGGATTATTTTTTGTCGGCGGCGGCGAAGAAGGCGAAGGCGCGGCAGGTGCGCGATGCGGCGCTCGCGCGCGGAGGGAGGGCGGCGAAGCTGGAAGATATTGCCGCCACTTTTCAGACGGAAAAGGAGTTTTGGCAGGACGCGAAGACGGCACAGTTTGCCAAGGTGAAGGCGCGGGTGCATTTCGAGCGCATCGATAAAGGCAGGGGCAGCGCGGCGGGCTATATCGCCAAGTATATCTGCAAGAACATTGACGGCAAAAACGCGTTCGGCGAGAGCATAGGCGGTGACGATGAGGCGGACGGCCGCGATGTGGTGCAGACGGCGGAGCGGGTGCTGGCCTGGGCGTCGCTGTGGGGTATCCGCCAGTTTCAGCAAGTGGGCGGGGTGCCCGTCGGGGTGTGGCGGGAGCTGCGCCGCTTGGAGCTGGCGCAAACGGGCTTGAACCATGAAGACGATTTGTACCGCGCGGCGCAGGCTGCGGATGCGGGTGACTGGGGAAAATTTGTGATGGTGATGGGCGGTGTGGACTGCCGTCGGGACGAGCGGCCTGTGCAGCTTTACAAGGAAGAGCAGTCTTTGTCCAACCGCTACGGCGAACCGCGTGCCGACAGGGTACGGGGGGTGTTGGAAACGGCGACGGGGCAGTATGCGATTTCGCGCGTGCATGTGTGGGAGATGCGCTTCGGTCGGGGCGCGGCAGCCGCCGCAGGCGGCAAAGGCGGCGAAGCCGCCCCTTGGACTTGTGTCAATAACTGTAGAAAAACGCGGTTTGACCCGCAGCAGGACGGTTTGAGGCCGTCTGAAAATCCGTATGTCATGAATCCGCAGGGTTTCGGCGCGCCGGATTGGGAAGAAATCGAGGTGCGCGACTGGCTGCGTGTCAACGGTCGCGAGTGGAAAGGTTTTATCGGCGACAGGGAGCGGCGTGAATACCGCAGGTTTGCCAAAGAGGCGGCAGATTTCTTTGCCGGATGGCGCACTTCGCCGGATGAGATGGAAGCGGCGGTACGTGATGCGCGGGAAAAAGCGGTTGCGGCGCGCGAAAAATCGGAGGCTTTGTGGCGCTGGCGCGAGCATTTGGCCGATTTGGAGGCGATGTCTGCGGGCGTGGCGGCCTTGTTCGGCAGGAGGCCGTCTGAAAACAGAATGCCGCCGCCTGCGGCGCGGCCGCCGGGCATGATGCCGCTGCCGCAGCGCAAGACGGTTGGCGATGCTTTGGAAAAATCGGCGCAGACGCGGCAGCGTGTGGCCGCATGGCGGGAGCAGGTGGCGCGTTTGGCCGGGGCAGCCCATTAAGGCGGCTTGCGGGCAATGGTTGGTTTGCAGAAGGATGAAGGGCAGTATGGGTATTTTTTTGACGGCGGAAGAGATGGCGGAGCTGACGGGCTACAAGCGGCATGGCAAGCAGATTGAGGCTTTGCGGCAAATGGGGATTCCCTGCCGCATCAACGCGCGCGGCAGGCCGGTTGTCACGCGTTCGGTAATCGAGGGGGCGGCTGCGAGTGCCAGCCCCGACGGGCGGGGCAAGGCGGGCGGCTGGCAGAGCAGAAAGGCCGTCTGAAAGGTTTCAGACGGCCTCCGGGAAAGCGGGAAATCAGATGAATTGTTCGAGTTCGGATAGGGTGTCGTTGAAGCAGGCTTCCTGTCTGTGCAGCAGCCAGTAGAGTTTGCCTGCGTCGAGTGTGGTGCTGCCGCATTCGGCCAGGATGTCGACGATGGCGGAAAAGGCATTGAGGCTTTCCATGTAGCGGTCGTAGATGGCGGCTATTTCGCTGCGCGGGACAAGACCGGCTTCGCTGTCAGCGGTTTGGTTGAGGTTGAGGGTGATGTTGTTGCTGATGTTCATAGAAGAACTCCTTGAAGTATTTAGTTAAAGAATGGTGCCCGAATAGGGCGGCGGGCTTCAACTACCGCTTCAAGACGGCTCGCGGTATTCCCCGAAGGTGTTTTATTTCCGCGTATAGACCCGCCAGACGAAAGACTGGCTGCCTGAAAAAAAAGGCACAAAAAATCCGCAGGGCTGACGGGTGCGGTTTCCGCTTGAAGAAAAGTAGTGCGGCAGATACTACGCGCAGGGATTTTTTTTGTAAAGTGTTTTTTGCTTTGTCGCAGGCGATCGGGACGGTGGAAATTTATTAGACCGTCTGAAAGGTTTCAGACGGCCTCTGGGAAATCAGATGAATTGTTCGAGTTCGGATAGGGTGTTGTTGAAGCAGGCTTCCTGTCTGTGCAGCAGCCAGTAGAGTTTGCCTGCGTCGAGTGTGGTGCTGCCGCATTCGGCCAGGATGTCGACGATGGCGGAAAAGGCATTGAGGCTTTCCATGTAGCGGTCGTAGATGGCGGCTATTTCGCTGCGCGGGACAAGACCGGCTTCGCTGTCAGCGGTTTGGTTGAGGTTGAGGGTGATGTTGTTGCTGATGTTCATAGAAGAACTCCTTGAAGTATTTAGTTAAAGAATGGTGCCCGAATAGGGCGGCGGGCTTCAACTACCGCTTCAAGACGGCTCGCGGTATTCCCCGAAGGTGTTTTATTTCCGCGTATAGACCCGCCATAGCAAAAAAGATGGCTGCCTGAAAAAGGGCGCAAAAAATCCGCAGGGCTGACAGGTGCGGTTTCCGCTGTTTATTTAGTAGTGCGGCGGATGTTAATGCAGGCTGCCGGAATTGGCAAGTGATGTTTTGGTATGAAAGGACCGATATGAAAAAGAATGTGAAGGCAGGACAGGTTCTGCCCGCCCGTATGCGGCAGAAGTTGAGCAGCAGCGGGCGGGTGTTTTATTACTACGACACCTGTGCGAAGCCGAGAAAGTGGCTGCCGCTGGGGACGGATTATTTGGAGGTGCTGAAAAAGTATGCCGATTTTGAAATGGAATACAACGCCGTGGAAATGGCTGCTCGGATCAATGCGGAGCTGACGTTCAAAAAGGCGGCAGACCGTTATTTGCGGGAAGTTGTGCCGCTGAAAAAGCCGTCGACGCAGCGGGACAATCTGCGGGAGTTGGAGAATTTGTTGGCGTTTTTCGACGATCCGCCCGCGCCTTTGTCGGAAATCAGGCCGCAGCACATTCGGGAGTATTTGGACTGGCGTTCGAAAACGGCGAAGGTGCGGGCGAATCGGGAGGTGGCTTTGTTCAGCCATATTTTCAACAAGGCACGAGAATGGGGATATACGGACAACGCCAATCCATGCATGGGTGTGAAAAAGTTTAAGGAGACGGGGCGGGATGTGTATGTGTCGGATGATTTGTTTTGGCGGGTGTTCCGATGTGCGGACTATCACATCAGGCAGTTGATGTTGGTGGCTTATTTATGCAGCCAACGCGTCAGCGATACGTTGAATTTGAAGGTGTCGGATTTCCGCGAGGGGGCGTTGTGGGTGCATCAGGCCAAAAGCGGGCAGCGGCTGCGGGTGGCTTTGGTGGGCGAATTCGCCGAGGTGGTGGAGCAGATTATGGCGGAGCGTGAAGATGCCAAGCATGATTTTCTGTTTTCGAGAAACGGCCGCCGCATCAGTTACAACCAGCTGCGCTACGGATTGGACAAGGCGCGGCGGCTGGCAGGGGTGGAAAAAGACGAGTTTCAGTTCCGTGATTTGCGCGCCAAAGCGGGAACGGATAAGGATGAGGAAGCGGGGTTGAGTGCGGCGAAGGATTTGCTGGGACACAAAAACAGCAGTATGACCGTGCACTATGTTCGACATAGAAAAGGGAAGCTTGTGAACCCGACGAGGATGGGAAAATTCAGGGATTATGTAGAACAAGACGGTAAATGTAGAACAAACGAACAGGCATGCGGCAATGAAAAAACCGTATAAACGTTTGTTTTATGCGGTTTTTAATTGGTGGGTCCGGTGGGGTTCGAACCCACGACCAAGGGATTATGAGTCCCCTGCTCTAACCCCTGAGCTACAGACCCGGCTAGAACAAAACAAATAAGGGCGCGATTGTATCCTTAAATTCGCATTGAAACAAGCATAGATTTTATATTTTCAGACGGCCTGCTATACAAAGGCCGTCTGAAAATATAAAATCTGGCGCAATCAGCAATTTGCTAATCCGTTATCCTCATCTCATTTCCACCTTCCAGGCATGAACATCGACCACACACAGCAAAACATCATCGTCGGACTCTCCGGCGGTGTCGATTCCTCCGTAACCGCCGCCTTGCTCAAACAGCAGGGTTGTCAAGTGCGCGGTGTGTTTATGCAAAACTGGGAGGATGACGACAATGACGAATATTGCAGCATCAAACAAGACTCTTTCGATGCCATTGCCGTCGCCGACATCATCGGTATCGACATCGATATCGTCAATTTCGCCGCCCAATACAAAGACAACGTATTCGCTTATTTCCTCAAAGAATACAGCGCGGGACGCACACCGAATCCGGATGTGTTGTGCAACGCGGAAATCAAATTCAAATGCTTTTTGGACTACGCCATAGAGCAGGGTGCGGATACCATTGCCACCGGACATTATGCGCGCAAAGAAGTCCGCAACGGCGTGCATTATCTGCTCAAAGGTTTGGATCAAAACAAAGACCAAAGCTATTTCCTCTACCGCCTCAAACCTTTCCAACTCGAGCGCGCGATTTTTCCGTTGGGCGATTTGGAAAAACCTGAAGTCCGCCGCCTTGCCGCCGAATTCAATTTGCCGACTGCCGCCAAAAAAGACAGTACCGGCATCTGCTTCATCGGCGAACGTCCGTTCCGCGAGTTTTTGCAAAAATACCTGCCGACCAACAACGGCAAAATGGTCACGCCCGAAGGCAAAACCGTCGGCGAACACGTCGGGCTGATGTTCTACACGCTCGGACAGCGCAAAGGATTGGGCATCGGCGGCGCGGGCGAACCGTGGTTTGTCGCCGCGAAGGATTTGACGAAAAACGAACTCATCGTCGTACAAGGTCATGACCATCCGCTGCTCTATACCCGCAGCCTCGTCATGAACGATTTGAGTTTCACCCTGCCCGAACGCCCGAAAGAAGGGCGCTACACCTGCAAAACCCGCTACCGCATGGCGGACGCGCCCTGCGAATTACGTTATCTCGATGATGACACGGTCGAGCTGGTGTTTGACGAACCGCAATGGGCGGTAACGCCCGGTCAATCCGCCGTGCTGTATGACGGCGACGTCTGCTTGGGCGGCGGCATTATCATGTCCACCGACAAGCCCGTCATTATTACCGCTTGAATAAAAAAGATAAAAGGTCGTCTGAAAACCATTGCGACGGGTTTGTTCCTCCTTTTCAGACGACCTCAAGACAACCATAAAACCAACGAAATAAGATTATTCATATGGAAAAACTCTGGCTCAACAGCTACGAACAAGGCGTCAATGCCGAAATCGACATCACGCAATACAGCTCTATCAGCGACGTATTCCGTCAAAGCGTTGAAAAATTCGCGCACCAACCCGCGTTTCAAAACATGGGCAAAACGCTCACTTATGCCGAAGTCGGCAAGCTGGCGGAAGATTTCGCCTCCTATCTGCAAAACGTCCTGAAGCTGCCGCGCGGCGAGCGCGTGGCGATTATGCTGCCCAACCTGCTGCAATACCCGATTGCGCTTTTCGGCATCCTGCAGGCGGGGCTGGTGGCGGTAAACACCAATCCGCTCTACACCCCGCGCGAGCTGGAGCATCAGTTGAAAGACAGCGGCGCGACCACCATCATCGTTTTGGAAAATTTTGCCAACACGCTGGAGCTGGTGCTGCCGCGCACGCAAATCAAACACGTCATCGTCGCCTCCGTCGGGGAAATGTTCGGTTTCTTCAAAGGCACGCTGATGAATTTCGTGCTGCGCAAAGTGAAAAAAATGGTGCCCGAATACCGCATTTCTGACACCATCCCTTTTCAGACGACCCTGAAAGAAGGTGCGGCACATACCTTCCGCCCCGTTACCCTGACCCGCGAAGATACTGCGCTGTTGCAATACACGGGCGGTACGACCGGCGTAGCAAAAGGCGCTGTCCTCAGCCACGGCAACATCTGCGCCAATATGCAGCAGGCGGCCGAATGGATTGTCAATTTGCTCCGGCCCGGCAAAGAAACCGTCATCGCCGCGCTGCCGCTCTACCACATCTTCGCGCTGACCGTAAACCTGATGATTTTCACCCAGGCAGGTTCCAAAATCATCCTGATTACCAACCCGCGCGACATGAAAGGTTTCATCGGAGAACTCAAAAAAGAGCGTATCAGCGTCTTTGTCGGCGTCAACACCTTGTTTAACGGCATGGTCAACCAGCCCGATTTCGCCACCGTCGATTTCTCCGACCTGCGGCTGACGCTCGGCGGCGGCATGGCAACGCAGAAAGCCGTCGCCGAAAAATGGAAAGACATTACCGGCACACCCATCGTCGAAGCCTACGGCCTGACCGAAGCCAGTCCGGGGGTGTGCTGCAACCCGCTGAATATTGAAACATACAGCGGCGGCATCGGCCTGCCGATACCCTCGACCGAAATCGAACTGCGCGATGCCGACGGCAACGAAGTCGCACAAGGGCAACCGGGCGAAATGTGGATACGCGGCCCGCAAGTGATGAAAGGCTATTGGAACCGCCCCGAAGAAACGGCCAAAGTACTAGATGCGCGCGGCTTCCTTGCCACAGGCGACATCGCCGTCATGGACGAAAAAGGCTGGTTCAAACTGGTAGACCGCAAAAAAGACCTGATTGTCGTTTCCGGCTTCAACGTCTATCCGAACGAAGTCGAAGACGTTGCCGCCTCGCACCCGAAAGTTTTAGAAGCCGCCTGCATCGGCGTTTCAAGCCCGAAAACCGGCGAAGCATTGAAACTGTTTATCGTCAAAAAAGACGAATCGCTGACCGCGGAAGAGCTCATCGCCTTCTGCCGCACCGAGCTGACCGCCTATAAAGTGCCGAAAGACATCGAATTCCGCGACGAACTACCCAAATCGAACGTCGGCAAAATCCTGCGCCGCGAACTGCGCAAAGAAGCGGAACAAAACGCGGCATCTGCCTAATATCGCCGAAGACCGTCTGAAAACACGAAGCAACACAACTGTGCCAACCTTCAAGGATTCAATCCCTGACGGCGCAGGACAACAAACCCGCAGATGAATATCCTGCGGGTTTGCCGCATTTCAACCCGACACAGCTTTCAGACGGCCTATCCTTCTCTGCATCCCAAATCTGACAAACTACTCTAATTTGATTACAATCCGGCTTCTTTTTTCAGACGGCCACAACCGTCGTGCCCCCCTTCCCGACCAGACTGCCGAAAAATAAATCATGCTACTCCTTCCCCAGCGGTTGCGCCGCCTGTTCGGCCGCCCTTTGCGCCTCGGCTGGTTTGACCATCCGACGATGCATGCCTACCGGCCGCCGAAACACCCCGACAGCCCCGAACGTGTGGCCGCCGTCGAGGCCGAACTGCGCCGTCAGGGCATCTGGCCGCACCTGTTGCAGATTCAGGGAAAAGAGGCAACCGACAGTCAAATCGCACTGGCCCACTCGCGCAGCTACCTCTTCCGGCTGGAAGGCATGCAGCCTCAGACAGGCAAAATACGCCGCATCGACGACGACACCGTTTTAACCGACAACGCATTGGAAGCCGCCAGAATCGCCGCAGGCACCGTGATTAAAGCCGTCGATTTCGTCCTGGCCGGCAAAATACGCAACGCCTTTTGCGCCACCCGCCCGCCCGGACATCATGCCAAAAGCAAACAAAGCGGCAGCTTCTGCCTCATCAACCACACAGCCGTCGCCGCCATGCACGCCGTTTCGCGGCACCACCTGCAACGGGTCGCCGTACTGGATTTCGATGTGCACAGAGGAGACGGCAGCGAAGAAATCCTGCACGGACAACCCAACATCCTGCTGCTGGGCTTGAGTCAGAACCGCCTTTACCCCTACGACGACCATCCCTTGCCGCAAAACGGCAACTGTTTCAATGCAGCCCTGTCCGAACGCTGCGGCAGCCGCGAATTCCGCCATACCGTCCGCAACGAATGGCTGCCGCGCCTGCGCACCTTCAAACCGCAACTGATCCTGCTCTCCGCCGGTTTCGACGCACACCGCGACGACCCCCTCGGCGACACGCGCCTGCACGAGGCCGACTACGCCTGGCTGACGCATAAAATCATGCAAACCGCCCCGCAATGCGGCGGAAAAATCGTTTCCGTCCTTGAAGGCGGCTATCACCCGCCCTCGCTGGCCGCCGCCGCCGCTGCCCATTTGTACGTACTCGCCGGACTGGGGAAGCCGCCCTGCGCCGTCGAATATGAGCAGCTGTTGAAACAGGAAGAAGAGAAAAATCAGGCCGTCTGAAAAAACTTTCAGACGGCCTGAACAGTCAATATCGGCTATCCGCAACTGCCGCAACCTTCATCATTCTGCGAATGCGGCACACTCTATTTGCGGAAAATCCTGCGAACTAGACACAACAAAACAGGCAATCAGCGCGCAGGCTGCGGATAAGTGCCTTCCACCAATATATTTTTATCCACATCATGCAGATTGCGGTGGCCGGTAAACGCCATCGTAATATCCATTTCGTTATACATAATCTCCAAAGCGCGGCGCACGCCATCCTCGCCGTACGCACCCAGTCCGTATAAAAACGCCCTGCCCGTCATAAAGCCGCGCGCGCCCATCGCCCAAGCCTTCAGCATATCCTGCCCGCTGCGGATGCCGCTGTCCAGCCACACTTCGGTCCGGCTGCCAACCGCCTGCACGATATCAGGCAATGCATGAATAGACGAAGGCGCGCCGTCCAACTGGCGGCCGCCGTGATTGGACACCACAATCGCATCCGCCCCGTGTTTGACCGCCAATTCCGCATCTTCAGGTTCCATAATCCCTTTAATAATCAGCTTACCGCCCCACAAATCCTTAATTCGGGCAACATCGTCCCAGCTCAGGCGCGGGTCGAATTGTTCGGAAGTCCACGAAGACAACGAAGACAAATCGCCGACGTTTTTCGCATGGCCGACGATATTGCGGAAAGTTCGCCGCTCAGTGTGCAACATATTCCAACACCATTCCCATTTCATCGCCAAATTGATGCAGTTCAACAACGTCGGTTTGGGCGGTGCGGACAAACCGTTTTTAATATCCTTATGGCGTTGCCCCAAAACCTGCAAATCGGCAGTCAGAATCAGCGCGGAGCATTTTGCCGCCTGCGCCCGCTTAATCAGATTTTCCATGAATTCGCGGTCGCGCATCACATAAAGCTGAAACCAAAACGGCGCGGAAGTGTTTTCAGCCACATCTTCAATCGAACAAATCGACATCGTGGACAATGAAAACGGCACGCCGAATTTCTCCGCCGCCCGCGCCGCATGGATTTCGCCGTCCGCCCAAGCCATACCGGTAAAACCCGTCGGCGCGATGGCCAGCGGCATTTTGACATCCTGCCCGATCATCTTGGCCGCCAAAGAACGCCCCTCCATGTCCACCAAAACCTTCTGCCGAAATTGAATCGGGATAAAATCGGCGGTATTGGCACGGTAAGTGTTTTGCGTCCACGAGCCAGAATCAATGTAGTCGTAAAACATCTTCGGCATTTTGAATTTCGCCACACGGCGCAAATCCTCAATACAAGTCATTTTGCTTAAATCACGCATATTTTCCTTCCTTCTTATCGGCTTAAATCCAACCGCCGCAAGCCCCGTTTTCAGACGGCCTCCCTGCTGCGGTAAAACGCCGCACTCTAACGCAAATCTTCATTATTTGCAAATACATATCATTTTAAATTTTATTTGTATTGACTGCCGTCAAATAAAGCGCAAATACTTGACTAATTCACTCAACTATCGCAAAATCCGCCCCTGAAACCATAACAACACTAACCACCATGCGACTGACTACCAAAGGACGCTTCGCCGTAACCGCCATGCTCGATTTGGCCATGAACGCCCAAAACGGCGCGGTCAAACTAAACGACATCAGCGAACGCCAAAACATTTCACTATCCTACTTGGAACAACTGTTCGGCAAACTGCGCCGTGCCAAACTGGTGGACAGCATACGCGGGCCGGGCGGCGGTTACGTTTTGGCCAAGAGTGCCGACCAAATCAACATTGCCCAAATCATTACCGCTGCGGAAGACAAACTCGATGCCACGCAATGCAGCAGTAAGGCCGACTGCCACAACGGCGCGCCATGCCTGACCCACGACCTGTGGGAAAACCTGAACCGCACCATCAACCAATATCTCAGCAGCGTAACCCTGCAAACCGTGCTTAATCAAAAAGATCACCATTCGGGACAGGTAATCCATCTGACCCACATAAACTGACACAAATCAAAAGGAAAAACAAAATGGCTATCAAAACCCCCATCTACCTCGACTACGCCGCCACCACCCCCGTTGACCAACGCGTGGCCGAAAAAATGATTCCCTATTTGACCGAAACCTTCGGCAACCCCGCCTCCAACAGCCACGCATTCGGCTGGGCGGCGGAAGAAGCCGTGGAAAAGGCCCGTGCCGACATCGCTGCTCTGATTAACGCCGACCCCAAAGAAATCGTCTTCACCAGCGGCGCGACCGAGTCCGACAACCTCGCCATCAAAGGCGCGGCAAA
>ERZ773049.142-NODE-142-length-44127-cov-17.261277_pt1 | contig 44127 bp, 48 predicted proteins | sample MGYA00580633_ERZ773049 | MGnify/ENA primary metagenome ERZ773049 (study PRJEB29015, sample SAMEA2737991) | human oral metagenome | biome: human oral; feature: human-associated habitat; material: dental | place: China | collected 2066 ...
AATTTTATATGCAAAGGAGCTTAAATGAAAGAAATTTATCCAACCGGTTTCGCGCCGAAAAAGGCGCATTATGCGCCGGGCATCTTAGACGACGACGGTACGCTCTATGTCTCTGGGCAGCTAAGCGTGGATCCACGCACGGGAGCCATCGCGGAGAGTCTTGCTACGCAGACCGCGCAGGCTCTAAGCAACGTCGCGGCAGTGCTGGCCGCCGCGGGTGCGGATAAAGGCGACGTGCGGATGTGCCGCGTCTATACGCCTGACGTCGCGAATTGGGACGTGATCGACGAGCAGTACGCGCTGTTTTTCGGCGCGCACAAGCCCGCTCGCGTCGTGGTACCGACTACGGCTCTACACTTCGGCTGCCTTGTAGAGATCGAGGCCCTCGCAAAAATCAAAGAGAAAAAATAGGAGTGAAAATGAGCGATTTCATCTGCACGGGCTGCGGTAAGCACGCGCCCATCGATACTTTGAGTTATAAATGCGACTGCGGCGGGCTGTATAAGCTAAACTCCGACGCGCCTAAATTTAACCCCGCGCTCGTAGATCAAAGCGAGTTTAGCATCTTTAGATACCGAAGATTTATGGGCATCGACACGGCTAAATTTAGAGAAATTTCGATGGGCGAGGGGCTCACGGCTAGCGTGAAATTCGGCGAAAATCTCTATCTCAAGCTCGATTACGCGATGCCTACGCTTTCGTTCAAAGATCGCGGCGCGGCGGTTTTGGCGCTGCATGCTAAAAATATCGGCGTGAAAAAGGTGCTGCAAGACTCCAGTGGCAACGCGGGCAATGCCGTGGCGGCGTATTGCGCTCGCGCGGGCATCGAGTGCGAAATTTACGTCCCAAAGGGCACGTCGCCCAAAAAGATCGATATGATCAAAAGCCACGGCGCGCACGTCACGGTGTTTGACGGCAGCCGCGACGAGACGGCGGATGCGTGCCGCAAAAAGGCCGCGCAGGAGCAGATCTATTACGCCAACCACGTCTATAATCCGATCTTTTACGAGGGCACGAAGAGCTACATTTATGAGATCTACGAGCAGCTGGGTAGGGTGCCACGCAATATCTTCATCCCTGTGGGCAACGGCACGCTGCTGCTGGGCGCTCAAGCGGCGCTAGGCGAGTTATATGAGGGCGGTCTTATCGAGGCGCTGCCGAAAATTTTCATCGTTCAGGGCGAGCGTTGCGCTCCGCTTTTTGACGCTAAAGGTACGGCGCGCGCGATAGAGTCACAGCCGACGCTAGCGGAGGGTATCGCGATCGCAAGACCGATGCGCGCGGGTGAAATTCTTGGCTCTAGTTACGCGGGCGAACGAGAGGTGATCTTAGCGAGCGAGGGCGACATACTGCCAGCCAGAGCGGCGCTTGCGCGCGGCGGATTTTACGTCGAGCATACGACCGCAGCTACCTACGCGGCGTATCTGCGCTACAAAGAAAGCCGCGATCTGCAAGGAGATAGCATCATCCCGCTTTGCGGCGCGGGGTTAAAGAGCGATCATTAAATTTTAAGCGCCAGACGGATTTGTGCGGCTAGCTAGCGGCGAGGAATTTAAAATTTTCGCCGCTTTAAATTTAGCGAGTTTGTGAGTTTGTTTTTGGTGAAATTCTAAAAATTTAACGACGCGTAGGCTTTTAATTTAAACTTGTACCGAAGCGCGGGAACACCTTTTGTTTGCGGTGTGATACGGCGCGTTTTGTGGACGACTTTGCCGTTAGTTGGATTTGTAAAATTTATCTACGATAATTGGGCAGTCGCCCTTTAAATTTAAAAATACGATCAAAATTTTATAAAAATGATCTTACGGGGTGTGGCACTATCCGCCCGTATCATTTATAAAATTTAGCCATTTTTTATCGCTCTTGGCGAGCGAGCTTCTACGCAGAGGATAAATTTGTGCGGCTATTTCGAGTTTTCTTTAGCAATAAGCGTAAATTTAAGCACAAATTCGCTTTTTGCCGCAGTGTAGGCGTCTCGGTCAAACTCGTAGCGCTTCCAAAGCTCTAATTTAAGTGCCTCGTACCGCTTGGCGATATCCGCATTCGCCCGCAAAAAATCTCTAAAAAATATCTCATCCGCATCGCCGAAATTTCGCAGATGCACGTGAAAAACGCGCTCGGCAAATCCCGCTTCGGTGTAGCCCTTATTTAGGCTGCAGCGGCTCTCGCTTTCGCTCATTAGCAGATAGCCCGCGTCTATCAGGCGCTGTTTGGCGGCGGCGATATCCGAGCACTCGATCAAAATATCTATGATAGGCTTCGCCCAAATACCGCTTACCGCGGTGCTGCCGATATGGTGGATCTTGATCTCGCCATGATCTCGCAGCAGACCGCGCAGAATTTCGCGCTCCTGCCTAAAGTATTCGCTCCAGCGCGGATCGTGCGGCACGAGACGTATTGGAAAGAGTCGCCACAGCTCCTGCAGGCTCATCGAAAGGAGTTTATTGCTCATCTTAACTCCAAAGTATTGGGTGAAATTTGAATGAATGGCGGGTAGATAGGGATTCGAACCCTAGAAGGCTGACGCCTTACGCGCTTTCGAGGCGCGCTCCTTCGACCGCTCGGACATCTACCCGAATGAAAATGTAATTTAAGCCAAAAATGGCTTAATAACAGATTTAAAAATGAAATTCCGCGTGAAATTTTGCCTGATTTTGCGGGCGGGGGTTGAAATTTAACGGCGCAAATTTAGATTTCGATTTAAATCTACGGCTTAAGGTACGGCCCGGTGCGGCTTTTGGTATAAAATTTATTTCGTGCGCGTAGTTTTGGGCACGGAATTTTACCGATTTATGGATGAAATTTTACGCAAAAGCTCATCGTCGCGGCGGCGAAAAATCACTCGCCGTTTATAAATTTCATGCGCCGCCCTACAAAACCGAGATAAAAATTTTGATCTCGTCTCCGCCGTAAAACTCAAAATCCGTTTCAAACGCTCTTTTTAGTTCGCCGGACTCAAAAAAGCTCCAAATTTTGCTCCAAAACTTTGCTACGTTTTGCGGCTCATTCGGGAAGCTAAAAACCGCGTATTTGCCGCTTTTGATCTCCAAGGCTTCGTCGCTGCGGGGCGCTTTGGTGCCGATAAAGATATCGTAAAGCCCGTCGGCGCCGTCCTCGTAATCGTAATAGACGCCGTAAATCTCGCTCCGCCCGTCATAACACTCTTTCATAAATTTCGCCCACAGCGCGGGAATTTTGCCGCTTCCGCCTAGCTCGTCCGCGTTTTTCGTGCGGGCTTTTAATCCGTAAATTTTAAATCCGTCTAAATACGAAATTTTGATTTTTTCGCTCAAATTTTACCCTTTCCGCTACTGCTCTAAAAGCTCTTTGGCCTGCTTTGCGATCGCGACGTCGGTGAAGCCGAAAAGCTTAAATAGCTCGTTTGCGTTGCCGCTCTCGCCGAAGCTTTGCATGCCATGTACCGCGTCTGCAAATTTATACCACTCAAGCGCGCTTGCGGCCTCGACGGCTAAAATTTTAGTTTGCGCCTGCAGGATTTGCGCCAGATAGTCAGCGTCCTGCTCGCACAAAAGCTCGAAGCACGGCGCGCTTACGACGTTTGCGCCGATGCCTTGCTCTTGCAGGATTGCCGCCGCTTTTAGGCAGAGCGAAACCTCGCTGCCGCTTGCGATGAGCGTGATACGCGCCTCTTTACTCTGCCTTAGCAGATACGCGCCGTTTTGTACGTCGCCCAAGACCGCCTTAGGCAGCGGCTCAAGTCCCTGACGCGAGCAGACGAACGCCGCGGGCGCATTCAGAGCAAGCGCCGTGCGCCAGCATTTTACGTTTTCGTTGCCGTCTGCGGGGCGGAAGGTGTAGAAGTCTGGCATCGCGCGGAAGGTGCTAAGCTGCTCTATAGGCTCGTGCGTCGGTCCGTCCTCGCCCACGCCGATGCTGTCGTGCGTGAAGACGAAGTAGTGGCGCAAACCCATCAGCGCCGCAAGTCTAGCGCCCGTTTTGAGATAATCGCTGAAGATAAAAAACGTTGCGCTGAACGGAATGAAAAGCCCGTATCTCGCAAAGGCGTTGCCGATCGCCGCCATCGCGTGCTCGCGGATGCCGAAGTGTAAATTTTTGCCGCACGGAAAGTCGCCGCCGCCTTTTAGCTCGGTCTTGTTCGATGCCGCCAAATCGGCGCTTCCGCCCAAAAAGCCGGGCACCGCGTTTGCGATGGCGTTTAAAATTTTACCGTTGCTATCGCGCGTGGCGACCTTAAGCCCGCTAAAATCGGGGAATTCTATCTTGCTAAAATCGGGATTTAAAAGCTCGTTTAGAAGCGCTCTTTTTTCATCGCTTAGCTTTGCGAGTTTCTCCTTCCAAAGCCGTTCCTCCAAATCGCCTTTCTCGACCGCGGCGCGCGTTTCAAAAAGCACATCCTCGCTTACGATGAAGCTTTGGGCGGGATCAAAGCCCAGGCTTTGCTTAGCGCGCGCAAGCAGCTCCTCTCCAAGCGGCGCGCCGTGCGTCTTGGCCGTGCCCTCAAGCTCTAGCGCCCCCTTGCCGATCGTGGTGTTTGCGATGATGAGGTAGGGTTTTGCTTTGTTTTTGACCTCGTCAAGGACAAATTCTATCTGATCGAAATTATGCCCGTCGATGCGCGCGACCTCAAAGCCTTGCGCTTCAAATCGCACCTTCACGTCCTCAAACCACGCGATATCGGTGCTGCCATCGATCGTGATGCCGTTAGAATCATAAATTATCGTGAGATTGTCGAGGTTATGTCTGCCTGCAAGCGCGCACGCTTCGTAGCTGATGCCCTCCTGTAGATCGCCGTCGCCGCAGAAGCAATAGACGCGGTGATCAATGATCTCGTTTCCTTCCTCATTTAGCAGATGCGCGGCGTATTTTGCGGCCATCGCAAATCCGACTGCGTTTGCGACGCCCTGACCGAGCGGTCCGGTAGCGATCTCGACGCCCGGGGTAGTGATCTCCGGATGGCCCGGTGTTTTGGAGTGCAGGCGCCTGAAGCTTTTCAGATCGTCCATACTCAAATCATATCCGCTAAGGTAGAGGTAGCTATACACGAGCGCGCTTGCGTGTCCGCCCGAGAATATGACGCGGTCGCGGTTTAGCCACGCAGGATTTTTGGGGTTATGGCGGACCTTGCCCATAAAGACGCTCATTACGTCGCTTAGCCCCATCGGCGTGCCGGGATGGCCTGAGTTGGCGCTTTGGATCATATCCGCGCTTAGAAATTTGATCGTGTTTGAAATTTTACTTAGCTGCTCGCTCGACATTTTTCATCCTTTCAGGTATTTTTCTATCAAATTTAAAACCAAATCGCGTAGGCTCGCATCATAGCCGCTCATCGCGCCGCTTACCTCGTCTATTAGGCGTTGCTTGTAGCTTCTAGCGCCCGCAAGTCCGAGTAAATTTACGAAGGAATTTTTCGCGCCGTCTGCTCCTACTGGTTTGCCCGCGCTTGCCTCGTCGCCCGTGGCGTCGATGATGTCATCCTCGATCTGAAATATGAGACCTAGCTTTAGTCCGATTTTATAAAGCTCATGCGCGAGCTTGTCCTTTAGCCCGCCGATTATGGCGCCTAGCTCAAACGCCGCTGCAATCAGCGCGCCCGTTTTGTGCAGATGCAAAAACTCAAGCTCGCTTTGTTTTAACGGGCTGTTTTCAAAACGGCAATCGATAGCCTGACCCAGCACCATGCCGCTGCTGCCTGCGTTTCGCGCTAGAGTTTTAATGCATTTTATCTTAATCTCGTCGCTTAGGTTCGCGCTTGCGGCGATCAAAAACGCGTCTGTATTTAGCGCATCGCCCACTAAAATCGCCGTGACCTCGTCGTATTTTTTATGCAGGCTCGGTTGCCCGCGGCGCAGATCCGCATCGTCCATCGCAGGCAGATCGTCGTGGATAAGCGAGTAGGTGTGGATCATCTCAAGCGCCATCGCCATCGCCAACGCGCCCTCAAAGCGCCGCTCATCCACCGCCGAGACGACGCCTAGTAGCAGCTGTGCGCGAAAGTGCTTGCCGCCCGCTTGTAGCATGTAATTGAGCGCTTCCTCGAAGTACGGATGAAAGCTAGACGCCTTCAGTTCGTTATGCTTTAAATAGTCTTTAAATTTTTCTAAAATATCCATCGATCCTACCTTGCGGTTTTGATTTGCTCTGCTTAGGTGCGCCCTTGACGAATGCAAATTCGCGCCCTTCGAATGCCTTTTCGTTGCGCAGCTTAGACTTTGCTGTCGCGAGCCGTTTGTATGTCGCGTAGAAGTAATCATGCCGCTTAAAATTTTAAATTTTAATTTCCCTAGCTTTACGCAGTGCGCGAGGCGAAGGATGCTCCGCTTTTTTGAGCCGCATCTTACGCTCGATTTTGCTCGCGGATGTCGCACAACGGCTCGCCTTGCTTTGTATTTAAGCTGCGCTAGCTAAATTTTACTTTGCGCCGCAGTGTAGCAGCCTGCCGAAATTTTAGAATTTGTCCTCGTGCCGCCCGTTAAATTTGACTGATTTGCTAAGGTTAAAATTTAATAACCTAGCGTCAAATCAAGCAGGCTGCACTTTATGCAAAACGTACCGTCGCAAAAATCTAAATTAACGCCGCCTTATAAAATCGGGCTTTATTTAGTTCGCTACAGAAGCCGCCTGCTTCGTAAAATCCAAACCGCTCGCCAGGCGGGAAGTAGTCGCCCTCTCTAAAAAGCCTGCTTTCAACGATTTTGAAATAGGTTCAGCCCTTATTGCCGAGCAGATCGCCTAGGCTGCCGAGCCCTCCTAGCATGGACGCTGCGGCGCCTTTCTTTTCATTTTCGACGAGTTTTATCGCGTCGCCTATCGCCGAAATTAGCAGGATCTGCAAACTCTCTTTGTCGTTAAAAAGGCTGTCGTCGATGCTTAGATCGAGCACCTCGCCCGCGCCGTTTAGCCTGATGGCGACCATGCCCGCGCCCGATTTTACGGTAAATTCCTTGCGCGCATTCTCCTCCTCGATCTGCTTAGCCTTGGCCTGCATCTGATCGAGCATCTGCCCCATTTTTGAAAAATCCATTCCTTCGAACATCTTTACTCCGTTATTTGGTTTTTTTCGTTTACCTGCACGATTTTAGGCTTGAAGCTTCTTACTTTTTTGGCGCTCATCTGAGCATAAGCCACTATGATAACGACATCGCCGACGCAGACTTTGCGTGCGGCCGCGCCGTTTAGGCAGATCCCGCCCTTTTTCTCACCGCGGATCACGTAGGTAGCGAAGCGCTCGCCGTTATTGACGTTTAGGATCTCTACTTTTTGGTACTCGCAGAGCCCCGCAGCCTCGATGAGCTCGGGCCCGATCGTAATGGAGCCCACGTAGTTGAGGTTGGCGTCCGTCACGCGCGCGCGGTGGATTTTGCTTGATAAAATTTCGATTTTCATTGGCCGTCCTTTAAATAGTCTAAATTTGACTCGCCTCGCGCCGCGACGAGCTCGCTCACGACCTGCTTGTCGCTGAAGGGGTGCTTCACTCCCTTGATCTCCTGGTAGGTCTCGTCGCCCTTGCCCAAAATAGCGATCATCTCGCCGTTTTTGGCAAGATCTAGCGCGCGCGCGATGGCCTCTTTGCGATCCGCGATCTTTAAAATTTTATCCTTTCGGCGCATTCCGGCGCAGATTTGATCGATGATTTCGCTCGGCTCTTCGCTGCGCGGATTATCGCTCGTGACGATGCAAATTTTGGCAAAGTGCTCGGCGATGGCGCCCATTTTCGGACGCTTGCCGTGGTCGCGATCGCCTCCCGCGCCGAAAACCGCGATGATTTCGCCGCTTGCGCGCAGCGCGTTTAGCACTTTTTCGATACCGTCTGGGGTATGGGCGAAATCGACGATCACAAGCGGGTTTTTATTTACGATCTGCACGCGACCCTCGACGCCGCCGAAGTTTGCCAGGGCTTTTGCGATCTTTTCGTTCGGCAGCTTGGTTAGAATTTTAACCGCCGCAAACGCCGCGGTAAGGTTGTAGAGATTAAACTCGCCGATGAGATCGCTTTGAAGCTGCGCATTATCGCCGTTTGGAGTACGCAGGAGCGCGTCGATACCGCCCTTTAGCCCGTATCCGCTCACGCCGAAACTTGCGGCGTTTTTGATACCGTAGGTAAGGGCGTTTGCGGGGTTAAATTTAATATGTCCGTCGTCGGCGTTTATGAGCTTTGGCGCGTCGTCTGCGAAAAACGAGCTCTTGACTGCGGCGTATTCTTGCATGCTGCCGTGATAATCGAGATGGTCTTGACTTAAATTCGTAAAAATTTTAAGCGCAAAATTTAGCCCTTCTATGCGGTTTTGCGCGATTGCGTGCGAGCTAACCTCCATGACGAAATACTCGCAGCCCTGCTTGCCGGCTTCATAAAGATAGCTCATCGTCTTAAAAACCGAGCTCGTTGTAAGCCCCTTTTCATCGATCCTGCGCTCATTTATAAAGGCGCCGCGCGTGCCGCTTAGACCGCAGCTAAAGCCCAGATCCAGCAGCGTCGAATAGATCGCCGCCGCGGTCGTCGTTTTGCCGTTCGTACCGGTGATGCCTACGATTTTGATGCGCGAATCGATCTTTAAAAGCTCCTTTGCTTGCGCGATGGAGATGATTTGCGCGCCTTTTTGCGCCGCTTCGGCTTGGAATTTAGCGTTCGCGCTCGTGCGCATAAAAAAGCAGCCCGCCTCGCACTCGGCCGAGTTGTCGGTGATGAAATTATTTTCTAGTCGTATTTTCATGATTTTTGATTTTTTGCATTAGCGCTTCGAAGCGCTCATCGCCTGCATACGCGGCAGCCGAGCTCTCGACGTAATTAAGCCCCATTTCGTAGTAGCCGTTTTCTATCAAATTTTCTAAAAATTCTATCATCTCTGTTTTGTCCGAAATGGCGATTTTGGATGAAAAAATGATCGATTCGAAAGCGTCTTTAAAGCCTCTTTGGTCTACTGCACGCATAAAATCGGCATAAGCAATGACTGCAATCTCATCCTCGGCGCCAGGTTCGGAAGCCGCTTCATTCGCGATCTTTTCGTTGATGGAATTTAAAATTTTAAAAAGCTCCGCGGTTTGAGTTTTAGGACTGAGGTTGTAAAAATCAAAGAGCATAAGCGCCTCTTCGCGGTCTGCCAGCGCAGTCTGGCAAAGCTCGAGCAAAAATAGAATTTCCTCCTCGCCGCTTTTTTCGTATGCGAGCGAAAAATACAGCTTCGCAAGCTCGAATTCTCCGCGCGAAAAGGCCTTTAGGCCCAGCTTTTTATAGTTCAAACTCTTCGCCTTCGGGGATGTTTACGACGCTAAGCTCGGGGTGAATATCCATGCGAAGCTGGCGCTCGACGCCGTATTTTAGGGTCTGCGCACTTGCAGCGCAGCCGTGGCAATGCCCGGTAAGGCGGACATAGACGACGCCATTTTTTATGCCTAAAAGCTTCATATCGCCGCCGTCGTTTTGCAGCATCGGTCGGATTAGCTCCAAGCTATCCTGTACCGGGGCTAGAAGCTCTTCGTCTGTAAATGGTATCATTAAAATTCCTTGTTTTGATTTTGGCGCATTATATCCAAAAGCGATAAAAAAAGGCTTATCGGGGATGAAATTTAATCTGAAATTTTGCGCGAGGACGCGGATTTTGCGTAATGGCTCGCAAAGAATTTTATACGCCGCGAACGGCGAGCCGCGATTTTAAAATTTTATCGATTTAGGCAAGGACGAAACTTACAAATCATCGGGCTTGCGTATATTTAAATTTAGACTATTTGCGCCATAAATTTGGGATGAAATTTCAGCCAGATCGAGGGCTAAATTTGAAAAGGAATTTTGCTTGAGCGGTAGGTAAAATTTAAAGCGAAACTGTCTAAATTTAATTAGGACAAGCGCCGATACGATTAAATTTTTAGAAAAACAATCCTGCTTTTAATTGCAAATTTTGCGACTACAAAAGCCTGGACGGCAAACATTATTTTGAAGCTCGTAGATAAAATTTACGCTACGTTTTATATCGATCACGGCTGTGAAATTTTAGCGCAGGCGCGTGCAATCACGGCAAAATTTCTATCGGCGTGCCGATTTTCACGTGTTCAAAAAGCTCGTCCATATCGTCGTTGACGAGCGCTATGCAGCCCTCCGTCCAGTCGCCGAACGCCGCGATACTCTGCCCTAGGTAGCTAAATTTATTCGGTAGCCCGTGGATTTTGATATCGCCGCCTGCGCTCTTGCCGAGGGATTTTGCGTGCGCTACGTCGGCTTTGTTCGGATAGGAGATGCCTAAATTTAGATGATACGCCGAGTTTGGATTTTTGCCGTTTATGGTGTAGTTGCCCTCTGGGGTTTTGCCGTCGCCTTGAATTTCTTTATGTCCTTCAGGCTCGCGTCCGAGGGCGATTTTGTAGCTTTTTGCGACGCCTTTTGAGGTCAAAATTTCAAGAATTCGTTTGGATTTATAGACGCGGATTTTAGAAATTTGCTCGCCGTCCAATGCCTGCTTTAGCGGAATTTCGGAGTTGATCGTTTCGATATTTTTATAGCTAAGATAGTTGTCCAATGCCCACGCTAGACCCGCAGCGATGATAACAAGCGGAAGTAAAATTTTAAATTTCATAGAAGAAATTTCGGGAGTGATCCCGAAATTTTATTTGCTGATTAGCTCGATATAAGCCATCTCGGCAGCGTCGCCCTTGCGAAGGCGGGTTTTGATGATGCGAGTGTAGCCGCCGTTTACGCCTGCGTATTTTGGAGCGATCTCGGTGACTAGCTTATTTGTAGCAGCCTTATCTTGAAGCGCCGCGAAAACAAATCTATGCGCTTCGCTGTCGCCTTTTCGCGCGCGAGTAATTAGCTTCTCGGCATAGCTTCTTAGCTCTTTTGCCTTAGGAAGCGTAGTTTCGATCTTGCCGCTAGTAACTAAAGCGATGGTTAAATTTTTAAGCAGGGCGGCACGGTGAGACGAAGTGCGCCCTAGCTTCCTATATCCGTGATTATGTCTCATTTATTGTCCTTCATTCTTTTGTCTTTGAGCCTTCAGCTCGTCAAGCTTGCGTTTTAGCTGCTCTTTTTTATCGCCGAGCTCTTGGTTGCCGATAGGATAACCGATCTCCTCCATTACGGCTTTGATCTCCTCAAGCGATTTTTTGCCTAAATTTTTAAGGTCTTTAAGCTCGCTTTCCTCCATGATCGCAAGCTCACCGATAAATCTAATATCGGCGCGATCTAGGCAGTTGAAGCTTCGTGCGCTTAAGCTTAGATTGCTAACGCTCTCAAAAAGCTTTGCAAACTCGGAATTTGCGGGGATCGCTCTACCGAAAGTATCCGCAGCGCTGATATTTACGATACCTTTGAAAACCGCCAGCTGCTGATACATCGCCTCAAGTGCGTTTTTAAACGCATCTATCGCGCTGATCTGACCGTCGGTAGTGATCGTAAAGACCACCTTTTCGTAGTCGGGATTGTCCTCTACAAATACGTTTTCGATGTCGTAAACGGCCTTAGTTACCGGGGTAAAAAACGCATCCAACGCGATGAAATCAGCGTCTAAATTTTCTCTGATCTCTTCGCTTGGAACGTAGCCGATGCCCTTTTCGATGATGAGCGTAAATTTAAGATCGGCATCCTCGTTTATCGTAGCCAGATAAGCGCTTGGATTTACGATCTTTACGGCGTCGTTATTTAGGTCGCTGCCGTAAATTTCTTTAGGCCCTTTAAAGCTGTATTCCACGACCTCGCGTAGGGAATCGCCTTTGATTTTAAATCTTAAGCCCTTTAAATTTATGATAAAAGCCGCCATATCCTCGAGCATACCGCGCATGCTGTCGAATTCGTGGCTTACGCCTTCGATTTTAACCGCAGTCGGCGCGAAACCGACCGTGCTCGTATAAAGTAACCTTCGTAAAGGATGAGCTAGAGTGACGGCATATCCCGTTTCAAAGGGATATGCTATGATTTTAGCAACATTTTCGCTGACATTCTCAACCTTTATTTCAGTTGGCATATGAGCTGATGTTGTGATTTTTCTCATATTAGCACCTACTATTTCGAGTAAAGCTCTACGATAAATCTTTCCTCTACAGGAATAACAACTTCTTCTCTCTCCGGAACTCTAGAAAAAATTCCGTATCTTTTCTCTTTTTCTACATCTACCCACGCTACGATGCCGGTCTGTGCAGTAAGATCCAGCGCTCTTGAAATTTGCGGGTTATTTTTGCTCTTTTCGATCACTTCGATCTTTTGTCCTGCGCGGACGGAGTACGAAGGGATATCGACGCGCTTGCCGTCTACCAAGATATGTCCGTGCGTAACGAGCTGGCGCGCAAATCGTCTAGTCGTAGCAAAGCCCATGCGGTAAACGACATTATCTAGCCTCTGCTCTAAAAGCTGAACCAAGATCGCTCCGGTGTTACCCTCTCTACGAGCCGCTTCAGCAAATAGCCTGCGGAACTGTTTTTCGCTTACGCCGTACATAAATTTAGCCTTTTGCTTCTCGCGAAGCTGTGAGCCGTATTCGCTTAGTTTAGCGCGTCTTTGTCCGTGCTGACCCGGAGCGTAAGGGCGTTTTAAAAGCGCGCTCTTGCCCGCAAGCCTTCTCTCGCCTTTCATAAATAGATCGACGCCGAGCCTTCTTTCTAATTTTTCAACCGGTCCTGTATATCTAGCCATAAATTTCTCCTTTTATAATTACACGCGACGTCGTTTAGGCGGTCTGCAACCGTTGTGCGCAAGAGGAGTGATGTCTTTGAAATATGTAACTTTAATCCCTTCTACACTACCTACGCTTTTAACGGCGGTCTCGCGTCCGCTTCCCGGACCCTGAACCTTGACGCCTACCTCTTTGATGCCGTGCTCTTTGGCTTTGTTTAACGCGTCCTCGACGGCTTGCTGCGCCGCATAAGGGGTGGATTTTTTACTGCCTTTAAAATTTAAAGCGCCCGCACTGCTCCACGCGATCGCGTTGCCCATCTCGTCCGTTACGGTAATCATAGTGTTATTAAACGTAGCGGAGATGTAAACTATGCCTTTGGCGATATTTTTTCTGACGGTTTTTTTCTTAACTACTTTTTTTTGTGCCATATCTCAATCCTTATTTAGCTGCCGCGCCGACGGTTTTGCGTTTGCCTTTTCTAGTTCTGGCGTTCGTTTTTGTTTTTTGACCGCGAACAGGAAGGCCCTTTCTGTGTCTTAGGCCGCGATAGCCGCCCAAGTCCATAAGTGCTTTTATATCCATAGCCACTTGTTTGCGAAGATCGCCTTCGACCATATAGTGCTCTTGGATCTCTTTTCTGATAGCGGCGGCTTCATCTTCGCTCAGATCGGCGACTCTTTTATCGTAAGAAATTCCTGCCGCATCGAGAATTTTTCTCGACGTAAATAAACCTATACCGTAGATATAAGTTAGTCCGTATTCAATCCTTTTTTTCTTTGGTAGATCTACACCTGCGATACGAGCCATAACTTATCCTTGTCTTTGTTTATGTTTTGGATTTTCACAAATAACGTGAACAACACCTTTGCGCTTGACAATTTTACATTTGTCGCACATTTTCTTAACGGATGGACGAACTTTCATTCCACTCTCCTAAAATTTTCTCCACTTTAAATGCAAACTGCACCTAGGTTTAATGAAATTTCAAAAGCGAAAGTATCAAACCAACTGTTTTCAAAATAGTGGGGATTTTGAAAACACTTCTTCCTACAGTTTAGTCGCAAAATCGCGAGTATATCTAAATTTAACTTTATCCTTACTTATAGCGGTAGGTGATCCTGCCTTTATCGAGGCTGTAAGGGGTCAGCTCAACTTTTACGCGATCGCCCGGCATTATCTTGATGTAGTGCATCCGCATCTTGCCCGCGATATGACATAAAATCACGTGTTTGTTATCGAGCTCGACCTTAAAAGTCGCGTTCGGCAGCGCTTCTATGACGTTGCCGTCGATCTCTATGACGTCGTCTTTTGCCACAAATTCTCCTTTCTTTTAAATTTAAAAAGGGCGATTATATAGAATTTAAAATTTTAAACAGCTTAAAAGAAATTTAAAATAAGCAAAATTTCAGATTTATTTCGCTACGCGCGCATCGCTTTTGTAGAAGCAAGGCGGCGCTCTTTTTAAAATTTTAGTATAATGGCTCAAAAATTTTAAAGGAAAAACATGAAATGGCAAGACGGCAGACGAAGTTCAAACGTGGAGGATGACCGCGCAAGCAGCATGCGCACGAGCTCCGGCTCGCTTGGGATGCTGATCCCGATCATCAGGTTTTTGCTCGGCTCAAAGATCGGGCGCATAGTGCTCGTAATCGGCGCGGTGGCGTATTTTATGGGCTACAACCCTTTGGCGCTTTTAGACGGGGGCGCTAGCACGCAGAGAGAGCCGACGGACAGCCCGCAAGAGCAGGAAAAGCTCGCCTTCGTCTCGGCGGTGCTAGCTCAAACCGAGGATGTTTGGGGCGAGATATTTAAAAGTGCGGGCGCGCGCTACGAGGAGCCCGGCTTGCGGCTTTTCCGCGATCAGATCGCAAGCGGCTGCGGCTTTGCGAGCGCGCAAACGGGACCTTTTTATTGCCCGAGGGACCGCAAAATTTATCTGGATCTTAGCTTTTTCGATGAACTTGCGAATAAGTACAAAGCTGGCGGCGACTTCGCGCAGGCCTACGTCATCGCGCACGAAGTAGGGCACCACGTTCAAAATTTAATCGGTACGCTGGAGCAGGTTAGCGCTCTTAAAAGGCGCGCTCGCAGCGAAGTCGAGCAAAACGCGCTTCAGGTCAAAGTCGAGCTGCAGGCAGACTGCTACGCGGGGGTTTGGGCGCATTATCTCGCAAAAACAGGGCGCGTGCTGGAGGCGGGCGATATCGACGAGGCGCTAAATGCCGCCAGCGCGATCGGCGACGATACGTTGCAGCGTAAATTTAGCGGTCGCGTCGTACCCGATTCTTTCACGCACGGCACTTCGGCACAGCGCAAAGAGTGGTTTAAAAAGGGCTTGGCGGGCGGAAACCTAAAAGCCTGCTCGTTTGAGCCGTAAAATGCAGACTTTAAGTTCGTAAATTTTGCCATCTAAAATCGCCGTCTCGCGTTTGAGCCGTGAGGCGCGGGCTTTGAGCCAGCTTGCGGGCTAGATCAAAAGCGGTTTAAATTTTAAAATTTAACGCCGAGTTTGGAAGCGGAATTTTAGAATTTTATGATCGGCGATTTAAAATTTCAGAAGGCGCGCTCGGCTAGTGCGGCGACGGCTTGTTCGAGCCGTAAGGCGCAGGTAGCTGTTTTGACTACGGTATAAGAAACCAAAATAGATACGTTAAAATTTATGGAGGCAAAAATGAATAAAATAACCTGCATCTGCCTAGGCGTACGAAGCATGCAAAGGGCGCTCAAATTTTACAGAGACAGCCTAGGATTTAAGACGGATTGCAAAGACGACGACCCGCCGGTATGCTTTTTTAATACGCCCGGAACCAAATTTGAGCTCTATCCCTTGGACGCGCTGGTGCGAGATATCAGCGAAAACGATCCGCCCAAGGGCAGCGGATTTGGCGGCATCACGCTAGCGTATAACGTAAAAAACAAAGAGGACGTAGCTAGCGTCATAGAGCTAGTAAAAAAGGCGGGCGGCACCATCGTCAAGGAGCCCCAAGATACGTTTTGGGGCGGATACCACGCGTATTTTGCCGATCCCGACGGATACTACTGGGAGGTGGCTTGGGGGCCCGGTTTTAAATTTGACGAGGACGGGCTGCTCAAATTTTAGAGCAAAATTTTTGCGGACGAGGCTTGTTCGGAGGCGCCGAAGCCTTTGGCCTAAGCGTGTAAAATTTAAACTCAAAATTTATTACAAATCATCGGGCTGGTTTTTGGCTTGTGTAATTTACAGCACCGTTTTTTCCTGCGCTTTTCTCTAAACATCGAGCGAAATTTTACTCTCCGATATGATCTACGGCGCAGATTTTGCGCGAGGGTAAAATTTGTGTCCCGCACTCCGCCGCTGTTTTACTCGCGCTCGCAGTACCGCTTTGTTCGTATCGCATGCTGCTACGCAAAACAAGAAAGCGGATATTTCGCGGCGCTTTTGTCCGTGAGCGCGGCGAGGAAAAGAGCGATAAATTCCTCGAAGCTTTGCGCGATGATCGAGACGTCCTCATAGATCGGTTCTGCGCCGAATACGATCTTGCCCGCGTCCGCGCCTTTCGTGAGGATGCCCGCGAAGCAGCGCTCGCCCCTGACTGAAAACAAAAACGGCAAGCACCCGCTCCAAAACGCGCTCACGGCGGCTCTTTGCGCATCGTTAGCCGCGCACTCCAGGCTGTCTTTTTCAAAATCTCCGTAGTGAAATTCCGCCTCGTCCACGCCTGACGATGCATAATCCCTAGCGGACACAAACCAAACGGTGTCCGCAGCGTCATGTAAAGTCTCAAAAGAGCAAACGAAGCGGTAAAAATCTTCGCTTAAATTTTTAAATCTGCTGCCCAAAAATTCGCTTTGCGGCGGGCAAATTTCATCCCTGCGCCGTATCTGCCAGCCATTTTGCGCCAGCGCGCCCATAAGTTTGTCAAAAACCATCTCGCCTCCCGTAATTTGGCGCCGATTATAGCATTTTGCTGGGCGCAGCGGTTAAATTTAGAAAATTTTGCCTGCTCGCCGCGCATTAAAGAGAAATTTTACGCAAAATTTTATAAATTCGGCTAAAAATAAAACGGCGCTTCCAAATCGCCGCTAAATTTAGGTTCGGCAGAAGGCGTAAGCCGCAGATGAAAAACGGGCGTATCATCGCGGGAGGCAGGCGCGCCGCTAAAATTTGCGCCTCGGTATCCGCCTAAAATTTCTAAGCTATACCGACCGCGCTCTAGCTTAAAGCTTAGGCTGTTTTGCTCGCTAATGCAGCTCATATCTTTAAAATAGCCGATGCCGACGATCCTTAGCGTGCCTGATGAGTGAAAGATCCAGCCGCGAGAGATGATTTTCGCTTCGTTTTGTGCGAATATCTCCTCGCTCGCCTCGCCCGTGCTAACCGCAAAATCGTAATAATCGCTACGGACGCCCGATATCGGCACCGCGATCCCCTTTTCTGTGACCGCGCCCCCGTGCTCGGTCTGCGTAAAATAAGCAAGAACGTCACCGCCTACAAGTCCATGCTCATCCAGATAGCGCGCGAGCAGCGCGGGCTCGTACACCACGAAGCCGCCCAGCTCGGAGAAAATTTGCCTTTTCATTCGCACCTTTCTTTGATCGCCGTGCGCATCGTGCGCAGAAATTTTACCGCTCATTTGTCCTCTTTGTTTTTGTTTCGCAGCGCAGATGAAATTTTATCGCCGTGCTTGCAGCAGGCTAAATTTTATCCTGCGATCGCGCCGAGAATGAAATTTGAGCCCATTTTACGCTCAAATTTTACAGCCCGCGGTTTTTGCCGTCCATACCTTGGCACTTATCTACGAGCCAGCGCCCGTCCTTGCGCACGAGCAGGAAGCGGCGCGCAAAGCCGTGTTCGTCCTTGGCGTAGATGTAAATTTTATTTTTGCTCTCGCATTCGGCGTCCGTTAGCCCGTATCCGCCGTAGGCGCCGCCCTCCATCATCGAAAACGAGATGCCATCGGGGCGGAAGCCGCTGCGCCTAACGGGCGTGCAGTAGCTCGCAAATAGCTCCTTGCATCTGCGCTACACCTCGCCGTCGTCCAGATCATCAATTCGCGAAGCGGCAAATTTCTCCCACTCGCTCATCGCCGCGAAAAATTCTAAAAGCGCACTCTGCGCCGCCGCCAGGTCATCTGGATCAAGCTTCTTTTTGCTCTTTGCGGCGTCTCTTTGCGCCTGTTCGAATTCCGCGATTTGCTCCTTGCTAAACTGCCCGCCGCCAAGATAAAACTGGATTTTTGTATCTGCCGCGGCTAGCAGCCCCGCAAAGCTCACGCGCGAATTGACCAGGCGCAACGATTTTAGCTTCGGGGTTTGCGCGATCGCTTTTAGCCCCTCATCCGTGATGCTGACGTTTTCGATGCCGATGTGTTCGAGCTTGGCGTGCGCCGCAAAGTATCTAAAACCCTCGCCGCTTATCTTGTCGCTATATTGCAAAAACAGATACGCAAGCTTCGGCAGCGTGGCTAGATGCTGTAGTGCCGCGTCCGTAATCGCCGTGGCTATAAAGCCCATATTTACGAGGCTTTTTACCTCGCAGATGCGGCGCACCATCTCATCGGTGAGTGCTACGTTTTCGTAGTGATAACCTTTACAGTAGCGCTCGCTAACCGCGTCCAAAGCCTCCTGCATCGTGATCTGCCTCATCAGCTATCCTTTAAAATTTGATTTTAAAATTTTAGTGAAATTTTACGATTTGCGCAAGGCGCTGAAATTTACGCGCGGATTTTAGCTCGCGCTGCACAATTAAATTTTGCAGCAATAGCGCGATTGAAATATACTTTCGTCGTTGAAATTCGGCACAGAATTTCAGCAACGCTTTTTAAATTTAGCTCGCCGCGCAAAGCGGGCGAGCGGAAGAGGTGCTTTTGTGATTAAATTTTACGCATCATTTTTCGCGGCGACGCTTCTCTTCGATACCGCTTTGCCCTTGCCTGCGCGCTAGCTCGTCAAGCAGGGCATCTGGATGGATATTGTGCGCTGCAAGTGCGAGCAGAAGGTGAAATAAAAGATCCGCTCCCTCATAAATTACGTCGTATCGCGGCTCGCCCGTTCTGTGCTCTCCAAAGCTCTCTCGCGCGACGTCTGCGTAAAGCCCGCTGCGCGAGAGGTCTTTGCACGCCAGCGCGAACTCGCACGCCTCCTCGACGATCTTTTTGAGATAGGCGTTTTCGCCCTTCGCGTAGAGCGAGGCGACGTAGGAGAGCGCGGGCTCTCCGTTTAGCTTGCGATCCAAGCAAACGTGATAAATTTCGTCCAAAATGCCGTACGGGCTTTTTTCTGCGGAGTTTTTGAGCGAAGAATTTTGCGAGACGGCGTCTAAATTTTGCTCGCTGCGCTCCGCAGCGGAATTTGTGAGAGTGGAATTTGCCGCAGCGGGGCTTTGCATTGCGGAGTTTTGATTACCATCGGTAGAATTTTTGGGCGTTAAATTGTGCAAGCTGTCGCAGGCTGTAGAATTTTGCCCTGTGCGGGAATTCTCGGAATTTTTCTGCGCGAGAGAGGTTACAGAGCCGTGCTCTGCAAAATTTATCGCGCCGCAAGCGCTCGAACTATCGAAATTTTCACTGCCTTTTTGCAGCGAAATCTCTTTGAAAAAACAGCTTCGCGCGCCCGTGTGGCAGGCAGATCCGCCGCATTGCTCTACTTTAAGCAGCAACGCGTCGTTATCGCAGTCCAAAAACGCCTCTCGCACAAGCTGAACGTGTCCGCTGCTCTCGCCCTTTTTCCAGATGCGCCCCTTGCTGCGCGAAAAGTAGTGCGCGTAGCCGGTACGCAGCGTCAGGCTTAGCGCCTCTTCGTTCATATACGCGAGCATCAAAACTGCGCCGTCGCCCGCGTCCTGCACGATCGCTGGGAGCAGCCCGCCTAATTTTTGCCAATCTACCTTCATCTTTGATCCTTAATTTGCGAAGTCGAGCGCCTTAAATTTAGCCGCCGCACGCGGAATTTGAGTTGTGAATTTACGAAGCGGCGCGCCTAGTAAATTTAAAGAATAAACCCGGCGGCTAAATTTTAAGCGACCGCTAAGCTTAAGCCGCAACGGGCGCAAGTTTCGTTTATCACAAGCTTTCACGCTCGCCGCTAAGCTTAACTCACAAAACCGCGAGTTAGGCTTATGCGCTAGGAGCGACTTGCTATCAAATTTAGTTTGCGAAGTCGGGGCGTATAACCGCCTGAAATTTTAATTTTCCCGCTCGATGGCGCTTTGCTTCGCCTTATCTTTCGTATCGACCCAGATATTAGGCACCGCGCCGCCCGGCGTTAGGAAAATTTTCGCGTCGCTGTTTTCGCGCAACGCCTCGTTAAATTTAGCCTGCGTCTCGATCTGCTTGAGGCTTAAAAGATTTGCGTCCAAGCTCTTTGCGACCTCTTTGTTGGCGTAGGCTTGCGCGTCGGCTTCGATCTTAGCGGCATCGGCGCGACCTTGAGCCTCGATTTTGACGGCGTCTGCGTTACCTTTGGCAAGAGCAGCCTTTTTAAGCGCCTCTTGATTTGCGCGCTCGACCTCGTATTTAGTGCGCTCAGCCTCCTGTTTGGCGATCTGCACGCTCTCGATCTGCTCCTTTACCTTCGCCGGTAGGATGATCTCGCGAAGCTGCACGGCTAGCAGATCTACGGGCGAATTCGGCAGTGCTTCGATATTTTTGCGGATGCCGTCGTCGATCGCTTTAGCGATCTCATCGCGTTTGGTAGGCAGCTCCTCGGCGGCATAGTTGCCGATGACGCTACGCACGACGTCCTTTACGCGCGGATCGATGATCTTATCCTCCCACAAAAAGCCCCACTCGGCGATCGTGTTGGGCGCCGTGGCTTCATTGAGCCTGTATTGCACGGTGATGTCGATGCTGACGGGCAAATTTCGCGAGTCTAGCACCGAGAGCGAGTTTTTGCTGATGATACCGCCCGCGGTGCCGCTTTTAGTAGCGATACCCGCGCTCATATCTTCGCTGCTGGTGTAGTTGATGATACGCGTGCGAGTATCTACGACGAATACGTCCTGTATGAACGGCACGAAAAAGTGAAGTCCCGCGCCAAGAGGCGTCGGATCGTATTTGCCTAAATTTGACTTGATACCCACCTCGCCCGATTGGATCGTGACGAAGGGCTTTGCAATCACGAGCAGCGCAATTAGCGCGATTATCACGTAAAGCACGCCGCTAAACTTGCCCATCCCTCCGAAATTAGGAATTTTAAAATTTAAATTCCCGCCTTTTTTGTCGCTGTTTTTCTTATTAAAATAATCATTCAAATCCGCTGGCATGCGCGTCCTTATTTAACGTAGGTGAGCCAGTGCTCAAATTTAGGGTCTTTGCCCGTGACTACCGCGAAATACGCCTTTTGCAAGCGGCTCGTGATCTCGCCCATCTCGCCCTTGCCGATGATCCTGCCGTCGATGTTGCTAATCGGCGTGACCTCCGCGGCGGTGCCGGTGAAAAACGCCTCGTCCGCGGCATAGAGCTGATCGCGAGCGATGCGCTCTCTGCGGACTTCGTAGCCCAGGCTGCGCGCGATTTCGATGACCGAGTTTTGAGTGATGCTCTCTAAGCTGGTGTCGTTCGGCGGAGTGATGATGACGCCATTTTTTACGATAAATAGGCACTCGCCAGGGCCCTCCGCGACGAAGCCTTGAGGATCGAGTAGTATCGCCTCATCGTATCCCGCATCAACCGCTTCGAAATTTGCCATCTGCGAGTTGAAATAATTCGCGCTCGCTTTGGCTTTTGCCATCATCGAAAATTGCGCCGGCTTTATCCACGATGAAATTTTGGCTTTGATACCCTTGCGTAGCGCCTCTTCGCCCATATACGCGCCCCATTGCCACGCTGCGACGATGACGTTTACCGAGCAGTCCTTGGACGAAACGCCCATCGAGCCATAGCCGAAGTATGCTAGCGGGCGGATATATACGGTCTGATCGAAGCGGTTTTTTGCGACGACGTCGATCTGAGCCTGACGGAGCTGCTCGAAGCTAAACGGAAGCTTGATTAGGCAGAGTTTTGCCGAAATTTCAAGCCTGCGAGTGTGCTCATCCAAGCGAAAAATCGCATAGCCTTTATCGGTTTTATAAGCGCGTACGCCCTCAAATACGGCGTTTCCATAGTGCAAAGAGTGCGTCAAAACGTGAGTAGTGGCTTCCGCCCATGGGATTAGCTTGCCGTCTTTCCAGATGAGCTCGGCCTCTTGAATTTGTGCCATTTTTTGATCCTTTTGTTTAAAATTTAATCTGCGATTTTAGCTAAAACAATATTAATTTCTAAGAAATTTAAAAGCGGTTGAAATTTGGTGCGATTTTAAGACGCACAATGAGTCATGAGTTCAAATTTGGCCCGAAACTCGGTGCAGAAGGCATTAAAATTCTACGAACGAAAGCCCGATGCCGATCTTATTGACGCTGCGTCTGTAGTCCGCGAGGCTCTCGCCGTAGCCGCCAAAGTAGCGCAGATAGCCGTAAAATCCGCTGTTAAAGATCGGGAAGCTGTAGTTCAGCTCGATCGCGCCGCGGTTACTGCCGTCAAAATGGAGGTTGTTTCGCCACAGAGCGCTGAGTCGCTGCTTGCCGAAGGTATATGACGCGCGCAGATCGCCGTAGCCCATATAATCCGCGATGTCCTCGTTCGTGCGGTCCAGCCAAAACGCATACCAGGCTCTGGGGGTGATCGAAAATCCGTCCGCGCTCCACGTGCTTTGCGCGTAGAGCCTATTCCATGAGCGCGATTCCTCGCCGCCCTTGCCGTTTGACTCGTGCATGGCGCCTATCTTTAGCTCGTCCGCAAACGGTACCGGCGCGCTAACGTAGAGCTCTGGGCGATAGTTGCTTTCGCGAAAAGGGGCGCTATCCTGCGTAATCTGCCACCAGGAATTTTGCGCGTAAGCGAATGAAATTTTCTCTCCAAGTCCCAGCGCGTCGTAGGTAATCGGGCGCTCGAAGCTAAACTCAAAATGTAGCTCATCCGCCTTGCGATCGGATTTTTTGCTAAAATCATGAGTAAAGAGCATATAGATCGGCTCGTAGTATTTAAGCCCTAAAAATCCGAAATTTCGGCCATTTTGCTCGCCTTGCGGCGCGGAATTTTGCGCTAGAAAATTCCGTTCGTCCTGCATCGCAGAACTCGATGTCGTGGAATTCTGAGATAGCGAGGCGGAATTTGATGATTCTAAATTTGACGCGGAGTCTGACACAGCTGAGCCTGCGTCTGCGAAATTTGACGAAGTGGAATGTGGCTCGACAGGTTTTGGCGCGGCGGAATTTTGTGCGACAGAATTTTGCGACTCAGCGGAGTTTAAAACGGCGGTATCATCGTGCGAAGCGCGGTTTTCTGCGGACGAGGTAGAATTTTTTGCTGAATTTCGGCGCGACTTTTCGCCGCTTTCCGCTAGATTTGCCGCGGCGATCTTTTTGTAATAGATCATCGCGTTTTTGTAATCGCCCTTGGCCTCGTATTCGCTAGCCTTTGCGTATAGCTCGGATAGATCTTGCGCGGCTAGGCTCATGGCGCAAAGCGCGAGCGCTAAAGCTTTAAATTTCATCTACGCCCTTTAAATCGTTTTGATAATTTATATTTAAAAACTGCTCTTTGTTTTTGAAATTTAGCACTTTGGAATTTGCAGATCCGATGAGTGCGCCGATCTTATGCTCTCCTGCGTGGTAGAGCTCAAGCGCGCGCGGAGCGAGAGCTGCGTCAAAAAATCCGCACAGGCTGTGTCTATGCGCTTCGTCGCCCGCCACGCAAATTTGTCCCTCCTGCTCGCTAAGAGCGCGAATAGTGGAAATTTCTACAAATGGCATATCGGCGGGGATGATAAAAATGCGCTCGTCGCTAAATGGCTTTAGCGCCGAATATAGCGCGCCCATCGGCGAAAATTCCTCAAATTCGTCGTAGATCATAGGAAGCGGCGGGTTAAATTTAGAGCTTTTGGCGCAGGCGAAAACCCGCTCAAACTCGCGGCTTAGGCGCGAGAAAAGAAAGTGCGTCATGCTGGGATACCCGCGAAATGGAAACAGCGTTTTGTCGCTGCCGAAACGCGAGCTTTTGCCGCCGCAGAGAATGACGCAGGTTTTCATCGAAATTTCACCGGCTTTCATCGATCTTTATCGCGGCGAAATTTTAAATTTGAAAGTAAAATTTGAAAGAAGCGTGGGCATATCAGTCTTTTTGCATATATTTGGCTTTGCCAAGGGCGTTATTTGCGATGAACTGATAAAGGCTCGGCGCTTGAAGCTTGGCTAGCTCGGGGTATTTGGCCTTAAGCGTCTTCCATATGTCATAGACGCGCATACCGCTTGCGTAAAGCTTCATAATCTCGCTAAAATGCGGATCATAAAGGCTCGGCTTTTTATACAGCGAGAGTTTGCGGTCGGTATCAAGCACGGCGTTTGCCTCGATAAAAGCGGCAAGATCGCGCTCGCTTACTTTGGCAAAATCCTTTTCGTATTGAGATTTCATATGCTTTAAAATTTCTTTATTGCTAACGCCTTGGAAGTGCATTTTCTTAATCTCGAAGCGATATGCGTATAAGAAATCTTCGCTTTTTTTGGCGGTTGCGCGAAGTCTTGTTTTTTCATCTTTGAACGTCACGGAGATAAAGTGCGTAAGCCCGGGCGCAGTAACGGCGTTTTTGAACGCTTCGTCCTCCTCGCCGATCTTTTTTAAGATCGCCTTGACGGTGTAGCCTTGGGCGATGAGGTTTGAAATTTTATCTTTATACGGTTTGTAGTCGAATCGCACGCGTCTAAAGCCCGTCTCGGCGCTGATTTTTTTATAAATTCTAGCATGCTCGTTGGCCGTAAAATAAGAGGATTTCAGCGCTTTGCGAAGCTGCTCGGCGACTGCGGTAAAATCGTCGTAGTCGATGATGCCCGCGATCAGCTCCTTTTCGTTTACGACCCTGCCGTTAACGACCGCGATGGTAATGACCTTCATATTTTCTCCTTTGATTGGGCACAATTCTAACTTAAAACTATAAACTCAAATTTAATTATTTATTATCAAGGATTGCGGAGGATTTGCGTTTGCAAGGCAGAATTTTACGCACTAAAATTTAGCATTTTGATTGATTTTTATATCTTTTTGTGCTTCTTCTCACGCTGCTTTTTTATACTTTTTTGTGTAGAGATGAAGCGGGTTTGCAGAGATAAATTTTACCCGCAAACTTTAACTAAATTGCCCGCACAAATTAGCTTTTTTTAAACGAAAAAAGCTTTTTGATCTTTGTAAGTCCTAGCTTCATGCCGCTATATTTCATCATCTTAGCCATATTTACCCACATTTCACGCTCGTAGCACGGATGCGGGCAGTGGTGACAACGCGGCTTTTCGGTATGCGGGCAGGCACCAAGGCGCGCGTAGGCATAGCGTAGCATTCGCTCGCAGTCGCTACAGAGATGAAAGTGCGTCTGCACTAGCCCCTTATCGTCTTTGTAGTCATGAAGCACGGCGCCATCTTTTTTGGGCGCGTCCGTGTGCTTATCGTCGCAGTAAATTTGGATAAATTTCGTCACCGTGTTTACTTCGTAAATAAATTTTTCACTCGTCATCTTTAATCCTTTGGGGCGGATTTTATCTAAAAGAGACAAAAATACTCTTGAGCGCGCTCAAGCTAAAATTTATAGAATTTTAAAATTCCGCGGAATTTCGCTTTATCTTTCGACCTTGTTGCTTAATAGAGTCGCGATGAAGCGTGTTTTGTCGTTTGAGGCAAGCGCGATTTGCAAGCTCATCGTAAGCGGCACAGCCAAAAATAGCCCGCCGATACCAAGCACGAAGCCCCACAGCAGTAGTCCTGCAAGCACACTGATCGTTGAAAGCCCGAGCCCTTGCCCTAAAAATCGTGGCTCGATGATATTTCCGATCGCTACGTTTACGACTAAATAGATTGCGATAGTCCAGATGCTAGAGCTTATATCCATCGTAGCTAGCGTCACGAAAAGCGTCGGAAAGACCGCTACGATCGAGCCTATCGTAGGAATAAAATTTAGCACGAAAGCTAAAATCCCCCATAGCGCAGCATAAGGAACTCCGAGCGCCCACAGCCCAAGTCCGATGAGCGCGCCAGTGCAAGCTGAAGCGATAGTTTTGATTAGTAGATATTTTTTGAGGCTGGAGGCAAATTTCTTCACGAAAGTGTGCGTAGCGCGGCTACTTTGCGAAAAATAGCGGATTTTTTCGTCGATTACGGAGCTTTCAAAGACCATAAATGAAACCATTATAAAAATGAAAAATCCCGTCGAGACTATCGAGCCTGTTTTGCGCAGTAGTGCAGATAGCTGCGCGGCGGCTTCGCTCGGATCGATGCCTAGGCTTGCGGCGTTAAGCTCTATGCCAAATCGAGAGAGCTTCGCGCTCACGCCTCCTAGCACCTCTTCAAATTTTGCTTGAAGCTCGGGCAGGCGCGCTGAAAATTCCTTGATCGCATCAAAGATGACCGCACCGAAAAACACTATAATCGCTACGAAAGCGAAAGTAATGATGAGGAAGCTAAAAACACGCCCGACGCGGATCTTTTGGACATAAAGCACCAGCGGCGAGACGAGCACCGTGATGAAAATAGCTAGCAAAAATGGCACGACGATAGCCTGCGCGGCTTTAAGACCAGCCAGGATGATTATGACGCAGGCAACCGACATCAAGGACATTTGAAGCTTCAAGGATTCTCCTAAATTTGACATTTTCGCAGAGCTTTTACGCGAAATTTTGGTGAAAGGATTTTAACTAAAATTCTATAAATTTATGACTAAAATTTTATATATCATTTCTTATCCCATAAATTCAGTTCACTTTGGATTTCTGTCTTTATATAATAAAAATTTTCTGTAATACCTGCAAATTTTGCCAATATTTTTGTCTCATCGGAAGAGCTTAAATGTACTGGAAATGATTTCACTCCATTAGAAAGCAGCCAAATAGCACGTGTTATTCCGTCAGAAAATGAACAAGCGTATTTTATTTCTTTCACATATTCCTTTTAAAAAACGGAATACATCTTGCTTTTATTGGTACATAATACTCATCAGAATAACAACAAACTCTAGCCAATGGCACAGGATTACCAAGACCCCGTTAAAGCCCTCTTCTGCCCAACTATATTTGTAATCGTCTCGCCAACCATCTTCCGTTTTATTGCTTATTTCTTTATCTACATCAATTTTACTATTACGTCATAATTCTAAGAATTTTATGCTATCAACAAACGCAATATCTCCAGTGTTATTTGTAAATGGGTGGCACATATATACAGATTTTTGGTTTTTAATTTTTAATTCAAAAACAACACGTTTTTCTTCAACTATAATATTTATACCGGGAAAACGTTCAAGCTTCATATTGCACTCCAATCCCTATATTTATTGACATGGCTTATCATACAAAATACTCGCGGGCGGCATCCTTGCTCTCAAATGGGCTTGTGCTCAGCTCGCTGCCGTCTATGAGCAGAGCGTAGCGGCGCGCGGCGTCCGTTTTGGCATAGGTTAGCGCCAGCCTCGCCGCAAGCTTTCTATCCGCCTCGCTCGCGCCTCTGCTTAGCAGGCTTAGCGCGCCCACGACGCCATCTTTAAATTTTATCTCGCTAAATTTTGGATTTTGCACTGCGGCAAGCTTTTTGTTGTCATTCTCATCTCGCCCGATTATGAGCTTCGCGCCGCCCGGCAGGCGCAGATGGCGTCCGAATTTTAAAATTTCAGCGTCCGCGGGCGTTTCGATCTTTTCAAATTTTACCGCATCCTTGATCCGCTCGCTAAAGCTCTGCACGGTCAACAGGCAGCCTCCTGCGGGCATTTCGTAATCCTCAAAGCCGAACTCCGCCGCCAGCTGCATCTGCCTAACCCGCCCGCGCCCGCTGATGTCAAGCAGCGCGTCGCGATCCACCCAGCCTTTGATCTCAGGCGTCGTGGGTGGCAGCAGCTTCGCGCACAACGGACGCAGGATCAGCCCCTCCTCATCGCCGCTAAGCCCGCCGACCTGTGCTAGAGCCTGCGCGCGCTGGCTCATCGGGCGCTGTCCGAGCACCTCGCCCGTGATGATGAAGCTCGCCCCTTCGCTTTGTAGCATCGCAAGCGCGGTCTTAAACATATATCCGTGGCAGTCGATGCAGGGGTTGAAGTGCTTGCCGTAGCCGTATTTGGGCTCGAAAAGCACTTGACGTAGATATTCGCTTCTGATATCGACGCTTTTAAAATCCGCCCCCGCGGCTGCGGCTCTGCGGCGCATGATCTCGCTCTTATCGTCCTTGCCGCCAAATCCGATATCCATATTCAGCGCGAGCACCTCGATGCCTTGCGAGACGATGAGTTTGACCGCGAGCATTGAATCAAGCCCGCCGCTAAAGAGCGCCAATGCCTTCATTTCGTTCCTTTACTTGAGTTGATTGATCTTTTTTTGATACTCCAAGATTCGCTCGATCTTGTCGGGCGCGTCGGAGTTTTTGAGCTTTTGCATCAGATCTTGCAGGGCGTTGCGGCGTAAAATTTTGCACGCGTCATTAAAAAGCGCCGTACCGCCGATCGGCAAAATTTCATCGTCCAGCGCAAGCGCGCGCAGATTTTCGCAGGCTTCGGTTTCGGCGTTTTGAGCATTTTGAGCTGCGGCTTCCCTCTCGCCCTGCTTTGCGACGTTGTTTACGTCTTGCTTCTCGCCGCCGTTTGCGCCCTGCTGCGCGGAGGAGCCTTTTAAATTTACGGCGCCTGCGGAGCCTTGCCCGATAAAATTTTGCTCGATAGAATTCTCACCGCTTTTTAAATTCACGCTCTCGCTACGGATAAAATTTTCTCCCGCGCCGCCTGCGGTAAAATTCTCGCTTACATTACTATTCGCATTGATGCCCTCGCCTGCGATGAAATTTTTAAAATTCCCGCCGCTGCGAGAGAAAGCCAAAAACGCCTCGAAAATATCGCCGTGCATGCGAAAATCGCGCCGCTCCAAGCAGCCAAGCCCGAGCTGTGCCATCTCGCCATCAAGCAGCATCGATTTTATGATCTGAAGCTCCGCGATCTCCTTGCGGCGCAGTAGCGTCCGCCCGAGCCTCGCCGAAGCGGCAGGCGACGCAGAGCTTTCGTAGCGCGCCGTGTTTTGCGTGCGATCAAAATTTCCGCCGTTTAAGCTCCCGCTTGCACCGCCCCTGCCGTCTGCGTCGCGCCCCTCGTAAGAGCCGAAATCGCGAGAGCCGAAGCTTTCGCTCTCGTTAAAATTTTGCCCCTCAAAGCCCGCGCCGAAATTTTTACCGCCGTTAGAGAGATTAAACGAAGCGGGCGAGACGTTTAAAATTTGCGCCACTAGGCTCTGATAGGACTCGGCGAGCACGGGGCCGAGCGCTGCGGTAAATTCTTTGATCTCATTTAGCGCCGCTTCTTTTTGCATAGGACGGGCGAGGTCGTATTTTTTAGCGATTCTTCGGATCAGAAACTCCCCGCTCTCCATGCCGCTAGCATAAATTTGCTCTAGCTCGCGCACCTTGCCCGCCGCAATCATATCCGCAGGATCGGCACCGCCGCCGATTATAGCGACGCTTGAGTCGATCTTATTCAGGCACAAAAGCCGCGCCGATTTTATCGCCGCATTGATGCCCGCAGCGTCGCCGTCGAAGCTAAGCACGACGTTAAGCTCCGCGCGCTTTATGAGCGGCAGATGAGCAGGCGTCAGCGCCGTGCCGAGCACCGCTACGGCGTTATCGATGCCCGCTTGATGAAGCATGATAACGTCCATGTAGCCCTCGGTGATGATGAGGGTTTTTTTAGCGATCGCGCTTTTTTTCGCAAGGTCGAATGCGTAGAAAATTTTAGATTTATCAAACAGCGCGCACTGCGGCGAATTGACGTATTTGGCGGGATTATCGCTTATCGTGCGGCCGCCGAAGCCCACGAGCTTGCTTGCGTGGTTGTAGATCGGAAAGGTGATGCGCTCGATGAAGCTAGCGTAGAGCCCGCGCTCGTTTTGCTTCACCGCGCCCGCATTTAGCGCGTCTTGCGGCGGAATTTCTTCGTTTTGCAAAACCCTGATCGTCTGCGCGCTAGCTCCTGCGTAGCCAAGGCCGAATTTGCGAATGCTTTGATCGCTCAGTCCGCGATCGTGCAGGTATTTCACGGCGGTAGGATTTTGATAAAGGCAGCTTTGGTAATAGGCGTTTAAAATCCCGAGCACCTTCTTCTCTTCGCTGCGCTCCTGCACCTTGGCACCGGTGTATTGCAGCGCGAAATTATACATCCCCGCAAGCTTTTCGACCGCTTCGGGAAAGCTTATCTTTTCGTAATCTTGGATAAATTTAATCGCGTTGCCGCCTGCTTTGCACGAAAAGCAGTGAAAAATTCCGAGCTTGGAGCTCACGCTCATACTCGGATGCGAATCGTCGTGGAAGGGGCAAACGCCCACGAAATTTGCGCCGCTGCGCTTAAGCGGGACATATTTTTCTACGACGTCTACGATATCTACGGTGGCCAGCAGATTTTCTATGCTTTCGTTTTTAATCATAAGCGAAATTATACCCGCACTTTGCTATAATTGCCCTTTATTTTTGCGACGAGGTTTGATTTGGATAATTTTTTCTTAGACGATCGCGACCCGATTTTCGGGCTTATCATGCTGATAAGCATAATCTTGCTAGTGTCGATTCTAAGCTACATTTGGGGAGTTTTTTCTAAAAAAAACGAGAGGCAGAGCCTAGAGAATTTCATCAAAAAATTTGACACCCTAGACGCGCTTAGCACCGAGCACAGACAGCTTTTGGCAAGCCCGCAAATAGACATCCCGACGCTTGGAATTTTAGCTAGCTCTTTCGTCAAAAGCGGCGACTTCGAGCGTGCGATAGAAATTTATCTAATTGCGCTAAGTAAGGCTAGCGGCGGCGTGCAGAGGGAGTTTATCCTCACCAATCTCGGTATCGTATATTTCAAAGCGGGCTTTTTGGGACGCGCCGAAGAGGTGTTTTTGCAGGCGCTGAAGCTGCGCCCGAGAAACAAAGAGGCTCTTACGCATCTTACGGTGATTTATGAGCGGCTGAAGCGCTTTAATGAGGCGCTTGAGGTGCTTGACGCGCTGCGCGAACAGGATGCCGAAGTATACGCCCAAAGCCAGTTCGAGCGCGCCCAGATCATCGCAAACGACGCGAATACGCCGTTTAATAAAAAGATCGCCAAAATTTCAAAGCTAAACTTCAAAGGCGCAGGGCGGTTCTGCATGGAGCTTTTTATCAAAAACAAAGAGCCTATGGAGGGCTTTGACCGCTTCCCGCCGATCGAGCAGGCAATCGATCTGATCTATGATTTCCCTGCGGCGGTAAATACGCAGGATGCGGAGTACAACGCGCTTTTTTATGCGCTTGGAAAAAGCGATCAAAAGCCGCAGAGCGCGAGTAAAATTTTTGAGATCAACGCGCTTATGGCTATGAAAGACGCGGGCTTTGAGGACGCAAGGCTTAGCTTTAGCTACACCTGCGCGAAGTGCAAAAGCTCGGTGGGGCTTTTCTCACACCGCTGCCCGGTCTGCTACGAGCTAGGCAGCATGGAGATCAGAGCGCAAATTTCGGAGAAAACCGGTGAAATCGGTCAAACTTTTTAGCGACGGCAGCTGTCTCGGAAACCCTGGAGCAGGCGGCTGGGCTTACATCTTGCAATACGGCGACGCGATAAAAAAGGCAAGCGGCGCGGAAGCGATGACGACTAATAATCAAATGGAGCTAACGGCCGCTATAATGGGGCTTAGCGCGCTTAAGCAGCCCTGCCGCGTCGAGCTTTTTACCGATAGCGAGTATGTCGTTAAGGCGATAAATTCCTGGCTCGCAAAGTGGGTCGTTACCGATTTCAAGGGCAAGAAAAACGCAGATCTGTGGCGCAGATACCTTGCGGCGGCGGCGCCTCACGAGATCAAGGCCTCTTGGGTCAAGGGGCATGCGGGTCATCCGCAAAACGAGGAGTGCGACGCTATGGCTCGCGCGGCTGCAGAAGCGATAAAAGGCTGAAATTCTACGACAAAGCTCGCGGTTGCGCGGATTAAGCATGGATTTGCCCGCGTTTGCTTTGCACGCAGAGCCGCTTCGGCGTAAATTTTATCGCCGCCGGTTTTAGCGCATTCGTTCACGCAATCGAGCTTTGGCGGAAATTTCGTTAGCAGTGAGCAGGCTTTGGTGCGACTGTATTCGCGGCGAGTGTGTTTTTGGCGAGAATTTCGTTTGCGGCAAGTGAGCCTTAGCGCGGTTTGCGTTAGAATTAGCGGGCTACGTTTAAATTTTATTCGCCGCAGATTGGCGCTAGCGCGTTTCATTCGGCGTTAATACAAATTTAGCGCGGGCTGTGCTTGCTCGCGTTCGTTTCGCTTGCGTAGGTTTTGTTCGCACCGGATGCCGTTTGCGTGCGGACCGCCACTGATTTCGTAAAATTTTATAAAAAAGGGCAAAGATGCAAAATTTAGAAAAATTACAAGAAAAACTGGGCTACAAATTTAAAAATTTAACCCACCTCAAGATCGCTCTTACGCACAAAAGCGCCAAAAACGGACATAACAACGAGAGACTGGAATTTTTAGGCGATGCGGTGATGGATCTAATCGTGGGCGAGTATCTTTTCAAAAAATTTAGTAGCGACGAGGGCGATCTGAGCAAGCTGCGCGCCGCACTCGTGAACGAAAGCAGCTTTTCTAAATTTGCAAAATTTTTGGGCATCGGGGAGAACCTGAATATGTCGCTGTCCGAGGAGCGCAACGGCGGACGCGAGAAGCCATCGCTGCTTTCGGACGCCTTTGAGGCGATAATGGGCGCCGTCTATCTTGAGAGCGGGCTGCAAAACACCGCCCGCATCGCGACCGCAATCTTAGAAATCCTCTATCCGCGCATCAGCTTTAACGAGCTCGTGCGAGACTACAAAACCGCGCTGCAAGAGCTCACGCAGGCAAAATTCGGCGTCACGCCCGAATATATCCTTTTAGGCTCGAGCGGCCCCGATCATAAAAAAAGCTTTGAAATGGCGGCGCTCGTAGGCGGCAAGCGGCTATCATCCGCCGTGGGAGCGAGCAAAAAAGAGGCCGAGCAAAAATGCGCGCAAATCGCGCTCGAGCTTTTACAAAACGGCGCCTCGCACGGCACTGACGCGCAAAATGGCGAGCAAACGGCATGCGGCGACGCACAAAGCGGCGCGAACTGCGCACAGGGCGGCAAAAAAGGCTCACGAGGCGGCAACGGACGGGCGCATGGTAGCAAAAAAAGCGATCGCGCCGGCACATCGGGCGGCACGCCGAGCGCTAAAAAAAGCAATGAGCGAAGCGGGCGCGATACGGATAAACAAAGCGGCGGCGATCAAGGAGACGCGCTATGAATACCTTCGGCGAGAGATTGCGCCTTAGCACCTTCGGCGAGAGCCACGGCGCGGCGATAGGCGGCGTTTTGGACGGATTGCCGGCTGGCGTGGAGATCGAGCTTTCAAATATCCAAAGCGAGCTTGATCGCCGCAAACCGGGCGGCAGATACGCTACGCCGCGCAAAGAAGCCGATGAGATCGAAATTTTAAGCGGGATTTTTGACGGTCGCAGCACCGGCGCGCCGATCGGATTTATCATCCGCAACGCAAACCAACACTCAAAGGACTACGAAAATCTAAAGGATATTTTCCGCCCCGCACACGCCGATTTTACATATTTTGCCAAATACGGACTGCGCGATTACCGAGGCGGCGGACGGGCAAGCGCGCGCGAAACCGCCGTGCGCGTGGCTGCGGGAGCGTTTGCGCAGATCCTGCTAGATCACTTTAAAATTTCCGTAAAAAGCGGAATCTGCGGCGTGGGCGAAATTTACGCCAAAGATTTAAATTTTGATTTTGCGCAAAACAGCGAAATTTTCGCGCTCGATCCCGCTGCGGAGAGCGCGCAGAAGGAGCTAATTCTAAGCGTTAAAAATGCCGGCGATAGTATCGGCGGCTGCGTGCTAACTCGCGTTACGGGCGTGCCTGCGGGGCTCGGCGAACCGCTGTACGGCAAGCTAGACGCGGCGCTTGCGGGCGCGCTGATGGGCATAAACGGCGTAAAGGCCGTGCAGATCGGCGCAGGAGTGAAGGCAAGCACGCTAAAAGGCAGCGAAAATAGCGATTTTATGTGCGCTAGCAAGAATGCGATCCGTACCAACGGCGGCAAGATCGACGCAAATTTTGCAAGTAACAACGCAGGCGGAATTTTGGGCGGCATAAGTAGCGGCGCGCCTATCGAGATTGCGACGCATTTTAAGCCCACTCCGAGCATTTTTATGGCGCAGCGCAGCGTGGATGTGCACGGTGCGGACGCGGTCTGCGAGCTGCGCGGGCGGCACGATCCGTGTATCGCCGTGCGCGGCAGCGTCGTAGCCACCGCGATGGCGCGACTGGCGATCGCCGATGCGCTACTGCTAAACGCGAGCGCGACGCTGGGGAATTTGAAGCAAATTTACGGCGAGGATTAAATTTAGAGGGGCGCCCTTAAATTTTGTGAAATTTCATTAAATTTAAGGGCCAAGCGATGAAATTCCCGCGAGCTAGGCGGGCAATTTTAAATTTACGCGGTAGGCCTATCGCGACAAGGAGAACAAATGAGACTTGAGCGTATCGGCAAGGACTCGGCACTGATCGTGCGCATAGAGGCGATCAATGTCGCGGCGTTCCCCGAAATCGAGCGTATCAGCATAAAAAATTTTTTAAAAATGTCGAGCAAAGGACAGCTTGAAATCGCGGCGATATTCGAGGATTTTAGCGCCCTGGGCGGCGGCTCGGCAGATAAACATCATGCGTCGAGCGAAAATTTATGCGCGCCGAAGCAGGATTTTTGCGCGGCAAAGCGGGATTGCGGCGAAGCTAGCCAAGATCGCGATGCTGCGAGTAAAAATTCCGATGCGAGCGACTGCGGCGCGGCAGAATTAACCTCTTTGAGTTCCGAAAATCGCGACGCGGCGGATAAAAAATCTAATGCGACGTGTGAAAAATCCAGCTTGGAAAGTAAAAATTCCAGCGCGGCGACAGGCGAAAATTCAAACGCGGCAGCGCAAAATTTAAGCGGCGAGGAGCTGGTTGGGTTTTGCGTCTATAGAACCGAGCAAACTTACAAGCGCGTGATTTCGCACCACAAACAGCCGCCGCCTCGCCTCAATGCGGATAAAATTTTAAAATCCAAAGCCCATAGCGGCGCGGAATTTGACGGCGCATTTGACGGCGCAGAGGATGAAATTCTAAGCGACGAGGCAAAATTTTTTAGCGTTGCAAGCGGCGAAATCGCAAGTCAAAAAACGCAGTCTCTGAGCGGCGATAAAATTTTAAACGCGAGCGCAGATAGCAAAATTTCGATCGACGCAGACTGTTTGATTTGCGGTGCGGGCGGCAAAATTTTATCAAGCGCCAGAAGGGATGAAATTTCATCAAGCGCCGCAGAGGGCAGAATTTCGTCAGGTACCGTAGAAAGCGAAATTTTGCGCTACGATGAGAGTGAAATTCCAAGCGGCGGAGAGAGCGAGATTTTTTACGTGGCCTACCTCGGCATCGATGCGAAATTTCGCGGGCTGGGGATCGGCTCAAGGCTACTCGCGCTCATCGCCGAGCAAAATCCACGTGCGCAAATCGTCCTTGACGTCGAGCCGCCGCACGAGGACGCGCCCAACCTCGCGCAGCGCCTGCGCCGCATAGAATTCTACGGCAGGCACGGCTTTCGGCGCTGCGGCAAGTTTTTCAACTACGCGGGGCTAAGCTTCGAGATCCTTGCTAAGCCGCCGCTAACGGCGCCGCAGCAGGAATTTGACGTAGCGAGCTTCGTGAAATTTACCGGCGCGGGCAATAAATTTAGATTTAAAATCACCGACGCGCCGTTATATAAAAACTAATGCAAAAGCCCGAATTCAGCCTCATCTGCGACGATACGTTTTATAAAATTTTCTCCGCCTCTATCCTTGCGTTTTTTTGCATTTTTATCTCTTTGGACATCGGTGGATCGGGGGAGCTGTTTTACACGGACAGCCTGCTACGCTCGCAGCGAGCCAAACCTAGCCTGACGATTGTTTTTGTGTTTTTAGCGTTACTTTATCTGCGAAGTGGCAGCAAAGAGGCGGCGCGCATGGAATTTGACGAGCTTAAAATATCCTTTCGCAGAGGGCTAGACAAATACGATCTTATGCTTGGATGCGTTGATCTAATAGAGCCGTCGCTCGGCCTCGTGCGGACGTTTCGCGTGCCGTTTCTAAGCTACGAACGGTTTTTGAAACTGCAAGAAATTTTAAAGTTCTTGCTTCTTTTCGCATACGCCGCGGGCGTGTTTTTGACGATCAAATTCGGCCTTGTCGAAGCTGCGATCTATGCAGCGGCAGGCATTTTTGCGATTTTGATCGCCTCAAAGCTCGTCGTCGCGCGAAGGCTAGACGGACGAGCGGGGCTACGACTGCGCGACTGCCTGCTACTGCGCGGGAGGGACGATACGGGCGCGGCGGTATTTTTTTGCATCCGTCCTAGCCGCGCCGAGCGCGAAGCTTTACGGATATATTTTTTGAAAAATTTCAGCTACGACATTAAGGCGTAAAATTTTTCGGTTTTCAGCGTAAAATAGACCCGCTGGATGTCTGGGTAAAACTAAACGTAAACGAAGCGCAAAGGCGGATGCCGCGCGAGTATTTCACGGCGAGATTGGGCTGGATTCGAGCAAAATTCCGTCCTCAGCAGTCGCAGATGAGATCGCTCAGTACTCGAAGTAGTCCTCTAAGCAGTCGCAAACAAGCTCGCTCTGTGTCTGAAAGCCCCATAATTAGTCGCAAAGATCCACATTGTCCGTCCGCTTAGTGAGGATGATCGCCGCTCGTCGCAACTCGCCTCGCCGCAAGCGCCTCCGCAAATATCCTACGCTCTTAAACGCGTCGAAAGCGAGGCGGTGATAAAATGCGCTTCGTCAAAAATCATATCGAAAAGGAATTTTATGAGGGATTACGACAAAGAGCCGATCAAAATTATAGATAGGGCGGTATATTTTCAAGAAAAAAGCCTATTTTTATCCATAGTGCTTTTTTACTCTGCATATACGACTAATGCCACTTTTATGGATATTATAAAAGGCGACGATTTGTTTATGGTATTGTGCGCCGTAGTGCTATTCATCGCACAGATATGGTGGTACGTAAAATGCAATTTCCAAGCCTCTTATTTTACGTTTTATAATGACAAGCTATTTTATAATTTCATGCAAGGTACAGAGCCCAATAAAATATGCAATCTTACGGATATAGAGAAAATAAGCTTTTGCGTGCTTTCAGAGCTTATGGATAGCTTCGGTAGATTTCACTACTTTACCTCCTACGAGCTTTATAAAAAATCATCTATTGGAGTGCATATCGGCAAACTGGCGCTATTTTTATACTATACGATAAATTTTATCTTGCTTGTTTTGCCATTTAAAATTTTTATGTTGATTAAAAACAAAGAGCCGCTAAGTCTGCTAAATAAAAATGTCGTGATTAAATTTAAAAATCGCAACTATTTTTTGATAAACATCTACTCAAAGCGCGAACTGGATGAAATTTTGCAGTATTGCAAAGACAAAAATATAACCGTGGAGCAGAAAATAAATTTCATCCCGCATTGGCAAAATTTTACCTATTTCACTGATAAAAACGAAATTTGGAGCGATGATTTCGGCGATACGCAAATTCCAAAAGACACGTTTAAGCGAAAGCTTAGGCGATTTTTTAGCTTGGATTGAAGAGCGATTCCGCCCGTTTCAGCGTAAAATTTAGACCCGCGGGGTAGAATTACAAAAATTTTTACATGGAGCAAACAATGAAAAATTTCTTTCTAGCCGCAATAGTTTGCGCGCTTTTTAGCGGTTGTGCATATGAAGCGCAGTTTAATCAAAACGCCGATGTGGCGCCGTTTGACGATACTATAAGCGCGACTAACGCCATGCAAAGCGCGCTCATTTATATCCCTAGTGAGCTAATGGGGACGAAAAGCTACGCCGCAAGCTCGAAGTTAGGCAGAGACGATGAGCTTAAAATCGATGTCGGCGAGTTCGTCGCAGGCGAGGCAAAGCGCTTCTTTGGCACCTACCTAAGGCGCGTAAGCGTTACCGACGACGAAAAAGCGCTGCAAGGTAAAGGGCTCGTTATCGCGCCTGAGCTTAGCTCATTCGGCTTTGGCTTTTACAGCTCCGACGGCATCGACGTTTCGGCAAAGCCCTATGTGCGCTACAATCTACGCCTAAAAATGTTTAAAAACGGAAAGCCGATCTACAACCAAAATATCGCCGTAAACGAGCGCAACTTCGGCGAGGAGGAATTCTTCGGTGGCGGTCAGGGCTCATACGCGCAGATCGGCGGGATCTTTCAAAAATCTATGGCGAATGATTACGCCGTACACGCTAGAGAGATTTTGGACGTAATCAACGATAACTAATCGCGCTTGCGCCTTTGTGCGTGGTAAGTGGCATCTGGTCGATTATTTTTGCCTGCCGTCTTGTGGTAAAATTTGTCGCGGCGATCTTACGACACGCACTTGCGGATCGTTGCGCCTAAAGCTCTGCGATATAATTAGCATGGCTTTAAAGCTCCCATAGACGCGCTTTCTTGCGGTATTTACTCATTTGGGGCATTGGATTTTGATATCGAGTTTGCCAGCGCTCCAGGCATCAAATTTAATCCCGCAAGCTGGGTAAATTCCGTAAAATGCACTATGAAATTTAACTCAGCAGTTTGTATTTAAGTGCGGCGAGCCAATAAATTCCGCACTTTGACATACTGCCTAATTACGTTTTTTAGGGCTAAGCTCCGCAAATAAACTTTTCGCGTTCGCTGCTACGCTTGCATAAAATTCCATATTCGCAGCACCAAAAATTCGCCCTAAATTTAAAGCACCGATTAATATTAATTTTTATGTCATTACTAAATTTTTTAAGGAGAGAATTATGAAAAAGTTTTATTGCTTCCGTTTGCTTTCGCGGCGCTTTTTGCGGCACCAAGCTGCGATAATGTCCAACTCAAAGCGGCTGTGGAAGGTATCAATAAGAGTGCGCCGATGCGAGTCGACGAGATTACCACTTTAACGGGCGCCGAGTGCAAGGATGGCAGCTTCATCTATAACTACGAGCTAAATGACGGCATGGGGATGAAATTTGACAGTGTCGGAAATGATCAAAAAACCGTGATACAAAATGTCATAGATAGCCAAAATAAGCAAATTTTTTGCAACCAGATGAAGGTAATGCATCCATTAATAAACAGCGCGATATGGAGCTATAAGATAAAAAGTGGCGAAGAATTTATAAGGGTAGAATTTAAGCCTAGCGACTGCAAGTAGCGCTTGCGCGAGATTTAAAATTTAGCGTGGCGTGAGCCTTTGCCTGCTCGCCCGCGCAGCATTCGTTTAAAATTTATCCGCTTCGCTTTTGATTTCGCCTGTGCAAAAGCAACATGCTAAAATTTCTGCTTAGCTTTTACAGCGCCGCCGCGTATAGTATGACGCAGATCAGCGTGTATTTCGTCGCCACAAAGCGCTAAAACGCGCCGAGTCCTTTTTGAGCCACGATCTAATTTTGCGTCAGATTCGGCCATTGGCGTTTTTCATTAAAATTTCACTATTTCACGCGGAATTATATCTGTGTAGCAGCGCAAACACCGCGTAAAGCTTTCGCGCGAAATTCTATAAATTGCGCGGAATTTTATTTGAAACAGCATCATAGATTTTGAGTCAGAATTTTAGGATTTATTACGCTGCATTTGCTGCGATGAAATCTTACTAAATTTTATCCGCGACCTGCTCACATAAATTCTGCGTCAAAGCATGAGCCTGTTCACAAACTTGCAGATGTGTCAGCCGCCAATGTGCCGCCGCACAAAACGCGGCTAATCAAATGCCTCGCTTGGGTTTTAAAATTCACCGCGCGCAGCTATTTTTATCAAGCTTTAGCCGTATCGGCGGCAAGCCCTCTATTTCGTAATTTAACACCATCGTTTTGCCGAGCTCCCGCAGACGCTGCGAGAATTCCGTGCTGCAAAAGCTGGCCTTCGCCTTGGCAAACAGCATCTCTTTTAAAATTTCCGCATCGCCCGCATCCAGCGCGCTAAGGTCTAAATTTGGCGAGCTATTTAGCGCGTAGTCGTATATGAAGCTACCCTCTTCGCATGCGGCGCCTTTTAAAATCGTAGCATCGTCGATCCTGCGTGGTGCGCCCTCGTTTATCCGCGCTAGCGCATCTCGCACCTGTTTGCTTTCGCAGAAATTTCGCTCTAGCTCGCCGCGTTTTTTCTCCGCATAAAATTCCATCGCTACGTTTGCCAAAATTCCGATTCCAAAAAGCACTAGCAAAATTTTAATCGGCTTATTTAGCCGCGCGCTTAAACTTCGCGCATCCATCATCGCGCCCTTTCGCAGCACAGCAGCGTGTGTCCGACGCCCAGCCCGTCGTGAATTTGTGAAATTTTAAGTCCCGCGTGCTGAGCAAATTTAATCATATCGTCCGAGTGATAAATTTTGCTATTGCCGTTTGCCATCGCGGCGAAATACACGCTGATCTGCGTCATGCTATACGCGGCGGTTTCGTAGCGCTGCCTGTCCCAAAACGGCTCCAAAATATAAAGCCGCGCCTGCTCGCTCATCGACTCCGCTGCACGCGAGAGGATGCTTACGATCTGCTCCTCTGCAAAGCAGTCCAAAAACTGACTAAGCCAGATCGCGTCAAAGCCGCGCGGAAAGCGCGTAGCGGGATCTAGCAGATCGGCTGCAAGCCCCTCTATACGTTCAGCTCCGCGCGCGCCTGCGACGGCGTCTTTCATCATCGAAATTTGCCCCGCAAGATCCATTATCGTGACGCGCACATTTTCGTCGTAGCCTATGCACCGCTTAGCAAAGCGCCCCGTGTTGCCGCCTACGTCTAAAATTTTATCCGTCTTGCGCGAGAAAATGATCTTTAGCGCGGGCTCAAACGCTAAATCCGAATAAAAATGATCAAACGCGAGCCAGCTCTTGCGCACATGCGGCGGCAGATGCGAAAGCGCCTCGTAGATCGTAGCCCACTGTCCAAAAACCTTTAGCCCCTCTGGTTTGCCTGATTTTAGCGTCTCTTCAAGCCTAAATAGCCCCTCGTAGCACACGTCGTGGATGAAGTCCATATCCACGCCGACGAGCTCGTCGGTAAGCAGAAAATACCCCGCCTTGCTGAGCCTAAATTTCTCGCCGCACAGCAGCACCGTGCCGATGCTAAGCGAACTTTCCAAAAGCAGCTTTACGGCATATTCGCTAAGCGAGGTCTTCTGCGCGATCTCACTTATGCTTAGTCCGTCCCGCGCCTCATGAAGCGCGCTTAAAATTCCAAATTTTTTCATCAGCCGCGAGACTTGAAAGACCACCGGCGCAAAGGCGATCTCATTCGCCGTCCGTTGCGCCTCGCCCGCGCTTTGACGCTCGGCGCCGTAACGATCTAAAAGCTGTTTGGGAAGTTTCATTTTTGATCCTGCTTATGTAAATTTCGCAAAATTTTAGCAAAAAATTCTAACTTTTCTTGCGCCCGCTAAGAATTTGCGCGTATCTTAGAATTTTGCGATGAAATTTTAAAATCCCGTCTTAAAATTTAAGTCGTTTTGCAGCTGTATGTTTATTGAGATAGATTTTATTTTGAGATACTAAAAAATTTTAAATCTCGCCGCACAAGATTTGCGGGCGAGAAAAAGGCTAAAGCGCGGTAAATTCCTAAAAATGCGCGTACCGCGCTTTCGCACTCGGTTTGGAATTTACTGCGCCTCAAGCTTAGCGATTCAAAAGCGCTTGCTAGCTTATTCGATCCACTTTACCACGTCATCCATGCTGCGGCGGATCTTTTGCGGCTGCGGATTTACGCGGTAGCCGAAAGGCACGAGTAGCGCCACGCGGCGCTCATTCCAATCGATGCCTAAAATTTCATTTAGCGCTGCGCGATCAAAGCCCTCCATCGGGCAGCTGTCGATGCCGCGACTTGCGGCCTCGTTCATCATCGCAAGTGCTGCGAACATGCACTGCGCGTGCGACCAATTAAATAGCTCCTCATCGTCGTTGTGAAAATAACCGCTTAAAAAATCTTGATAAAATTTATGCCTGTCGCCGATATATTTGGGCGCTTCATCTTTTTTACGCGTAATCATTCGCTCGATATAATCACTTCCTAGCTTTATGTCCTTGATCTTTGCTAAAATCACGACCAGATGTGAGCAAGAGGTGATCTGCGGCTGATTCCACGATTTTTCGCGGATCCGCTCGCGCAACGCCTTGTTTTGCACAACCAAAAAGTCCCATTGCTCTAGCCCCGTAGAACTAGGTGCTAAGATGCCTGCCTGTAAAATGGCGTCAAAATCGGCTTTACCGATTTTTTTGTTCTCGTCAAAAATTTTGCACGCGTGGCGAAATTTCATAATCTCTAAATGTGTCATAGTCTCTCCTTAATTAGAATTTTTGTAGATCAAATACCCGCCATCTTTGCGTCTGATGCTGAGGTTACCCTCATGCGAGCGCACGCCGATGCGGTAGTAGCCGTCCTCTTTAGTGACATTAATATCGCTAAAGCCGCCGATATTTACAGCAAAGCTCGCGCCGCTAAGTGGGATCTCTTGGCGCCAAAACTCCGCTTCAAGCGTGCCCGAAGCGTTTGCGTCGGAGCTTTTGAAATCATCTGCGGTGATGAGCTGCACGCTGTCTTTGCGAATGACGAATTTTAGTCCATCGTCAAATTTAAGCGTTTCCAGCGGCAGTTCCAAACGCGGCGCGAAGCTAGGCGTGATGCCACTTTGCGAGGCCTGCTTTTGTAAATTTGGATCAGTCGAAGTAACCGAGACGTCCAGTGCCCTATGTAGTGCAGGTTTGGCGCTCGCGCTTAGCACGAAATCATCGTGCCAATCAATCGAGCGATTGATATCAACGATCTTTTCGTGTAAGACCCCGTCGTCGTCCCTATATCGCACGATCAGGCTTTCGATCGTAAGGGCGTCGGAGGGAAGCGCAAAGGTTTGCTGCGTGAAATTTTTAGGCGCGGGCGTATTTTGCGGCGTGGCGGCAGAGCTTTGCGCCGGATTGGAATTTTGCGGAGCAGATTGCGCGTTTTGTTGCATAGTGGAGTTTTGCACTGTAGAATTTTGCGCTGTAGAATTCTGTACCGCCTTGAAATTTTGCGCTATCGTAGAATTTGGCTCGCTTACTTCTGGCACGATCGGTAACTCATCAGGAGGCGGAAGCGTCGCAACTGAAGGCTGCACAGAAGAGTTCAGCTCCGTTTTAATGACCTGCAAAGGAGCGTCGATGCCCGCTTTGGGGCCAGGAGCTTTTTTTTCGGTCTGCGAGAGCTGTGCACTCACGGCTTTTTTGGCGGCGCTTGCTTTAATACTAGAATTAGCTTCTGCGGCGCTTTTTTGGATTGCTGCGGTAGGACTTTTAGATGTTTCAGGTCTCATTACAGCTTGCTTTTTAGCGTTTGGGCTTTGCGCACCTGTTTTTGGCTCTTTAATCGCCAAATCGGTAGAATTTTGCTCTTTTACCGCGACGATGCTAGGTTTCGTAGCGTTTGAATTTGCGCCATTTAAATTCTCAGCGTTTAAAAAAGCGCAAAGACCTAAAATTAGCAAAGAAATTTTTCTCATTTTTTAAGGTCCGGATCGAGCGAGCGACGCTCTAAATAAAGCTTTTGCAGCTCAGCGTTTTCCTCTTTTAGCCGCTCGACGTCGGTGAATAAAAACGCCTTTTCTTTTTGCAGCTGGCGCAGCACTTCAAACGATCGCTTGCCAAATAGCACATCACCCACGAAGATGCCTGCAAAAACAACGCAGACGATCAGCGCAAGAGCTGCAAAAATCTGCTTAAGCGGTGAAAACGGATTGATAAAATTCAGCCGTTCTTTTAAATTTTTACGCTTTTTTAAAGCTTTTTTAGCGGCAGGATCTGCGTTCTGCGGCATAAAAGAAAATCCTTGCGTGGCATAATTTATGTCTTGCGCCGCAAAGCCCGTGCCATTAAAGCCATGCTCTACGCTCTGAGCCGCAAAATCCGCGTCGTTTGGAAAGTGATTTTCTCTCGCGTATAATTCTGCACTCTTTAAATCGCCGCCCCCAATAAATTCCGCGCTGTAAAAGCCCGCGTCTGCTTGCGTGCTGCCTTCGTAGTTTCCGTTTGCAGCGGAGCTTTTACCACTTAAATTAGAGCTGCTGCTTGTGGCTTCAGAGGCAGAGCCTGTTTCGTCTACGCTGTGTGAGGTTCCGTTGCGATTTTTCCGGAAGCCAGCCCCTACCTCGCTAAAGCCTCCGCTAAAATCTTCATCGCTATAAAATTCATCATCGTCAAAAAAATCGTCCTCGTCAAAGTCTGCGTCTGAATATCCGCCTTGCGTGTCCGTATAATCCGCTCCGTCCGTATAGGTGCGCTGCGCGCCGCCTTTTAAGCCCCGCTTGGACTTTTTTTTAAAAAACATTTTAAATTTGATTTCCCAAAAACTCGTCCGTCTCGCGCTCGATCTCAAGCAGTCGGTTGTATTTTGCGTTGCGTTCGCTTCTTGAGGTCGCGCCCGTTTTGATTTGGCCAGTATTCATCGCGACGGCGAAGTCCGCGATAAAGCTATCCTCGCTCTCGCCGCTTCTGTGGCTCATCACGCAGC
>ERZ773049.143-NODE-143-length-44103-cov-28.057051_pt1 | contig 44103 bp, 56 predicted proteins | sample MGYA00580633_ERZ773049 | MGnify/ENA primary metagenome ERZ773049 (study PRJEB29015, sample SAMEA2737991) | human oral metagenome | biome: human oral; feature: human-associated habitat; material: dental | place: China | collected 2066 ...
GCTGCAATGAAATTGACAAAAAGCTAATGGCAATGTACGTTGAGAACCATGCGCCAAAGTATAGCTTTTTAGAGCCAATTCAGACGTTTAAGGACAGAAACGACCTGCCAAGCGAATTGTATAACTTAGATATTTTGGACGGCTCACCACCATGCAGTACATTCTCGATGGCAGGCCAAAGGGAAAAGAATTGGGGCAAGGCCAAGAAGTTTCGCGAGGGTCAAGAAATGCAAGTTTTGGACACTTTATTTTTCGACTTTATCGAGTTGGCTAAAAAATTGCAGCCCAAAGTTGTCGTGGCCGAAAACGTAAGAGGGCTTTTGTTGGGCAATGCCAAAAAGTACATGCAAAGAATACATGAGGAGTTCGACAAGGCTGGTTATTATTGCCAATATTTCTTATTGGATGCCGCGAAGATGGATGTACCTCAACATAGGCGGCGCGTTTTCTTTATATGTCTGCGAAAAGATTTGGCGGCGCAATTTCTTGCGGATGTCGATTTGTTCACCAAGATGCCAAAGTTAGATATGAACTTTAACGGCCGCGGCATACCATTCCAAGAAATAGAGGATAAGGGCAATTTTGAAAATCCGCTATATCCGGGTATCAAAAAAATGTGGGATAAAAGGAAGTGGGGAGATTATTCATTAGCCAAGGCGGCAGAGCGCGCAACTGGTGTGTATAAATGCTTTTCTCAAAATATTATTTATAATTTTGGCGTATTGAGAACAATAACGACAAAAAAAGATGCTAATATATTGTATCACGAGCCACGTTTTTTAAACAAAATTGAAGTTATAAGGGCATCTAGTTTCCCTATTGATTACAATTTCTGTGGCAACGATGTATTCTATACTTGCGGCATGAGTGTTCCGCCCTACATGATGTATCATATAGCGAAAAATATTTATAACCAATGGCTTAGTAAATTATAGAAATTATGGAGAAAAAGAATTTATCAATTAATTGCATCATAGCAATAGACCCAGGGGCAAGTAATGGCGGCATTTGCGTTTTTCGCCCAAAGGAAACGCCTAAATGCGTTCGCATGCCAAAGGACTTGCGCGATTTGCGCGATTTCATTGCCTATTACAAAGGTTTCACCAACCCAATTGTTTTCGTTGAAAAACTTAACGTGCGCATTGACGATGCCGAGGAAAACAGAGGTAAGTTGTTCCGTATTCAGACTATGCTCGCCAACTTCGAGCAGATAAAGGCCGTGTTAACTCTGCTCGATGTGCCTTATTGCCTTGTGCATCCTATGAAGTGGCAAAGTAGGCTTAATCTTCGTAAGATAGGGCGTTACGAGGAAAAAAGCGAGCGAAAGAAACGCTACAAGGAGGTCGCGCAAGACCTCTACAAGGGCGTTAAGGTTACGCTTTGGAATGCCGATGCGCTGTTAATTATGCACTTTGGCAGGGTCGTTTTAAGCAATGATTTGAGTTGGCTGTTAGAGAATATACCACGTAATACACATAATAAGTTATTCTAGTATGGATAATAGGAGATTTACTCACGATGTAAGCTACTTCGACACGTTAACGCGCGAAATGCTGTGTCACATGTGCCGCAATATCATTGATAATAATGCGATGTACGACAATAGTATAATATCGTTTGCCCAATTCCTAGACAAGGTGCGCCAATTGCGTTATACGCAGCGGCGCGCGGCTAGAAATGAGGATTTGCAGGCAAAGCGAGAAATGCAAGAAAAAGAGATTGACGAGATTTTAAACCGCTTTTTCAACGCACAACTAACTATTTTTAATGCAAAATGCGATTTTCTTGAAAAATAATGCTTAAAAATTTTGGCGGTTTGAAAAATATTAGTAACTTTGCAATGTGATTAATAAACAACACGACTGGCACGGCAGTTTCCGTGAAACTTTTAAAACTAAAAAAAAAGATGAAAAAGCTAGTTATTATCGAGAGAATTAACGCTACTACAAGTGAAGAAGTTAAGCAACAAGTAGAAGACCAGTTGAAGAACTGGGGCTACAATGTAGTAGCCGATGAAGAACAGGCACGTAATTTTTTCCTTGCTGAATTTGGCAAGGAAATGAGTACAGAAGTTGCTCAAGAATTTGCCATTGATGGCGAAGTGAATTACGGCTACCAAACAACAATATATGTGACGATTAAGGCGCATTATTGCGATAGCGGTTCAGACGATTACCTCTATACGGTAGAGGTTACCGAGGACTAAGACAATAATATACCTCACGGCAAAAGCCGTGGGGTATAAACTATTATATTAATCGAGCGCAACCCGCTCACAAAAAGATGATAAAATATGTACATTAAGAAATTAGAGTTATTGAACTTCCAAGTTATCAAGGAGTTCAACGCAGATTTTGAGGGAAATGTCTATTTCATTACCGGAGATAACGAGTTAGGCAAGTCAACACTTTTGAAAGCTATTGGCGCACTGCTTACAGGTGAGCGCGATGCCGTCTTGCGAAAGGGTGAAGAAAAGGGCTTTGCCAAGATGGTTGTCGGCGATGGTGGCAAAGAGTACGAAGTTAGTTTGAAATTTACAAAGGCCAACCCACGCGGCGTGCTTTCGATTAAGGGCGAAAAACTTCAAAGTAGCAACGTGTCTATGTTGCAAGAGTTGTTTGGTTATCAAAACTTCGATGCTGTGGAGTTTTGCTCGTGGAGCGAAACGGCCGATGGGCGGCGCAAGCAGATAGAGGTCGTTAAGGGGCTTTTGCCAAAAAAGGTACAAGACCGCATTAACGAGATAGATGCGGACGTTAAGGCCAAAAAGGCAGAACGTACCGATTTGAACCGCGATATTAAGCTACTTTCGGCGCAAGTAAAGGCGAGTAAACAAGGTCTGGCCACTGATGACGAAAAGAAATACACCACGCGCATGGACGTTTCGGACTTGCTCAAAGTTCAGCAAAAACAGGCTGAAAACGATGCAAAGGCAAAACTTGTGCGCAGTAAGTTGCAGGAAAGAGTAGACCAGTTGGCCGCCATTCCTCAAAAAATCGAGGGTGCAAAAGCCAAGTATGAGCAAACAAAAGCGGCTATCGAAGATGAGTTGAGAATAGCGCAAGAACGCTTTAACCAACTAAAACAAGAATTGGACAAGCGCAATAGCATGGCGTTTGAAGAATTTGAAAACGCACAAAAAGAAATTGCCGCCGAAAAGGCAGATGCCGAGGAGCGCAAGGCCAATTGTGAAAGTTGGCTAAAAGATTACGAAAGTACAATCAGGACGGCGGCCGACACTGATGCAATTGCACAGGCGCAAGCACACAATGAAAAGGTAGCCATTGTAGAGGGCTATCTAGCAAGAAAAAGCGAACTAGACAAGGTGCAGGCCAATTTCGACAATTTGGGCGGAGAAGTAGAGAAGTTGCTGGCCGAGCGCGCCGAGATAATCGAAAACGCGAACTTACCAATTAACGGCCTATCATTCACAGAAGACGGCCTAACGCTCAATAATATGCCATTCATGGACGGCGTTGTTAGTGATAGCCAAAAAATGGAAGTGGCCGCCAAACTGATAATTGCCGCAAACCCAACGGTTAAGGTATTCAGAATTGCGCGCGGCGAAAGCCTAGGCGCAAAGCGTTTAAAAACTATCCTAGACGTTGCAAAAGCAAATGGTTTCCAAGGCTTTATAGAGAACGTAAAGCGCGGACAGGAAACCATGCAAGTAGAGGAATACACAGAAGAATAGTTATTTTGGGTGGGGTGAAATTCCCCACCCTACAAAAAGATGAAACAAAATGGAAATACAGAAAACGACAGATTACAAGCTGTTTAAGAAATTAGATGGCAACCGCGATGTTAAGAGAACAAACGCGCTTGTGAAGTCAATACTAGAATTTGACTTAACAATGTATTCGCCAATCATTGTAAGTGAAGATTTCAGAATAATTGACGGCCAACATAGGTTTGTTGCATGCCGAGAATTAGGTCTACCAATCTATTTTGTTGTTATGCGAAACGAAAATATCGAAAAGGCAATGATTGTCTTAAACAAATGTCAATCACAATGGCGTAATAGCGAGTTTTTTCAATACAACGTACAGAAGAAAGGCAGCATTTATGCCGAATTGAAAGAATATATAGATAAGAATAAAATAAACTTATCTTACGCAGTTATTTTGTTTCCTCAAAAGCCATTTGAAACGAAAAAAAGTACGTGATGCTAATTTTGTCTTTGAAAAATATTCAAGGTGTGACGAATTGACAGAATTTTATTTAAGCCCCGAATTTAAGATTTTGCCTTTTTGGGCATCAAAACCATTTGTTCGCGCGATACGCGCTTTCTTTGAAAAATCAGACAAAAAGCAACTGGAAAAGCTGAAAAGAAAGGCTTTGGCGATACCTCAATGTGCAAACAATGTACAATATATCACAGCATTCGACAATCTTGTGAGAATGAGAAGATAAACAATTTAATCGCAAAAAATTATGGTGAGCAAAAGAAAAGCAAAGAAAATCGTTACAAAGCCAGTTGTAGCGAAAAAGCAAAAGCCAGTAAAAGAAATGTCCGTTAAGGAGTTGCTTTTAAGTTCTGAATTTAGGGCGAATATTCAAAAACTTGTTTCTGAATTGCAGGACGAGCGCAAGCGAAAAAACGGCCTTGTAAACATTAGTCTAAAAAGGCATCCAATCGACTATTTGAATTTGGATGTTAACTATCTGATTGCAGAGTACGCCGCAATTCTTAACAAGAATAGCCAGTTATCTAGCAATTCGCGTGAGTTTATCAAGGCCGTTTGCGAGCATTCGGCAAGAAAAACAATTAAGCAATTACAAGACAATGAAACCGCGCGAGAAGTCTGCCACGGGGATAATTAACGATGCCGGCAAACTCTCCATGTACATGGGAGAGTTAAACGAGTTCTTTAAGCAGCACAAGGGCGAGCGAGTTGTAGCGCGTTTCTTTGTCGCGCCGAAACAAAGTAGTGCCGCATTAGTTGGGTATTATTATAACTACATAGTACCTACAATTAGGCAAGGCATGGCGGAGTTAGGTGAGCGAAAAACAGACGAGCAAACAGAATTGTATTTGCGCGAGATTAGCCCAATAATGCAAATTGAAAACGTTGACTTGTCAACATGCACGTATAACACGGCACTGAAAGAAATTCGGAGGTGTTCAAATGCCGAGTTAGTAGAGCATATTGAGTTTTTAAAGCAATTTGCCGCCGAGAACTTAAACGTATTTATTGAAGAGCCAAATTTGTTATAGTTATGAAAATAGAAAATGTATATCGCGCCAAAGAACTTATAGATGAGTATATAAGGATAGAGCGAATTGAATATTGTTTGCGTGAGAAATTCGTAATAACAATACAAATGGATTGTGAAGAAATTAAACTCTTTGAAAATCAAATGGAGTCAGTTCGCAGGGCATTATTAAGAGAGCATCGTATTATGAAAAAATCATTGTGCGAGGAATTAGAAAATATGTAACATGTTTTGCAAGTGTGGCCAAAAGCCTAGATTTTACCCATTAAGTAGTTGGCGCATAAACCACTATCGTTATACGCCGAAAGGGTTTAGCCGTGTAAAGTGTTTAAAATGCGGTTGCGAATGGCTTACGCGCAAACCATATACGAAACGAATAAAGAATTTAGATTTAACTTTCAAATTTTAAAAAGATGGAATACAAAATTAAAGATGTGTTGTTTTTTGACGTAGAAACAACGGGAGTGCCTGAAAAAGGTTTGAAATGGGATGTCGATTTTGACAAATTTCCCTTTGTAGTGCAATTTGCATGGCTGAAAGATGGTGTATTGAAAAAGCACTTAATCAAGCCAATTACGCCCAAAGGAATTGCGTTTGAAATTCCAAAAGAAACAACTGAGATACATGGTGTATCGACAGAATTGGCAATGCGCGATGGGCGTTTGTTCGAGGATGTTGTTCAAGAATTTGTACAGGATTGCACAAACTCGCCGCTTATCTGTGCGCACAACATCTATTTTGACACCTCAATAATAAAGGCAAACATTATGCGCTATCTAGGTAAGGAGTACTATGATAGCAAGGTGGAGGCCGCTCTGTTCAAGGGCAAGCGAATTGATACCATGATGGAAACAATGAAGTTCGTGGGGGCTACTTTCCCCAATAGTAGCCGTATTAAATTCCCCACATTGGAGGAACTTTACGCGCGTTGTTTTGACGGCAAAAAGTTCGGCGCACACGATGCAGGCGAGGATGTCAAGGCGTTAGCAGAGTGCTTGCCGATAATTGTAGAACTGGGCTTTGTTAAGTTGGAGCAAAAGGAGTACAATGAGGATGGCACACAAAAAAAAGGTGCTGTTAAAAAATCTCCGAGCATCCCCAAAACGAAAATCGTAAAGGCAAAAAACCTTTTTGACGATGCAGACAAGAAAGCGAAAGAGGGCGTTTCGGCTGAAAACGTTACAGAAGAAACACCCAAAAATCCGCTTTTGAGTGGTGAAACTTTGTGGGGGGAGGACAAGTTTTGATAGAGTACTTTGTTAATATTGCTTGTATGTTAATTCTCCTTGCAATGGCCGTTATTGCGTGTGCGTTTTTCTGCTTTATTGTAGATTGTGCCAGAGAGGAGAGGGCAAAAAAAAGAGTTTCAGAAAGAAAATTATCTGATGAATTGCTAATGCAATACTTAGATATTCGATTTTCAGACGAAACAGAAGAGCAAAGTGTAAGGCGAAAAATTGACACATTAGAGTGTTTGGCCATTGAATTGCGAATGAAATATAATGCGTGTGAGGTGGCCAGTGATTTTAAATACATTAAAAACAAAAAACATGGAAAAAGAAAACAAAAAGCCAATTCCGAGTAAAAAGGCGTTCACTTTGTCAAAGGCTAAGTTAGCAAGTGGTGGCGGCCTAGATGTTCATTATGAAGTTAGTGAGCAAGACGGCAATGCCAATTACCTCAACAAGCACCATGACGAGTGCGCGCAAGACGTTCAAAAAGAACTTAGAGAACTTTTCCAAGAATTGCGGCCAATTGTAGGCAGGATATTCAATATCACGAGTTTTAAAACTCTGATGGAAACGGACGAGTTTAAAGCGACCGAGCAACAAAAGGCTTTGGGCGATGATTTTGCGCAAGAATGTTTGAACAAAATTGAGGTGCGCGGCATTTCGTTGAGCGGCAAAGACGATAAAGTAGGCGTTGTTATTACATCCGTTTACGAGGTTGCCAACGGTCAGAAAGTGGCAATCAATACGCCGCGCATTCGCTTTGATAGTGAAACATGGGGATTTGAGGAGGAACTTGAAAACATTGTTTATGAAATCGAAAACGAGGTTTACGAGTTTCTTTTTATGGGCAAAAAAGCCGAATTGTCCCTATTTGGTGAAGACCAAGGAGAGGACGAGCAAGGCAACCAAACAGAAGAAGACAACTATTAATAACATTGGCGGAGCATTGCGCTCCGCCTTTATATTACAAACATGGCCATACTAATAGAAGATGTAGCGTGTTATATGTATGCACGCGATAAAGGCTTTGAGCCACTTATCGACAAACGATTTGAAATGCCTATAAGTGTTCGTGTTGATGTGCAGCGGCATTTATTCGGCCGTGGCCACTCGATGGCCGAGAATGAAAAATTTTATCGATATTGTTGGCGAATATATCCGCACATCTGCCAAGAATGCTTGCGGCCGCTTGGCAATTATTCGGCCGTATATATATCGCACATACGCACGCGCGGAGCGTTTCCCGAAATGGCGCACGATGTTAGGAATGTGAATGTACTTTGTTTTAAGCATCACAACCAGTGGGAAACTGGCAATAGAAAGGCAATGCGGATATATCCGCGCAATGCCATGACAATAGAGCAGCTTACACGGGAGTATCGAGAGTTTTGGCGGCCTTAAAGTATGCCTAATTGTTATAGAATGTGAACAAGGTGCGTTTTAACGGGTATTTGTGTTAACAAAATCCAAAACAATAATATTTATTTGTTTTTTGCTTGCAAGTTTCAAATATACTTATTACCTTTGCATTGTGATTAAGAAACACACATATAAAGCTTGTTTCGAGGTCACGCAACAAACTTGCCAAAGTATAAATGGTTTCTGAAAGTCGATGCAGGGACAGAAGAGTAAAAAAACAAAGAAGCCTAAGCCCTTGGTGGTATGGTGAGCGGTCTGCATAACTCCTACCAACGCAAAACATCGTATGCGCGTTGATGTTGGCCCGAAAGGGTGCGGTTGAAAGCCTGAAAAGATAACCGCTTAAAGTGGCTGATGCCCTTGGAGTTGGGGCGTGGAACTCACCACGCGCTAAAAAAGAGGAACTTCGCACATGCGGACAATAGCCTGTAAAGTTGGGGTGTTCAAAAAATCCGTAGAGTACGCATTATGCGTAAGTACCCACTTAATCTAGGCATGGCACTTGTAAACCTTTTAGGTTATGCAAGAGTGGTTGGGCAATAATGTGAGTGAAACCCCGTAGAACTCTACTCACTTAGTGTTGAATGCGCACGAAACAGCACTTATTCAATAAGTGCAGCATCAAGGAGGACGCTCCTTGCGCAGGTCAGCAATGCGCTGAAAGCTGAAATCCGCAACGGTGACCAACTATGAAAGCTAGTAGTTTGGTGCTAAGCAAGCGGCAAAGGGCAAGCCCACGGCTTGGGCTAAGCGAATGCCCCGCGCGGTGTTTTTAGTGTTTTTGACACCGCATTTTTATTTTTCTAAAAAGATGGAGGAACTAACTATGACGAACTTTCTGAACTTTAAGGCGGCAAAAAATTCCGACCTTTGGTGGCTTTGCCTAGCAGATGCCGCAGGCGGCATTCTCGATGAGAGGGATAGTTGGTTGGCAGTAATTGATGTAAGGGTTGGGCGTAATCTTACAGCCTGTGGCCATAAGTTCCGCATGCCCAGTTTTGACAATTTAAGCCGCGGATGGGTACGTAGGAATGTACCCCAATAGGCTGCCTATTCTGTGTTATGCCACACAGCGAACAAGGACAAAAAGCACATTATAAAGGCCAATGGCGCGAGCCTTACCAAATCCGTGCCATAATTTTAAACTCAAAAAAAAAGATGAAGAAGTATATTAGCAATGCTTTCTCCTTGCAGATGCTAGACACTAGCAAGGAGTTGAACGTAAGAGTTACCCCAATCAGTGGGGAGGAGTTTAATGGTGCAAAAGCCACGGCCGTGTCTGCCGTAGGTCACCCCGATACCGCGGCCGTTTTGGGCGTTCCATTCAATAGAATGAGCCTTAAAATGGAAAAGGGCGATGAATTATTTGTTGCCCAGCTTATTGGCGGCCGTCTGCCAGAGGGTTGCACCGAGTTGCCACAAGGTTTTAAGTTCACTTTTCTCAAAGTGACACTACTATAACTATATGCTAGTAGCCATAACGGCTACTAGCTTTGTCGTATATAAAAAATGAATATGGAAAATAAAAGAGGTGGTGCGCGTAAGCGTGCAGGCAGAAAAAAGTTGGGTAAAACCTCGATAATGGTTTACCTATCGCCCGAAAATGCCGAGTTTGTTCGAGAAATGGCAGAGAAATATTACAAAACGCTGTCCAGTACGGTGGAAGAGTTCATTGTTCAAGCGAGAGAAAGGGCGGGAAATGAGGGTTAACAAACCTAACTATGCCGAAATATCAAGGCGTAGCGTTCGCGCGGACTTCGCGCCGCGTAAATTCCAACGTGAAATAAGAAAGGAAAGGCCGCAAAGTGATGATGTACGCAGAATAGCGTTTGTTAATCCGAATAGCGGCTATTTCAAGTATAAAAACTTACTTCTAGGCAAACAAGTGCGCTTACTTCGTGAGGCCATTCTTGGCGGTTGGTTTTGTGAGTTTCTGAACGACAACGACCGAAAGGCCGTCAATGATGCGGCAGGGTGGAGCAATGAAAAAAAAGAATACTTGTTTGATGGGGTGAAATTCAAATAAAATGAGTGACAAGTTAATAGAAAACATATTTGGGCTAACAGCCTTTATAGTTGTTTTCGTAGTTTATTACCTAACAATTAGAGAAAAATGAAAGCTGAAAACGGTTACAAATTGGTGTTTTGGGGTTTTGTTCTATTGACCTTATTCTGTTACATCTACACACTAGTAGATGTTGTTAGCACAATCTTTAAAGTATTCTGATTATGGCAATCAACAAAGTTATATTACTGGGTAATGTCGGCAATGCGCCTAAAATGTACACTTTTGACGATGGAAGAAAAGCCGCGCAAATATCATTGGCAACATCCACGCCCGAATACCAAAAAAAAGACGGCACGAAAGTGAATGCCGTGACAGAGTGGCACAATGTGGTATTATACACGCCACTGGCCGAAATCGCGGAGAAGTACGTTCATAAGGGGATAAACTCTACATTGAGGGGCGTGTACATTATCGCAATTACGAGGAGAATGGCGTTAAGCATTTCTTTACCGAAATTATAGCATTGCAAATGGAACTTTTGACCCCAAAGCCAAAGCAGCCAACGCCCGAACCATACGCCGCACCACTGCAAGAGCAGAGTGCGCAGCCGGCGCAAGGCAATTCAGATGATTTACCATTTTAAGTAAAAAACATATATGCAAATCGACCCTAAAAAATATGATGCTGAAAAGCATGAGAAGTATTGCGCATTGAGCGTTAAACAGCCTTTCGCGGATGATTTAGTAAGCGTGGCTAGCACTGATGTAGACGGCAATTCTTATGGCGTTAAGAGCATTGAAGTACGTAGCAAATGCACGACTTATCGAGGTAAGTTGTTGATTTGTAGTAGTAAGTCGCCCAAAATACCAAACTTGCAAAGTGGCTGCATACTGGGCTTTGTCGAGGTGTATGGCGTGAAACGTGTAGAGGACTTTACACAAGAAGATTGGGACAAGACACGAATACCACGCGCGCGCCGTGCAGAGATTAAAAGCGGCTGGGGGTGGTTAGTACGAAACCCTATCAGAGTAGTTGAATTGCCAATTAAAGGGCAACTAGGCATTTTCAAGGCCGTTTTTGAAAAGGGCGATATTGTCGAATATCCACAAGTTTGCAAAGTCGATAAAGAAGATTTTGAATTACTCAACAAATAAAAAAAGATGGAAAACGAATTAAAGAAAATCGAAAGCGGAATAAAAGAACTTATGGCGGCCGTTGAAAGGCAGCGTAATGAGTTGAACAAGTCCGCTAGCGTTAGGCGCACAAAGATGTCGCGTGACGAGAAAAAAGTAAGGGAGCAATTGTTCTCATGCAAGACTTATTTGCGTTTCGCAAAAACAAGCATTGAGAACGTACGCCAAAGTGTCCAATCAATCAAAGAAAACGCGTGAGTTATGGAATTTTAAAAATATATTACGGGCAAATAAGGGAGTGGTTGGCAAAGAACGAAAATAACAGCATTATTGTTATAGTCAACGAATGCAAAGAAGATGGGAAAAGTGATATTTTTTCATCAATTGAGGGAAATTCACACCTTCTAATCACATCACTTGCCCAACATTTAGACAAAAGCCAATCATTTAGGAAAATTCTAGGTGATGCGCAGTATCTGTGCGCCGAGGTGAAAAAAAGAGTAAAGAAAACTAAACAATTACGACAATGATAGAACAAGAATTAGAACAAGAATACTTGCAAAAGTCGCGAGAAATTGAAAATCAAATAAAGGCTTTGTATTCAAAGCAAAAAGACTTGGATGCAGCATACATAGAGCGTTGCGCCCCTTTTGACGTTGGTACAAAACTTATTGTTCGCAACAAGTTCAGCAATAAAACGTTTGTCTGTTGGGTCGTTGGCTATTGTGTCGAATATAATAAAATTGTTATGTTCTACAACGATGCGAAAAACAATGGTGAACGTTCGATGCGCCAATATAAGGCCAACATTTCTAATCTAGAAATGCGAATTTGCGATGATGACAAAGATAACAAAGATAGGGCGGACGGCCTTTTGTTTTAACGTCAAAAGCCTAGGCAAAAACAAGATTGTAACGCCTTACATTTCCATTTCGGTTATTAACGGAATTGATATTTGTGTAGATGTGTGTATAGTGGCATTATTTTGGCAAGCTTGCTTGCGTTTTATATGTCTGAAAAACTTTGATAAGTGAAAGAAAATCACTATATTTGCATGTAAATAAACAAGTAAAAAACAAAAAAGATGAAAGAAGAAAATTGGCTATCCCTCAATGAGGAAAAGAAGAAAGAATTTGCCGAATTATTTGGTAAGGTCTTTGGGGAGAATGTTGAAGAGCGCATGTGTGATTTTCAACTGTTCTTTGAAAAGTTCAGAGGGATGGAACTCACTAATAGTTCTCATATTCGGCCAGATGGTGAACCGCCTTATAGCCGCAAGGATATAGAGTGGATTGTGGCGAGAGCCGTGGGCGCATTCTATCATATAGTAACTTTGTGTGGGTTTGATTTCGCGACTTTGTTGGTACACAGCATCGAGCGTGTAAGAAACAATATGTACAAGCCCAAAGAAAGGCCAAATGGCGGTGTACTCGATTGTCGAGAGTACACTTTGGAGTATGTCCAAAATGGGGTGATATTCGAGAATAACCTTGCGAAAGAGGTTAATGTCTTCGAGTTTGAAGAAAGCGTTTCAAAAGCCTTGTCCGTTCGTAGTGTAAGAGAAAGGTTGGGCGCGCTAATTATGTCAGATATTGAATACATCGTTAACGAGGACGATGGGAACAAATATAAAGTTGAAGTTGTTATCAAGAAAGAAGATTGCTAGTTTATTAATTATTGTTTGTAGGATGGTAGAGCGCGAGAGCGTTCTGCCATTTTTCCACAAAATAAAAAGCGTAAAAATGGAGCAAAAAGACAACATACAGCCAACCAATACGGGATATAGCCGCGTAAACGATGAGTTACGCGACAAGCTAGCGCATGGTGAAGACAATGCGGAGTATAACGAGTTTGTAGACAAATTCAAGAAAAAGAGGACTTCGGACGATTGTTATACGCCTACTAACGTATTTGATGCCGTTGTCGATTGGTGCGAAAAGGAATATAACATTGACCGAAACAAGATTGTGCGGCCTTTCTATCCGAATGGAGATTACAAAACATTCCAATATGGAAAGGATTGTATAGTTTTGGACAATCCGCCATTCTCGATTTTGGCAGAAATTACGCGCTTTTACGTTGAGAATGGCATAAAGTTCTTTTTATTCGCTCCATCATTGACTTTGTTCAACTCGTGTACGACTTGCACGGCTGTATGTGTAGGTGCTGAAATAATCTACGAGAACAAAGCCAATATCAACACATCATTTGTTACTAACATGAATGGTAACACGCGGTTGAGGTCTGCTCCAAGCCTTTACCAAGCGATAAAGGCGGCAAACGAGGAAAACCAAGGCAAGAAAAGGCCAATACCGAAATATAAATATCCCTCACATGTCGTTACGGCCGCCAGCATATCGTACTTATCTAAGTATGGCATAGAGTTTAGCGCGGACGAGTTGGAAACTCAGAGGATAGCCGCACTAGACGAACAAAGAAAGGCAAAGAAGACGATTTTTGGAAGTGGCTATTTACTTTGCAGCGAGAAAGCACAAGAAAACGAACGCGCACGACTTCTAGCTGAACTAAATTCAGATACGAAGATATGGAATTTATCCGAGAACGAAATAGAGAAGATAAAGCAACTAGACAGAGGACACGCAGAGTTATTGAGAATTAGGCGTGAAGAGTTCAGACGGATGGGGCAAGAATAGACTAACATAGGCAGAAATATACATAAACAATTAAGTAACAAGGGGTTAGTTATGAAGTACACGAAAGAAGTAAAAAAAATAATATTCGATGCGATAGCCGCAGGCGATACGCAAGTACAGGCATGCGTAAAGGCAGGGGTGAAAGAGAAAACGTTTTATCAGTGGAGGGCGCAAAAAAGTGAGTTCGCAGACCTTGTAAAGAAAGCCCATGAGAAGTATAGGGAAACTTTGCAGCACAAATTAGAAAATGCGTTGTGGAAAAAAGCCACTGGTTACGCCGAAACAGAAACAGAAACAGAATACACGCAGGACAAGGACGGCAATTTGGTAGTAAGGCGTAGAAAGTTGCGCGAAAAGCGTTACTCGCCCGATACGGCCGCACTTATATTCGCATTGTGTAATATCGCGCCAGAGAAATGGAAGAACATGAGGAATATACAAAGTGAGGATATTACGGACAGACCGCAAGAAGATTTGACCAAATACCACTTTGAGGGCATTTCGGATGATATTCTGTGTAACATTGCCGATGCCTTGCAGGATGCTAGGGCAGAGGAGGAGAGTAACAAGAAATAAGGGGGCTTTTTTTATGGTAAGAGGATTTAGGACAACACCAAAGGGGAGAGCAAAAGCCGAAAAGGCGGTGCAGCTGTGCAGAGAGTGCGCGCGCGCTACATGGGTAATGAAGTGGGCGCATATAGACTTAGAGGGCAACCCAATTTGTTTAACTTGCCCATACTCAAAGGCTTACATATTACGCAGAACAAACGCGCATGATTGTGAGCACTATGTCAAAGGCACGCCGAAAGTAGGCGAAAAAAGTTTTTAATTATTTTACAAACTCCCTTTATCTCCCCTTGGGGGCGACTAATACTAAGTAGTTGATAATCAGCGATAAGTATTTTTCGCCCCTTTTTGCTTAAAACTTTACAAAACATGGATAAGAACAAGCTAATAAACGCACTTCGTAATAATCCCGAATTATTCGTAATGGCCGCGGCACGCAAAAGGCTGCTTAACTTTGCGCGCTATATATGGCCAGATATGTCAATAGTTGAATTTCATAGAAACTATTACCGCGTGTTGGACCTGTTCGCGCATGGTAAGATTAAGAAGTTAATAATACAAGCACCTCCACAGCATGGCAAGTCGCAAGGTAGTAGCCGCTTTTTGCCCTCATTCATATTTGGCCTAAACCCGAACAAGTTAGTTTGCATTGGCTCTTATTCTGCTACAATGGCGCAAGACTTTAACCGCGATGTTCAAAAAATAATGGATAACGAGCGATATGCAAGATTATTCCCACAAACATTCTTGTATGGCTCTAATGGTGCAGTTTCAACGCAGACGTATCTGCGCAATAGCAGTACATTTGAAATTGTAAACCATAAAGGCTCATTGCGTGTAGTCGGCCGTGGTGGCGCGTTGACTGGTAAGACGGTCGATGTAATGATACTCGATGACGTGTACAAGGACTACGCAGAGGGCAATAGCCCAATAGTTCGCGATGCCGCGTGGAAGTGGTACACAACCGTTGTACGCACTCGCTTACACAATGACAGCCAGCAGTTAATTGTTTTCACACGATGGAATAAGGACGATATTATCGGCCGACTAGAAAAGAGTAAGGAGAAGATTATAGACGTTAAGAATTGGGCGGACTTAGATAACATACCAAGCGGCGCGTGGGTAAGAATAAACTACGAGGCTATTAAAACTGGTGAGCCGTCAGAGATAGACCAACGTGCAGAAGATACGGCCTTATGGCCAGCGCGCCACAGCCTTGCGGCACTGAAAGAGCAAAGAGCGTTAGACCCAGTACAATTCCAATGCCTACACCAAGGTAACCCCAGCAGCGCGGAGGGGCTTTTGTACCAGCCTTTCAAAACATGGGTCAACAAGTCAGATTATGGCACATACATACGTAGCGGAAATTATACTGATGTGGCAGACGAGGGCAGTGATTTGTTATTTTCTGTTTGTTATGATATTTATCTTTCGCCCAACAAGGCATACAACGAACACACGGGCAATTTTGAACCGATATTGTTTGCGCTAATAACGGATATGGTGGCCACGGATGAGCCGACAGACGTTACAACGGTGACTATCCCCGAAATGTTAAACAGAAATGGCACGCAAAAGGCGTGGATAGAAAGTAACAATGGAGGTTCGCAGTTTGAAAAAGTTGTAAGAACAAAAGTAAAGGCTATAACCGTACCCTTTCACCAAAGCAACAACAAGGAAAGCCGTATCATAACAAGTTCGGCAATGGTTAACCAAAGTATAGTAATGCCATTTGGCTGGGAAACTCGCTATCCGACAATACACGAGGGGTTAACGGGTTTCTTACGCAATTTCAAAGCGAACAAACACGATGATATTGCGGACGGCCTTACGGGAGTTTACGAGAAAGAAATAGCCACAAAGAATGTACAGCCGTATAACAGGCAAACGCGCGGCGTGGTGCGGAGGAACTAGCCACGGGCGCAAGAATGGCAATTTGTTTGGCATTTCCTTTCATGTGTGAGAAAAAAAACGTATATTTGTCGAGTGAAACTCAATGGGTTAGAGTTTTTAAGTTACAAGTTTCATAATTATTAATAATTAAACAAAAACGAATATGGCACGATTTTGTCAATGTCCGGGGCTAGCTGCTCTTAAATCAATCCCAAACGCGACTTGTTCGGAGGGTTTCGGGCAAATCCAAAAAGTAATTTTTCAACGCTTGCGCCAAGATAACGGCAAGCCCAACGCGTTCACAACTGAAAAGCCTATCACCAAGTTAGCCAACTTAACGCCACTTCTTGCAGCCAATGACAGCACGAAAATAGTAGTTTCCCCTTACCTGCAAGCCCCAAGTGCAGAACCGGGAGCGGCACGCAAGTTCGGCGGTGGCAACGACACTTTGGGCGGCATTGAAATTACCATCGGCCGAGAGCCTACCACGTTCACATGTGTTATCCGCAATGCCCCTCAATCGCAGATTAAGGCAATGAAGTATTTGAGTTGCGAGACGGATGTTCAAAACCTAGGTGTATTCCTTGTGAATGAGGACGGCGCAATAGGTGCGATTAAGGATGCCAAAGGCGTGGTTACGCCAATCCCAATTTTTAACTTGTTCATAAGTGACAAGGGATTTGGCGGTTTTGAGAACCCCGACAGCAACAACGTGAGTTGGAGTTTCCTCCCCAATTGGAGCGATGATTTCGTGATTATCGCACCCGAAGACTACAATCCGCTTACCGACTTAAAGAACGCGTAAGTATGGGATGCAAGGTTACGTTAATAGAGTTGTTCAATGACGATTTAGGCGTAACGCGAGAGTTTGAAGTAACGCACGCCGCTCGCCTGTTGGCAATGCCCAACAATGGCGGGTGGCGTTTGCCCGAAAAAAGTAACTACACATTCAACGGCCATGATATTGAGTTTAGACGAGATAAGGCAGATAATCGAGCAGCCCAAGAATAGGGACGCTATTGACAAGGCGCGCGCACAGCAGGAGCGGATAAAATTCCACACTTGCACGAATGTCACGCCTAACCTTAATAGGCCGCTTTCTGACTTTTTGGGCATGGTAGGCAATTTGTTGCCGAAAGACAAGTTCAGACAATTCAAACTCATGTTCCGTTTCCCAGTCAGAACAAACAGGACGGCAGGAACTATTTTTGACAAGTTAAGCCGCGTTTTTGATGGGCGAAACCCCGCATTTAACTACCAATTCACCGACACAAGTCTTCGAGAAGATTGGGAGAAGTACCGCACAGAGGTACTGAATGAGCCGAAAATTTGGGCAACGCGTGGATGGGATTATTTCAAAACCGAAATAAACTCTATTCTTGTAGTCGATATGCCGCATGAGCCTAACAAGTCGGACGAGTTCGAGCAGCCTTATTTTTATTGGCTGACCATCGACAACGTAATAAGCTATGTCGCCCAACCATGTGGGCAAATGGAGTTTATTGCGTTCAAACAGCCCAACGACAGAATAGCGGTTATAGACGATGCTTATTATCGCGTGTATTCATACAAGGATGGAGTTTTGTCTACAGGTCCTATCGTTGAGAAGTCGCACGGCCTAGGCTACACGCCAGCAAGGTTTTTTTGGGGCGAGCCGTTGAACATTTCAAACCCCGATATTAAGAAAAGCCCCTTATCGCTAGAATTGGAGTCGCTTGAATGGTTTTTGTTTTTCCATCTATCCAAACGAAACTTAGACTTGTATGGCGCATATCCGATTTATAGCGGCTATGAAATGGAATGCGACTACCACAATGACGAGAGCGGCGAGCGTTGTGATGGTGGTTTTTTGAAAGACAAGAAAGACAACTATCTGTACGATGCTAATGGCCTATTGATGCGTTGCCCGAAGTGTGGCGATAAGCGGATAGCGGGTGTTGGCTCATTCATTGAGATACCAATACCGCACACGAGCGCGAGCGGCGAGGAACAACCCGACTTGCGCAATCCTGTTCAGATGCTCACCGTTGACCGCAGTTCGCTCGACTACAACACAGAGGAAAGCGTAAGGTTAGAAACTGATATTGTTAAGGCATGTGTAGGCACGGACACCGAGGGACTTGTTAACACACAAGCTATCAACGAAAAGCAAGTTAACGCCAACTTTGAAAGTCAAACAACCATTCTGAACAATATTAAGAAAGGCTTTGAGGATGCGCAAAAATGGGTTGACACGACAATTTGCTTACTTCGTTACAAAAAGGGCTTTTTGGGCGCAACGATAAGTTACGGCACAGAGTTCTACAATTTGAGCGCAAACGACTTGCGAAAGCAATACAAGGATGCAAAGGACAGCGGCGCGAGCGATGCCGAACTAGATGCCTTACAAACTCAAATCTTGGAAACGGAGTACCGCAATAATCCAGCGGAGTTAAAGCGAATGCTAATCTTACGAGAATTAGAGCCATATCCACACTTGACACTTTCAGAAGTGGCAGAATATCATGGTAAGGGCATTATTTCCAATGAAGATTTGGCAGTTAAGTTGAATTTCTCTAACTTTGTTAGAAAATTTGAACGAGAGAACGCCAACATATTAGATTTTGGCAGTGAAATAGACTTTTACAAGAAGATAGATATTATTAAACAAACATTTAACGATTATGGAAGAGAACAGACAAAGCCCGCTTGACCAGATAGCGGAAAATTACAAAATAGAAGAGGGTACAGAACATCTGTACCATGTCGCGCTTTGGATGGAGGAATACGACCCGAAAACAGGTAAGCCAGTCCACACGCCAACAACCGATGTGTTTGGTGTTCAAACTTTCGAGAGAAACGTAAGCAACTTTAAGAAGTTGGGCTACACGCTGAAAGTATTGCACGACCCACGCGAGTTCTTGAAGAACCAAGCCGAGCAGGCGGCCGCGCGCGCTGAACAAGAAGAGCAAGACAAGATTAAAAAAGCATTGCAAGAGCAGCGTGAGGAGTTCGAGAAAACGCGCCAAGCGAATATTGAACAGGCTGTTGCCAAGGCACTAGCCGAGCGCGACAAGCAGGCAGAGCAGGCCGAAAAGCCCAAAAAGCAAGACAAGTAAGAAGTTCACAAATTAAATAACAAAGGGTAAGTTATATTATGGCATTAACGCAAGAAACGATTAAAGCTAACACCGAGTTAGCAGGCTTGACAGACCAGCAAATTAGCGCGTTGGTTCAAATGAGCCAAAACGATGAGAACGATGTTATCGGCCGCCGAATTGGTGAAGTGTACCGAGGTATGGACGAAACTATTGCAGGCGCAACGGGTATAGCGCGCAATGGCGATGAGAAAACTTACAACTACCTCAAGCGCGCAACTTTGGAACTGAAAGCGAAAGCAGACGGAGCAGCAGCGCACCAAACCGAAATTGAAAAACTCAAAGCAGAGAAGACACGCTTAGAGGAGATTGTCGCAAAGGGTGGCGACAACAAGGAGGTTACGGCACAGCTGGAACGAGCAAAGGCAGATTTGGCCAACGTTCAGAAAGAGTTTGCCGAGTTGAAGAAAACGAACGAAAGGCAAAAAGGCGATTTTGAAAAGCAGCTGCTTAACAATCGAATTGAGAATGAACTGCGCAACGCAACCGCCAATTTGAAGTTTAAAGCCGAATTGCCCGAAAACGTTACAAAAATGATTATTGCCCAAACTCTCGAAAAGGTTAAAGGGTTCAAACCTCAATTCGAGGACGATGGCAAGGGCGGCAAAGTCCTTACATTCCACAATGAAGACGGCAGTGTGATGCGCAATGCGGCTACCAACTTAATGCCTTATTCGGCCGCTGAACTGATAACGCGTGAATTGAACGAAATGAAAGTTTTGGACACGCAAACACAAGGCGGTAGCGGCACTAAGCCGACAGGACAAGGCGGTGGCGCAACGATTAGCGTTTCGGGCGCAAAGACCCGTTCGGAGTTCATCGACCTAGCAGCACAGACACTAGCAGCGCAGGGCATTGTACGTGGGTCAAAAGACTATTACGTACAGATGGACAAGATTTGCGGAGAAAGCGAGGAATACCAAGCTTTACCAGTTATTTAGTATTATTATTCGGGCAGTGGGTTAGCCTATTTTTCGTAACACATAAAAATTTACAATTATGTCCCTATTAGCAACCGTAGTCCAAGACTTACGACTACAAGCAACAGAACTAGACCGCAATATGGTTCAGATGGGCGAATATGGCGCGTTTGACTTCTTTATGCAGCAAACGAACTCGCCCACGTCAATCGTTCCCGAAGACGTGCGCCAAGCCGCATTTAACAGCATGGGAATGGACGTTTCAATACCAGTTATAGACTATAACGGCGGCGTAACGGTTACAAACTCGCGTTCGTGTACAATTCCAGACAATGACAATACTTCTAAGTTGTACAAACTCGTTTGGACTACTTTGAGTACAGGTTTCTCGATTGTTCCGTCTGCCTACTCTAACAATAGCATTGGTTTGCAGCGCGATATGTTACGCAAGTATCAGAATTGCGCGCGCGCTCTGCTTGAGAAGATTGACAGCCTAGCGGTTTCGGCCTTGGAATTGAACAAAACGCAAGTGTTCAACAATCCCGCTTATTACGACAAAACGGGCAATGTTATTAACGTGCCTTGGCTCATGCGTGAGAGCATTCTAGGCGATAGCGGCGCGATGATGCGTGCTAACAAGTACGGCGGACAATTGCACGTTATTGGCAATTCGGGTATTGATATTAATGTTAGGCAGCTAGCGCAGAGCGGTGTTTACAACGAGAAGAACAAGCGTTTGGAGTTCACCGACAAAATTCTACACTACACCAACTCAATTGCTAACGAGAGTGGCAAGTTTGGTACTGGTTATGTTGTTGAGGATGGTAATTGCGCCATTCTTACACGTGTAGACCGCGATGCCGCGCGTAATGCAAAATCAACTGGCCACGAGTGGGGTACGGTGATGTTGCCTTGGTTTGACCTTGTTCTAGGTTATCATAAGACAGACACCACAGGCGACCAAAGCGCGACCAATGGAAAAGGCACGGCCGACCTAACTTGTAGCCCCAAGGAATATTACGGATTTAGCATTGACGTTTGTTTTGTTGTCGCGTACAACAGCGCACCAACTACAATCGCTAACCCCGTGATGAAATTCCAAATCGAAAGGCCAGTTAGTGGCGTGCCGTCGGCAAATCCCGTATTCATTACGAATGATGCCACTAATCCAGTTAAGACCAAAGCGGTTTAACTTTGTTGTTTTCATAATGTGTACCAAGGGGGTGGGGCTAGACCCTATCCCCTCACTTTGCTTTAAAATATGTATAGACTAGGTTACATCGAAGATAAGTTGTTGAATTTGGTTGGGTGGCGACAAGACTACAACCCAGCCAAGGCAATTAACGAGGATTTGACAAAGAGCGAAAGCGGTTTGTTGTTCCAAGATGCGCACCCACTTGTTACGCTTAACAATATCCGTTCAATCATTCCCGAAGACTTCATATTTCATTATCCCGAATGGAATGAGTTTAGAACTTATCACAGAGGGCAAAAGGTGAGATACAGGGATAGAGTTTACATTGCGCTTAAAGAGAGCGTAAACGAAACGCCCGACACACATGTAAGCGATTTCAACGATGATTATTCGCGACAAGATTTCGGCGCAGGCGATAAGCCGTGGGCAGGATATGACCTATTGAACGAGTATCTACAAGACCTAACGCGCGCAGGTATTCGCAAAATGGTACAGACTTTTATCCAAACAAAAGAGTTGGCCGAGGAAACGAAGACGTTACTCGACCGCGTTTCTTTTTTTGACGGCGCAGGCCGCATTAACAATGTTATCGAAAACACCAACTCATTTGTAGGCATGGAATTAACGCCCGTTCGCAGCATGGGAGTAACGGCCAAGATAGAGCGCATAGGGCTGCAAGTGTCGGGCGCAACTGGTACGATTAGGCTATACTTGTTCCATTCGTCACGCGTTGAGCCTATTTCGTTTGTAGATGTGGAGATAACAAAGGCAAATGGCATGTTTGTTTGGGTATCGCCGAAAGACTGGTATCTTCCATATATGAGTAACAGCACCAATTCGGGCGGCTCGTGGTATATCGGTTACGACCAAAATGCCTTGCCTATTGGCATGGAAAGTATTAACGTGTCGAAAGATTGGAGTAGAGAGCCGTGCGGTACGTGCAATATGGGTGACGTTAATGTTTGGCGCGAACTAACCAAGTATTTGCAGATTAGTCCATTTCGGAAAGGCGTTGAAAAAGATTGGAGCAACCGCCCCGAATTATTCGATAACGGCGATATAATTTATCAAAGCACATTCAATTTTGGGCTAAACGTTGAAGTGTCCATATCGTGCGACTTGTCGGAGTTCATTGTTGAGCAGCGCAGCATTTTTGCAACGGCCTTGCAGCAGCAAGTAGCGGCCATAGCCTTGCGAACAATGGCGTTAAACCCCGAAACAAGGGTAAATCGAAACCAAGTAAATGCCAGCCGTATGGATTTGCTTTACGAATTAGACGGCAATACCAGTGGCACAAGACCCAACGGCCTAGGGCATGAATTAAAAAAGACCTATGCGGCCTTACGATTGAACACGCAAGGGATAGACCGCATTTGTTTGAAGTGTAACAATCATGGTGTTAAATATAGGGTGGTATAATGGCTATTCGAGAACTCGCAGACAAGTTGCGCGATTTCAATGACAAGCTAACAAATGGTGAATACATTGCGCAAATCATAATTGACAATGAACCGTATATTGTCGATATGAATGCGGAAGTACAGCTATACGAGCAGGGCGAGAACGCGCTTGGCATGTCAATTGCAGATTATCAGCCTTACAGGCCGCTTACAATCCGAATTAAGGAAGAAAAGGGGCAACCAACCAACCGCGTGACACTTCGCGATGAGGGAGAGTTCGAGAGTTCTTTTTTCATTGAGGTGGGAAACGAAAGCTTTACCATCAAAGCGAGCGATTTCAAAACAGAAGAGTTGGTAAAAAAGTATGGTGAGATAATGGGCTTAAATGCAGAGCATCGCGCGGAGTTGATTTGGGATTACCTTTACCCCGAAATTATGGATAAGTTAAAAGAAAAATTAGCGAAATGAGGGCAATGACAAACAAAAAGGCAATAACGCCAATAATGGATAACGCCGTTATGCTAGATAAGGCAATAGCAGATTTGCAGCTAGGTCTAGCAAGCACAATAGGTTGGCTAGATGCCATATTTGGCCGCGCTCAACGTATCACGCGAGTTGTTAACGGAAAGACTTACAAAGAGCCATTTGTTTATGCAGGTGGCACGAATTACACCAAGGGCAACTATGATAACGACTATCTAGGCGTTAGCCCCGATGGCAATATAGGCAATTTCGCTTTTTTCGATGTAACAGAGCCGCACAGAATAGAGCCGTACAACCGAGGTGTACAGAACACAATCAAAACACCATTCGCGTTAATTGTATGGGTTGACTTGCGCCACGTGTTCAACAGCACCAAAGACCGCAATACAGAACAATTGAAAGCACAGCTATTGCGCGAATTGAACGGAGGGTTTAAGCACCCAAATTGTAGCTATGTGCTTAACAAGATATACGAATTATCCGAGAATATATATAAGGGCTATACACTAGAAGAAACAACCAATCAATATCTGATGCACCCTTATTGGGCGTGCCGAATTGAGGGGGAAATAAAATACAACGAACCTTGTTACAAATAAAATAAAGAAAATATGGAAGTTAAATTTTTGAATGCAGTTATATTAGTGTCCTTTTTGGCCGCTTTTGTGCTTTTGTTTTTGCGCAAAATTGGGATTATCGAGCATGTGCAGGTAAAGGGCAATGAGTTTTTCTCCAAGATGGCGCATTGTGACTTTTGTTTAAGTTGGTGGATGTGCTGTTTACTCACCTTTATCCTAATAGTGTTATCGCACGATGCAGGCTACACCGCATTGCCGCTTTTCGCCACACCCCTAACACGTTATCTGCTATGAAACAAATAAAGCTAGGTAAGCATGTAGTGAAGTTGTACGATGATATTTCGGAATTGCCAATAAAGCGATTTCACAAGTACAATAAACTGCTGTTAGTCGATGCAGGAATAGGCTCGGACCTGTCGGACTTCGATGCACACATAGAGCGCGTTGTGCGGTACATCCAAAGCGGCAACAAGGATGCAGCGGGGCAAGAATTGTTGAATATGCGACAAAACTTGTATGCGGTACAGGCGGAGTTAAGCCCGAAACACAGCGCATTCGCCTGCCTTGTGTCAGAAGTAGACGGAGTGCCACGTAATGATATATCCGATGATGCTTTGTGCGAAACGCTAGGGATGCTTAGTAGTGTTAGCATTAGCGAGTTGGCCGCCCAGTTTGGAGCGGTCAAAAAAAAAATAGAAGATGATTTGCGAGTTTATTTCCCAAATTCATTTGATGATGTTTCGACAAAAGAGTATTACGACCAGTTAAAGCGGCACACGATGCTAGTTTTGCAGGATATTGCCGAGGGAGGAGAGAACGAGCAGACAAAGCAGCAGATAGAGCAGATTACGAACACGCTAATAACGTATGCCAAACCAAAATCGTACGAGGGCAAAGAGAGTGTTGAAATTAAGTACGACAAGCAATTTGAAAACATGTGTCTTGTTTTGAGTAAACATTTACATGTAAACCCGAAAGAATTTACCGTGTTAGAGTTTTTCAATTCTTACGAATATATGGAAGATGAAGTTAAGCGACAGAATAAGGCGGCTAAGCATTGATTTGCGTTAGCGGCCTTATATGGCGTTAAGTGAGTAGATACGCGACAGGACAAGAACAAAGCCAATAGGCGCAAAAGAACAGCTAAATATGGCAACAGAAGTAAACCCCATACATTACAAAGATTTAGTTTCGCCCGATAACTCGATAACGGACTTAATTAAGCAGCTAGACGAACTTTCGGACACGTACACCAACACGCTCAAGAACATTAAGGGCGAGGCCATTCAATTAACGGCTAGCTTAAAGGGCGTAAGTGGTGCGACCGAGGAGGGGCGGCAGGCCACGCGCAAGGCATCGAGTGATGCCGAGAAGTTGGCGCGCGCGTACCGCGAAACAGCCTTTGCGGAGAGCGAAACGGCCAAGAAGATAGCCGAGTTAAAGCAGGCCACGCGCGAGGCTAATGAGTTGAATAAGCTTAACGTTAAACTAGCGCAGTCGGCCGAGGGTAGTTATAATAAGCTGTCCGCCCAGTATTCTATCAATAAAATATACCTCAACGGCATGACACGCGCAGAGCGTGAGCAGACGGAGGAGGGGCGGAAACTTGTAAAGCAAACGGCCGAGATTTACGAGGAAATGAAACGTCTACAAGAAGTAACGGGCAAACACCAGTTGAATGTTGGCAATTATGGCGATTTTGGCAAGCAATTTGAAAGCATAAGCGGCGGCGTTTCGGGCTATCAAGAAAAAATTAAATCCGCCCTAGGGCTGAACAATAAGTTTGGCGAAAGTCTTATCGAGGTGGGCAAGAGTGGTGGCGGCGTTAAGACCGCATTGGCCGCCATTGGTGACGGCGTTAAGGCGTTGGGGGCATCCCTTTTGACTTTGATGGCTAACCCCGTTTTTTTGGGCATCGCAGGAATAGCAGCAGCAGGCGCGGCCTTTAAATGGTGGTACGACTATAACGCGGGACTAGTAGAGGCCACTCGACTAACTAAGGAGTTCACGGGGCTAAGCGGAAAGGAACTAATTAGCGTGCGCAATGAGATACAGGCGTGTGCGGACGTAATGGGACACGACTACAAAGAAACGTTGTCGACCGTTGATGCGCTTATGTCCAACTTTGGGATAAACGCAAAACAAGCCCTAAAAGTTGTCGAGGATGGTTACGCCAGTGGCGCAGACTTGTCGGGAGATATGCTCGAAAAGATACAGAACTATTCGGCCACATTCCACGATGCAGGCATAAGCGCGAGCCAAATGGTGGCTATTCTGTCGCAAACGCGCAGCGGCATTTTTAGCGATAAAGGGTTAGATGTTATTACTATGGCATCTAAGAAAATTCGCGAAATGTCAACGGAAACGCAGAATGCAATGAAAGGCATCGGTATTGACGTTAACCAAGTTCAAAAAGACCTAGCCACAGGCGCGCGCAACACCTTTGACGTTATCCAAGAAGTTAGCACCAAGATGAAGAATTTTGGCGCAAACAGCACGCAGGTAGGCGCAATTCTAAAAAACGTATTCGGAAAGAACGGCGCGGATGCTGGTATAAAACTCATTGAGCAGTTGGACACAATGACCACCAGCATAGACAAGGCCAAGGAGCAGACAGGCGAGTGGGGCAAGGCGCAGGAAGAGCAGATAAAGGCCACATCCGAACTTAACGATGCTATGAGCGCATTATTTGACGTTACGGACAAAGGATTTGAGGGCGTTGTCGACCAAGCCAAGCTAATTGCTACTAAGTGGCTAACGGCTATCGTTAAGGGCTGTATAGACGTTGTGAATTGGGTTATCAACATGTACAATAAAAGCCTAGCCGTTAGGTTGGCCGTGGCTAATGTTGTGGCGCAATTCAAAATATTGTTTGAAGTCGGCCGACTTCTGAATAACCTTGTAATAGATATGTTTAAAGGCTTTGGCCGTTTGCTCGATGCTTTTGTAACAAGTGTTCAAAGCGCATTCAAGGCCGTAACGGGTGTACTTGCAGGTTTCGGCGAAACGATGGAGGGTATTGTCAATTTTGATTTTGACAAGATTAAAAAAGGCGTGGATGGTATTCGCAATAGCATTACAAATGGCTTTAAGAATAGTCTTCTAAGCTTTGGAAAGGCAGTCAAACAAACTTCTGATGAAGTCAGTAATGACGTAATAAGCGCAGGCAAGAATATTGGTAAGGCATTTATTGATGGTTTCAACACCGCCACAAGCGGCAAGAAGTTGGATAACATCGCGCTACCACAATCGACAGCCACGAATGTAGAGCCGGATAAGACAAAGACCGTTACAGACTACACACCAACAGGCAGCAATAAAAAGAAAGTGGACAAGTCCGCCGAGAAAGCGGCCGCCGCGGCCGAAAGGGCATATCAAGAAACGCTAGCAGCCAAAAGGAAAGCAGAAGATGCAGAGTTAGACCTATTGGAAGAGGGCTATGACAAGCAGCGCAAACGCACCGAATACTACTACACTAGGCAGGTAGAGGACTTGCAGCACTCATTAACGCTATTGAAGTCTAATGAGGTACAGCGGCGCACGGATATAACCAACACGATTGCGGCTTTGCAAGAAAAGCAAAACCAAGTGTTAAAGGATATGGAGGAACAGCACGAAACGGATATGTTGAAAGTACAGGCCGATGCCATTAAACTCCGCCTAGATGCAGTGAAGAAAGGCAGCGAACAAGAAAGGCAATTAAAGTTGGAGTTAATCGAAAATGAACGGCAACAAGCACTAAAAGAAAATGCGGCCAAACCGACAGACAAAAAACAAGATACAGGCGATATTAACGCGAAATTCGATGCCAAGCGCGGAGGTGTGGCCGATGAGTACATAAAGGCGCAATTAGCCATATTTGACCAACAACAGGCATTGGCCGATAGTGAGTTTGAATTGTTGAAAAATTCAGAGGAGCGCAAAACACAATATCGTTTACAGGCCGAAAAGGCGCGCTTGCAAAAAATTTTGGAACTGAACAAAATTGCAGGCACTCAATTATCAGATATTGAGATTGCCACGATACAGAACACTATTGAGAAGATTAACCAAGAGATAGGCGAGAGCAAGACCAAAGAACAAAGTGGCTCTATTTATGGCTTGTTAGGCTTAAATTTGTCAGACGAACAAAAAGAAGCTATCGACACATCGCTAAACTATGCGTTGGATGCTCTCAACACGTGGATAGCCGCAGAGGTGGCCGCAGCTGATGCGGAGGTAAAGCGCGCGGATAATAGGGTGAACAATGCGCAAAAAGTGCTAGACACAGAGCGCGAGGCGCGTGCGAATGGATATGCCTCTAATGTGGAGTATGCCCAAAAAGAACTAGATTTGGCGAAAAGAAACCAAGAAAAAGCATTAAAGGAACAGCAAAAAGCCCAAAAGCAGCAAGCGGCCATTCAAGCGTTGCAGCAAATTGGAAACTTAGTAACGGCCACATCAACAATATGGTCGCAATTAGGCTTTCCGTGGGCTATCCCAGCTATTGCCGTTATGTGGGGTTCGTTCGCATTGGCCAAGATAAAGGCAGTACAGGCCACGCGCGCACAAAGCGAGAGTTACGGCGAGGGTACTGTCGAATTATTGGAGGGCGGCTCACATCAGAGCGGCAACGATGTTGATTTGGGTACGAAGAAAGACGGAACGAAACGCAGAGCGGAGGGCGGCGAGTTTTTCGCAGTTATAAACAAACGCAATTCTAAGCGTTACCGCCGCGTTATTCCCGATGTGATTAAATCGCTTAACAATGGCACATTTGAGGAGAATTTCTCGAACGCATTCGCAGGCCGTGGAATTGAATTGACAATGAAACAGAGTGAGCCAAATATAAGCGAACTAAACGACAATGTGCGCAGCATCCGCGAGCAAAACGAACGCAGGGTGTACAACGATATGGACGGCTCAACCATTATTCAGTACAAGAATTTGACACGTAAAATTATAAGAAAATGATAAATCCAATATACAAGTTTTATCTAAGATTGGGGACGGACGCGGTTGAATATGCGACCGCCCCAATTTATAAGGACGATTTAAGCATAGATTTCGAGCAAGAAAGCGGACAAAAGTTTTTTCGCAAAAAACTAAATGGCAAACTTACGTTCTTGCGCAAGGATTATGAACTGATAATGAATGCGCCATTTGATACGATATACAATGTCGTTATTAAGAAGTCTAACGATTTTGGCAAAACGTGGACTAATTATTGGAACGGCAAGTTTATGCGCACCGATTGCGTTATAGACGAGTTCGACAAGGTTTTGACCGTTCAGCCTAGCATTATAGACGAATATACAGACGTTTTGGCAGGCTTAGAAAAAGAGTACAATCTTATTCAGTTAGCACCACACACAGAACACTTGTTACTAACAAAAAGGCCGTTAATTCAAGTCTATAAAAAAGGTGACAAATACGTGTCTTGTTTCCTTTCGGGGTCAAATTGGCAGCAGGAAGTTAAACAACGTGTTGACAACATAAATGAGTTGTTGAGAAAGTACAATTTTGCAAAAACATACGAGAACATAACCGCGGCCGTTTTTGGCGTTGGTTATGGCCAAGACACATCAGAGTATCACGGCATTTATAATCTTACAAGCACGCAGAATAATGGCAATAATACAACGCACAAGTTAGTGAGGGTTGACGATGCAACATACACCATCGAGTTAAGCATAAACAGGGCGACAAATTACAGCTACATCCGCATTTTAAAAGGTGGTGATATAAAGTTTGAACAACTCATATACTCTAATGTTGAGAATGATGGTGTACACAATGTTAATAATAAGCCAAAGCCCGACCAATTTGTAACCCATTCTGTTAAGGTTGAGATAAAGAACGTAAGCGTTTTTTCAAGGCTTTTGTTGGACAAGACGAAAATCTTAGATAAAGACACTTACCAAATTGCCGATGATGATTTAGTGGAGAACAACCGCAATTATCGTTACGCAATTGGCTACAATATGGGCAATATCGTTACCACGTCAAGGGGGAGCAAAGAGCCGACAGAGTACGGAAAGCGAGAAGATGGCCTATACTACATGCCGCCATATTATAGCGAAAAGTACTATCCGATTGGCAAAGATACGTGGGGTATGCTTTCCTTTTGGTTCAAGTTCAAATTTGAGGACAATCTTGCAGAGGAAGACGGCCGCGCGGATATTGAGTTAAAGGACGCCTATGAGTTGGGCAGTTGCATTGACGTTCTATTGCAAAAAGTTAGTGATGTGCGATTTGTAAGTGACGAAACATGCTCAAAGTTTCTTTATGGCGAAGTAAACCCAATCACATGGCAAGAACAAAGGTTGTTTATTACGCCGAAAAGCAATGTAATTGTAAGCGAATACCAAGACCCAGCGCAAAAAGCATTGTGTACATTACAAATGCTATTCAACATGCTGCGTGACACTTGCCGGTGCTATTGGTTCATTGAGGACAAAAAACTACACATTGAACACATTAGCTATTTCAACAATGGCGGCACTTACGATGTACAAGCGCAAGTAGGTTATGACCTAACGAAATTAAAAAACGCGCGCAATGGTAAGCCGTGGAGTTTCGCGCGCGGCGAATATTCATTTGATAAATTTGATATGGCCGAACGCTATCAATTTAAGTGGATGGATGATTGCACCGAGCCTTTTGATGGTTTTCCAATCGAAATAAAAAGCAACTATGTTCAAAAGGGCAAGATTGAAGAAATTAATGTTGGCAATTTTTCAAGTGATGTGGACTTAATCATGTTAAACCCAAAGAACATAAGCAAGGACGGATTTGTCGTTATGGCGGCCGTACAGGCGACTGCCACGAAAAGCGACTATAACGGCTATTTCTTGCAGTACAACAACAAAAAAGACGGATTAGCAGATAAGAAATATCATATCAAAAAAGGCATTAGGGGGCATCGCATTAAACTGAAAATGTATGTAAAAAAACATGTGGAGAACGGGGTCGAGCAAGCGGGGCTTTGGTTAAATCCAATCTTATGCCGCGGCGATGATAAAGAGGGGACTTTTATCCGCCTGTTTGCATCAAATGATTTGCAAGAAGTTTTAATTGACGTGCCAAAAGATGTAGATAGCATTATGTTTCATTGCTATGGTTGGATGTCCTTTGCGGTGGTCGATGCAAAAGTAGTCGATGGATTGCGCGAATTGCCTTTTTACGCGAAACAAATTGACAATGTTAAATACGCATTGCAAAACGGCTATATGTCCTTTGTGTATCTGCAAGAAAAATTTTACAGACACGATTTGCCTGCTAGGTTAATAATAATGAATAAAGAATACACGCACGCGATTAAAGTCGACAAGAAAAAGAAACAAACAATCAGTTTCCCAGCAGGCATTTACGACCCAAACCCACAGAAATTAGTAAAAACATTACTGGGCAATGGACAATTTGAAAAAATATCCGTAAATTTGTGTAACAGGACGATTAAGGCAACGCTGAAATATGATACAGAATAACAACCTTACGCCACTCGCATTTCAAAGAGAAGAAGAGTGGCTTAACCACAATAAGAGTTACGCTTTTGGGGCTATATACAATTTGTTCAGCCCCAACAGCATGCTTTTGCCCTTTCAAATCGTAAGGCCGCACCGAAACGACAATATAGGAAGTGTAGAATTATACACACGCGATGGCGAATTAGTAAGCGATATAACCAATGATATTGTTTCTTTGGGTCTAGTGGTTAAGCCATTCGAGTTGTATGGATATGATGTAATAGTATATCCAGCGTATCTGCCTTTAAGCATCAACATACCACTAGGAATATTTTACATTAAAATATCCGATGGTGTGGACACATGGTGTAGTGAAATGTTTACAAACGTGGCATCCGTTGATGGCTACATAAAGGTCGAATGGTGGGATAATGAAGATTTTTTGCTTGAAGATGGCCGCATAGTCTATTCAGGTCTGAAATATCACAATGTGGTTTATCTTAATTCAAAGATTGGTAAGCCTGAATATAAGTTTGTCGAAGAGGGTGAAACGCGCGATGGCTACTTTTTCCCCGAAAAACAACTATCCGAGAAAGTTTACAAATTCACTTTCATTGCGCCCGAATATCTGTGCGATGCCATGCGTTTCATTAGGATGGCCGATAACGTGTTAATCACTGATGAAGTAGGCCGTGAATACGATTGCGATACATTCTTAATGTCGACAAAGTGGCAGACACAAGGAGATTTGGCAAGCGTGGAAGTTGAGTTTGAAACGGCTACAATTGCAAAAAAAATAGGCAGTTTCCAAACCATTTTGAAAGGCGGCGACTATAACGGCGACTTTAACAACGATTTCAACACGGATAACGGCGTTAGCATGGCAAATGTTATATTGGAATTTAGCGTGTACAAGAATGATTTTGCAAGAATTTCCGCAGATACTTCGTTAGTATATGATGTTAAGGTAACGGCCGATGCTTACTTAGTAAATGGTGAGGTAGTGCCGATTGTCGGAGTAATACCAGCGGGGCAAAGTGTAACGCTAGTTACAAATGACAAGTTAGACAATATCAATTATTTCGACAACATGAAGGTCGAGAAGTTGAATAATGCAGACAATACGAATTACGTTGTAAAACAAAAATAATAAGATATGAATAAGTACGATGCTTTAAAAAATGCCGTTAAGAATGTTATCAAGAATAACGGCCGCCAAGAGATAACGGGAGATATTTTACAAAACATCCTTGTAAGATTTGTTGACACGTTCGGTAGTGACTACAATATTAAAGGTTTGGCAGATGCCAACCAAATGCCAGACACCTCGGCGAAATGTATTTATTTCGCGACCGAAAGCGGAAGTTACCGCAATTATGGTGGGTTAGAATTGCATAAGGGTGAGGTGGCCATGTTAGTCTTTGATGGTGGCGGATGGAACAAGGTTTTGTTAGTCGACACGAGTGGCTTTGTTTCGTCTGAATATGTCACAGAAATAAACGTGAGCAGCCTTAACGCCGATAGTTCGTTTGAGTTGGCCGCCGCAATTGCAAAAGTACCGCCAACTTACAGAAAGGGTGGTTTGACGATAAAATTTATCGAAAAATCGTCTAACGAATATGTGATGTACTATAACAAGAATAGTAGTTGGAGTACAGATGTAAATGATTGGATTAATCTACAATCCACGAAAAAAACTACAATGACAATTGAGGAGCTTAAAACATTCCCTGCATCAGTGGAGGAGGCTGTTAAGTTCTTGAAAAACAACAAAGATGCAAGTATTGTTGTACTAAGCAAATACGGCCGCGCTGTTGGAACATTAAGCATATACGGCAATTTAAGTAGTTACACTTTCATTGAAGTATTTGAAACGCAACTAAAAGTGAAGAGTGGCTACAATAGTAGTGAAATTAACGGTAGTCCGCGCAAATATTGGCGATATTATGGGTTGGACAACTATGGAGGTGGAGTAGTTAGTCGCGGAGAGTGGTCTGAATGGAATGAAATGGTAAGTAAACCGTTTGAAATTCTACAATCACGCTTAAATAGTGTGTTGGACGTATATAACGGCTCACCGGTTGGTGGTGTAACTACAATTGGTAGGGCTCTCCGAGACATTGATGATGGCAATGTGTTTAAAAATAAGATAATGCTTATCAGTATTATTGACGAGGTTACGCATAAACGCACGTTATATTATTGCACTACCGAAAGTTTCTCACGAAACGAAAGCGATTGGGTTGAAGTAGGCAAGGGCGGTAATTTTGACGAACTTGTCAACGATGCAAAAAGGAAGATACAGGAGGCTGTTGACCATGCTAAAACTATCCAAAAAGGAGAAAAGGGCGACAAGGGCGACACTGGTTGGTTAAGGCTTGTCAATCATGGCACGGCCGACACAACTTTTGCACTAACACCAAACGCAATGCACGTTTGGGGACAGGTTGCGCAACTAAGATTAACGCTAGGCGCGGCAGTTCCTAACATTGTTAATGAATACGCTTTTGAGTTCCAATCGCCTGCCACGCCTACTAATTTATCATTGCCCGCTACATTGAAGTGGTACAATGGCTATGTTACACCAGTTCGCGCAAACAAACGCTACCAAGCTAGCATAGTGAATAACGTTATAATTATGGGGGAAATTGAGTAATGCACAGGCGAACAATGATGATGAGGAGTGACCTCGATATGTTATGCGTTGATGGTGTAAACTATTCGGTACAGCCCGATAACGAAATATGGTACACCACCACCGATAATAACAAGTCGGATAACGCGGCCGTATTGAACAATTATGGAGGTGACAGAGATATTAAGATATTGGCACATGTCTTTGAAAATGGTGTTTGGAAAGTAAAGGCAGACAGGCCAATACAAAGAATACCCGAAAGTTACATAAAACTTGCGCCGACAATCGTGTCAATATCATTGCCTAAATCGGTATTTCATTGTGGTGCATGGTCAATGGGATTAAATCGTACTGCGCAATATTCACTTAACTTGCAAACCATTATATTGGCTAGTGTGATAACGTCTTTTAATAGTGGTTTTGCACCATTTGCTTGTGGCGGTTTAAACATATATGTACCACGAGGAAAAAGAGAAGAGTTCATCGCAACAAAAATATTAGAAAAGACTCCAACAAACAAAGTCTTTGAGTGGGGTAGGGTTAAATAAAAGAAAGGGTAAAAGTATGATAAGAATGTTATTCGTTTTGCTCCTTGGTCTGTTAACGAATGTAAACGGGGGGGGGTAATAACATGAGTTTGACAAGATTAAGACTTATGCGGCAAGCATGGGGAGAACAAGAATTGCAGTTTGTAGACCCTTACGCCCAAAAGGTTATGCGTGAGAAATATGGCAAACTAACAATGAATAATGTACGGTCAATAACTACACTAAATACTACATTTACAACTGATGATTTGCGCAGTTTTGAGGAGTTGAAATATTTTACAAATGTAGAGTATTTATATAGAACTTTCTCACCATGTACAAACTTACGTGGAACAATAACTGTACCAGATAGTGTTAAGAGAGTTAGTGTAGTTTGTTTCTTTCAAACGCAATTGGAGGGAATTGAATTTTTGGCACAAGATTTTAAATGGGCATCATTAGCCATTAGGCAGAATAATAATTTGAGATGGATTAAGATGCACTCTATTGAGCCGCCGCAGAAGATTGAAAGTAATAAAACTCAATTTGATTATGACAGCGGTAACAATACATGGAAATTATATGTACCTGATGGTTCAGTAGCTAAATATAAGGCTGATTTTAATTTCCAAAATCTTGGTGATAGAATTAGGCCAATGAGCGAATTTAAAGAATAAGTTATGAGATACGTAGACGATAAGGGCAATTTTGCCAAAAATGAAATTGTATTAGATGGTATGTTGGTTTTAAACCCAACAGCCGAGCAGTACGAGAAAGCAGGCTATACACAATTTGTTGAGCCGATGCAGACAGCAGAAGACGAGTTAAGAAAGGCCATTGCCGCCAAGATTGAAGAGATAAGAGAGTACGACAAATCGACAGAGGTCAACTCTTTTTCTCTCGATGGCTTTAACGCGTGGATTAATCGAGAAGACCGCATAGGCACGCGCAAGGCGATAGAACTGATTAAGGCAGGCGGCAAACAGGAATGTGAAATTTGGCTGCAAGGTGTCCATTTGAAAGTAAATTGCGATTTGGCTTTGGCCTTGCTAGATGAGGTAGGCCGTTACGCTTATGATGCGTATAACTGCACACAATCGCATATCCACGCAGTTGGCTTGTTAAAGTCGGTTGAGGAAGTCAACAATTACGACTACAAGAAAGGTTATCCGAAAAAACTTGAACTAAAAACAACCTTGTAACATGGCGATAGCAAGTGCAATTGTACTAAGTGCCTATCTTATCATTATGGCACTTTGTTACGGCGTAAAAAAGTACGTAAGTGACAATTATTATATAGGTAAGTGGCCGTGGGCGTTTTCCACGGCCATAGCCGTAAGCGGTGGACTATTATTGCCGCCTATGCTCGACAAGGGCGGAAGTGTCCAATTTCTAGCGTTATTCGCCGTGTTTGGCCTTATGATGGTGGCAATATCGCCGCATTACAAGGTAGAGAAGATGCACAGCGTAGGGGCGATTATCGCGCTAGTGTGCGGTGTGGGTTGGGCGTTATCATTCCATCCAATACCAATAATATGCGTTATAGCCTTATGGTGCATATACTACTTATTGAAGTTACCTAGACCTTATTACATTGGTGAAGTAACAGCTTTCGTAATAATATACATAACTACAATACTATAATTATGTTTGATAAGATTTTCACGTTAGAACAAGTGCGGCTACTGATAGTTAGCACCATTGCGCCAATATTGGCGTACTACACAGCCACTAGTACATATATCTATGCGCTAGTGTTGGTGTTTGGATTTAACATTTGGGCAGGAATGCGAGCGGACGGCGTGGCCATTAAGCGATGCCGTAACTTCTCGTTTAGCAAATTCAAAAACGCGCTAGGCGAATTATTGCTGTATGTCACAATCATATACGTAATATATACGGTTATGAGTTTACAAGGCGATAAGAACGTATCTTTGATTGTCGTCAAAACGCTAAGCTACATATTTGAATACGTGTACATACAGAATGCGTTCAGAAACTTAGTTATCGCTTATCCGCGGCGGATGGTGCTACACATTATATACCACGTTATCCGTTTTGAGTTCACGCGCGCATTACCTGCACATGTTAAGGAAATTATAGAGCGTTATGAGCGGGAACACCCCGAAGAAGTAGAATTTGACAAAAAGAATAAAGTAAAATGAGCAGAGAAGAATTAGAAAAGTACATTAAGACGGCGCAATGCGGCCGCCAAATAAAGTATCTTATTGTGCATTGCACGGCCACGCGCGCTAATGTAGTGGCCAACGTGCGTGTTATTGACGAATGGCACAAGGCACGGGACTTCCACAAGCAGCGAATGAGCGGCCACTATTGCGGCTATCACTTCGTTATAGCACAGGATGGCTCGATAGAGGTGGGTAGGTATCTCAACGAGATAGGCGCACACACTCCTAACTACAATACGCCAAGCATTGGAATATGTTACGCGGGCGGCCTTGATGCGCAAGGCAGGCCAGCCGATACACGTACGCCCGAACAAAAGGCCGCCTTAGAGTGGCTTTTAACGCAACTGGTAGCGCGTTTTCCAAATGTTCAGAAAATCGCAGGTCACCGCGATTTCAGTCCCGACAAGAACGGAAACGGAATTATCGACAAATGGGAGTACTTGAAAGATTGCCCCTGTTTCAACGCAATTCCCGAATACAAGCACCTCCTTAAAAAGTAAAGTTATGGCTAAAATCAAAAAATACATCTATTTAATTGCCGTGGTGGCCTTGATTGGCCTTATTGTGGCAAATTGTATTGGTTGGCGGCTAGCAAGCCGCTACAAGCAAAAAGAAAGCATGCAGCGCGCGAATGTAGGCGCACTTATGCAGAGCGTAGAGCGTTACAAGGTTAATGACAGCCTTAACGCGGTGCGTGTGCATGGCTTAACGCTTACGATTGAGGACTTGAAAAAGTATCGCCCCGATGATGTCGAGTTAGCCAAAGAAATGGACGTTAAAAACAAACATCTAGGAAGTGTTACGCACATGAATACACGCACGACTACTAGAATAGTCACACGCGTGCGTGATAGTATAGTGTATATTCATGGTGATACGATTTACAAGGTAGACACTTTGCGATGTTTTTCGGCCGCCAATAAGTGGTTTTGGTTCGATGGTTGTATTAATAATAAAGGCCAGTTTGTCGGCACGCTCAAAACGTACGATAAGTTACGGATAATTGAAGAAGTGCGATATAAGCGTTTCCTTTTTTGGCCCACGAATAAAATAAAAAGCCGAAAGGTGAACGCGGTTAGCGATAATCCGAATACAACAATTACCGATATAGAGTTCATACAATTGATTAAGTAATTTCATATTATTTGTTTTTTGAGGTTAGAAGTACCATACAATTGGTTGAGGTGGCAGGGTGTCGAGAGATACTCTGCCATTTTTTGCATTAATACGTGGCACGCTATTTTTAAGTATAGCGGTAAGCCCTATTGTTTTGGTTAAACGAAGTTAAAAACAACACAAATCTAAAATATTATGCCCGAAAGTTTTGGTAATTCGGTTTTTCTTTGTACCTTTGCAATGTGATTAATAAACAACACAACTGATACGGCAGTTTCCGTAAAAATAAAAATGGTGGGGTCACACCGAAACAACGATTAAAAAGATGAAAAGTTTTGATTTCATTAAACTCGCAGAAGAACAAGGTCTACAACTTGTAGAGGTTACACAAGGCATGAATGGCTATCCCAAAGGAATTTACAAGGCCATTATTGGCTTTGATAACTTCAAGGCTGCCAAAAAGATGGCCGAGGAAAATGGCCTACAAGTAGTATCATTGCGCAGCCGTGACGGCTGGCAGTTCTACGAGGAACTAGGTGCTATATATTCGCCATTTGACGAATATGATGTTTATCCAACGGACGAGTACGACCACTATACCAACATTTCGTTTGACGAGTTTTGCGCACAGGAAGATGTGCAAGGCACGTTAAAAACCGCTGGCGACTTCGAGGAAATGCTCGCCATGTTAGAAAACTACAAAGACATTTTCGAGCAAATCGAAAATCTAGGTAGTGATGAAGTAGCCGTTATTCACCGCGAAAGCGGAGAGGGCGAAACAATAAAGAAAGAATATTGCCACTACCATTACGATGTATGGCAATATGAGATAGCCCTCGTAGAAAAGGCATAATAATAAAAGCCCCTATATTGGTAAAACGATGTAGGGGCTTTGTTTTGTTGTGTAATTAGAAAAATATAACAACAAAGCTAAAAATAATGCGCAAAAGTTATGGTAACTCAAATAAAAGTAGTACCTTTGCATTGTGTTAAGGTTGACACGACTGGCTAAGCAGTTACTTAGAAATTTAAAAACAAAAAAAAGTATGAACACTTATCACATTACTTACAGCTACAAGCTAAATGGTAGTATTTTTGTTGTTGACTGCAACATTGAAGAGGTACACAAATCTGATATTAAGCGCGGCGATACTATTCTGTCAGATAATGGCGACACAAAAACGATAGGCAGGCAAGATATATTGTTTGATAGTTTTGTAGGCCGATGTATATGTAGCGATAGCTACAAGCTAGGCAAAAGATTGGTTAAGCGAGTGACAAACCTTAAAATGGGGACACCGACACAATTTGGATATTAGCCCCCAATACAAAAAGTTACTATCCGCCCGTTGTCAACAATAACAGGGCGGATAGTTTGGCCACAAAACTAAAATTACACATACACAAATGCGAATATATAAAGATAGATTTTTAAGGGCGTTAGCCAACCGAGCGAAATGCCCTTACTATGTAGTCGATGAAAGAATATGCGACTACTTATTATATAAGGGCGCAATTTGCGATGAATATTTAAAAGGTAGAAAAATAAAGGATAACATCGCCGAAAACACCCCTTTTCTTTTGGTTTGTGGAGTTTTCAAAGAAATAGGCATAAACAAGCCTACTTGCGAAGATTTCGCCAATTTGATGCGCTGCACTATTATGGGCGATAGTATATGCCCCGAATGTGGCGGCGATTGCGATGTGGTTGATGGCGAGTACACATCGCACCAAATCGACCGCGATTTAGAGCCCGAAATTACCACAAAATGGGAGTTGTACGAGTGTCGTGATTGTGGTTGTAAATTTTATAAATAAAAAGATATGGAAAGGACAGATTTTAAGTTAAAAAAAGCCTTTATTAAGGCCGAAATGAACGGCAAAAAGGTGTTTAAGAAAGACCTTGCTGCCAAGTTATGGCCGAAAGGCACACCATCCTCGCAGCAGGTCAATATGACCAAACTCCTAAGTGGACGTATCTGCTATATTGCGCCCGAATGGGTAAAAATAATCTGTGAGGAACTGGAATGTACTGCGGATTTTCTCTTTGGATTGAGCGATGAATAAGTACTTTAAGAAAGTGTGCGATGTGGTGTGCGGTGCGCACCAATTGCAGATAATACGTAATATGCTGTATGTACTTATCACATCGTGTGTATTGTTGTCGCCGCTTAATGGTGGATTGCTCATATTGGCCGTAATTGGCTGTGTGGGTATGGCCTTTGTAAATTCAGAAATTGAGGAACAAGACAAAAACGAATAAAGATGGAACAAAAAGAAAACATGCCCGATATGATGGGCGCAATAAGCGGACAAGGCGAGCAATTGCCGCCATTCGCGGAGGTAGAGCAAGAAAAAAGCCAAGTGGTTGAGTTGCTCCAAGGCGTGACAAGTGAGGAAATAAAAAGTATTTTCTTTGACAAGGACGCCCTTGTCGAGCCGCCTTACAGAGTATTCCAGTTGAATAGTAGTGGGCATCGTTACTATTATCGTTTTAACGAGGATGGCGAACCGCAATTTTATCCAAGCGTTACCACCATTCTAAGCCAAACCATGCCGAATAATCCTTACTTAACAAAGTGGATAGCGGATAAAGGCTTTGACGAGGCGGAGCGGTACAAGATGGAGCGCGCCAATTATGGCACATTTATGCACGCGCAATTTGAAAAACTGCTTATTCAACGCACATACGATTTGGACGGCCTTAAAGACGAGTTGCGCGAATACATCGAGTATAATCGTTTGCCCGATGATTTCATACATTACGCGGACGAGTTGAAAAAAGATGTATTGGCATTCGCTCAATTCGTACTAGATTACGATGTTAGGCCGCTTGCCGTTGAGATTGCGCTCGTACATCCTGTATATAACTATGCCGGCATGATTGACCTCCCTTGTACGATGGCCGCGGCGAAAGGCAGTGACAAGCGAATAACGGCAATAGTTGACTTTAAAAGCGGCCGTAAAGGGTTTTACCCAGATTATGAAGTGCAATTACACTTGTACAAAATGATGTGGGAGGTAAATTTTGAAAAACACCCAATTGATAAGGTGTTTAATTTCGCGCCGAAAGATTGGCGTAAATTTCCAACTTATCACTTGAAAGACCAAACCGACAGCGTTGAGAAATTGAAGATACCGCATTTGTTGGGGCTGGCCGAAATTGAGGACAAAAAGCGCGACAACACATTTGTAGCGTGTAGCGGTGTCGTATCGCTCGACACTAACGACTTGACAAGTAATGTTATTAGTTTGTCGCTTTCCGAATTGATAAAGACAAAGGCCAACAAGGACGATAAACCAAATGACGATAAGGCAATTTCAGAGAGTGACGTTATTGCACAAAATGCAGAGAATGAACGAAATGTGTTAAATTCAGAACGCCAAACGTTAAATTCAGCACAAAAACAAGCCGAAAAGAACGAAAGTGAGAAAATTAGCACAAGTTTGAAACTTGATTTAAGCGATATGTAGATATGGATGGACGAATAAAAAGACCTAGCCCCGATAAGGGGTTAGCCTTGCCAAGAATAGGAAGTTTGCACGTTGGCAAAAAAGTTGTTGGCCGAAATGGCAAAGAATATCCGACAAGCACCGATTACTTTATACCGAGTGGCAAGTATGCGGCTTTGTTTACAAAAGCGTTTGGCGAAAAGCCCTCAACCATTCAAATTGTTTTTCCAGACAATTCGCCCGAAAAAGTATGCGCGGAGCGGTACGAATATAGGGACGATGCTGGCGGCCTTGTGGCTTATGGGGATGGACAAGCATTTAACGTTTGGAATGAGCAAAAATATGTTACTTATCTAATTTCAGACTATCCCGACTTGATGGGGGGTATCGCTAGAAAGTACCCTAATCGAGCCGCGCGCGCTGGGTTTGATGGTTGGAACGTAATTTTAACGCTAACTTTTGTTATTCCATCCGTGCGCGGTGTGGCTGGCGTGTGGACTTTCACGACAAAGGGCGCGGCGAGCAGCATCCCACAAGTACGCAATACCTTTGATGCAATTTTGCAAGAAAAAGGCTTTGTGCGTGGAATAATCTTTGATTTGAACGTGAAATTTGCCACATCGCAAAAGCCTAACAACAATAGCCGTTATCCAGTTGTTTCGCTTGTACCAAACGAAAGCGAGGATAATGTGGCATTAGTTAAGCAGGCATTTCTGCCAATAAATGCGCCAATTTTAAAGACAGAATGAAAATAATTTGCAAAAATGCTTGTAAGGTAGGATATTATTTGTTATCTTTGCACACATAAAGAGATAAACTTCCTTCATGTGGCCACTCCACTTAGTTTTGTTTCATCTTTTCTAGGTGGGTGGCCATTTTTAAAGAAATTAATAGGCTTATTCCATCACAATAAGCAAAAAATATTTGCAGTGCAACTTTTCCCCTATCTTCAAAGTGTGTGATGGCCTTTGTTGATGGGGGTTTTTCTTTTTAAAGTTATGGAACAAAATAACTTGATTATCCGCCATAATAGCGGCGGTAACTTCACAATTCTAAACAACGAGATTTTGCAGGACACGAATATGACGTTTTTTGCAAAAGGGCTTTTATGTTATTTGTTGAGTTTGCCAAAATATTGGGAGGTGAATGTGGCACAGGTGGCCGACAAGTTCGGCGAAAAGGAATGCCGTATATTAAGGGCATTCCGCGAACTGATAGACCTAGGCTATTGTATGCGTAAAGCATACCATGAGAATGGCCGCTTAAAGGGTCAAAGGTACTATGTTAGCGATGTGGCTGGCGTGTTTGGCGAAATTGATAAAAAGCCAAAAGAGCCAAGTCTTTTTGACGAGAATACAGCCCCCCCGAAAAAAGGGGACACTGAATGCACAGCCCCCCAAAAAAACACGCCCACTGAAAATACAGCCCCAACGAAAAAGGGGGGGGCATATACAAATAACAATAGTATAGATACAAAAGAATATTATAATAAGAACAAAAAAACGCTTTTTTCCGAAAATTCGGTTTTGGCGGATATTGATTTTGTTTTGGAAAAGTTCGCAGGTGTCGAGTACGAGGAGGTTGATATAGTGTACTACTATCACGCCGTGCGCGATTGGAGCGATAGCAGCAATACCAAACGAACCGAAAACGGATGGTTAGCCACTATTCGGAGTTTTATTCGCACGGATATAGAGCGCAACAAATTGCACAAGAAAACACAATATAGGGCGGATGCAGTTATAGCGGATGAGGCTCTTCAATTCTTAAAGATGTAGTGCGTATGAATGATATTGTTATAAGTAAGAATTTGCCCGAATTGCGCAAAAACGCCGCCTTAATGGTTCAGCGGCCAAAGGCAGGACAAAAGGCTATCGAGGTGCGCAGGGCTTTGGCAGAATTACCCGAAACCCTTTCGGGGCTTTCAGAACAAGAACGCGAGATTTTTTCGGCAAGCGTAAAAAAACAGATTTGCGAGTATGACAACGCGCTCGAATTGACGGCCTATATTAAGCCTTTGTTTAAGTACATTGCAAAAGATGTTGGCTATACCATACCAAGCAAGGAAGAAGAATGGAAATACATTCAAACGCGCATATTGGATATATTGCGAAAATATTTCGCAAATTTGACTTTGAACGATATTAAGCTGGCATTTGAGTTGACGGCAATAGGCGAACTAGATGTGTTTTTGCCGAAAAACAAAGACGGCAAGGCAGATAGAGGACATTACCAAAATTTCAATGCGGAGTATTTCTCGAAAATTCTGCACGCGTATCAAGAAAAGCAAGGGTGCGTTTTTGAAAAAGTGTTTAAAAACACTTCTACAATTGCCATTGCCGATAACTCTGCCAAAGTGGCACAAAACAAGTTCCGTAAGCTGCTTGTGTATGCGTTCTATCATTACAAGTATCGTGGTTACATGCTTGATTTGAGCGCGCCCCAACAAATAATGCTATATAGCATATTGCACAATCTAGGATTTATCACGGCCGTTTTGTCAGATGATGATTTAAAGCGGTCAATGGCAGAAGTTCGTAAGCAAATCGCAATGAATATAATAAAGCCCTTTCAGGCTGGAATTATAAAGGCTAGGGGCGTGGAGCATGATGCTGTTAAGGCTGGCGCAGTCAAATTCGCGCAATATAGGGCAATAGTTGAATGCTTTGACGAGTTATTAAGCAATGAAATTCAAATAACCGATTATATACATTTATAGAATGAAATTAAATTGGAGATTACAAGATACTGAATTTACCAAGGATAAAGGCAAGGTGTTTTCTTGTTTTGCTTGTGGGGGGGGGAGTACAATGGGCTATAAACTAGCGGGTTACGATGTTATTAGCTGCAATGAAATTGACAAAAAGCTAATGGCAATGTACGTTGAGAACCATGCGCC
>ERZ773049.144-NODE-144-length-44087-cov-10.041515_pt1 | contig 44087 bp, 30 predicted proteins | sample MGYA00580633_ERZ773049 | MGnify/ENA primary metagenome ERZ773049 (study PRJEB29015, sample SAMEA2737991) | human oral metagenome | biome: human oral; feature: human-associated habitat; material: dental | place: China | collected 2066 ...
CGTCCCGGCCTCCCCGCCCGGCGCGACCCGGCTGCTCGGTCTGGCGCGCGCCAATGCGATCGCGGTCGTGCCGGAGACCACTCACACGGTCGTGGCCGGGGAGACGCTGCACTGCCTGCTGCTGGACGCCTGAGCCGTGCTCCATTCCCTGGGGGCCGGGGTGCGGGCCGCATTCCTGTTGCAACGAGCGCGCAGGCAGCGGTTCGCCTGGCCGGTGACGCTGACGACTCCGGCGGTCGCATCGCGCGGGCTCGCCGGCGGAGCCGAGACGGTCGTCCTGCGTGCGATACGGCGCACGGATGCGCAGGCGTGGTATGCGCTGCGCCTGGCCGACGCCGCGCGACTATCGCCGTGGGAGGCGACTCTGCCGGCGGGCAGTCCCGAGACCCTGCGGTCCTTCTCGACGTATGCGCGCGAGCAGAACCGGCTGGCGCACAGGGGGATGGCCATGCCCTTCATCGTCGAGGTCGATGGCGCGCTCGCCGGCCAGGTGACGGCCGCGCCGATTCACTGGGATGCGTTGTCCTCGGCGAGCGTGGGCTATTGGATCGGCAGTCGCTGGGAGGGGCGGGGCGTGATGGCCCTGTCCGTGGCGATGGTCCTTGATCATCTGCTGGGGCCCGAGGTGGGGCTGCATCGGGTTGAGATCAACGTCCGGCCGGAGAACGCGCGCAGTCTCGCGCTGTGCCGGCGCCTGGGGCTGCGCGAGGAGGGCCTGCGCCGGGGGCTGATGAATATCGACGGCGCCTGGGCGGACCACCTGAGTTTCGCGGTCGTGGCGGAGGAGGTCGCGGACGGGCCCGGATTCGTGCAGCGCCTGAGGCGAATGTGACTATTGATATTCAAGGGGTGAAAGTGGTGTTTAAGATTGCGATTTCAGTCCCCCTTGCGCCAACACGCCGCGGTATCTGTTTACAAGGGATACCCCCGCCTGCATACGGTTGAGTCGTGGGAATCGAAGTGTGGGTGCTGGTGGCGCTCGTGGCGATTCTCGCCGTGTACCTTCTGCCATTCCTGGTCGGACGTCGAGAGGTGATGCGCCTGTCCAACGCCGAGGATCGCTACTCATCCGAGCTGCGGGTTCTGGCCACGGGCGATGCCGTCGCCTCCGAATCCTCCGATGAGGCCTGCGTCAGCAGTGGGCGCGCGCAGATCTTTCGACGTCGACCGGAGGTCAAGGCCATGAACAGGCCCGCAGTGAGAAACGTGCGAGCGCTGCGCATTGAGCGTGAACTGACCCGTGCGCGTCAGGCCCACGGCGAGGCGCGCGAGCGTCGCCGTGTTGCCGCATCCCATCGTGCTGCCGTCGCCTGCACTCTCGTGGGCATCATGCTCGGCCTGGTGGTGGTGTGCGTTCTGACGGCTCTGCCGTGGTTGAGCATCGCCGTTCCCGGGGCCCTTCTGATGGTGTCGATGGGCGCGGGGCGCCGTGCCGCGCGCGCCTCGGCCGAGCTCGATCGGAATGAGCGGCGTCGGATCGCCGATCTTGAGAATGAGCTGACCGATCTGACTGGCGAGCGGTCCGTCGCTGCGACGCCGGTCTGGCCCATCAAGCCGAAGGATCTGCGGGAGGCCGAGCCGGAGGAGGCCGAATCGACGGCGGCTGAGGTCGCGGCTAAGCCGGCTGCCGCTAAGTCGGCCGCCGCGGCTCGTGCCGATGAGCGGGCCGATCGCTTCTCGGCCGGGGGCGACAGGAAGGCGGCCGTCGTCGGCGGGACGTCCTCGAAGAGGCGTTCGGCGTCTGCGACGCCCGCCGCTGAGGCGGCGCGATCGGCATCGGTCGGCCGGACGCGGGCGTCCGCTGGGGAGACGGATGCTCACGCAGAGGCTCGCACGGAGACCTCCACGGACAGGGCCGGGAAGGGCCGGGGCGGGGCTGCTGTGCGGCCTGTCTCCGAGCCCTCTGCTCGGGTGTCCGAGGAGGGGCGGCTGGTCGAGCGCGAGTCGGTGAGCGCGGTCGAGGCGGTTGAGGCGTTGGCGTCGTCAGTGTCATCGACGAGCGAGGAACGGGCTGCTCGGTCGGTGGACTCGAGTCCTGTGGCGGACCGGGAGGCTGCTGAGCCAGCTGAGTCTGCTGAGACGGCGGCGGAGCGATCTGCAGCCGCCAGTGAGATCAGTGAGGGAGCTGCGGCGCAGCGCGCCCTCATGGCCGTGGCGTGGCCGGTCTCCGAGGTGGAGGGTGAGGACGACGCCGCGACGCGGCGGGCTCCCTTGAGCGCGTCGGCCGGGCTGGGCCGGAATGGGGCGTCCACGCGGAAGCCTGCTGCGTCTGCTGGGGCTGCCGGGTCTGCGGCGTCCGAGGAGGCCGCGCCTGCGACTCCGCCGCAGGGGTGGAGGCCGGTTCATGTGCCGGCTCCCACGTACACGCTTGCGGCCCGTGCGCCGCGGCGCGCGTTGGAGGACCTGGAGGAGACGTCCTTCCCCTCCGCGCCCGTGCCTGAGCGGCCGACGAGCGTGCGCCGGTTGCCGACCGAGGGCGTGGAGAATGAGGAGATCGAGTTCCACCCCATCGACCTCGACGCGGTCCTGGAGAAGCGCCGCGCAGCCGGCGCCTGAGGCAGGTACGGGCGCGGCGGCGCAGCGGGTGTTGGCTGCGTTGCCTGCGTTGCCCGCGTTTGCTCGGCCCGTGGTCGTCCGGTCCGACGTCTACCCAGCCCGGCGGCGGTGTTGCGGTTCACGGGGCGCCGGGTTGCGGGCACTGGCCGCTGCGGTGCTACGATCATCCCGCACTTGGGGCTATGGCGCAGTTGGTAGCGCGTCTCGTTCGCAATGAGAAGGTCGGGGGTTCGAATCCCCCTAGCTCCACCGAAATTTGCGTATCCCTTCACCGAGATCGGTCGTACTCCGGCTCGAGATCGGTAGCAATCCGCATCGAGATTATGGTGTCTCGGATGTGGTGACTCGGGCGCCTGCCCGGGCTTCGTCGCTCCCGCTCGGACACGCCCTGAAGCACCGAGCAAGATCCCGTGACCGCACGCCCATGCGCCTCAGCCACCCTGGACGTGGTTATCTGTTCGAGTGTCCAGATTCGGGACAAACGTGCCCGAAGCCTCCCGATGTCCTGAATAGACCGTTGAAATCATGCGGTTTTCTCAGGCGCCACGGAGGCGCCCGGCCTTGTTTGTCGCGGATCGTGACAACTTCGACCTTGGCCATTCCCTGCGGCCGGTTGGGTGCTGGCCGTGCATCGTTCACCGGATTCAGGGCCACGGCGGGCGGACCGGGCTTGAGGATGCTCGAGAACTCCACCTGCAGCCAGGCCAACGATCAGGCCTCCCTCGGGTGCGCTTGCCCGTCGTCTCGGAAGCGGAGTCAGACGTGTCAGTGGCTCCTGGGAGACTGGTCGTGCCGCAGAAGGGAGAGAAGGATGCTTGATGCGGTGAAGGCGCTTCCGGAAATCCTGAAGAACTGGAAGACCATCAAAGACATCATGTTCCAGTGGGTCGCATGTGCGGCGGCCCTGATTACGGTGGCTTCCTGGATCAGGGATCAGCGTCCCAGCGAAGTCATTGCCGAGGTGCTGCGCCTGGTGGGTGTGCGCTCGGCGTCTGATTCTTTCCTGTCTGGGCTTCCGCCCGTGTTGGCGAGCCCGAACCCGGGCGCACAGCACATTGTTGAGGTGCTCGTGGCCCTGCTCCTGATCTTCATGGTGTCCGGGCCCTTGTACAACGCGCAGAGGGACGACTGGGATGTTGATCTGCAGGCTCAGGCACTACTCGGTGCGCCGGCTCCCGGCACTTTCTGGCTTCTTCTCATGGTCGCCGGGCAGTTCGGTCCCCTTGACTGGGTTCTTTCGTCGACACGGTTCATCGCGTATGCGGTGAGCGTTGTTGCGATCTTGGGGATGCTCATCTATTTAGCTTGTCGTCGTGGGGGTGATGGCTTAGATTCCCGAGCAAGCGCCAAGATAAAACTGGTATCGTATCGGGCCAGTGCAATGCTGCTCATGTCAGTGCTTGGCATCGCCATAGCTGCGATCGGTCCTGTGGCGCGAGTCATCTCATGGCTGGCGTCTACGGAATCAGATGCGTATCGAGATATGAAACTTCGTATTGCGGGTGAGTGGTTCGAAAGCCGGAAGCCGGATGGTGCTGTGCAGGTCCCTAAAGCAGTATCACTTCCCGAGTCTGAGTTCGGCAGAAGCGAGTAGTAGGGCCGTCTGACGCGCGACTAGCAGTAGATCGTTCTCGGGGCTCAGCAGTGTACGTCGCTGGAGGCTTCGAGTTGGTCGGATACTCGGCGCGGCGCTCGGCGTATCTGACCGGCTCCGGCCTGGGTGAGGCTCTTGGCGCCATCGGCGGTATCAAGGCGCAGCTCGATCTGTTCGGCGGAGCTCACTGAATGGCCGTTGTTCACACCAGGGGCTTTTTCGGTTTTCGCCGCCCCTGTGCGGGGCGTCATTGGACCACCGGGCGATGGCGAAGCGGATACGTGGCCTCGGTAGGCTTGTTGTCGTGTCGATCAGCCCGGTTCGTGATGCCGATGCCGCTCGCGCGGTCGAATATGCGAGCCTGTTTGGGGGCATTGAGCACACCGCGGTGAGTGATCGGGAGACCGTGCTGGCGTGGGCCGAAGCCGTCTCGGGGCTGATCGTCGACGTGGGCCGCGGTCCGGGCCAGTGCACCGGTTACCTGGCCGGCCACCACGCGGACATTGAGGGAGTAGACCCGGTTCCCGAGTTCATCGAGATTGCTCGCACGACCTATCCCGGCGTCGCCTATTGGCCAGGGCCTGCGATCAGTGCGTCTGCGATGTGAGGGCCAGAACGATTGGGGCGCTGTCTTCGGACAACACGGGATGTCCCGGATAGTGCTCGACGTGGAGCCCCGTTGATTCGCGGCCGTCAGCCAGTAGGAACTCGACCATCTCCGCCAGCCAGGACCGCTCCTCACCTGCTCCCTCAAAACAAAGTGTTCCATCATGGACTTTGATGGTGAGGATGCTGGCGTCGATCGAGCGCCACACGAACCCGATGATCGGAGGCACGTCTTCCTGCTGTTCGCAGTTGCACGGAAGCATGCCCACAGGGTTGCCCAGCCAGTTGAGCAGTTCGAGAAAACCTTCCCGAGTACCATGGATGAAAACCTCGGGGAGGATTGTATTCCGGGCGATGACGAGTCGATTCGTCGTGTGTTTGTCGGTGCTCACGGGATGTCTCCAGGGCGAATGGTGGAATTGTTGAATCTGGGGTGGGGAGTTTATGAGGGATTGGCGGGTTTGAGCGGCCACGGGTCGGCTGCTTCCTGTGGCCATGGTGCTGTGATGGCGAGGAGGGAGCCCGTGTGGGATACGGTGACGTCAGCGGTTGTCAAGGGTTAGCCGTCGCCAAGCCGGATGATGAGGCGTTGTTTGCTCACCGAACCGGCGAGTGGGGGGGGCATGTCCAGTCTTTGGTTGGCTGGTTCCCGGTAGTCCGAGGCCACGGTCCACGGCCACATGTTGCGTGCGATCGTGGCTGTGCCTGGGCGGGCGGAGCCTCGGTTATGTTTCATTGCTTGTCGTCTGTGTGCGGCAGTTTGATGACCACGAATCCGATCGGCGCTCCGGTGTTGGTGGCGATGGACTCGTTGGATGCTCCGAGGGTATATTTCAAACCTGATCCTGTTCAGTACGGTTATACTATGAGTTTGGATTATTTAATGCTCAGCGATGGTAATGTCTATTGTCTCGTATGCGGCTATCTTCCGTCTGATCCACCGTGGGGACTGAGTGGCCGATCCCCCTCGTTCGAGGTTTGTCCTTGCTGCGGTGTTGAGTGGGGTTATGAGGACTCTTCACCGGCCAGTGTTGTGTGTTATCGAGGTCGTTGGCTTGCGGACGGAGCTGCGTGGCAGGACAAGCGGACACCAAATGATGGACTGGATGTGGAAGCCCGATTGACAAGGATAATTCGAGGGCAAGAGCAACGGCGCTGACGACAGTGACGGTGAGTGTCGGCCTGTGGCTGACTGGAACATTGTGGCTCCGTTGTGCTGCTCTAGGGGCCGGCTGCCGCGCCCGAAGGGGGTGCACCCATTCTGGTGCGGTAGGGGGCGGTGAAAAGACTAGTGGCGGTCCGCATGAACAAAGGAACAGTGGATCGCTTGAGAAGACCTCCAGCCACCGACCATCTGGCAGGCGGGGTGCGGGGGCGGCTGTCGTCACGCGACTCCGTGGCACGATCAACTCCAGCGCTTCATGTGGGCTCAGCGGTCTCAACCCGCTCCAAGAGGGCTTGCACATCGGCGTCGTCGAGGATGAAGGGGCGCAACAGGTCGCGTAGCGTCTGCCCACCATCCTTGCGAATCAACTGGATGAGTGTCGGGTCCTGGGCAATTCTCCGCAGCACAACCGACTGCTCCGGACGGTTCCGCCATAAGAACCGCTCCTGCGCATCGATGCTTCCAGTTCGCCGTTGTCGGATAGCACTTCTTCGTTGTTGTTCCGTAAGTGCTTGCACGTGCAGATCGATCACGATGGGCGACTGCCACACCAGTGGGTCGTTGGGCTCGTCGGCGAATCTCGCTTCATGCAGGGCCTTCACCAACGCAGCCACTTCCACATCCGAGCATTCTTCCCAGACGATCATGAGAGCCTCCTAGAAACGATTCTGGCTAGCGAAAGGATACGGTTATTGTAAAGAGTAATTCCGTGTCGAGAATCGCTTCGTCGTCATAGTTCATACTTCGGCGCCCTGAGGGTTATTCGTGGGCCTCTACGTGTTGTTCCCCGGGGGGTGTCGGTGGGGTGAGCTGGGGGAGGGGCTGATGGGGTCGGTTGATGGGGTTGTCGGGCCGGGTGTGTCCAAAACGGAGGGGATTAAAACCTCGGTGGCCTGGTTATCTCCAGCAAACCGTGCGAGTGCCTGGTGTTTTCGGCGTGTTTTCGGCGTGTTTTCAGTGGGGTTTCGGTGTCGCGCTGCATCAGCTCGGGCTGATCTCCTCCGTTTTGGACACCTGGCACCCTCACTGCGCCACGCTGACATCAGAGCAGGGCCATCCCCGCAGCGAGTCGGGCTGGGCTGGGACGCTCGAGGTCGCGTGAGCATCGTCGTGGACGAGGGCTTGCGCCGCCAACGCGAGTTCGGGGCTGATCGCGAGGGGGGTCCTCATCATCAGGGACGAAGCCGGCCTTGAAGGCAGCAGCCTCCGTTGACGGCCGGAACCCCCGCCGCCCCCGGCCTTCGCTGGGAGGTGCCCCGGGCTCGACCAATCGCGCCTCCCAGCCTCGACCCTTGAAGACCGCCCACCCCCGCACAACAGACACAACCTGCGCAAACACAAGAGAGCCCCTGAACAAGCGTCCCTGCCTATGTCAATGCCTCGTTTTCGCGTGGCTGGTATCGCGTTCGGCCAGGGCGGCGAGAGTGCGCAGCTGCTTGCGCATCATCACCAGATCGCCCCAGGCCAGCAGATACCGGCGGGCGCGGCCCAGAACTCGTCCAATCGGTGGCATCCACATCACCGCCGACAGGTGCGTGCGCTCCGCGTCCGCCACCTCAATGCTGTAGGTGAGGTCGATTGCACCGAAGGCCGCCGTCGGCCGGCCCTCCTTCATCCGCAACCTCACCGAGAACGGAGCCGCGAACCCGACCAACTCGAAGATCGTCATGAAGGACTGGCCAACCTTCAACCCGGTCAATGAGGGATCGGCTTCGCGCGGACTGCACCGCTCGAAATTGTCCAACCAGTCGTAGGAGTACGGTGCGCGACGCAACTGACACACCCACCCGAACACCGTCTCCGCCGGCGCGGCCACGACAATCGAGCGCACCGCCGGCCGAGCATCCGCCGCACCGACAGGGGGCAGGAGCCGGGTGTCGGTGACCGGCTCGCCCCATATCCACGGCAGCCCGCCCCTGCGCCGCATCCGCAGTGCGTCGCCAGCAGTATTAGAAAGCACTTTCTAATACTATGACGGCGCCCCGACCTCGCGACACTTCGATGTGGCTGAACGACCATACGCTCATGACCGTCTGTCGGGCGGCCGACTAATCGACGGCGGTGACCGATTGTTCGCATCGTGCGAGATGTCGCCGTACCCGCGCGTCCCTACACTCATTTGATTGTTCGATCAGGAAAGGTTTCGACCGGCGGAAAGACTCGATCCGGGCGCTCATGGCACGCTACCTGGACGAGAGGCCAGACCTTCGAGGTCTTCATTGACGATGGCAGGACAGGTGAGGTGGATGACCTGGTCGGCTTTCGCGTTGATGAGGAGGGCTGCGCATGATTCTCGTGTACTGCGAGGCGCGCAGACATTTATGAATTCTGCTTATACTAATCGCTGGTGCCGTCTTATATATGCAGAGCATGACCAAAAGCCGTTTCGAGGTCTATGAGTCGGCTTGGTCGTGCAGACCCGTCGTTCATGGGTGTTACACAGCACGTTTAGTGGTGAGCAGATGGGTCCCAACAGTGCCAGCTGAATAATCTAGCAGCACCCCGGCTCTCTCAAGCGATACTTCTTATCTGTGCGGCATTCAGCTACCTTTTCCCAAGTTGGTGACTGCTACTGTAGCATTATCCGCATTTGCGAAGAAGGCGCGATAACCGCATTATACTTGCTCTCGACTTCCTTCGCCATTATATTGAGTGGCCGTCCAGCGAGATATGCTGATTCTGTATCATGCAGAACCTCATCAAGTAATCACGCTACACCTGAGCGAATCTGTGCCTCAGAGTGTGCGGTCAATGGGCATGTAGACGAATGAGCCGATGGCTTGCGTCCATGTGTGCCAGGGGTAGGTGATCTTCGACAAGTCTCGTGCTAGAATCGATGGGCAATCGACGGGGAGACCTCTTCGCTGTCTGTAACTTCAGCTAACCTTGTGTTAAATGCACGGGCGACATTGGAGGTTCCATGCGAGTTGTCTCCGGATGCGGGTTTATTTGATCAACTAAAAAATCTGAGGGAGATGCAGTCGTGAAATGTAAAAGTCTTGTAGGTAATCTACTCAAAATACTTCATGTAGATCACGATGGCAAAAACATATGCATATACTTTCGGACCCAAGAAGGGCAGATTGGGAGAAAATGTAATCTGAAAAAAGGTGATACTATAAAGCCTGATGACGTTATCATTCTGGGGCAGAATGAGTGGGATTTTGTGCCTGCTGACCTCTGGCAAGAGTCTAGTCAGATCGCGACCGTACGTCGCGTCTTGGGTGAAAGTGACGTGCTGGTCGATGACAGTATCGGCCACCTTCGGCGAGTAAGAAAATTAAACGGTATAGCCGTCAAGGTCGGGAACGTCATTGAGTACAACGATACGCAGGGCGTGCTGTCGATCCTCTCGGAGCGTCCAATCAAGAGCAGCTTTCTTGGTGACGACACCGAGAATGTCGAGTCCGAATACCTTATTGACGAGGCAGGTGCGGGGCCGACCTTCAAAGACTTTGGCGGTTACCCGCACGTTGTCGCTCGCGCCAAGGAACTTATCGAGACACAGCTTGCGCGTTGGGAACAGCTCGAGAAAATCGGTGCCCGCCCGATCAAAGGAGTCCTTTTCGCCGGTCATCCCGGCACGGGTAAAACTCACCTGGCTCGCATCATCGCCAGCGAGTCGAATGCTCAATTCTATGCCATCAGTGGTCCTGAAATCATTAGTAAATGGCTTGGCGATACGGAAGGAAAACTCCGCAAAATTTTTGATGCTGCCGCCAATAGTGACAACGGCCGAGCTATAATCTTCTTCGACGAGATTGATAGCATTGCCGAGAAACGATCCTCGGACTCGCACGAGGCTTCGAAGCGACTCGTCGCCCAGCTCCTGACCCTTATGGACGGTTTCGATAACAAAGGCAAGAACGTCATCGTCATCGCTGCCACTAACCGTGTCGATACTCTTGAGCCGGCGCTCACCCGCCCGGGTCGATTCGACTGGGAGATCGAGTTCGGCTTGCCTACTCGTTCGGATCGATACGATATTCTTAAGGTCGCTGGAAAGCATTTGAAGATCGCCCCTGACCTACCACTTGAAGACGTTGCAGATCTCACCGAAGGCTGGTCGGCGGCCGAGCTGACATTCATCTGGACGGAAGCGGCACTATTGGCAGTCGGCGACAGTCGTAAGGAAGTTGCCGCAGAGGACTTCGTCCAGGCATTTGAGCGGATTTCTTTGCGTCCTCGCCGTTCGATAGTTGCTGAGGTTGCAGTATGAGCAAGAGAGCATGGTGGCGTCGCATATTTTGCAGCCAGAAGTCCGTCGTACCGCACCAGAAGACCGTGGACGCCACGCGCCCAGATTTGCGTGAGTTCATCTATCTTGACGAGGTCAGTCTCCTGAGCCTGCTCGCCTCGCAGAAGGGCGAGATTACCGATTCGAAGTCGGAGCAGGCCAGCGAAGGGAACGAAGCGTCTGTTGACGGGACGGCGGGAGGCAATCCCGGATTCATTGCTAAGGCCGAGATCAAGTCCCGCTACCAAACCACCAACAGCAGCACCATTCAGACCTCTCGTAAGGCCACCGTTCAGTCCAGGTTCCGTGACCTGCACGAGATCGGTGGGCTCCGCATCATCGAACCGATCATGGTGGCCGACCCTGCCAAGAATGTCGACGGCCTCAAGAAAATCGACAACCCGTCGAAGATGGCCTCGACGAACGAACTGCAACGAGGTAGCCTTATTGAAGCCCGTGTTCGCCTCGGCGCTGACCCGATCTTCCACCTGGGAACAATGGTCTCCGAGTTTACCGCGCTGTCGGAGGACTATCCCGACATGTTCGCTGCCGAGCGTGGTCTGGCCATGCTCCGGGAAGTTCAGCCGATCAACAAGATCCTGCAGCGACTGCTTGCTGGACTTGTGCCGATCCGTGCGATAGCGGTTGACTATGTCGTAGCCGACATCGACGACACCGAGTACATCGTCCACAAGAAACTGATCGAGGAGCTTGATCTGAAGGTCCGACCGCTGGAGATCGTTGGGGTTACCGAGCAGGAGGCCTACTGGAAAGACCTCCGCCGGGTGCTGTTCTCGGATGCCGAGTTCACGGTTTTCGCTCGCATCTCGCGGTCTGGCCTGCACGACTCATGGACTCCCGTCAAGCTGGCTGATCTGTTCACGGAGGTGGCGCCGAACCTTATCGACCAGATTAACGCCGCTGGCCGTGTATCGTTCAGTAAGCCCGTTTCCTCGGACAATGCAGGCAGCCTGGATTTGAAGCTGGCCAATGCCTTAACTTGCTACAAGTCTGCGCTTTTGAACGATCTCGGTGTAACGCTCACACCGGAGCAAGAAGAGCGTATCACCTTGATTATTGATGATTTGAAGACGCGATCGGTAACCGTGTCAGATCAGACCAGCGCCTTTTCGGTATTGACTAAACGGATGCTTGAGATGACTGATGGCGAAGTCGCGCCGGCCAAAGCATTAGACCTCCGAACCGCTGCGCGAGAAGAGGCTGGGCTTTCGTTTTTCCCGCAGAAAGCTTCTTCGGCTCAGATCGCGCCGACTGTGCATGAAAAGTTAGAAGATGATAATCCACGGCTACTAGACGTCGACTTCGTTGCAATCTACTGGTAAATATTACGAATCGGACCTCAAGTTCCAATTCGTAGGTGACCCGCCTACGTGGGCGATCGCCATCGGTTGGCTCATATGTTGCGTAGAACTTTTCCTGCTGCTCTTGATTTGGGTGGATAATCGAGTTGTGTTCGGCTAGGTGGCGACACGTTATAGCTGTCACGCCGAAATCTAGCCCTGCTGAAGTGAGAGTTTTGATCGTGGTTAACGCTGATCGCGTCCTTGGGAGATCCGTAAAATAATCTCTGCTTCAGAGGGCAGTGCTGAGTTATGTCGGGGAAGAGCCCAAACTTCACACCGATGCGCCTAAGCGATTTTCTAGCTATGTGGCGACGTGTCATTCGACGCGAATCGTTTTTCGAGGGTGGTTTGGGTGGTAGGTATGAGTGAGAGCAGGCAACATGTTTGAAGGCGCTGTAGCTTTTGAGCAGGACGTTGGCTCTCTCAACCAGGGCTCATAGTCTGGTGATGAGGTAGTTGCGCCACAGGGTGCCTCGTCGGGCTTGGGTTCGCCCTTGACTTGCGCTTGATCCCGGCCCTGGCACCTGTATACCCCTTTTGTTCGCCACCCCAGGGCTGGTGACGATGCCATGGGCCGAGCTGGACGAGTGGACTGGCTCACATAGGGGAGCTCCGTGTGATCGGTCAGGAAGTGGATGTTATCCCCATGGTGATGATGTTTCCCGGAGAACTATAGGTCGGTCCCCTTACCCTGGGTTTTGGCGCGTAGAGCATTGGTGGGTATCGAGGTCCTGCCCAGGCACGTAGAGTTTACTGGTCTCCTGGCGGCGCTGGAGGGGCTTGATTGGGCCCGGAGCTTGCTCAGCTATAACATTGATCGCCTTATGTAGGTACGAGTAGGCGGTGGCCAGGAACACTTCGCAGTCGCGGGCTAGGTCCCTTAGGCCGGCGGCTTGGATGAACCAGTGCAGCACCAAGATGGTCTGGCCCCCTGGCTGCGGCCCGTTGCCACGGTCAGGGGCCCTACGGTGAGCACCCAGCCAGCCAATAACAAAACGGGCAAAGGATTGGGGGTGCCGCTGTGTGGTGTGTCGAGTGGCGGTGGGCTAGAGCGAGGACGGCTTGGCCCAGGCGCTTGCCCTGGTCGCTTTTGCGTTGGTGGTAGGTGCGGCTGGCGGGGTCGGATCTGAGGGAGACGAAGGCGGAGCCGAACGTGGCTCTTTTGAGTCTTTTGCTGCCTTTGTGGGAGACGTGCTTGCCCTTGATCGAGGCCCCCCGACCTCCTGGTCGCCGGCGCCAGACCGGCGTCGGAGGCCAGTTGAGCCCCGGTGGTGAAGGTCTTGCCCAGGGTTTCAGTCAGGAATGCGGCGGCGCTCGGGACCCCGATGCTGGGCGCGGGTGGTCAGGACCTGGCAAGAGAGGGTGGGCCACCCGCCAGGGCTTCGACCTGGGCCGTGATGTCGGCTCTTTGTGTGTGCAGGGCGATGAGTTGGCGGGCTAGGTGGGGTAACGCCGCCCCGGCGGCGTCGGTGCCGGAGCGGTGACGGTCTGTTTGTCCAGGGCATCGCATATCTGTTGGGCCCAGGCGGTGTGGGCCCGGACAGCGTGCTTCTTCAGCCTGGCAGCGATACGTGCTTTGCCGGCCTTCTTCAGTGCGAGTGCGGTGGGGGTGGGCTAGGCCGCTATGGTCTCCAAGAAGGCGTCGTGCTCTAGGTGGGGTTCCAGGACGGCCTCGAGGGCGGGTGGATCTGGGTGCGCACTGGCCCCGAATGTGGTTGGCCGTCTGGCTGACCTGACGTGCCAGGTCCAAGTCGAAACCAGTGAGGATGCTCAGTGCCGCGGTGTCGTCGTCCGAAGTGCTGATGGCTCGCAGGGTGTGGAGCATCGTAGTGGCGGTCTGGGCGATGGCGGCCGCGTCTCGCTTGTCGGTCTTGGCGCTTCCCGGGGACAGGTCCGCGATGCGGCGCATAGACAGTCCCGGCAGGCAGCCCACCATTAGCCCCATGTCCTGGGCTACCGCCACTGCCAGGGCCCCGATAGTGGCAGGCTAGTCCACCACGAACAGTACGGTGCTGGACTTGCCCAGGTGCTCATAGATCTCGCGCAGGTGGGCCTCGTCGTTGGGAAGGGCCTTGTCCAACAGCCTCTCGCCGTTCCGGTCCAGGGCGGTGGTCCAGTGCTCGGCCTTGCCCACATCGATACCGACGAAGACCTTGATGTCCTCTATCTCCATGAGATTCCTCTTGAGATATCGATGACCAGGTTGGGCGCGCCGGTCCCTCAGCCACGCCTGAGAAAAACCTCAACTGCTTTGCGGTGGGTCGTTCCCCTCATCAGCGCATCCCCCGCCCGACTGCCGTGGGTGACAACACCACGGATCATTGGACAGACAGGGACAAGACATCATGCCCACGATCACTGGCCTGGCTCCGGACCATCCGGAACCACCAACAAGGTAACGCGCGCTTGCGGCGCCGTCCTGGGCGGGGGCTCGTCTCGGCGTCCGTCTTGTTGGTGCGCTGTTCAGGCGTCCAGCGGGGTCAGGACGGCGATCGTCCACTTATCGTCGTTGCGCACGAGCTGGTACATGCTCCGCTCGTCCGGGACGCCGCCGTGGTGGTGCCAGCTCACGTCGGCCCAGATGCTGTGCCCGGTCGCTGCGACAACCTCCACCGCGGCATCGCTCCTGGAGACGCCCTCGTACTGGCCGAAGGCCCCGGCGAAGAACTCCTCGGTCTGGCGAGCATCGGATACGGCGATGGCCTGCTCGGGGAACTCGATCAGTGCGGGCACCGCGTAATGCTCGGCGATCGCCTTCGCGTCGCGATCGAGCAGGGCGCGGGTGTAGGAGTCGAAGAATTCCCGGGCGATGATGTCGTGGATCTCGTGGTTCTCATGGATCTTGTGGTTCATGACAGCCACACTATGCAGATACCCTGACACGCCTATGTCATGGTTACTCTGGTGTTCGTGAATCAATCCCCTGGACGGGCGGCGGCCGCATCTCGCGACTCTCATCTGACTCTGCGACGAGTCGAGCGCCAGCAGTACCTCATCGAACGGTTGCACGCGAGCCGGACCAGGCTCACCCACGGGCGTCTCGCCGACGAACTCGGCGTCACCGAACGCACCATTGCCCGCGACATCGAGCGCCTGATCCATTCCGGAGTCCCGATCATCGCGGTCCCGGGCCGCGGAGGGGGCGTCGCGATCGAGAACGACGCCCCCGTCGGACCGATCGAACTGGACCTGCCCGAGATCGCCGCCCTCATGGCCAGTCTGGCTGCCGTGGGCCCCGCGGTCAGCGCCTCCGCGGCCTCCGCCATGAACAAGCTCGCCACAGCGCTGAGCCCCGCAGTGCTGAGTCCATCGGCTTGAACCCGGCGGCCACGGCAATCACCGCCGGAAGGTGCGCTCGCATCGATGCGATTTCGTGACCCGCGCCCACTGGGTCCGATATCTCGCCGTTATTCAGTCATATCGGCGCCGTTGTGCGGTCTCGACCGGCAGGGCGGGCTCATCGACGGGCATTGACCGCCCGAAAATCACTTAGGTAAGTTGAGCCTAGCTAAGGATTGCCTCTGATCTCGAGGCGGGCGCATGAGGGGCTCTCTCATGGTGCGCCTTCGGATCGTTGCTCGGGTGCCGTGCCGTCGTTGAGGAGTTGCTTTGCATGACGCAGTCAGTGGCCGACGGATCGGCGTGATCGGCTCGCACGGCGCGGTCGGTGGCCTCGTGGTCGAGCTCCTGCGCCAGGCCGGCTGCGAGGTCGCGTGCGGCAACAGAACCAGGCGAAGCCCCGAGGAGCGGACCGCCATCATCGATGCTCGTCGCCCCGAGACCATCCGCGAGTTCGCCCAGGGTCACGAGGTCGTCGTGAACTGCGCCGGCCCTTCTTACCTCATCGGGGATGCGGTGGCCGCCGCGCTGCCGGCCGGGGTGATCTACGTCGACCCGTTCGGGGGCAACGCCTTCGACGGCGATGCGGGCCAGCAGGCGCGCATCATCAACGTCGGTTGCACGCCCGGGCTCAGCGGCTTGCTGACGCGTCACCTGGCCGGGCTCCTCGACGACTGCGAATCGGTCATGGTGTGCTGCGGCGGCCGCGAGAAGGGCGGCGTCGCGGGGTTCGCCGACATCATCCTCAGCACCCGGGCCGGTTACGGGCACCCGAACCGGATGATCATCGACGGCGAACTGGCGGATCACGAGGCGAGCCGGTGGGAGGCCGAGGACACCGACGCCTTTCCCGACGACGCCGAGGTGCTGCGCTCGGTCTTCGTCACCGACGAGCTGCGGATGGTCGCACGCGACTGCCGGATCCGGCGGCTCAACGGGCTGCTGGTCATCCCCGACCGCGACTCCCTGCACCTGCTGCTGAAGGCGATGACCCACGGCGACCTCGACGACCACCAGGAGCTCATGCAGCTGTTCGCCGAGATCGACGCCGCGAAGTCGCACCTCGACTCCGGCAGGGACCACTGGTTCATCCTGCAGGTCGCCGCTCGTGGAACCGTCGACGGCAGGCCCGTGAGGACTTCGATCAGCGTCCGGGCCGACAACAGCAGCATCCTGACCGCGATCCTGATCGTCCAGGCCGTGCTCCTGGCACTGGAGGCCGGGTGCGCCCCCGGGGTCCAGTGGGGGCATGAGTTCCTCCGAGTCCCCGCGGTCCTGGACGCCCTGGGTATGAGCGGCATCGAGGTGCGCGAGACGCCGCCCACCAGTGTCTCGGCCATTCCCGACTGGGCCGAGGAGGACGACTCGGGCTTCATATGATCCGGCGTCCCCGGATGCTCAATCCCTACTAATCCCAACCAATCCCTACTCCCCCTGGGTGGCTGCAGTCGGCGTCGTCGGCGTCTCGGCTGTGCGCCACCACCCTAGGAAGGCCACATCCCATGGATACCCTGCGAGTCGTCGTGTGCGGCACGACATTCGGCCGCATCTATGCCGCCGGCGTCCGCGCGCTCCCGGACAAGTACGAGCTGGTCGCCATGATGTCCAGGGGCAGTGCGCAGTCGAGGCGGTTCGCGGCGGAGGTCGGCGTTCCGCTGTGCACCAGCATCGATGAGCTGCCGAAGGTCGACCTGGCCTGCGTCGTGGTCCGCTCGGGGATCATAGGCGGGGCGGGGTCGCAGATCGCCCAACAGCTGCTCGCCGTCGGCAAGCACGTCCTCATGGAGCACCCGATCCACCGCGATGACGCCGTCGCCTGCTACCGCGAGGCGGCACGTGCCCGCACGAGCTTCTGGCTCAACACCTTCTACCGCCACAGCTCCACGATCAAGCAGTACCTGCGGATGGTCGATGTGCTGCGCGAGCGCTATGGAATCCTCCACCTGGAGGCCGAGTGCAGCATCCACTTCCTGTACTCGATGCTCGACGTGATCGGGAGGATCACCGGTGGCTTCACCCCCTGGCACCTCAATGACCGCGCTGAGGATCTGGGGGTGTTCACCACGGTCACCGGGTCGGTGAGGAACACCCCGTTGCGCCTGCAGGTAGTCAACAGGATGAACCCCGAGGCCCCCGACGACTTCGTGCACCTCGGTCACAGGATCACTGTGTTCACCCCCGGCGGGAACTTGGTGCTCACCGAGAGCGACGGGCCGATCATCTGGCACCCGAACGCCGCCGGACCCCGGGACGAGGCGGGCGTCCTCGAGGTCGACGCCGACGAGAGCCTCAGCTCGTTCCGGCTGCACGAGAGCCTCGCCGTCGAGCCCGAGGTGACCAGGCGGATCCAGTACGAGCGCATCTGGCCGGCCGCGATCGCCGAATGCCTCGACGTCATCTATGACGAGCTCAACGACCCCGGCTATCGGGCGCACGAGGCCGAGTACCTGCTCGCCCTGTGCTCGATCTGGACGCGCGTCGGACAGCTCATCGGCCCCTCGCGGGCCTTCGGAGCCGAGTTGTCGTCCACTCATCTCGACCTGGCGCAGCTCACCCGGCTTGCCGCCCACCTGCACCAGTGACGGTGCCCCTGAATGCCCTGAACCACCCCTAAGTCACGATCGAAGTTTGCAGGAGGTCTGTTGTGGATATCGCGGAGATGATCGAGGAGTTCCAGTCCCGGGGAGTCGCCCTGTGGGCCAACGGCGACCGGCTCGGCTACCGCTCGCCGAAGGGAGTCCTGACGCGGGAGGACCTGGCCGCGCTCAAGGCGCGCAAGGAGGAGGTCCTGGCCCACCTGCGCGAGCGGGACGCCATCGGCCACGACGAGCAGGCGCGCTTCGAGCCCTTCCCGATGACCGACATCCAGCGGGCCTACGCGACCGGCCAGTACTCCGGCTACGAACTGGGCGGTACGGGCTGCCACAGCTATGCGGAACTGCTCGCTCCGCCGCTGGACCGCGAGCGCCTGGAGGCCGCCTGGCACGAGCTGATCCGCCGTCACGACATGCTCTCGGCCGTGGTGATCCCTCCGGACTCCCTGCGCGTCGTCCCCTTCGAGGAGGGGCCGGTGCTGGAGGAGATCGACCTGCGGGGCCACGATCCGCGCACCCCCGATGAGGACTACCTGCGGTACCGCAGCGAGCTGGAGGATCGCAGGTACCCGCTGGGCGCCTGGCCGCTGCACGAATTCCGGCTGCTGCAGTTCGATGCGTGCAGCATTCTGCAGTTCTCCGTGGACATGATCATCGCGGACTTCGTGAGCGTGAAGGTGATGACCCAGGAGCTGATAGACCTCTACGCGGGGCGGCGGCCGGCGCCCCTGGCCGAGGCGACCTTCCGCGACATCATCATGGCGCGCACCCGACGGGCGGCCGACCCCGCCGGCTCCGCGGAGTACGAGAGCGCCAAGCATTACTGGGCCGAGGCGATCGAGACGATGCGGGACAAGCCCTCGCTGCCGCTCGAGCATGCGTCGGCTCCGAGCGACGACGAACCGGCGCGCTTCACCAGACGCGTGTGGAAATGCGGACCCGAGGCCTGGGAAGCCTTCACCCGCCGTGCCGGCAGGAACGGCGTCACCCCGTCCAATGTGCTGCTGACCGCCTATGCCGATGTCATCCGCCGGTGGTCCTCGAGCGGCGACTTCTGCGTGAATGTCACCTCGATGAGCCGCGATCAGGCCATCAAGGGGGTTGAGCGGATCGTGGGCGACTTCACCGAGGTGGTCGTCCATGCCTGCCGCCCCCGGCCGGGATCCTTCCTCGAGCGGGTCCGCGCCACCCAGAAGCAGCTGTTCGACGAGCTGTCCCACGCCGCCGTCCCCGGGGTCGAGGTGCTGCGGGAGCTGGGGCGCGCCAAGGGCGCGCCGGCCATCGTTCCGATCGTGTTCACCAGCGCCCTGGGCGCCGGTCTGCGCCATGATGAGGGACAGGCGTACGAGCTGGTCCACGGCGTCAGTCGAACCCCGCAGGTGTGGATCGACTGCCAGGCCTTCGAGGACGACGCGACCTGCAACGTCAACTGGGACGTGCGCGACGGCGTCATCGCTCCTGAGATCCTCGACGACATGTGGGCGGCGTTCACCGGCCTGCTCGACCGCCTCGTCGACGACGAGGAGACCTGGCACCAGGACGAGGTGGTGAACCTGAGCTCCGGGACTCGGGAGATACGCGCGCGCGTCCACGACACCGCCCAGGAGCGCATCGCCCGCTGCCTTCAGGACGGCTTCTGGGGGCAGGCGCGGCGCGCCCCCGAGCTCCCGGCGCTCGTCTGGGGGAACACCACCTACAGTTACGGCCGGCTGGCGGCCCACGTCGAGGCGCTTCAGGCCCGGTTGCCGGGCGTCGGCCGCGGGGATCGGGTCGCCATTGTCCTGGGCAAGGGCGTGTGGCAGGTCGCCGCCGCCCTCGCCGTGGTCTCCGCGGGCGCCGCCTACGTGCCGATCGACCACGATCAGCCCCCTGCCCGGCAGCATCGCATGATCTCGCTGTGCCGTCCCGCGGCGATCATCGCCGACGGCCTCTACACCCCGTCCCAGGGGCAGCCCGCGGTTATCGACGTGGACGCCCTGGAGGCGGGATCCTGGAGCGGGGCGGTGCCGGAATCCGGTCCCGTGGACGACACCGCCTACATCATCTTCACCTCGGGAAGCACAGGGACGCCCAAGGGCGTGGTCATGACCCATGCGGCGGCCATGAACACCATCGACGACGTCAACGAGCGCCTCGGGCGCGGTAGGCCCCGCACGGTGCTCGCACTGTCGAAGCTGTCCTTCGACCTGTCGGTCTACGACATCTTCGGCGCCTTCGCCAGCGGCGGCACCCTCGTCCTGCCGCTCGAATCGGAGTCCAGGGACCCGAGCCGCTGGATCGCCCTGATGGCGGACAACCGCGTCGACACCTGGAACACCGTCCCTGCGCTGTTCCAGATGCTCCTGCAGGAGCGCGAGGCGGCCGGGCAGCCGCCCGACCCCGGCATGGACCTGGTCATGCTGTCCGGGGATCTCATCGCGCGCACCCTGCCGGCCGCTGCCGCACCGCAGTTCCCGAACGCCGAACTCATCAGCCTGGGCGGCGCCACGGAGGCGGGCATCTGGTCGATCTTCCACCCGATGACCGATCACGCCCCCGATGCGACCATCCCCTACGGCACGGCCCTGTCGAACCAGGGCGTGTGGGTCCTCGACGAGTTCGGCCGCGAATGCCCCGACGGCGTCCCGGGCCGCATCCACATCTCCGGCGACAGCCTCGCCACCGGGTACTTCGACGACCCGGAGACCACCGCTGCCAAGTTCTACGTCTCCGACAGGTCCGGCATCCGCGTCTATGACACCGGAGACATCGGCAGCTACCGCGCTGACGGCGTGATCGAGTTCCACGGACGCGCGGACCACCAGGTGAAGATCAACGGCTACCGGGTCGAGACCGGTGAGATCGAGTCCGTGCTGGAGAGTCATGAGGGCGTGGAGCGGGCCGTCGTCATCACCCAGGACGTCGATGGGCGCAAGAGGCTGCGCGCCTTCGTGACCCCGTCCACGGTCGAGGGGATCGGGGCCGGTCCTCAGAGCGGGGAAAGGCGGAGCGAGGAAGGGCGGGGCGAGTACGAGAGGCGGGGCGAGAGTGCTCCGGCCGGGGAGTCGCTGCGCGCCATGCTGGAGCGCCGCTGGGCGCCCGCCGACGCCTCGGCTGACCCGGCTGACCCGGCAGACCCAGCAGATTCAGCAGATTCAGCGACCATCGCCGAGTGGACGCGCGCCGGCAATGAGGCATCCTTGGCTGCGCTGCTGGCGGCATTCCAGGGGGCCGGGGTGTTCCTGGTGCCCGGCAGGCGCCATGACCTGGCGGAGATCACCGAGAGGATCGCCCCCGACGACGAGTACCGCGGCCTCGTGGGGCGCTGGCTGCAGATCCTGGTCGCCGAGGGGCTCGTCGCCTCCGACTCGCAGGGCTATTCCATTACCCGGGAGGCTCTGGACGGGTTCCGCATCGAGGAGTGCTGGGACAGGTTCGAAGAGCTGGAGAACCGAGTCCGCAACAGCCCCGTGCTCTTCGCCTACCAGCGACATGCGGCGACGACCCTGCTGGGCCAACTGCGCGGCGAGGTCAACCCCGTCGATCTGTTCTTCCCCAAGGGCGACACCGAGAACGCCCGTGCCATCTATGGGCAGAACAGGATCAGCAAGGCGATCAACGCCGCGGTCGCCGAGGCTGTGGTGGGGATCGTCTCATCCCGCGGGGACCGTCCGGTGCGGATCCTCGAGGTGGGCGCGGGTATCGGCGCGACCACGGAGAACATCGTCGGGCGTCTGCCGGGCAACGTGATCGAGTACCGGTTCACCGACATCTCGACCTTCTTCCTGCGCAATGCCAGGCAGACCTATCGGGACCGCGATCTCGCGGACTTCATGACCTACAGCCTGTTCGACGTGAACGTGGACTGCGCCTCCCAGGACATCGAGCCGGGCGCCTATGACGTCATCATCTGCGCCAATGTGCTGCACAATGCGGTGAACATCGAGGAGGCCTTCGCCCGGCTCGATCAGCTGCGGCGCGGAGGCGGTGTGATCGTGATGGTCGAGCCGGTCATCGAGCTCTACGCGGCCCTCATCTCCATCTCGATCAAGATGAGCCTGGTTCCGTTCACCGATCACCGCGCCGATTCGCACAAGGTGTTCATCGACGACGCTGAGTGGGACCGTGTGTACGAGGCGACCGGCCTGCGCCGGTTGGCCGACTACCCGGCTGAAGGGGATCCTCTGCGTGAGTGCGGTCAGCGCCTGATCGTCGTCGGCGACCCCGCCGACCCCGCCGACCCCGCCGGCCCTGCCGGCCCTGCTGGTTCCGTTGCCGTTACTGTCCCTGCTGCCTCCACGGTCGATGAGGACGACCTGCTCGCCCATATGCGGGCCAACCTGCCGGGCTACATGGTTCCCGCATCGGTGCGGATCATGGATGAGCTGCCGCTGAGCGCGAACGGGAAAGTCGACCGCAGGGCTCTCGCCCAGTCCTACGAGTCCGGGGGCGCCGTCGAGGACCCGAGGGCCGCTCAGCCGCTCAAAGGTCTGGAGAGCCGGATCGCGGAGGTTTGGAGAGAGGTTCTCGAGGTCTCTGAGATCGGTCGCGAGGAGGACTTCTACGCCGCCGGCGGCGACTCGCTGCTGATGGCCGAGGCGGTCACCCGTATGCGCCGGGAGGTGCCCGGCCTGCAGGATCGGACCTGGGACTTCATCATGCGCGAGATGCTCAAGCATCCCACGATCGCTGGAATCGCCGAGATGGCGGGCTCCGGCGCCCCGGCGCCCCGGGATGACGAGGCTCATGAGGCCCCTGCGGATACGCCCGACCGTGTCGAGGCTCCTGAGGCCCCCGCCCTGATGCCGGCCCTGTCTACCATCGCGAGCGGTTCCCCGAATGGTTCGAAATGCCTGCACATCTACCGGATTCCGCAGGGGGCGCGATCCTGCCGGGTCATGTTCCACGCCGGCACCGGGCGCCTCAAGGACTACGAGTTCCTGGTCCCGGAGCTGCTCGACAGGGATCCGGGGCTCGCCCACGTCGGGTTCACCGCCGGCGACTCCGACGACTACCTCGACTGCCCGACCCGGTCACTGATCAGCGACCGGGCCCGGGTGTACGCCCAGGAGCTGCTCGCCCTCGACATGGACAGCTACGAGCTGGTCGGTTACTGCATCGGCGGGTTCTTCGCCCTCGAGACCGCGAAGGTGCTCACCGAGCTCGGCCGCGAGGTCGGCAGGGTGGTGTGCATCAGTACCCACCTGTGCCCGCACCGCGTGGCGAACGAGCTGCTGTGCGAGTTCGCCTACGGCTGCGTCTTCGACGCCGACCTGCCCGCGATGGGGGCCGAGTTCGACTTCCCGACCCTCACCGAGGGCCTGTACCACATTCTCGACGGGGTCAACCGGGACATCACCGACGACGAGCTGTGCGCCCTCGACGGCCGGTTCGCAGCGGTGGGCAGGTTCTTCGCGACGATGTCGGAGCTGTCGCCGCGCGCCCGACGCAAGAGGATCTACTCGGCGATCCGCGGCTTCGACGCCGAGGCGGAGTCGGCCCGGGCGATGCTCGACATCCTCTACGACGTCTTCCGCCACTCGCTGCGGGGAACCATCGGCTACGTGCCCGACATCTACATGGGCGAGGTGCTCGTGCTCCAGCCCGCCGGGGATATCCAGGGCTTCTACCCGCAGTTGGGCGGGGACGTCGATTGGCCCGCCACAGCGTTGGGCGAGCTGGAGGTGCGCACCATCTCCGGATCCCACGCCACCTGCCTGCTCGAGGAGAACTTCCGCTCCCTGCTGCCTGCCTTCGAGCGGGGGGAGTGATCATCATGATGGCGGTCGGGCACATCGTCTACAAGGCCGACGATCTCCAGGCGGCGGTCGAGAAGTTCCGCGCGCAGGGATTCGAGGTCGAGTACGGGCGGGCGAAGAATCCCAGCAATGCGCTGATCTACTTCTCCCAGGGGCCCTACCTGGAGATCCGGACCGGGGTCACCATGCCCGCTTTGATCCGCTGCTACCTGCGGTTGATCGGACATGGGCAGATGGTCGATACCAGTGATGCGGTCGCCGGCATGCCCGAGGGCTACTCCCGGGTCGTCTTCGAGGTCGATCGCGAGGACTTCGGCCGCTTGAAGGCGATCTGCCAGGAGCGCGGGGTCCGCACCGTCACTGCGCGGATCTCCCGGAAGGACCCCCATGGACGCAGGCTCGCCTGTCGGTGCCTGTGCCCCGACGACTGGGCGATCCCCATGTTCGTCACCCGATTCGCCGCCGACACGCACCGTGACGCCCCGCACCCCAACGGGATCACGAGGATGGACCGGATCGAGTTCGAGGGCACCCGGACCGCGGTGGAGATCTGCCGCTTGGCGGGAGCGGACGATCTGCTCGCGTGCAGTGTCGGCGCCGGCGCCATCCGGGCGGAATTCGTCTGAAGGAGCGCGACATGAACATCGACAACGTCTTGACCCGCTACGAGGACAGCGGTCACCTGGCGCGCAAGAGCCTGTGCCAGGAGCTCCATGAGGCCGGACTGCGCCGTCCCGACCACCCGGCCGTCGTGGCTCATGACGCGAGGCTGACCCACGCGGAGCTCGAGCGAGCGATCGCCCGGTTCGCCCGGGACTTCGTCGCCTGGGGCCTGGCTGAGGGCGACCAGGTGCTCGTTCAGCTGCCCAACAGCGCAGCCTATGTCGTGACCCTGTTCGCGCTGATGCGCATCGGGGCGGTCCCGACCCTCATGCTGCCCTCGCACCGACAGGCCGAGGTGCGGGCACTGGCCCGTGAACTGCATCCGGTCGCCTACATCGGCGGTCGTGACCAGCTCGGGTTCGACTGCGTTGAGATGGTCGAGCAGATGGACCTGGACGAGCTCGGGTTCCGGATGATCTGCGCCGACGGCGGGCAGCCCCGCGCGGGCGCCGTGCCGCGGATACTGCTTCCCGACCCGGGCGCGGTCCCGCAGGAGCCGATCGCCCCGATCACGCGGTGGCCCCACCACCGAGCCGTCGCCTTGAACCTGCTGTCGGGCGGCACCACCAGTGAGCCGAAGATCATCCCGCGCATCCACGAGGCATACGCCTACAACGCCAGAGCCGCCGCTCGGCGTTGCCGGGTCGGGCCGGACACCGTGTACATGGCGGTGCTGTCGACCTCCCACGACCTTCCGCTCGCCCAGCCCGGACTGATCGGCACCCTGCTCGGCGGCGGCACCGTCGTCATGTGCCTGAGCGCGGCCTTCGACGAGGCATTCACCGCTATCGAGGCGAACCGGGTGACCCTGACCGCGGTCGTCCCCGCAGTCGCCGAGGTCTGGTACGAGGCCGCCGAATGGTACCCGGCCGACCTGTCGTCCCTCGAACAGGTCATCATCGGCGCTGCGAAGCTCGACGAGGACCTGGGCAGAGGGCTGATGGACAGGCTCGGCGTGATCATCCAGCAGGGTTACGGCCTGGGCGAGGGGATCACGACATTCACTCGTCTGGACGATCCGACCCCGGTCGTCCTGAGCACCCAGGGGAAGCCGATCTCCGACGCCGACATCCTCCGCATCGTCGACCCTCAGGGACACGACCTCGGTCCGGGGGAGCCGGGCGAGGTCATCGAGAAGGGCCCCTACACCTTCTTCGGGTACTCCGGATCCCGCGCCGGGGACGACTGCTTCACCGAGGACGGCTTCTTCCTCACCGGGGACCGGGGCTATCTCACCGAGGACGGGGATCTGGTCATCTGCGGGCGGGTCGTCGAGCAGATCAACCGACTGGGGGAGAACGTGTCCCCCCAGGAGGTCGAGCAGCTGCTGCGGCAGATTCCGGGGGTCCGCGGGGCGGCGGTGTTCGCGATGCCGGACAGCGCCCTCGGCGAGAGGACCGTCGCCGCCCTCGTCGTCGAGAAGGAGATCGATCGCGGGGCCGTCCGCGAGGAGTTCATGGCCAGGGGGGTCGCCCGCTACAAGGTGCCGGATCAGGTGTTCGTGGTCGATGCGATCCCGCTGACCAACATCGGCAAGGCCGACAAGAAGCTGCTGCGTGTGATGGCCCAGGCGTGCGCGGACGACCGACAGGACTGAGGAGAAGGACGTGCTCACCAAGGAAGAGATCCGTGACGAACTGCTGGGCGCTCTCAAGGAGATCGTCGGCGGGCGGACCGAGATCGCCGAGGACGACAACCTGCTCGCCCTCGGCCTCGAATCGCTGCCGACCATGCGGCTGCTCGCCGGCTGGATCAAGCAGGGCTACCGCGTGTCCTTCGGCTCGTTCATGCGGCGTCCGACGGTTCGGGAGTGGGCGACGATGCTCGCCGAGGCTGCTCCGGATGCTCCGGATGCGGCGGATGCGGCGGAAGCACCTCACGACGACGGCGGCTCAGATGCCGGCTCCGCGAGCGCCGCGAAAGCTCCGATGGCCGAGGCTGGAGAGGCCGAGGTCGGGGAGGCTGGGGAGGCCGACCTGCCCGCGGGTGACCACGAGCCCTTCGACCTGACCGACGTCCAGTACGCCTACTGGGTCGGCCGCGGGCAGTCCCTGCAGTTCGGCGGGGTCGGCACCCACGGCTACGTCGAGGTCGAGGCCGGCAGGCTGGACGTCGCCCGGCTGCAGGACAGTTGGACGACGATCCTGCGCGCCCATCCGATGCTGCGGTCCTGCTACACCGGCGACGGCAAGCAGTACGTGCTTCCCGAGCCGGTCAACGCCAGCGTCGAGGTGCACGATCTGACCGGCCTGGACGACCACTCCCTCCAGGAGAGCCTGGCCGGGATCAGGGAGCACCTGTCGCACCGCCTTCTGGCCATCGACGAGGGCCAGGTGGCCTGCCTGCAGGTCAGCCTGCTCTCCGCGGACCGGGCGATCATCCACTTCGACATCGACCTGCTCGTGTGCGACGTGCAGAGCTTCCAGATCATTCTTCGCGATCTCGCCCACCACTACGCGACCGGCGAGGCCCCCGATGTCGACCCGTCGTGGAGCTTCGCCCGGTACTTGGCGGGAAAAGCCCGGGAGAACGCGGCTGCCATCGAGCAGGACCGGACGTACTGGCGCGACCGCCTGGAGGACCTGCCCGCCGGTCCTCGGCTCCCGTTGCGCAGAGGGGCCGACGCGGGCGGCGACCCCCGCTTCGTGCGCCGGGCCCACACCTTCGACATGCGGACGTGGGAGGCGCTGCGGCAGGTCTGCGAGACCCACGGCACTACGCCCTCTATGGTGCTGCTGACGGCCTACGCCCGCACAGTCGGGCAGTGGAGCGAGGACAAGAGGTTCCTCATGGCCGTCCCGCTGTTCAATCGGGATCCGGATCCGGCGATTGAGAACGTCGTCGCGGATTTCACCACGCTGACTCTGACCAGCATCGACCAGACGCGGCCGCGCACCTTCATCGAGGACCTGCGCGCAATACAGGACTCCTTCTACGAGGATGTCGCCCATTCGCGGTACTCGGCCGTGCGCGTCCTGCGCGACCTGCGCACCCGGCGCGAGGAGCAGGTGCTGGCTCCGGTGGTGTTCTCCTGCAACCTGGGCAGTCCCCTGGTCGACGAGGAGTTCATCGACGCCTTCGGGCAGATCGGCTACATGATCTCCCAGACCCCGCAGGTATGGATCGACCTGCAGGTATTCAGCACCGTCGACGGTTTCATGATCATATGCGACGCGCTCGAGCAGCTGTTCCCCGAGGGGCTGCTCGACGACTTTTTCGGCGCGCTGGTCGCCGAGATCACTGCGGCCGTCACCCACGACCTCGCCATCCTCTGCCCGGTCGACAGTCCCGGGGTGATCGCGCGTCGTCGGGACCGGGCCGAGGCGGCGACCTGGCGGTTGCCCGACACGACACTCGTGGCCCAGGTGCTGGCCGCTGCCGAGCGGTATGCGGATCGTCCCGCCCTGCGAACCGCTGATGGACGGGTCACCACCTACCGGGAGCTGGTCGCCCGTGCCCGTGCCGTGGCCGCCGGCCTGGTAGCGGCGGGTATCGGCAGGGGAGAGCTGGCAGCGGTCATGGTCTCGAGGGGGCCCCGGCAGATCATCGGGGCGCTGGGCGTCATGATGGCCGGAGCGGCGTATGTCCCGATCTCTCGGCAGCAGCCCTCCGAACGGATCGCCGCCATCCTGGCCTCTCCCCGGATCGGGCATCTGCTCACCGATGATGACTCCGGTGCTTGGGCCGGCGCCCCCGTGCGGGTCGTCGATATCGACCGTGCGTGCGCCGGCGCGGACGGGGCGGCGGCAACCGCAACGGCGATGACGGCGACGGCGGAGCTGCCCCGGCTGGGGCCCGAGGACCCCGCCTACGTCATCTACACCTCGGGAACCACCGGTACCCCGAAGGGCGTCGAAGTGTCTCACGGCGCCGCGTGGAACACCGTGGCCGAGGTGAACCGCCGACTCGGCATCGGCTGCCAAGACAAGGCACTGGGCGTGTCCTCCTTCGACTTCGATCTGTCGGTTTACGACGCCTTCGGCATGCTGACTGCGGGGGCCGAGCTGGTGACGATCCCGGATGAGAGCCGCCGTGACGCCGAGGCCTGGCTCGAGCTGGTCGCCTCCGAGGGGATCACCGTCTGGAACTCCGTGCCGACCCTGTTCGAGATGCTGCTGGCCGGCGCCGTAGGGGACTCCGCACGGCTGGCGAGTCTGCGCCACGTCCTGCTGTCCGGCGACTGGATCGATGTCGGCCTTCCCGCGCGGATGCGGGCCGTGATGCCCCAGGGCCGCATCCTGGCGATGGGTGGGGCCACCGAGGCCGCCATCTGGTCGAATGCCCTCGAGGTACCGCAGGAGGTGCCCGCCGTCTGGGCCTCCATCCCGTACGGGCGCCCGTTGGCGCGGCAGGCTTACCGGGTGGTGGGCCCTGACGGACGGGACTGCCCGGACTACGTGGCGGGCGAGCTGTGGATCGGTGGCCTGGGCGTGGCGACGTGCTATGTCGATGATCCCGGGCTCAGCGGGCGGAAGTTCGTGTCCTCGGAGGGCGGCCGCTGGTACCGGACCGGCGACATGGGTCGGTTCTGGCACGACGGGACCATCGAGTTCCTGGGCAGGACCGACAACCAGGTGAAACTGCGCGGGCACCGCATTGAGCTCGGCGAGATCGAGGCGGCCTGCGATGCTCTTCTGCCGGTCGAGCGCACGGTGTGCGTCGCCTCGCAGGGGCGGGCCTCGACATCCCTGGTGGCCTTCGCGCAGTTCGCCCCGATCACCGCGATCAGCCCGATCACCGCCTCGGATGGCCTGGGTGATGAGGACACTCAGTGGTCGGGCTTCGACCTGGCCTCGAGCATCCAACCGGTCCTGGCCGACGAGCGGCTGCGTGCCGCCGTGGACCAGGACGAGGCCCTGCAGCGCTCCTACGCCCTGCAGACCATGCGGCGCTGGGAGGCCGAGCTCTCCGAGCTTTCCGAGCTTTCCGCGGCGAATGACCGGGAGCACCTGTCCGCCCTGCGGCGCACGTGGCGGGGGCGGCTCGCCGGCGAGCAGGGCGGTGCTGAGCAGTTCCCCGGCAGGGCCGGCCTGAACGACACGACCGGCCCGGCCGACATGGATCAGATCGAGCAGCTGGACCGGTTCGTGGCCCCCTTCGAGCGCGCTTTCGTGGGGGCGACCGATGCCCCCACGATCGCCGAGTTCGTCCAGGCCCCGGACTTCGTGCCGGTGGAGGAGTTCCTGGCCTCCCGTCCGCTCGGTCGCCTCACCCACGATGCGCTGCGCGAGGTGGTGGGCGGCCTGAGCCGGGCCCACAACGGGACGGTGCGGATTCTCGAGGTCGGGGCCCGGCGCCCCGAGGAGTCCGCCGACTACCTGCGTGTCGCCGCCCCGAGCTCCTACGTGCTCGCCGACCAGTCCCGTCATCATCTGGATCTGGCCGCGCAGAGGGCTCCCGGCCTGTTCGAACAGCTTCAGCTGCGCGCGTCCGGGGACCAGGGGCCGACTCCCCGCCTCCTCGAGAGAGCGGATCTGGTGGTCTGCAACCAGACCCTCCACCAATGCGCCGACGTCGATGCGATGCTGCGGGAGGTTCGGGGCCTGGTCAAGCCCCGAGGCCTCATGGTCCTGGTGGAGACGACTTCCGCCTCGCCGCTGGCCGATATCAGCGCCGCGTTCATCGCGGGGGAGCACCGCGACCTTCGCGCGGGCACCGGGGAGATGCTGCTCAACGCGCCCCAGTGGAGTGACGCCCTGCGGCGCAACGGCTGGAACCCGCTGGAGCGCGTTGAGGTCACGGATTCCATGGTGCTCGTCGTGGCCGCGAGGGCGGGCGGCGACGAGCCCGAGCCGCTGCCCGCGGCCGAGTACGACCGGGCCGCCGGACTGCTGTCCGCCAGGCTGCCCGAGTACATGATCCCGAAGCGGATTATGGAGATCTCACATTTCCCGCTCACCGGGAACGGGAAGGTCGACCGCGAGGCACTGGCGGGCTTGATCCCCGAGGAGGCCGACGACGACGGCTCCCCGGCGGCTCCCATCTCCGCCGTCACCGCCCTGTCTGCCACCGAACGGCGGCTTGCCGAGATCTGGGACGAACTGCTGGAGACGAGCGCGAGCGCCGACTCCGATTACTTCCGGCTGGGCGGCGACTCCCTCATGGCTACGAGGCTGCGGCGGGCCATCGAGGAGCGCTTCCAGGTGGAGTTCTCTCTGGAGAGCATTTTCGACTCGCCCGTGCTGCGCGATATGGCGGCCAGGATCGAGGAGCTCGAGGAGATCGCGCAGATCGAGGGGGCGGCATCCCGGGCGGGAGTAGAGGCCGGTCTGCCCCCGATCGTGCACGGCGAGGACCAGTTCGCGCCCTTCCCTCTCACCGAGGTCCAGCAGTCCTATCTGATCGGCAGTTCGGGGGCTGTCGAACTGGGCGATGTGTCGAGCCACTGCTACTTCGAGATGGACACCCCCGTGCTTGATTCCAGTCGGCTCGAGAGCTCCTTCAACGCGCTGGTCGAGCGTCATCCGATGCTGCGCGCGGTCGTGTGCGAGGACGGTCTCACTCAGCGGTTCCTCCCGCAGGTGCCGCACTACGAGATCGCATGCCTGCGGTGCGCCGCGCCTGACGGCGACCAGCGGGTGGCGGCGGCTCGTGACGAGATGTCCCACCAGCGGTTCGACCCGACGCAGTGGCCCTGTTTCGACATCCGGTACGTCGATCGCGCGGATGGTGGGCGCCTGCTCCTGAGCTTCGACAATCTGTTCATCGACGGCTGGAGCATGTTCCATCTCTTCCGGGAGTGGAAGCGGGTCTACGAGCACGGGGCCGACTCCCCGGCCTCCCCGACATCCCTGACCGACGCACTGCCGTACTTGCCGTACTCCTTCAAGGACTACGTCGAGGCGAGCGCCGAGTTGGCGCGCAGCGAGACCCATGCGAGGGATCTCGCCTACTGGGAGTCCTCCCTGGAGTCGATCCATCCCGCGCCCCAGCTGCCGGTCTCCGGGCTCGACCCGGCGGGCTCCTCCGAGTTCGTCAGGCACGAGGCCCTCGTGTCCGCGGAGCTGTGGCGGGCGGCCAAGCGACGCATCCGGGACGAGGGGCTGACCGACGCGGTGTTCCTCGCCGAGGTGTATGCCGAGGTGTTGGCGCGCTACAGCGAGGAGCCGGGGCTGAGCATCAACCTGACTCAGTTCGACAGGACCCGTTTCGCGCCCGAGGTCGACGCCATCGTCGGCGACTTCACCAGTCTGTCGATTCTCAGCGCGGACACCCGGTGCGCCGTGACGTTCCGGGACCGGGCCAAGGCACTACAGCGGCGGATGTTCAGCAACCTCTCCCACGCGAGCGTCTCGGGCGTGGCCGTGGAGAGGATGCTCAACAAGCAGCGCAGGGCGCAGGTGACCATGCCCGTGGTGTTCACCTGCGGCCTGGGCGTCGTCGAGCACACCGATGACGACAGCCCCTACCTGGGCGTCATCGACTACGGCCTGTCGCAGACCCCGCAGGTCTGGATGGATCTCCAGGTCTATGAGCACCATGGCGGGCTGATGCTGAACATGGATGCCGTGGAGGCGATCTTCCCCTCCGGGATGGTTGATGAGATGTTCCGCGCCCTGGTCGCGGCGATCGAGGACCTGGCGGGCGCCCCGGACCTGTGGCGGGCGACGACCACGACGGTCGCGTCCTCCTTCAACGAGGCCGCTATCACCGAGTTGAACGACACCGACCGGGTCCTGCCCGATGGGGAGCGGACACTGCTCGACCTCTATCTGGCGGGGGCGCGCGCCCACCCCGATCGGGTGGCGGTCGTCGATGCCACCAGGAGCCTGACCTACTCGGAGCTGGATGAGGAGTCCGACCGCTGGGCGGAGCTGGTGCTCGCCGCCGACCCCGGGCCGGGGGGCCTGGTCGGTATCCTCATGGGCAAGTCCGCCCGCCAGATCAGTGCGGTCATCGGTGTCCTGAAGGCCGGGTGCGCCTACCTGCCGCTGAGCATCGACCACCCGCCGGCCCGCAACCTCGGGATCATCCGCGATGCGGGCGCCCGCGTGGTGCTGGTCGATGACGACGGCGAGGCGCCCCGCGAGGTGGAGCGGGAGTGCACCGTTATCACTGCTGCCAGTGCTGCCAGTGCTGCCAGTGCTGCCAGTGCAGCCACCGTTGTCGTCACAGCGGATCCGGCCGGCTCCCCAGCCTCTGAGGCCGACCGCGACCCGGAGGACCCGTCGGTCCCGGCAGGTCCTGTGGCCGCAGCTCCCGGTCCGGACGCCCTGGCCTACGTCATCTACACCTCGGGCACCACCGGTGCCCCGAAGGGCGTGGCCATCACCCATGGGGCGGCGGTCAATACGATCCTGGACGTCAACGAGCGCCTGGACGTGCAGCCCACGGACAGGGTGCTGGCCCTGTCGCAGTTGAACTTCGACCTGTCGGTCTACGACATGTTCGGCATGTTCGCCCGCGGGGCCGCTCTCGTGCTGCCCTCCGGGCAGGGGCGGCACGACCCGGAGCACTGGTGGGAGATGGTGCAGACCCATCGGGTCACCCTGTGGAACTCGGTCCCCGCGTTCTTCTCAATGTATCTCGAGCACCTAGAGCACATAGAGCACATAGAGAACCTGTCCGCTCGGGGGCCGGTCGACCGCAGCATCAGGGCGGTGCTGCTCAGCGGGGATTGGATCCCCGTGGACGTCGCGGTGCGCGCGGAGAAGTGCTTCAGCAACTGTGCCGTGTACGGGTCCGGTGGCGCCACCGAGGCATCGATCTGGTCGAACTGGTACGAGATCTCCGCGGATGATGCCCGCAGCGCCAGTGTTCCCTACGGCAGGCCCCTGACCAACCAACGGATGTACGTCCTCGACTCCAGTCTGGATGACCGTCCTGACCTGGTGCCCGGAGATCTTCACATCGCCGGTCGTGGCCTGGCGACGGGCTACTGGAACGACCCGGCCAAGACGGCTCACTCGTTCATCACGCATCCTCGCACCGGGGAGCGGCTGTACCGCACCGGCGACCGGGCCATGTACGGCCGTGACGGCAACATCATCTTCCTGGGACGCAACGATGGCCAGGTCAAGGTCAATGGCTACCGCATAGAGCTCGGCGAGATCGAATCGGTCGCCCGCAGGCTGCCGACGGTGCGGGACTGCGCGGCCACTATCGACAAGGGCATCGTGCTCCACGTGGTGGCGAATGACGGGTTCACCCCCGAGGGGCTGGCCGAGCATCTCGGCAGTGCGCTGCCGCAGTACATGCAGCCGCGCACGACCGTCGTCCTCGACGACCTGCCGCGCACCTGGAACGGGAAGATCGACAGGGATCGCCTGCGTACCGCGGCGGTGCAGAACCCAGTTGCCGTCGAGGGTCCCCGCAACGAACGCGATGCCCGTATCCTCGGGATGCTGCGGTCGATGCTGGAGGTCGAGGAGATCAGCATCGATGACGACTTCTTCGGGATCGGAGGCGATTCGCTGACGGCCGTGCACCTGGCCAACTCGATCCGGCGGGAGATGTCCGTGCAGATCAGCATTCGCGACGTTTTCGGCTATCCGACGGTGCGCCGGCTGTCCGACCACATCGCTGACAGCGTCGGAGAAGACGTCGACGAGGGCGAGATCTAATGCGCTGCGTCGTGAATCCGCCCCGCCGGTCCCCGCCATCACCAGCTTCCTGAGCCCGGCAAGAGAACAAGAGAGAACAAGAGAAAGAGAGAGTTAAGGAGCAGTCATGAGTCAGACACCGCAGGAACAGACGCCCGCCCAGCCGAACCGACGGATGACCATCGTCGACTTCATGACGATCGGCATCTTCTTCGTCATCAACATGGTGGTCGGGGTGATCATCGCCTTCATCGGCATCACGCCCATCACCTACGTGATGATCACCCCGCTGCAAGCGATCATCCTGGGCATCCCGATGATGCTGTTCTTCTCCAAGGTCCGCAAACCGGGCATGCTGCTCGTGTTCGAGATCCTGACCGGTCTGGTGAGCATCCTCCTGGGGCTCGGCCCCTTCGTCCTCGTCAGCGGCGTGATCATGGCCCTGATTGGGGAGTTCGTGCTGTACACCGGCGGCTACACGAGCGCCAAGCGCAGCGTGATCGCCTATGCCCTGATGTCGCTGACCTCGACGGCCACCTACATCCCGCTGTTCTTCGCGACGGAGAGCTATCTGGCTTCCGACGTCAAGGGCAGGTACGGGGACGACTACCTGCAGGGCCTGACGGAGATCGGACACATGAGCTGGGTGTTCGCGGTGATCATCGTCGGCACCTTCCTGTGCGGAATCCTCGGCGGGGTGCTCGGGCAGCGAATCTTCAACAAGCACTTCCGCCGCGCGGGCATCGTCTGATGCCACTGACCCTGCCGGGCTTGGGGAGGCCGACCGCAGGACTGCAGCTGGACCCTCGTACCAAGGTGCTGGTCGTGCTGGTCGTCTCCTGGATTCTCCTGTCCCCGTCGGGGACCGAGACGAGCATCGGCGCAGGAATGCGCTGGTTCCTGATTGCTCTGCCCTGCATCTTGTTCATGGCCTCGGGACTGGTGGTCGCCGGGCTGCGCTACGTGGTGAGCTACGCGATCATGGCCGGAGTGCCGCAGCTGGTGTGGCGATTCGCGCAGTCGGGCAACTGGGATCACGGTGTTCCCGGCATCCTGCTGGCCTGGCTGGGTGGACTCTCGCTCATCCTGCCCGGCACGACCTGCTGCTGGTACACCCTGCGTACCACCTCCGCCAGCGAGTTCATCGCCGCGATGCAGCGCATGCGCTGTCCCGACGCGCTGACGATCCCGGCGGCCATCATCTTCCGCTTCTTCCCGACCATCGGGGAGGAGTACCGCGACATCAAGACGGCGATGCGGATGCGCGGCATCTCGGGCCTCCGCAACCCGGTCGCCATGCTGGAGTACCGTTTCGTGCCCCTGCTGGTCTCGGTCGTCAGCATCGGCAACGAGCTGTCCATGTCCGCTGTGACCAGGGCGCTGGGATCGGGGCGCAGGAGGACGACCATCTGCACCATCGGGTTCCGGGCCGCGGACGGCGTGCTCATCGGGCTGCTGAGCGCGTGTCTGGTCATCATGATCATGGGAAGGACGTCAGTGGCATGATCGAGTTGCGCAACGTGACGATGTCCTACGGCCAGGATTCCGCCGAACCGGTGCTCCGCGACATGAACCTGCAGGTGGACCGCGGTGAGCTGGTCCTGCTGTGCGGGGAGTCGAGCTGCGGCAAGACAAGCCTGCTGCGGCTCCTCAACGGCGTGGCGCGGTATTTCTTCGACGCCCGGATCTCGGGTGAGGTGCTGCTCGACTCCCAGCCGATCATCAACGCTGAGGCCCACGACATCGCTCAGACCGTCGGGTCGGTGTTCCAGAACCCCAAGTCCCAGTTCTTCACCCTTGATGTGACCAGCGAGCTGGCCTTCGGATGCGAGAACCTGGGGGTGGAGCCGGCCCGGATCGAGCAGCGCATCGCCGAGGTCGCCCGGGAGTTCAGCATGGAGGATCTGGTCCGCAGGCAACTCGTCGAGTTGTCCGGGGGGCAGAAGCAGAAGGTGGCATGTGCGGCCGTGGCCGCCATGCAGCCTCACGTGCTCCTGCTGGACGAGCCCTCCTCGAATCTTGATATGGCTGCCATCGGCGAGTTGCGGGAGATCGTGGCCCGGTGGAAGCAGCAGGGGCGCACGGTGATGGTCGCCGAGCATCGCCTGTACTACCTCGCGGATCTGGTCGATCGGGTCGTCTACATGGACCGCGGCCGCATCGGCCGGGAGTTCACCGGTGAGCAGTTCCGCTCCCTGAACGACCACGACCTGCAGGAACTCGGGCTCCGGTCCACCCATCCGGTTCCCGAGCCCGTCGGCGCTCCCGCGACCGGCGCCGGTGAGGTGGTCGGTGAGGTGGTCAGTGAGGTGGTCGTGGACTCCTTCGCCTTCCGGTATCCGAAGGCGCCCCGTCTCGCCATGGACATCGAGCACCTGGTGCTGCCCGAGGCCCAGGTGATCGGCGTCGTGGGGCGCAACGGCGCGGGCAAGACCACCTTCGTGCGTTCGCTGACGGGCCTGGAGCCGCGATCGAGGGGGGCCCTGCGCCTGGCGGGCGCCGAGCTGTCCAGGCCCAAGCAGCGCCTGCGGCACTCCTACCTCGTGATGCAGGACGTCAACCATCAGCTGTTCGGCGAGAGCGTCGACGCCGACGTGGCGATCGGGGCCGATGCCGGTGGTGAGCGTCAGACGCATATCACCGAGGTTCTGGCGGCGCTCAACCTCGAGGACAAGCGCGAGCGCCATCCGATGTCCCTGTCAGGGGGCGAGCGCCAACGCGTGGCCATCGCATCGGCGCTGGTGTGCGGTCGTGAGGTGATCGTCTTCGACGAGCCCACGAGCGGTCTGGACCTGCGCCACATGAAGCAGGTCGCCCTGCAGCTGGAGGACCTCGCCCGGCAGGGCAGGACCGTTCTCGTGGTGACCCACGACGTCGAGCTGCTGGCCGAGTGCTGTGACTTCCTGCTGCTCATCGACGAGGGCGAGGCGGCGATCGCCGAGCCCTGTGACGGCGACGTGCTGCGCCGCGCGGTGAAGTTCCTCGCCGGTGATGGGCCCGAAGCACTTGAATTGCCCAGGTAAGTCTAAGCTAAGATATTTGCTGTTCTTGGCACGCGCCCGCATGACGAGGCTGCTGCCAGCTCCCCTCCCTGACCCTGTCTCCCCTGCGCATATGTTGGAAGGAACGTACATGTCCGACCCCGACGCAATCCCCTCATCGAATGAAGTCGCGCTGCGCGTGCGCGATCTCTGCAAGACCTTCGGCAAAGGCACCAAGGCCAAGGAAGTGCTCAAGGGCCTCAGCTTCGACGTCCGCCCCGCTCAGGTGGTCTCGCTGCTGGGAGCCAATGGCGCCGGCAAGACGACGTTGGTGAATATCGCCTCCACACTGATGAAGCCCACCTCGGGGACGATCACCGTGTGCGGTGCGGATGTCGTGTCCCAGCCCAGACAAGTGCGCCGGCACATCTCCCTGACCGGTCAGTTCGCCGCCGTTGACGGGGAGCTGACCGGCAAGGAGAACCTCGTCTTCTTCGCGCGCCTCAACGGCTTCGGGCGGGCCGCTGCCGCCGAGCGCGCGGATGAGCTGCTGGACAGGTTCCGGCTCGCGGATGCGGGCGACCAGCGCGCGGCCAAGTACTCCGGGGGCATGAGGCGGCGGCTCGACATCGCGGCCTCGCTGATCGTCGAACCGCAGCTGCTGTTCCTCGATGAGCCCACGACGGGCCTCGACCCGCTGTCGCGCCGGGAGTTGTGGGAGATGGTCGAGGAGCTGCGGGGCCAGGGCGTTGCCATCCTGCTCACGACGCAGTACCTCGATGAGGCGGAGCGCCTGTCCGACGACATCGTCGTCCTGCGCGAGGGCCGCAAGGTCTCGCAGGGATCTCCCTCCGAGCTGCGACGCCGGTTCGGCGCGCCGATCTGCAGGATCGCGCTTGACGACGCGACGCTGGCCCGGCGAGTCGCCGAGAGCGTTCTCCCCGGGGCGCTCGGCCACCCGCATGACGATTTCACGGTCGACGCGCTGGAGGTCTCATTCGTCGCTCATGGCGGCACCGAGGACCTCGTCTCGGCCACCCGGGCGATCACCTCCGCGGGTCTTGAGGTCGTCTCGGTCTCCTTGACCCCGCCATCCCTGGATGACGTGTTCCTCGGTACGGCCTTCGCATCCGATGCCGGCTCTGCCGACTCCGCTGGCTCTGCCGACTCCGCCGACTCCGTCGAGTCGGCTGAGGAGAACGGATCATGACGGTCTTCGCGCAGCGGGTCACCGACAGGAGGCCGTCGAGCGCGCGCGCCCTTGCGGGGGCCGTGCAGCGCAACAATCTCCGTCTTCGCCGCAACAGCGCCTCCCTGGTGTCCGCACTGGTGATTCCCGGGATGTCGATGCTCGCCTTCTGGATCGTGTTCGGGCATGCGGCCAGCGCATCGGGATTCGACTACGCGTTGTTCCTGACGGCGGCCTCGATGTTCCAGGCGGTGATGTTCACCGCCGGCGGCTCGTCCATGGCGCTGGCCGTGGACATGGAGAGCGGACTGCTCGCCCGTCTGCGGGCCATGCCCATCCGGGCCATGGTGGCCGTGGGCGGACGAATGATCACCGACCTGCTGCGCGCGTTGCTGTCGGTGGGGGCGATCGTGGTCATCGGTCTTATCTGCGGCGCGAAACCCGACAGCGTCGGTGGTCTTCTGCTGTCATGCCTCACCGCGCTGCTGATGGGGCAGGTCCTGGTGCTCGCCTTCTGCGGGCTGGCACTGAGATCTCATCATCCCGTTCAGACGGCCGGTCTGATCCAGGGCGTCGAGATGCCGCTGCTGATGCTGTCCACTGCATTCATCCCCATCGCCGCCCTGCCCGACTGGCTGGAGCCGATTATCAGGCACATGCCGTTCTCGGTGATGATTGACACGAACCGTGCCCTTCTTAGCGGCCTCACCCCGGGTGATGAGGGCTGGGAGGCGCTGGCCTGGCTGGCGATCGGACTGATACTCGGCGTCTGGTGGGTATCCGGAGCATTCAGGAGGCAAGCATGAGCAATCGGGAGGCCCTGCGCATCGGTTGGTCGCGCGCGGTCGGGGTGCATGCCGGGCGTCTGCTGAGGCGGTGGCTGCGCTCGCCGCCCTCGGTCCTGTCCACCTTGGTGATGCCGGTCGTGATGCTGGTTATCCTCAACGTCATGTTCTCCGGAATGGTGGAGCAATTCAGTGGCGCACCGATGAACATGACCGCGGTGTGCGTGATGGTCGCGGTCTCTCAGGCGTTCACGGCCGCTCTCATGGGGGCGGGGAACATCGTCCAGGAGCGCCACGACGGTCTGCCCGACAGGCTGGCGACGCTCCCCGGCAACCAGTCCACCGGCATGATCGGACGAATCCTCGCCGAGTCCGTGACCGCGTTCGTCTCGATGATCGCGGCTGTCGTCGTCGGCTTGGTCTACGGCGCCGACTTCCGCACGGCCACCGGTCTGGTGGGAACTCTCGTGGTACTGGCCGTGGTGTCCGTGGCCGCTGGAGCCGTGGGCGTCATGCTCGGATTCGTGGTGGACACCCCCCAGGGCGCGGTGAGCTTCGCGCCCCTGGTCATGGCGGCCATGTTCTTCAGCACCGCGATGATGCCGCGCGACATGTACGCGGAGGTGCTGCGGCCCATCGTCGATGTATCCCCGTTGACCGCGGTGACTGAGCTGTCGGACGCGCTGATCAACGACCGGGTGGTCGCCGGGGATATCGTCCTGTTCGTGGGCTGGTTCGCGGGGCTGATCATCTTCAGCCTGGTGATTCTGGCCCGCAAGACCGTTGGATCGCGCCGGTAGTCCTTCTCTGGTTGCTTAATAGCCCTGAATACCCTGAATCCCTTGAATGCGAGTGTCTGAGTGTCAATAGCGTCTGAGCCGCGATTCGAATTCGTGACCGGGCAGCGGAGTGTGGTCGCGACCGGAGTCGCCGCCCCCGTCGTCCCCCGCGCCTGGACGGGTCGGGAGGTTGCCAGGGCCGCCGACGAGGCCATGCGCGCCTCGATCGAGGGGCACGAGGACGCGCCGGCGATGGTCGTCGGGGCTATTCCCTTCGACGCGCGCCGCCCCGGGGTTCTGTACCGGCCGGTGCGGGTCGTCGTGGAGCAGGCTCCGAGCCCGGGAGCCGTCGTCGCCCCGACCGGCCGGCTCGACGTCATCGGGCAGTCTCCTGATCCCGACGGCTATCGCCGGATCGTTCGGCAGGCCGTCGCGGCCATCCGGTCCGGGGCCATGGACAAGGTGGTCCTGGGTCGGTGCACGACCGTGGAGGTCTCGCATGCCTCGGAGGTCTGGCGGCCGGAGGATGTGCTCGCGCGGCTGAGGGCGAGCAACCCCGACGCCTACGTGTTCCGTCTCGATCTGGACGGGGGGATGGGCGGCCTGTTCGACGAGCCGGGGACCCTGCTGGGGGCGAGTCCCGAGCTCGTCCTGTCCTGCACCGATTCCCGCATATGGACTCTCCCGCTTGCCGGGACCATCGCCAGGGGGACCGATCCCGCCTCCGACACCCGGGCCGCCCGGGCCCTGCTCTCCTCCGGCAAGGACCTCGCCGAGCACGCGCACGTCTCCCGGGCCGTCGTGGAGGCGCTCCGCCGCCATGTGGATGACATCGAGATGCCGTCGGGTCCGCAGCTGGTCGCCACGCCTGTCGTGTGGCACCTGGGCACCCCGATCGAGGGCGTCCTGCGCGAGGGGCGCTCGTCTTTGGAACTGCTGTACGACCTGCATCCCACGCCCGCCGTGTGCGGCTGGCCCAGTAACCCGGCGCGCGACTTCATCGCCCGCTGCGAAGGCTTCGACAGGGGCCTGTTCGCGGGATTGATCGGTTGGATGGATGTGAATGGGGACTGCGAGTGGGCCCTGGTGCTGCGCGCCGGAGTGCTGCACGCCGACCGGGCGACCATGTTCGCGGGGGCCGGCATCGTGGCCGCCTCCGATCCCGCTTCGGAGTTGCGCGAGACCGCGACGAAGATGATGACCTTCACCTCGGCACTCGGAGAGCTCGTCGATTCCCCTGCCATCGGCCTTCAGGTCCCGGACCCTCCAACGGCGAATGCCGTCGGGCGACCCACCCCGGCGGCCTCCTGCAAGCGAGAGGATACGAGGTGACGGCCATAGTGAGGAGGGGCGCCTTCCCGTTCGTGGCGGAACGGGGCGGGGGGCTACTCGTCTTCTGCTTCCACCACGCGGGCGGCAATGCCTCCGCCTACCGGGGCTGGGTCGGCGCCGCCCCTCGGATCAATGCGATTCCGGTGGAACTGCCGGGCAAGGCGACCCGGATGCGGGAGAGCTGGGTAGCGGACTTCTCCCAGCTCTGCCGGCAGTTCGCCGGGGAGATTCTCCAGCTGGCGGCCGGCGCGCCCTTCGCCCTCTACGGCCACTCGATGGGTGCGGCCCTCGCCTACCAGACGGCCGCCTGCCTGCAGGAGATCCACTGGGCTCCTCCCGAGGCGGTGGTGATCGCCGCCCGGCAGGCCCCCGGTGAGACGATCGAGGGGGAGTACCGCTCGTCGATGGGTCTGGATGCTCTGCGCGAGGAGCTGGAGGCCGTCGGCGGCACGCCTCCGGAGATCCTCGCGGACGACGACCTCATGAACCTCCTGCTCACGGGGATTCAGCGCGACTACGTGCTGCACGAGGACTTCCGGCACGCCTCGACCATCCTCTCCTGCCCGATACTGGCGTTCGCCGGGGAGCAGGATCCCACCGTCACCCCCGGCATGCTGTCCCGGTGGTCCAGGTTCACCAGCGGACGGTTCGCGATGAAGGTATTGCCCGGAGGACACTTCTTCCCCCTGGACGCCGGTGCCGGTTTCCTCGACGAGCTGGCCGACGGCATCGAGGAGATCACCCGCGAGGTTGTCTGATGGGCGATCCCTCGACTTTATGCGGGCGTGTTGGCGGGCTCGGCTCGAGATCGGTCGCAACCCGTGCCGAGATCGGTCGTATTCCGCGTCGAGATCGGTCCGGTTCCGGCTCGAGATCGGTCCGGTTCCGGCTCGAGATCGGTAGCAATCCGCGTCGAGATCGGTCGTACTCCGGTGCGGGGTGCAATGTTTCGGGGCTGGAGGCCGTATGAGTCAGGCCGAACCGCCGTGAGCCGGCTCCACTGATGCCCTCGTGGGCCGGGATGGTGGGTGTTGCACACTTGCGTGCGCCTCGCGTCAGCAAAAACAGCGGAATCATGCGGAAAAGTAATGTCAGTAGCGACCACGTCCTCGCTCCCATGTGCGTTGCCCCCCTCATTGCACATGGGAACTCAACCGCCGTACACAACGCTCATCGGAAAAGACCGTGATTCCAATAAAAACCAGCCCCCGCCCCGCAAGGGCCCCGGTCTTCCATGTGCAACACCCAAGACAACCACGCCCCCCAAGCTGGAACCGGACCGATCTCGAGCCGGAGATGGACCGATCTCGACGCGGAACCGGACCGATCTCGACACTGCCTCGACACCGCCCCAGACGCAGAGAAAAAATACCGCCCCGCACACACCAACGCCCCACACCCGTACCGAGATTCCGCGAATCGAATCAGCTCATCATGCTTGCCCGCCGCCCGATCAAAGGCTCGACCCGCCCGTGGCGTCGATCGTCTGCCCGGTGATCCACCGGGCGGCATCGCTCGCGAGATAGCTGATGATGTCGGCGACATCCTCCGGGGTGCCGATCCTGCCGAATGCGGACACCTCGGCTGCGCCCGCTCGGGCGCCCGGCGCGTTGATCCAGTCGGCGTTGAGGTCGGTGTCGATGATGCCCGGCGCAACCGAGTTGACGGTGATTCCCCGCCTTGCGAGCTCTGGCGAGACGGCGCGCAGAGCTCCTTCCAGCCCCGCTTTGGAGGCGGTGTAGGCGAGGTGGGTCGGCGCCGCAATGCGGGTGTAGCCGGTGGATACGGCGATCACGCGTCCGTTGTCATTCAGGGAGCTCGCGAGGTGGTGGAGCAGGAAGAGCGGTGCGGTGAGGTTGATCGCCTGCACTCGGGCGTATGTGTCGGGGTCGAGCTCGGTCAGCGTCTGCGCCCCGTTGATCCCCGCGTTGCTCACGAGCACGTCGGTGCCGGCGAAGCCGTGCTCGCTCACCGCGTGCGTCCACTCCTGCGCGATCTTGGCGGAGGCGGCCTCGCCCTCGGTGAGATCGGCCTGGATCAGCACTACTGCCGCGCCAAGTGCCCGAACGCGTTCGGCCGTCGCCTCCGCGGCGGCCCGGTCGTGGCCGTAGTGAAGGCCGACGAGCGAGATGCCATCCCGGCCGAGGGCCACTGCAGTGGCGGCGCCGATGCCTCGGGATGCGCCGGTGATAAGAGCCGTGGAGCGGGTCATGAGTCCTCCGTAATGATCGATACGTAATTGATCGCACGATATCGTAGCGGTCACTATGGAAGCAATGCGCAGGGCGGGGCGACCCCGGACATTCGACCCCGATGAGGCGCTGCATCGCGCCCTGATGGTCTTCTGGGAGCGCGGCTACGAGGGCGCGAGCATGATCGTGCTGCAGGAGGCGACGGGGCTGACCGCGCCGCAGCTCTACCGGGCGTTCGAGTCCAAGGAGCGCCTCTTCGATCGGGCGGTGCGGCTGTACCAGGACGAGTACGGCTTCGGCATCCGTCCGGGTGCCCCGTTGATCGAGGCGGTCGTCGAATACCTCGATCGCGCGGCCCGCGAGTTCACCACCGAGCCCGGTCTGGGCTGCTTCGTCTCAACCGGCCAGCTCGCGGCCGGACAGGGCGCCGAGGCCGCTACGGCGATCTGCCGGGCGGAACGCGATCACGCCCTTGATGGCCTGCGCCGGCGCATCGCGGACGCAGTCGAGCAGGGCGAGCTGCCCAAGACGGCCGATATCGCCGGACTCTCCCGCACGATCGCGGCACTGATCCAGGGCATGTCGGTTCAGGCCAGAGACGGTGCCGGATACGAGGAGCTGGCTCGCATCGCGGTCGCCGCGGAGGCGCTGCTCGCCGACGCCGGGGAGGGTGGAGGCCTGACCTGAGTCGAGGCGTCCTAAAGTCCTTCATGGTCTGCGACCCATTGTGGCGTTGGATAGACCCGAGATGGCGGCCCAAAGCGGGGCTGTTCACCGCGCCGTTGCGGGCGTACGTGCGTGACTCGCGGAGACTGTCGTCGACAACCGTGCGCCTCGTGCTGCACATCACGACGATTGGAGTGGACGGATGGCCCTCCTTGATGGTTAACATCCTCCTCGCTGCCACGATGAACTTCGGTTCTGAGGGCGGCATCGACCGGAAAAGGTAGCTGATCCGTGGTGGAACACCACTGAAAGCGATAAAGGTCGGGCGACCAGGGTCACAGGCTCTGAAGCTTGACCAGAAAAGCCTGATCTGCTTAAAATTTTCCGGTGCCTTGAGAGGTGTGTTGGTTGGGATTTTAGCCCGGCTGGCGCTTCTTTTGTGGGTGTGTTGTTTGAGATCTCGATAGTGTGTTTGTTTTTTGTGCCATTTTTGTTTTGTTTTTGGTTTTTGGCTTGCCTTGTTTCTTTTGGTTGGTTGTGGTGTCTTCTGGCTGTGTTGGTTGGGGGGTGTTGTGGCTGGCTGAGGGGGGTGGGGTGGGTTTTTGATTGTTGGGTCTGGATTGGTTTTCTGGGCTATTGGAATGGGCTGCGTGCTGATCTTGGTGGCTTTTTTGGTTGTTTGGGTTGGTGTGTGGTTTGTTTTTTGGTTTTTTTGGAGAGTTTGATCCTGGCTCAGGACGAACGCTGGCGGCGTGCTTAACACAT
>ERZ773049.146-NODE-146-length-43690-cov-15.854245_pt1 | contig 43690 bp, 33 predicted proteins | sample MGYA00580633_ERZ773049 | MGnify/ENA primary metagenome ERZ773049 (study PRJEB29015, sample SAMEA2737991) | human oral metagenome | biome: human oral; feature: human-associated habitat; material: dental | place: China | collected 2066 ...
CGCACCTGCCGCCCGCCGCTCAGCGCGACTGGAAGTCCCGCGTGATCGCCGGGCAGCTGCGCCGCGTGGGCGGCGAGGCTCTGGCCGACGCCGTGGACGCCCTCGGGGGAGTGCGTGTCGCTCCCGCGCCGGGCGATGAGGACCCGGGCGATCCGCTGACCGGTCGTCGCTCTCGCATTGACGTCGTCATCGACGCGGATGGTCGCGCCGGCATGCACGAGTTCCGCGGACGCCGCGTGATCGCGCTCGAGGACATGCCGCTTGCTGTGCCCGCGATCCGCGAGCTCGGGCTGTTCGATGAGGACACGCCGTGGCGTCGTCTGTGGAAGCCGGGGGACCGCGTGCGCGCGGTGGCTCCCTCCGGCGGTGAGCCCGTCGTCCTGATCGGCGAGGACACGTACGCCGCCGACGGCGTGCGTATCGACGTCGATGTGTTGCGCTGGAACGTGCCGCTTGGCTCCGGCGTCGAGTCGTACTACGTGCGCCCCTCCGGTTTCTGGCAGACGCACGTGTGCGGCGCCGAGGTGCTCGCGAACGCCGTGCTGGCTGCGGCTTTTGGTGCCCACGAGGCCGGGGCTGGGCGTGCGATCATGGAGCTGTACTCGGGCGCGGGCCTGTTTTCGGTGCCGCTCGCGCGTGCCGTCGGCGAGTCAGGGCACGTCGTGACGCTCGAGGGCGACGAGGGTGCCGTGTGTGATGCGGGCGAGAACCTCGCAGCCTTTGACTGGGTGGACGCGTTCGCCGGAAACGTCGATCGTGAGGGAGTCGTCGACCTGTCGGGCCAGCTGGGTGCCGTGCCGGACGTTGTCGTGGCCGATCCGCCGCGCGCCGGTGCGGGAGCCGAGGTGTGCGAGGCAATCGCGGCCACGGGTGCTCCTCGCGTCGTCCTGGTGTCCTGCGACCCGGCGGCCGGAGCGCGCGACCTGCGCGCACTCACGGAGTGCGGCTACACCCTGGCGAGCCTGCAGGCCTGGGACCTATTCCCCCACACGCACCACGTGGAGATGGTTTCGGTCCTGTCGCGGTGAGCACTCCTCACCTCGCCCGGCGCTCCTTCAGGCGCGACCCCCATGAGGTCTGTGTGCGGGCCGCGATCGCGCGGCGCTGGTCGCGGTACATGCGATCCACCAGGTCACGCTCGGAGACCCAGCCAACGACGCGGCGTTGATTGTCCAGGACGGGCAGGGCCTGCAGGCCCGTGCGCCGCAGCGCCTCAAGGACCTTGGTGGGGGGAGCGCCGTCGGGCACCGCCTCGTCAATGAGGGGAAGATCGGAGAGCGGAGAGTCGAGCGAACCACCCTCCTGGGTGAGTTCGGCCAGACGCAGTGAGGACACCAAGCCAACGAAGCGACCGCCGTCGACCACCGGCAGCGCGCTCTCCTTCGTGCGGCGCAGCGCCGACAGGGCCGAGGCAACCGAGGCGGAGGCGGCGAGAACCTCGGGGGCGTGCGTCATCCACTGCGAGGCCACCCGCGTGCCCAGGAGAGTTCCCTCCACCGGGTCGTCCAACACGTCCCCGCGCCGACGCAGCTTCTCGGTGTAGATGGTCGCGCGGGTCAGGAAACGCGAGGCTCCCGTGGCGATGACGACCGCCAACATCATCGGCAGGATGAGGGAGAATTGCCCCGTCATCTCCACGATGATGAGAACGGCCGTCATGGGGGCGCGGGCTGCACCCGCAAATGCGGCACCCATGCCCACCACCGCGAAGACACCGACGGGCGAAGCGGATAGCGGGGAGACGACGTCCCCGAAGGCTGCGCCCGCCATCGCTCCGATGAAGAGAGTGGGCGCGAAGACTCCGCCCGACCCGCCCATTCCGATCGTGAAGGCGGTGTACAGGGCGCGCCCGAGCATCAGGGCCAGCAGGAAGGCAACCGAGAAGTTGCCCGCGATGGCATCCTCCTCCAGCGGATAACCCGACCCGAACATGTACGGGAACGCGACTAGGCCCGCGCCGAGCACGAGGCCGAGGACCGCCGGGCGCGCCCACTGCGGCAGGCGTGTGCGTGCCCACAGCCAGTCGATCGCGTCCTCGCACGCGTAGAGGAGCTTGGAGAATCCCAGTCCGCACATGCCCGCGACGAGTCCCAGCAGCGCCACCCACCACATGTCCGTCTGAGAGGCGAAAGACAGGTCACTCGCGACGCGCACCACCATCTCATCGCCCTGAAGGATGCGGGCAACCATCGAGGAGCTGACCGCCGAGAGAACGACGAAACCGAAGGTCTCCGCCGTGAACTCCGTGAGAATCACCTCAAGCGCAAACACCGCGCCGGCCAGCGGCGCGTGAAAGGTGGCCGCGATGCCGGCCGCCGACCCGCACGAGGCAAGCAACACCACTCGGGAGACCGGCATCCCGAGCCACGAGGCGATCGTTGATCCCAGCGATGCCCCCACCTGCACGATGGGCCCCTCGCGCCCAGCGGAGCCACCCGATCCGATCGTCAGCGCCGAGGACACGATCTTCACGACCGCGACACGCCCGGGAATGCGTCCGCCCTTGCGGCGCACCGCGAGCATGACCTCCGGAATGCCGTGGCCCTTCGCGCTGGGGGCGAAACGCTGAATGAGCGGACCGTAGACCGCTCCGGCCAGCGCGGGGGAGAGGAGGAGGAAGAGCCAGGGAGCCCACCCCCAGACCCCGTGCGGCGACCCGATGTGGGTCGTGTACTCGGTGAAGCCCGTGGATACCCACGTCCACGCTCGAATCGCAAGGTTAAACAGGACCGCCGCGGCGCCGACGACGGCGCCCACCACGGCCGCAGCAATGCCGAGCAGGGATCGGTGCGCAGCGACCGTGTGGCCGACCCTCACGCGAATCCCCGCAGCCGACTGACCGGGCTGCGGGGATTGAGGACGCCGCGTCACAGGTTCGCGATCTCGACGTGGATGGGGGCGTCGGTGGCGATGCCCCACACGGTGCGGTAGAACGAGAGCTCGGTCTGCCATGCGTCCTTGATGTTGACGGCGGAACGGAATCCGTGCCCCTCACCCTGGTAGAGCTTGAGCGCCACCGCGTTACCGCCTGCCCGCAGAGCCTCGTACATCTCCTCCGCCTGAGCGGCGGGCACGACGGGGTCCTCGCCACCGTGAAGGAGCAGCAGAGGAGCGTGGATCTGATCGACACGGTTGATCGGGGAACGCTGGGCCCACACCGGGTCCGACATATCGTCCGATCCGATCAGCAGTTGATCGTAGTGCGACTCGAACTTGTGGCTGCTCTGCGCCAGCTTCACCAGGTCGGCAATTCCGTAGAAGGAGGCGCCCGCGGTGAAAACATCCGAGGAAGCCAGGGCATTGAGCGCCGTGAAACCACCGGAGGAGCTGCCACGAATGGCAATCCTCTTCGGATCGACGTACCCCAGGTCGATCAGGTATTGGGCGCCGTCGACGCAGTCCTGGACGTCCATGACGCCCCACTGGCCGTTGAGCTTCTGACGGTAGGCGCGGCCAAAGGACGTCGATCCCCGGAAGTTGACGTCGAGGACAGCGAAGCCGCGGCTCGTCCAATACTGGAAGGGAACCGACAGGCCGGGTCGGCTGGCGCTGGTCGGCCCGCCGTGCACGTTGACGATCAGGGGAGGAAGCTCCCCGTCCGGTGCCCGGAAGTCGGGGTTGACGGGCGCGTAGTAGAGGCCGTGCGATTCCTCGCCGTCGGAGGTCTTCCACGTGAGCATCTGCGCCGTCGAGATGAGGGCAGCGGGCACTTCCGCCTCGGAGGAGGGGCGCAGAACCTTTGTCTTGCCGCGCGAGACCTCGATGATCGCGGGCGTGTGCGTGGCGGAGTCCGCTAGGAACACGACGCGACCGTCGGCCGCAGCGACGTTGCCGATCGGCCACCAACCGGTTGCCCACTCCTCGGCCATGCCGTTGTCGACGCGCACGGTGCCGATATGCCACTCCTGGTCCTCGACCCAGGAGCAGACGAGAAGGTCGTTGTCGTAGTTGTCGTAGGAGTGCAGGCCCAGCTGCCAGTGGGGGTGGGAGAAGGCCCTGCGCCCCGGATGCAGGGAGCGGGTGCGTAGCCGCGTCGTCCAGGCGTTGGGATCCTCCCCTTCGTTCCAGACAAAACCCTGGGTGCGGTACAGGTTGGCCCAGGAGGAGGAATCGTCAACGTGGATGAGGTCCCCGTCCAGCGTCCACCGCGGCTCGTAGACGCACACGCCCGGCTGATCGACGAGGACGACCTCGCGGTCGATCCGCCCCTCAAAGGTCAGCGAGGCAACCCGCAGCTGCGAGGACGTCCATGGCATGTTCGGATGGTTCCACGAGATCCACGCGAGCTTTGTCCCGTCGGGGGACACGACGGGTGCCTGAGCGAAGTCCGTTTCGCCAAAAACGGGGATGATGGCGCTGTCGTCACGCGCTGCGGAGCCGTCCAGGGGGATCGCGACGATGGAGTTGACGGGTTCGCCCGGCCCCGAGTGGTCCTCGGCGACCGCGTACACGAGGTCACGTACGTCCGCGATCCAGAAGTCACCGTAGCGGACCTTCGACAGGGTCGTCAGGGGGCGCACCCCTCGGCGCGGGTCGGAGGTGTCGTAGGCGTAGACGCGACCGTCGGTGCGGTCGGAGAAGACGATGACCCCGTGGTGGACGGCGTATGCCTTGCCGCCGTACTCGTGCACGCGCGTGCCCACGTCGGGCAGGCGAACCCCGTCAATGAGGGGCAGAACCTCGCCCGTCTCGCCTGTCCCGCGCCGCCGCAGCAGCGTGCCACGGCCTCCCTCCAGGGGATGACCCTCCACCCAGTAGGTGTCCGGTCCATCAACCCGGACCTGGGAGAGGGTGACCGAACGCGCAGTGAAGGAATCACCCGTAATGGGGGACTTCCAAATGCCGTGAGGAGCGACGGTGACGGACATAGTGCCTCCTTGAGCGTATGGCGAGCCTACATCCCCATCTTAGTGCTCGCGTCTCCCGCCTGCGCGGATCCCACGGGAGAGGATCCCGCTTTGACGCGTAGATGAGACGCGGAGGGAACTACACTGGTGCTCATGTCTGGAGCACAAGAGTCTCGCGACCTGTTGTCGCGCTGCACCGCACCGCGGGAGCTGCGCCGCCTCGATCCCGGACAGCTGGATGAGCTGGCGCGCCAGATTCGGGAGTTCCTGATCGATAACGTCTCTCGTACCGGAGGGCACCTGGGACCCAACCTTGGAGTGGTTGAACTCACGATCGGTATGCACCGCGTCTTCCGTTCGCCGCAGGACACGATCGTGTTCGACACGGGCCATCAGGCATACGTGCACAAGCTCCTGACGGGACGCCAAGATTTTTCCTCGCTGCGTTGCCCGGGTGGCCTGTCGGGTTACCCGTCTCGCTCCGAGTCTGAGCACGACGTCGTCGAATCCTCCCACGCGTCGTCGTCGCTGGCGTGGGTCGATGGGATCTCGCGCGAGAAGCATCGGCGCGGGGATCGCACGTGGACGGTCGCCGTCATCGGAGACGGCGCGCTGACCGGCGGAATGGCCTGGGAGGCCCTCAACAACATCGCGACCTCGAAGAACCGGCGCATCGCGATCATTATCAACGACAACGGTCGCTCCTACGCCCCCACGATCGGAGGCCTGGCCACTCACCTGGATGCCCTGCGCACGTCCGCGGGCTACGAGCGTGCCCTCGCGTGGGGGAAGCAGCATCTTCTCAGCAAGGGCATTCCGGGGCGCGCCGCCTACGACGCTCTCCACGGCCTGAAGACGGGAATCAAGGACGCTCTCAACCCCCAGGTCATGTTCGAGGACCTCGGCCTGAAGTACGTGGGCCCCGTCAATGGCCACGACATCGCGGCGGTCGAGACCGCGCTGAGGCGCGCGCGTTCCCTCGACCAGCCCGTCCTCGTGCACGTGATCACCGAGAAGGGACGCGGCTACACGCCCGCCGAGGAGAACATCGCGGACCGCTTCCACGCGGTCGGCCCCATCCACCCCGAGACCGGACTGCCCGTCGCTCCCGAACGCTTTGGCTTCACGAGCGTCTTTGCCGACGAGATTCGCTCCCTGGCCGCCACGCGCGAGGACATCGTGGGCATCACGGCCGCGATGATGCAGCCGGTGGGGCTTGGACCCATGCACGAGGCATTCCCCGGTCGCGTGATAGACGTCGGCATTGCCGAGGCCGAAGCGGTGACGTCGGCCGCCGGCATGGCCTATGAGGGGGCGCACCCCGTTGTTGCGCTCTACGCCACGTTCTTGAACCGAGGGTTCGATCAGCTCCTCATGGACGTTGCGCTCCATCGCGCCGGCGTCACCTTTATCCTCGATCGCGCGGGAATCACCGGATCCGACGGGGCATCCCACAACGGCGTGTGGGACATCGCCATGTGTTCGCTGATCCCCGGCCTGCGCCTGGCCGCCCCCAGAGACGAGGACACCTTGCGCGAGGAGCTGCGCGAGGCAATCAGCGTGGACGATGCACCCACTGTCCTGCGCTACAGGAAGGGGGCTCTGCCCGAACCGATGCCCGCGTTGCGGCGAGTGGGCGACGTCGACGTGCTCCTCGACGAGGAGGTGGCGCCCTGCCGTGCCCGCGTGCTCATCGTCGGCACGGGGGCGTGCGTGCCCGACGCGATCACCGCTGCACGTCGACTTATCGACGATGGCATATCCGTTACCGTGGTCGATCCCCGGTGGCTGGTTCCCATCAGCCCGGATCTGGCCTCGCTCGCGCTCGGCTTCGACGCCGTCATCGCGGTTGAGGACGGGATCGTTCAGGGGGGCTTCGGTTGGGCCCTCAGGGACAGCCTCTTCGACGCCGGCATTCCCGTTCGATGCCTGGGAGTTCCCCAGGTTCTTCCCGAGCACGGGGACCGCTCCGAGATGATCAAGGACTTCGGATACGACGCGGACGGTATCGAGGCCGCGGTCCGAGCGCAGGTCGAACGTCTCGCGCGCTGCTAGGGGAGCGACTCAGACGCCGAGAGCGTCGCAGATCGGGTCGAGAGTCAGGTCGATCTGCCAGTCTCTCGCGCCCCGGTTCACCATGCGTTCCTCGACTTCGTCCCCGGAGGGACGGGAGGGATCGAGGGGCGCCCACGCCAGGTAGCGCTGCACCTGAGGTGCGAGGACCACTTCGGGGGCCAGCCCCAGTTGCGAGCCGACCGACGCCACCGCGGCGCGCACCGTACCCAGCCGCGCGGCCGCCGCCTCGTCGATTCGATTCCACTGACGGGGCTCGGGAATCGAACCCGGTTGGACGGGCCGGCGGGCGGGTGGAAACTCGTCCTCGGTCATCGCCCTGACGCGTGCCAGGGCGCGCATCCACTCGTCTTCGAACTGGCGAGCGAAAGGGGAGCGGAACTCGTTGATACTCATGAGCGCGCGCCGATTCCTGGGCGGCGCGGATGCCGCGCGCACGAGGGCGGCGTTGCGCACCAAGCGACCCGGGGAGATGTCGACGCGTCGGGCAATTTCCTCGCGGGTTTCCCACAGCGCCTGAAGGACCGCGAGTCCCCGGCGGCTACGGACCTTGCCCGCTCCCGGCAGCGAGCGCCAGCGATCCGGCTTGGCGGGGGAGGGGCGGACCGAGAGGGCGTGGCTGAACTCCTGCTGCGCCCACTCCCAGCGACCCATCTGATCGAGCCTCTTGGACAGGCGGTAGTACAGCTCCGTCAGTAGCTCCACGTCCAACGCCGCGTAGCGCAGCCATTCGGGAGGGAGGGGACGCAGCGACCAATCAGACGCCTGGTGATCCTTGACCAGGCCCAGGCCCAGCACCTGCTCGGCGACCGCAGCCAAGCCGAAGCGCTCCAAGCCCACCAGGCGTGCGGCAATCTCGGTGTCAAATAGCGAGGAGGGAACCAACCCGACCTGGCGCAGGTTCGGCAGATCCTGCAGGCAGTCGTGCAGGAGCCAGACGTCGTCGACCCCCGGCGCCAGGGCCGACAGATCGGGCAGGGCATGCGTGTCGATCAGGAACGTGCCGACGTCCTCACGGCGTATTTGCACCAGGTAGGGGTCGGAGCCATAGCGAAAACCCTGCGCGCGCTCGACATCGAGCGCGACCGGTGCCCGCCCGAGTGCAAGCGCTTTCGCCGCGTCGTCCAGGCCGGAGGGAGTATCGACGATGGCGGGGGTGCCCCCGCGTGGCTGTGCGATGACTTCGGGAGCATCCGTGTCGCCGACCGGCAGGCCGCCGCCATTGTTGACTCGCACTCAGACTCCTTCAAGATGACGGGCGGGAACGATGCCGGCCGTCCGGCGCATCACGTCGGCCCATCCGGATAGGTGCTCGCCAAGGTGCTCGCTGTTGGGAGTCCACGAGGCGCGCACGTCAACAAAGAGGGAGGAGCCTCGCAACTCGAGGCCGCCGAAGGTCTCGCTCATCTCTCGCGTGACGGTACCGGTCAGGTCATGGAGCCCCGCGCCGGCGACGTGCAAGCAGTCGAGGGTCCATCCCCACACGCCCTCCGCGAGCAGGGGATCTCCCATCATGTCCGCGTCGATCTGGGCGCGCAGCTGGCTCACGACACGGAACGTGCCGTTCCAACCAATCTGCCCCACCGGATCATGCAGGATCACCATCCGACCAGTCGACAGGGGCTGTCCCGCGTCATCCTCGTCTGTCGTCCGCATCGCGAGTGCCGCCGTGAAGGGCGCGAGACGTCGAGGTGGGGAAACCTCCTCGAGGAGTATGTGCGGCAGGTGGTCGGCCTGTCGCAGGGACAGCAGAGCCCGTACAAACTCCTCGGGCACCGCGTTTTCGTTCACAATTCAAATCGTACGGGTGTCATCACGGCTTCGGGTCCAGACGCGCCGCCGATCATCATCTCGATAAGTAGTCGGTACGCGTGTCGGGAAAACCGCTGCGTCGATTGGGGGCGCGAAGTCAGCGGCCCCGCGGGTTGCGCAAGATGAACGAGGTGCGCGGCTTGACGTGCACGATGTCTCCGGAGCGGTACTCGCGGCACTCATTGTCCCCCGACGTGTCGACGACCGTGTACCAGACGTGTCCGTACTTGGTGTCCGGCAGCGTGAAATCGACGGGCTCGGGAGCCGCATTGAGAAGCAGGAGGAAGTCATCGTCAAGGATTCGACGTCCGTCGACGTCGGGCTCACGAATCGCATCCCCGTTGTAGAACACCATCGTCGATCGCGCCCAGGGCTGGTTCCACTCCTCCTCGGTCATGTGGGTTCCGGCCGGTGTGAACCATTCGATCTCGCCGAGCGCGGACTCGCCTCCGCGCTCGGCGGGCCCCTCCAGGAAGCGCCTGCGACGCATGACGGGATGGTCTCGGCGCAGGTGGATGAGATGCTGGGTGAACTCCAGCAGCTTGTGGTCGTGCTCGTTGAGGTCCCAGTTGATCCAGGTAAGCTCGTTGTCCTGGCAGTAGGCGTTGTTGTTGCCGCGCTGGGTGCGCCCGAGTTCGTCTCCGTGGGCGATCATCGGAACCCCCTGGGAGAACATCAGCGTGGTGAGGAAGTTGCGCTGCTGGCGATAGCGCAACTCGATGATCTCTTCGTCGTCCGTATCGCCCTCGGTCCCGCAGTTCCACGAGCGATTGTCGTTCGCTCCGTCGGCGCCTCCCTCCTGGTTGGCTTCGTTGTGTTTCTCGTTGTAGGAGACGAGGTCTCGCAGGGTGAAACCGTCGTGGGCGATCACGAAGTTGACCGATGCCATCGGTTTGCGCCCGGTCGTCCCGTAGAGGTCGGAGGAGCCCGCCAAGCGCGAGGCGAAGTCGGGCAGGGACGAGAACTCTCCACGCCAGAAGTCGCGGACCGTGTCGCGGTAGCGTCCGTTCCATTCGGACCACAGCGGCGGGAATCCACCCACCTGATAGCCGTTGGATCCCACGTCCCACGGCTCGGCGATCAACTTGACCTGCGACACCACCGGGTCCTGGTGAATGAGATCGAAGAAAGCTGAGAGACGGTCCACCTCGGCAAACTGGCGTGCGAGCGTGGAGGCCAGATCGAAGCGGAAGCCGTCCACGTGCATCTCGGTCACCCAGTAGCGCAGCGAGTCCATGATGAGTTGCAGGACCTGCGGGGAACTCATGAGGAGGGAGTTGCCGGTGCCGGTCGTGTCAAAGTAGTGCTGTCGATCCCCATCGACCAGGCGGTAGTAGGAGGGGTTGTCGATTCCGCGGAAGGACAGGGTTGGTCCCAGGTGGTTGCCCTCCGCTGTGTGGTTGTAGACGACGTCCAAGATGACCTCGATGTTGGCCCCGTGCAGCGCCTTGACCATCGCCTTGAACTCGGAGACCTGCGCGCCCGGCTCACGGGATGCGGCGTAGGCATTGTGAGGCGCGAAGTAGCCGATCGTGTTGTATCCCCAGTAGTTGGAGAGCCCCTTGGCCTGGAGGGTCGTGTCGTTGGTGAACTGCTGGATCGGCATCAGTTCGACCGCGGTGACCCCGAGCTTCTGGAGGTGTTCGATGATCGCCGGGTGGGCCATTCCGGCATAGGTTCCTCGCAGTTCCTCGGGGACGTCCGGGTGGCGCATCGTCATGCCCTTGACGTGGGCCTCGTAGATGATGGTCTCCGAGTAGTCGTGCCCCGGCCGGTGGTCGCCCTCCCAGTCGAAGAATGGGTTGACGACGATCGAGTGCATCGTTGCTTTTGCTGAGTCTCCCCCTTTGAGGGAGAGGGGATCGTCCGCTTGGTAGGACAGGAGGTCCATGGAGTCCGTGAGCTGGCCTTCGATCGCCTTGGCGTAGGGGTCGAGGAGGAGCTTGGAGGGATCGCAACGCAGCCCGTTTTGCGGATCCCAGGGGCCGTCGATGCGGTAGCCGTACCGCTGGCCGGCGCGGACCTGGGGGACGTAGACATGCCACACCCAGGCATCAACCTCGGTCATCGGGATGCGCATCTCGTTGAGTTCCTCGTCGAGCAGGCACAGAGTGACCGAGGTCGCGACCGAGGAGTAGATTGCGAAGTTGGTACCGGTTCCATCAAACGTGGCGCCCAGGGGGTACGCCTTTCCAGGTCGAGTATCCATAGATGTAAGAGTGGCACGAAAGCGTGGCTGTCGGCAGGAATGTTCCCGAGCAATGTCTGTGACTTGGATAACTGCATGTTGGTTTTGCGTTCCTGGGGGGAGGTCTGTTAAGGTTTTACCCGTTGCGAAGAACGCGTGGCGTTCTGAGAAACGCGGATGTGGCTCAGTTGGTAGAGCATCACCTTGCCAAGGTGAGGGTCGCGGGTTCGAGTCCCGTCATCCGCTCGGGCGATTGGCGCAGCGGGAGCGCGCTTCCCTGACACGGAAGAGGTCACTGGTTCGATCCCAGTATCGCCCACGGTCGTCCTGGTAACAGGATCGGCGGGCTTTAGCCCGGCCGCACATGCGGTTCACGCGGATGTGGCTCAGTTGGTAGAGCATCACCTTGCCAAGGTGAGGGTCGCGGGTTCGAGTCCCGTCATCCGCTCTCAATCGGGAATCCACTCGATCCCATTGGGCGTGGTGGGTTGGCCGAGAGGCGAGGCAGCGGCCTGCAAAGCCGTATACACGGGTTCGAATCCCGTACCCACCTCGGGCGATTGGCGCAGGGGTAGCGCGCTTCCTTCACACGGAAGAGGTCACTGGTTCGATCCCAGTATCGCCCACCAGTTACCCGGATCTGACGATCCGGTTTTTCGTTTATCTGGCTCCTGCCGTTGTGGTGGGAGCCTTTGTCATACGTGTGCTGGGATGAGCTGCCGAGCTTATGGGTGATAGGTGCTACGTGTCACTGGAAGGTCAAGCGCCGGGCCTGACGCAGGCACACAGTGGTCAGGAGTGAGTGCCATAGGGTTCACGGTTGGACGACAGTCAACGTCCTGGGCACAGAGCAGAAGTCGAGAAGACTGGAGGGGCATGCAGTGGTCTGATGTCCGGCCAGGCGATACAGCGGCGCATATCGTCCTCTATGGTCTGCCCCGTTGTGTGTGGACTGTCTCTGAATGCTTGGTTTGCCCGTTCGATGAGCGTCTGCCGTCCGCGTGGTCGAGGAGCTTATCCGCGAATTCGTGTCAGCTGAGCACCCCGTTATCCGTTCGGTTCTTTTTCTGAACGGAGGGTTAGTTTGTCGGAGTGTTGTTGCTAAGGCTTTCAGGTTGACGACACGCCCGGACAGCAAATTTGTCAGTTTATTAAGCAGGTCGAAAACTCGGCGAAAATCGCTTTTGTCGATCCTGTCTTTTGCGGTGTTTTTAGAATGTATTTCTCCCATTCGTGACCGTATTGCAGGTGATTGGCATAAACTGGTTCGGTATGCAGCGACTCTGTCGCACATCCCGTTGACAGGAGTTTTCTATGGTTGCCCTGAAGCGCCGTCACTTCGTTGTCCTTCTTGCGATTTTCGTATTGGTTCTGAGTTTCTTTGGTCTTGCGCAGTTTGTTGGCGCCCAGACCCCTGCTTCCGCGGCTCCCTTGAGCTGCCCGGCGCCGACTACGGATGTGAGTGCCAAGGTCACGCTGGATTGGGACAACGCTCAGCTTGTTGACCACAGTGGTCGCGAAACGCATGCTGTTGGTGACTGGTGGGACCTGGGTATCAAGCTTCCGTGGCAGACCCAGGGACGGGTGAAGGCCGGCGACTATTTCACCTATGATGCGTCGATCGTGAACACTGCGACGGGTCAGAGCGTCCTGCGCCCGAACATCACGCGCCAGTTCGAGGTCATCTCCAACAACGGTGTTGTCGTCGGCTGTGGTACCTGGGCCACCGACGGCAAGGTAACCGTCGTCTTCAATGAGAAGGTTGAGTCCGCCGCGCAGTGGTACGGCCATGTCTCAACGAATGGTCTCACCAGCTACACGGGTCCCGGAGGTGAGACCTACACGGTGAAGCTGGGCAAGAAGGTAGAGCGGGAGCTGACCATGCTGCGCCGTACTCCCGGCGTCGCTCGCTACCAGAAGGACGGTTGGCTGACCCTTTCTGAGAATCAGGACGGTGACGAAAACCAGGCCATCATGTGGCGCGTCGTGTTCCCCGCTGGTGATACGGCTGTGACTGGCGCGTCGATCGTCGATGAGGTCCCCGCGGGCTCCAACTGGAACTTCAACTGCGATGTCGTGAACGAGTACACGAAGAACCACACCTACCTCGTCACCGATCCGACGACGTCCGCCGGTCTGAGCCAGGGTAACGACACGTCGCACGGCGCTTTCGGTGCCGCTGCACAGGTCGACTGCACCTCGACCAAGGTGACTGTGACGCTCGCCGAGATCCCGGCGAACCAGGCCGCCATCATCCTCCTGCCCGGTCACGTCCAGGGCGCGAAGCGCGCTGGTGACATCAATGGTCTCTTCTCGAATACCGTCAACTTCAATGTTGCGGGCGTGAAGATCACTGAACCCATCACGAAGGTTCTGCGCTACGGGGCGTCCGCCGATGCGTACGCACACCAGACCTTCTCGGTGACCAAGAAGGTGGAGGGTGACCTTCCTGAGTCCGCGAAGGACCTCGAGTACACTCTCTCAATTACCCTGAAGAATGATGCCGATCCTTCAGTGAACAAGACGTTCGGGGCGACCCTTAAGGCTGGCGAAACCTACACCTACCCGACGTCTCTGCCGCTGGGGACCGTCGTCACGGTCTCCGAGGGTGACCTGCCCGCCGGTGCTGACATCACTTGGATCGATGGCGAGAGCCGTGTCTTCGAGACCGCCGATGGTGTCACCCTCTCGGCGGACAATCGTGAGGCTACCTTCACCTTGAGCGATGACCAGGTCTACTCGCTGACTCTCACCAATGTTCTGGCTCCGACTCCGACGCCGTCGGCCACGCCCTCGACCCCCGCTCCGACGCCGTCGGCTACACCGTCGCCTGCCCCGCAGCTGGCAAAGACCGGTACTGATGCGGCTGGCCTGGGTGTCCTGGCTGGCATTGTCGCCATCGCGGGTCTGTCCCTCGTGGCCGCCAAGCGTCGCGGTCGCTGATGTCAAAGAGAGCTCGGGGCGCGTGAGCGCCTATCGTGGGCGGGATGAGCAATGCTCGTCCCGCCCACCTTTTTGTTCCGTTGTCTCGTGTCTGTGGTTGTGCGCAAGCATCGATTCGTGAAAAGGTGGGGGAACATAGGTGTTTATTTCTCGCGTTTGAATTGAGAATGAGCGAATTATTGTGGCTTTTTGTCTCGTCGTTCTTGCGCACTCCCAGATGTGCAGCCAATGGGGCAGTGACAGACGAAAGTCCTGTCAAGATGGCAGGCTCCTCGTCATGTTGCATGCCTGCTGACTGGACGAGGTGGGTAGATGCAAGGATGTGGGTGCGTATCGATAGGGAATCGATTGTCTTATTTGGGCAGATTGACGCCGATTGTCCGCACCTGTGAGATATTGAGCGGTCGACGGTATGCTGTCGCGGCTCGTTTCATGCATCGGCACAAATTTCTCAATAATGTGATAAAAACATTTTATCGTCGCATTTGCATTTGTACTGGTCAAGCCCAATTGACCCGCTGTGCAGGAAATTAAAATGGGTGATTTACTAGGGGTTCCTAGTGCCAGTATATATGCAGGTGAAAGCTGTTTGACGAAAAATTATATTGAAATAGATTCCGCAGTGTCGCGCAATTCTCGGTTATTTTGTGGAGTTACTCTATAATTATGTGCTTGAGGCGACAGAGTCTCATGCCCATCGACAGGAGTTATTTATAGTTGCGTTGAAGAGCAGTCGGCTTGGCGCACTTCTTGTGGTTTTTGCATTAGTACTGAGTTTCTTTGGAGCTCTGCAGCTGTTGACGACCAGTACCGCGTCGGCGACCGCGCTTGCGTGCCCCGCCCCCGCGACGAACGTCAACGACAAGGTTGCTCTCGACGGGGGCAATTTGCAGCTGGTCAATCCCCAGGGGACCCAGGCCAAGACGGTCGCAGATCTGTGGGATCTCGGTGTGAAGCTTCCGTGGAAGACGAAGGGAACCGTCAAGGCTGGAGACTTCTTCACCTACGACGCGACCGTCGCCGAGGCCGGAACCGGCCAACCGATCCTGCGTCCTGCCGCTGAACGTACCTTCGATGTTCGATCTGCCAACGGTGTTGTCGTCGGCTGTGGCACGTGGGGGACCGACGGTATCGTCACCGTTGTCTTTAACGAGAATGCCGACTCTGCTGCCGAATGGTCGGGTTCCGTCACGACGAGCGCGATGGTTCACTATATCGGGCCTGCGAAGGAGAGCTTCCAGGTTCAGGTAGGCAACAAGGTAGTGGCAAGCAAGTTCAATATGGTTGTAAAACCGACTGGTCAGGCTCGCTACGCTAAGGAAGGCTGGCTGGGACTGCGTGACAGCGAGGATGGAGACGAGAACAAGGCTGTCATGTGGCGCGTCATCCTTCCCGCCGGTGATCAGTCCGTGACTGGAGCATCGATTGTTGACGAGGTTCCTGCCGGTGAAGATTGGTCTTGTGACTGTGCGACAGTGACTGACTACGTCAAGGCGCACACCTTCGTCGTCGTTGATCCGACCACGCCTGAGGGTAAGCGTCAGAGCAAGGACACATCGAATGGTGCTTTCGGTGCAGGCTCTACCGTTGCGTGCACCTCGCAGAAGGTGACGGTCAACTTCCCGACGATCCCTGCTCACCAGTCGGCGGTCGTCGAGATCCCGAGCCGTGTTGAGGGCGCCAAGCGCGCCGCGGATGTGACCGGCAAGTTCACGAATACTGTCAACTTCAATGTTCCGGGCAAGAACGTTGCCCCGGTCACGACGGTTGCGCGTTTTGGCGCGGTGGCGGATGCCTTCGCCCATCAGACGTTCTCGGTGATCAAGAAGGTTGATGGCGAGCTGCCTGAAACCGCCAAGAATCTCGACTACACCCTCAGCATCACGCTGAAGAACGACACGGATCCGTCAGTGAATAAGACCTATCGGGCGACCGTGAAGGCGGGCAAGAAGTGCACCTATCCTGGAACTCTTCCGCTCGGCACTCAGGTCACTGTCTCCGAGGGTGACTTACCTACTGCCGATGGCATCACCTGGAACGAGGCTGAGAGCCGCATCTTCGAGACTGCGCAGGGAGTATCCCTGAAAGCCAACAATCGAGAGGCGACGTTCACGCTGAGCGAGGATAACGTCTTTGCGCTGACGCTCAACAACAAGCTCGCTCCTACTCCTACGCCTACGCCGTCTGAGAGTCCGACACCCGCGCCGTCTCTTACGCCGTCTGAGAGTCCGACACCCACACCGACCCCGACCCCGTCGACACCTCCCGCACCGCGCCTGGCCAAAACAGGAGCAGATACGACGAGCCTCGGCTTCCTGGCCGGACTAGTGACGATTGCTGGAGTATCTCTGGTGATTGCTCAGCGACGTCGTGGCTGACGCATTTCTAGAATGAAGCGCGGATGAGAAGACACCCTCTTCTCATCCGCGCTTTTCTTAGTGGCGCCGACGTTCGGGGGTCAGTGCGCGGCTGTCGGGATACGGGTAAACGTCCCGTGAAGCGTTGGCGATTGCGAGGAACCTACAGGGCACGTACGTAGACGCGCGCCTCCCACGGCCGCATTGATGCGCGTGGAGGGAGCTCGTGATCCTCCTCATTCTGTTCGTTCTGCACGTCGAGGGAGCTACCTGAATGACACTGTCCCGTATTGCCCAGATACAGTGCCCAGCGTGACGGTGCCCAGGCCTCGTCGGGGGAGGGGAAGTGCGGCGCACGAGCGGTACCCGAAAGGTTCACCATCACGAGAACCTCGCTGCGCGACGTGCGGCGACAGTACGTGAAGAGCGCCGGATCACCGACGTCAATGCGGTCGAATGTGCCGTCGGTCAGCGCCGGAATACGATGGCGAGCATCGATCAGCGCCTTGTAATACGACAGTACCGATGTGGGATCTGGAACCTGCGCTGCGACGTTAATGGAAGAAGCTGACGGCGGGATGTCAATCCAGGGATCGGTGGAAGTGAAACCGGCGGTGGGGGAGTCGTCCCACTGCATGGGGGTGCGCCCGTTATCGCGCGACATCGCGGCCACCCCCGCTGGCACGTAGTTGTCGCTGAAACCGGCCAAATAGTTGAGGGATTCAACGTCACGGAAATCGGAGGGTGCTGAGAAAGAACCTCCGAGCATCCCGATTTCCTGACCCTGATAGATGAAAGGCGTCCCGCGCTGCAGGAAGTAAGCCGTCGCGAGGGCCGTAGCCGACTCTCGCCAATATGCCTCAGCATCGCCGAATCGGGCGACCGAACGAGGCTGATCGTGGTTCTCCAGATACAGAGCGTTCCAGCCGCGTTCCCCGAGCGTCTCCTGCCAACGAGTGAAGACATCGGCGAGCTCGCCCTCCTGAAGGGAACGAGGTGAGAACTTCCCGTCTTCGAGCCCCACATTCATGTGTTCAAACTGGATGAGCATGTTGAACTCACCGCGCTCCGGCGCGCAGAACAGCAGCGCCGACTCAGGAGACGCGTTCGAGGCCTCGCCGACCGTGAAGGTACCCGGATGGTGGGCGAACGTTCGCGCGTTCATCTCCTGTAAGAATTCGTGCAGGCGAGGGCCATCTGCGTAGAGCTCATGCCCGACTCCGAATGGGGCGCGAGCCGGGCCACCATCGGGGAGCCCTGGTGCCTTAGAGATCACGTCGATGGCATCCACTCGGAAGCCATCAACGCCACGGTCCAGCCACCAGTTCATCATCTCGTAGACGGCTTCGCGCACCCGGGGGTTCTCCCAGTTCAGATCAGGCTGTTCGCGGGCAAAAAGGTGCAGGTAATACTGGCCTGATCGAGGGTCGAACTCCCAGGCCGATCCTCCGAAAAACGACTCCCAGTTGTTCGGCTCCGCGCCGGGCGTTCCCGCCTCCATTCCCGCGCGTGCGTCACGCCAGTAATACCAGTCGTGGCGCGGTGAATGAACGGACGAGGCAGACTCAAGAAACCACGGGTGCTCGATCGATGTGTGGTTGACGACGAGATCCATCACAATGCGCATACCGAGCTCATGGGCACGTGCGACCAGACGATCGAAGGCCGCGAGGTCCCCGAAGAGTGGATCAATATCGCGGTAGTCCGAGATGTCGTAGCCGTTATCTGCCTGCGGAGATCGATAGATAGGGGAGATCCACACGATGTCGATGCCCAGATCTGCCAGGTAGTCCAACCGCTGATAGACGCCCTCTAGGTCACCAACTCCATCCCCGTTCGTGTCCTGATACGAACGGGGATAGATCTGGTAGAGAACCGCGTTTGTCCACCACGTCTGTACTTCGTAGCGTCTGGAAGGAAGCAGTTCGGGACGGTACAGCATCGCTTGTGCTCGCAGCCAGGCTTACTTGTATTCGATGGTCGACCAGGCCTCGTACAGCCCGGAGTCCTGGTGGTAGACGGCGGTGCATGTGAAGTTGTAGACCCCCGTCTCGCCGGTGATCAGTGTGCCGTTAATTTGGCCCTTGGAGATGTATTGCTTCTCTCCGTTGGAATTCACGCCGTCGCGTTCGACGGTCCAGTTTTCCAGCTTGCCCTGCTGAACGAACTGTGTCATCGCATTCTTGCACTCAGATTTCACGCCGTATTCCTCGTCAGCGGACACGGTGCTTGACGCACTAGCGCTCTGAGACGGCGTGGGCTTGGGGGAGGCGCTGGAGGAAGGCGAGGACTGGCTCGGTGTCGGCTTTGAAGAGGAGGACGTCGACGGGTGAGAGGTCGAGGACGGTGAAGCTGACGGGGGAGTGCTGGTCGAGGTCGTCGGTGAGGCGCTGGGCGAGGCCGAGGAGTCGTCAGAGGAATCCCCCCTGTTCAGCGCGATGATTGCAACGACGGCAATGAGTATCACAACGATGACAGCGGCGATCACGCCGATGATGAGACCGGTATTTGGCCCTTTCTTTTTCGGCTGTCCGCCATAGGGGCTTGCCGGGAACTGACCCGGAGGATAATAACCCTGCTGCTGTGCGTAGCCGGGCTGAGCCTGCCCATATCCGCCTGCGGCCGGCATTTGTTGGGTTGCTTGTTGGCCGTAGTTGACTGCCTGCATTTGTTGGGTTGCTTGTTGGCCGTAGCCAACGGCTGGCAACTGTTCTGTCGGTTGTTGTTCAGTAGAGTACTGGCCGTTGTTATCGCCGTTAACAGGTTGCTGATTGGGGCCGTACGGGTTGGACATGAGGACTCCCTGAAATTGATAGTGGTAGAAGTCTGGTGAGTACGGCCGATCTCGCCCGTGGCCGGAGACCGAAGAAGTGGCGGGACAGGCTGCAGCACTGGCTCGTTGATTACTGGAATGTTGTCTCGATCAAACCCGTCGCCGGGTCATAGTCTGCCTTGCAGGTGAAGTCGCCATTGACGGCCTCGTTGGTTGAGGCTTTCCTGCCGGTCACGCGACCCGTGTACTCGTAGGTTTGCTTACTGGAGGTCGAGGAAACCAAGGTGATCTGCTGATCCGTGATAGACGCGCCCTTGATCGCCGCATTGATCTGGCTGTCGCAGGTGGACATGATCCTCGTTTCGACATCGGGGTCAGATCCGCCATTCGACCCCTTCGAGCCCTTTGAGGAGCCGGTACCGGTGCCAGATCCCGACTTCGGTGACGGCTTGGAGCCGTAGGCGGGCGACGAGGATGGCTGGCTCGTGGGCTTCGATCCGTACGACGGAGAGCTTGACGATGTGGGTGAGGGGCTTGCTGAACGGTCGTCTTGAGAGGACGACGAGCTGTATCCGAATACAAGATAGATGACTGTCACTACGACGAGGGCAGCGACAAAAGAACCAGCAATGATTGCAATAAGCTTTCCGTTGTTGGAACCCGAGGGCTGCGGGCCCATCGGGCCGCCCGAGTAGGCGGGTTGGCCGTACGGGGAAGCGCCGTACCCGCCCCGAGGGGACTGCTGGGAGTATGCGCTCTGCTGATATGCACCTTGCTGGTAGCCTCCCTGCTGGTTTCCTCCCTGAGGGTAGCCTCCCTGCTGGGGGTATCCGCCCGCGCCCTGCTGAGGCTGGAAGGGCTGTTGATTATGCTGCGAAAACGGCGAACTCATAGCGAACTTTCGTAGAGGTGAGAGAGGTCTCAGGGATAGTTCTGTATCCTACCAGGCGCTAGGCTTATGGCATGACAATCGACTACCTGACCCGGCCTCGCCCCCTGTCGCCCCGCGACGACATTCTGCCTGTCATCATTGGCGGAGACTTCGGCGTGTATGGAATCGGGCGCTGTTTCAACGAAGCATTCGGGTGCCGATGCATCTGCGTCGGGTCCCAACCCACGGAGTCGATCACGCGGTCACACTTTTTCGATGTCCGACACGTGAGCGCCCACGCGAGCGATGCACAGCTCCTCGACGTCCTGATGACTATCGCCGGTGAGCACGCGGACAAGAAACTCATCCTGATGGCGAACCACGACATCTTCTCCGCGTTTGTTGCCCGCAACATGGAAGCGCTGTCCAGGCACTACGCCGTTCCTTTCCCGACCGAAGAGGTTATGGATCGGCTCACGGATAAGGAGGAGTTTGCGCGTGCGTGTGAGCGCGCGGGTATTGACTCCCCGGGCACGGTTGCCGTCGATTTTTCGAGCGTTGAGGACGAGGCCTGGGCCGCCCCGGACATTCCGTTCAGTTTCCCGGTCGTCGCCAAGTCCGCAAAGGGCGAGTCCTACGACGTCCTCGAGTTCGACGGCAAGCGCAAGATCTGGTTCATCGATACGCCCGAGGAGCTGGCGCAACTCTGGAAGACCCTGAAGGATGCAGGCTTTCGCGATACTTTCCTGGTCCAGGAGCTGATCCCCGGGGACAACACGGCGATGCGATCGATCACCGCTTATGTCGACTCGCGTGGGAAGGTCACCCTCATCGGTTCGGCCCGCGTCCTACTGGAGGATCACGCCCCCACAATGATCGGCAACCCGGTTGCCATGATCACCGAAGACTTCCCCCAGCTGTGGGCCGACGCATGCGCGCTGCTCACCGAGAACGGGTATCGCGGATTCGCGAACTTCGACGTGAAGATCGACCCTCGCGACGGGCGCGCCCTCTTCTTCGAGGTCAACCCTCGAATCGGCCGTAACAACTGGTACATGGCCGCTGCCGGCGCGAATCCGATGATTCCCATGGTCGCAGACCTTATCGATGGGAAGGAATACGAGCAGGTCCAGGCGAAGGACGAGATCCTGTACACCCTCGTCCCGGATTCCCTGCTCCTGCACTACATCACGGACCCCGAGCTGCGCAAGCGTGTCAAGCGCATCATCCGGGAGGGGCGCCGCTTCGACCTGCTCCTGAACCCGACGGAGAAGGATCTGCGCCGTAATCTCACTGTTTGGCTGCAGAAGCAGAACCATCGTCGTAAGTTTGCCCTCTACTATCCGGAGCCTACCGAGACGTCCTACTGACGTCACGTCCCTTCCCTGCCTGGCCCGGGCCTCGTCGGTGGGGGAGGCGGCCCTGATAGACTGACCCCCTACGCGACCGATATTTCCGACCAACGAGGACACCATGACGACAACCGCACTCGTGCCCATTTCCAAGGACGATAAGATCGCTGCGGTCTCTGGCTTCCAGGACCGTTCACTTCCCATCGAGCAGGCGTGCGTGTGGGAGGCGTTCGAGGAGTCCCAGGGACATGGGGTGTGGGGCCGCTACGCGTGGTGCGAGGATGACGCGAAGATCGCGTTCATCACGCTCTACAAGTACTCCGTGCGCGGCATCCACTACCTGTGGGCCAAGTGGGGACCGGCGTGGGTGAAGGAAGCAACCCCCGAACGCGAAGCGGCTCTGCGTGCCGACCTCCTGCGTGAGATCAAGGCGAAGGACAAGTCGGTTGCCTTTGTGCGCCTTCACGCCATCTACCAGCACCCCGACCTGTGCATGCCGCTGCAGACAATCTCCTACGACCGCACCGTCGTCATCGACACCAGCGGAAAGAGCGAAGAGGCAATCCTCGCCGCCATGCCCAAGGCAGGCAAGCGCTCCATCCGCTCGGGCCTGAAGAAGGGCAAGGCGGAGGGCGTGACCTTCCACGAGGACACCGCGAACGCGGCCGAGGTCATCGACGAGTACTACGCCGTCATGGAGGAGACCGCCCAACGTGACGGCTTCCGCCCGCACCCCAAGGATTACTACCTCACGCTCCTGACGATCCTCGGTCCCAAGCACGCGCGTATCTTCTCGATGCGTGACGCCGAGAGCAACATCGTCTGCTGGGACTTCTGCCTCGTCGAGGGAATCCGCGCGCAGGCAGAGTACGGCGCCTCCACTGAGGCCGGCCGACGCCTGCGTCAGCCCCCGGTTCTGGACTTCCTGGCCGCCGAATTCCTCGCCCGCGACGGCGTGCGCGAATTCGATCTCATGGGTGCCCACTCGCCGCGCTGCCCCGAGCTCTACAGCGTCGGCAAGTACAAGAGCGCCTTTGCCTCGCACTTCACAGACGTTCCCGGGGGATGGGACATGCCGATCAAAAAGGCGACCTATCGCGCCCTCAGCACGGCGAAAGCCGTCAAGGACTGGCGTGCCCGCTCCTGAAGCGTTCGCGCCACGGGGATAGAATCCCAGTGACAACACAATCTCGCGTACCTCATGAAACTAGGAGACACAGTGCCCGATATCTCGCTCGTCATTGACGGACATGAACAAACCGTACCGGCGGGGACCACGGGCACGACGTGGTTCGAGAAGTCTCGCGATGTCGTCGCGATCAAGGTTGACGGAACTCCGCGCGACCTCGAAACCCCCTTCGAGGAGGGCACGACCGTCGAGGCCATCACGCTGGCTAGCGAGGACGGCCTGAACATCCTGCGCCATAGCGCCACCCACGTGCTCGCCCAGGCCGTCCAGGATGTTTTCCCGGACGTCAACCTAGGCATCGGCCCCTTCATTACCGACGGTTTCTACTACGACTTCGGCAACATTGCCGCAGTCACCCCGGAGCTGCTGCGTGAGCTCGAGAAGCGCATGAAGCGCATCGTCAAGGAGGGGCAGCGCTTCGTGCGCCGCGAAATCTCCGAAGAGGAGGCCACCCGCGAGCTGGCCGCTCAGCCCTACAAGCTTGAGCTCGTCACCACCAAGGGCAAGGGCGCAGAGGGAGCTTCCGTTGAGGTTGGCGGCGCCACGCTCACCATGTACGACAACGTCCGCCGCGACGGCTCCGTCGCCTGGAAGGACCTGTGCCGTGGTCCCCACCTGCCCTCCACCAAGCTCATCGGTAACGGCTTCGCGCTGACCAAGGCCTCGGCTGCCTACTGGAAGGGCGATCAGTCGAACGATCAGCTCCAGCGCATTTACGGCACCGCCTGGGCCTCCAAGGAAGACCTCGTCGCCTACCAGGAGCGCATCAAGGAAGCGGAACGTCGCGACCACCGTCGCCTCGGCGCCGAGCTGGACCTGTACTCTTTCCCCGAGGAGATCGGCCCCGGCCTCGTTGTCTTCCACCCCAAGGGCGGCATCCTGCGCCACGAGATCGAGTCCTACGTGACCGACCGACACAAGTTGGCCGGTTTCGACTTCGTGCACACCCCCGAGATCTCCAAGGGCGGTCTTTTCCACACGTCGGGCCACCTGCCCTACTACGCGGACACGATGTTCCCTCCCATGCTCGTCGATGAAGAGCGCGACGAGGACGGCAACGTGACCAAGGCTGGCCAGGAGTACTACCTCAAGGCCATGAACTGCCCGATGCACAACCTCATCTTCCGTTCGCGCGGCCGCTCCTACCGTGAACTGCCCCTGCGCTTCTACGAGCTGGGCCACGACTACCGCTACGAAAAGAGCGGTGTCGTTCATGGCCTGACCCGTATGCGCGGCTTCACGCAGGACGACTCGCACACCTACTGCACCCCGGAGCAGGCCTCGGAGGAGATCCGCAGCCAGATTGAGTTCTTCCTGTCGATTCTGTCCGCCTTCGGTCTGAAGGACTTCTACCTCGAGCTGTCCACGCGCGACGAGGACGGTAAGAAAAAGGACAAGTTCATCGGCTCGGACGAGGACTGGGCTGCCGCCACGAAGGCCCTCGAGGACGCCTGCGCTGCGACCGGTCTCGACCTCGTTCCCGATCCGGGTGGCGCCGCCTTCTACGGTCCCAAGGTCTCCGTGCAGGTCAAGGACGCGATCGGCCGCACCTGGCAGATGTCGACGATCCAGTACGACTTCAACCAGCCTGAGCGCTTCGACCTGGAGTACACGGCGGCCGACGGTAGCCGTCAGCGTCCCGTCATGATCCACTCCGCGAAGCTCGGCTCCGTCGAACGTTTCATCGGCGTTCTCACCGAGCACTACGCGGGTGCGTTCCCTGCGTGGCTCTCGCCCGTCCAGGTGCGCCTCATCCCCGTCGCCGAAGCCTTTGACGACTACGTCAAGGACGTCGCCGCCAAGCTACGCGAGCGTGGCGTGCGCGTCGAGACCGACCTGTCGGACGACCGCTTCGGGAAGAAGATCCGCAACGCCTCCAAGGACAAGGTTCCCTTTACGCTCATTGCGGGTGGCGAGGACGTCGAGGCCGGCGCCGTGTCCTTCCGCCTGCGTGACGGTTCGCAGCACAACGGCATTGCTGTTGAGCGCGCGATCGAGCTGATTGTGTCGCACATCGAGGCGCGCAACAACGCGGATCAGATCGACGGCCTCGACGAGGCGTGAGAGACATGAGCCGCGACGCCGGTTCCGACTCGATCGATAGCCCGAACGGCCCGTTGCCGACCGAGGACGCCCGCTCGCTGGTGGGCGTCCCGGACGGCTTCGGTCGTTTCTGGACCCCCTATCGGATGGCCTACATCCGCGGCGAAGGGAAGCCTTCGGATGCCTCGGATGTCGGATGCCCGTTTTGTACGGCACCCGGTAAGGACGACCAGTCGGGCCTGATTGTCTACCGGGGACGCACCTGCTTCGTCCTCATGAATCTGTTTCCCTATAATTCCGGGCACCTGCTCGTGTGCCCGTATCGTCATGTCTCCGACTACACGGAGCTCACCGACGAGGAGCGCGTTGAGCTGGGTGACCTGACGGCCACAGCGATGAGGGTGACGCGCGCTGTCGCTGCCCCGTCAGGTTTTAATCTTGGGATGAACCAGGGCGAGGTCGCTGGGGCCGGTATCGCGGCTCACCTGCACCAGCACGTTGTTCCGCGCTGGCTCGGGGATGCGAATTTCCTGCCGATTATCGCTCAGACGAAGGCTGTTCCCGAGCTGCTTGAGGACGCTCGTGCCCGGCTGGCCGCTACCTGGCCCAAGGAGAACTGATGCTCGGAAATCACGGACGTTCTATCACGAAGGCTATCTTTACGCCGCTCGCGCGTGTTCTCGCGCGGGCGGGGGTAACCCCCAACATGGTGACGGTCGCCGGAACGGTCGCGACTGTCGCCATTGCGGTGATCTGCATCCCGCAGGGGTGGATCTGGCAGGGAGGCATCGCGCTCGCAGTCGTTATGTTCGGCGATTCCGTCGATGGGACGCTCGCGCGTATGACGACGGGAGGCACCCGTTTTGGTGCCTTCCTGGACTCGACGCTTGACCGTCTGGGTGACGGCGCCGTGTTTGGGTCCCTCACTGCTTACGCGGTCTTTCACATGGACAACTCGTCCGTTCGTACGTGGACGATCATCGCTGGCATCTGCTCGATCGTCGGCGCGGCCGCCGTTCCTTACGCGCGCGCCCGCGCGGAGTCCGTTGGAGTTGTCGCCAAACTGGGGATCGCCGAGCGAACCGACCGGCTCATCATCGGTATGGGAACGGCCATGCTGATGAGCCTCGGCCTGCCGGAGTGGGTGTTCGCGTGCGGCCTGACGTGGGTTGCGTTCGCCTCATTCGTCACGGTGTGCCAGCGCATTTGGTTTACCGCTCGCCACATTGACGAAGGAGCCCAGTGAGTTTATCACCCCTGTCGCTCGCTTTTTCTGTTGCGCCCCGCCTTCCGCTACGCCTCGTCATGCGCATGGCGGATACGGGTGCATCGATCGCTGCGAGACGCGGGGGAGCCGTGATCGAGCGGCTTCGCTCCAACATGGCCCGTTTGACCGGGATCGATCCATCGGATGCGCAGGTGCGCGATGCGGTTCGCTCGCACATCCGCAACTACGCCGAGCAGCTGATGCTCGGATCACGTCGCGGCGCGCCATTGCTTGAGGGCGTGTCCTTTGAAGGGTACGAGGCCTTGGTACAGGCGAGCGAGGATGGGCCTGTCATCCTCGCTCTGGGGCATTCGGGTAGCTGGGACCGCGCGGGAGCGTGGGTATGCGCGCACGGTCGTGGCATCGTTACCGTGGCCGAGAAAGTTGAACCTCGCAGTCTCTTCGATCATTTTGTCGCTCTGCGCGAGGGACTGGGCATGGAAGTTATCGGCGTCGCGAAGGGCGAATCGGTGTTCTCGACGCTCATGGAGCGCGTTCGTGGACGCAGCGTGATTGTGCCGCTTCTGGCGGATCGAGACATTTCCGGCTCTGGTATTGAAGTCGATTTAGGGACGCGGCGGGCGCTCGTCGCGGCGGGGCCGGCCGCCCTAGCGACAAAGCTCGAACGCCCGCTTTTTGCTGCGTGCATTACCTACGAGAATGAGAGCGCAACGGGGGCTGACGTGCGTGTGCGCTGCGTCGGGCCGATCACCGTCGGTGAAGAGGAACGCCCGGGGTTCAACCGCGTCGAGGCTCTCACGCAGGCGTGGGTGGATCAGTTTGCCGCCATGATGGCTTCGAAGCCTCAGGACTGGCACATGATGCAGAGGGTGTTTGTCGAAGACCTTGACCCCGAACGGCTTGCACGCGCGAGGGCCGAGCACGAGAGGAAGAATCGATGAAGATCGGGATCGTGAACCCGTACTCCTGGGACGTGCCCGGGGGGGTGGGCTTTCATATTCGTGACCTTGCGCTGAAGCTTCGTTTGCGCGGCCACGATGTACGTGTGCTGACCCCTTCAACATCCGATGACCTGCCCGAGTGGATTACATCCGCCGGCTCCTCTGTGTCTATTCCCTTCAACGGGTCGGTTGCAAATATTTCCATCAAGCCCAAGGCTCTCGCGCGCACCCGTCGTTGGCTCGCGGACAACGACTTCGATGTGGTGCACGTTCACGAACCCGTCGTGCCTTCGGTGTCGATGGCTGCCGCGATGCTCTCGAGTGCACCTCTCGTGGGTACGTTCCATGCAGCACTCGGACGCTCAGTATCTCGCGCGATTGCGTCGGCTCCGATGCGCCTGTACATGGAACGCATTGGCGTGCGCATCGCTGTCTCAGAAGAGGCTCGACGCACCCTGATTGAGCACCATGGGGGAGACGCCGTCATTATCCCGAACGGCGTGGAAACGGTATCGTTTCGCACGGCGCAGCCCCTGGACCGGTGGGTTGCGACGGATGAACGACCAGTCATCGTGTTCCTTGGCCGCCTTGATGAGCCGCGCAAGGGACTGGGTGTTTTCGCGGGTGCGATCGAGTCTGTTCTCGAGCGCGTTCCAGGCGCCCGTTTCTTGATCGCGGGGCGCGGAGATGCTCCCGATATTCGCGCGACTGTGGCACGTTTCGGAGATTCAGTCTCGTTCCTGGGTGGAATCAGCGATGAGGAGAAGGAATCCCTCCTTGCCGGAGCGTCGATCTATGTGGCTCCGCAAACCGGCGGAGAGTCCTTCGGTATTGTCCTTGTCGAGGCCATGGCGGCCCGAACCACCGTTGTTGCCTCCGATATTCCAGCGTTCCGAGCCGTTTTGGAGGATGGTCGAGCAGGCGCACTCTTCGAGACCGGTAACAGTGACTCCCTTGCCTCAGTCCTCTTGGACCTGCTGGGTGATCGCGAGCGCCTCGATGCCCTCGCGGATGCGGGTCAGCGTGCGTCCGCTCAGTACGACTGGGAGGTCGTCGCGGATAAGGTCTTTGAAGTCTACAAGCTTGCCATCGACATGGGCAGTCCTGCAGATTCGGGTTCGAGGCGGGCGCTCGATCTGATTCGTGGCCGTGATGACGAGGAGAACCCCCGATGATTCATGTCTCGCCTTGGACGGTTGTTCTCGCCTGCGTGTGCGTCATCGTGGCGGCCCTCGTCGTGGGCGTCGCCATCACGCGTGCGCGTCGGCTCGATCGCCTGCATCAGCGAATCCTCGCATCGCGCGACGCGCTCTCTCGTCTGCTGTTGCGTCGTGCCTCGGAGGCGGAACTGCTGGCTCACGCAGCCGGCCTTGAAAGCGCGGGTGGCCCCAGCCTCGTCGATGCCGCACGCGCGTATATCCAAGACGGTGGCGATCAGCTGACGACAGACGGACTCGACCGGCGCACGAGTGCGCAGCGTCAGGCGGATCGTGTCGAGGTGAGTGCTCGGCTGGAGCGAGCGTCGGCATTGACGCGTGCGATCCGGGAAACGCTCACACCGGACGTGCGTGCGCGTATTGAGGAGGACCCGCAGGCAAAAGCACGACTCGAGGCACTCGACGCGACGTGTTACCGCATCGAACTAACCCGAAACGTCCACAACGTCGATGTAGCGGGAGTCCGTGCTCTGTGTTCCGCACGAATGGTAAAATTACTTCGGCTCGCCGGACACGCGCCGGTGCCCGAGCCCATTGACTTTGATGACGACACACATATCGGCGGACGGGGATACTGACATGAACACGACCCACTGGGGAGGGCCGGGAGAAGACTATCGCCTGAAGAAAATTAGCAGTGTTAACGTCGATATGGTGAATGGCATGTCCACGCCAGCCCCCGACGATGCCGCGCCCGTGTGGCAGACGCCGAAGGCACGGCATTCGTTTCCGTGGCTCGAGGTCATCATCACGACAGTCAGCACGATCGGTTTCGTTGCTCTCTTTATCTTCTGGCTGAGCCCGGCGTCATCGGGTGTCGTATCCCTCGTCCGGACGAGCCTTCTCGCGCTCCTTCCTCTCCTCATCGTCGTCAGCTTCATCCTGTTCATTGACCGCTGGGAGCCTGAGCCGTGGAAGACGAAGGGCGCTCTCTTTCTTTGGGGAGCGGGGGTTGCCACGATTTCTGCCGGTATCCTGAACACGGCCCTTCAGGAGAACATCATCCTCTCGCTCGGTGATGTCAATCAATCCAACGCACTCGCCGCTACCTTTATCGCCCCACTCATCGAAGAGACCCTCAAGGGGTTGGGTGTTCTCATCGTCGTCGTCGTGCGTCGAACCAACATCAATTCGATTATCGATGGCGTCGTCTACGCGGGTTTTTCTGCCTCTGGATTCATGTTTGCCGAGGACATCCTGTACTTCCTCAGGGTCGATGATCCTGCTGACAGCGGTCTCCTGTTTACCTTCATTATGCGTGGAATCGCCAGCCCCTTCGTGCACGCCATGGCGACCTCGATGACGGGTATCGGCCTGGCGCTGGCGCTCATCAAGTTCAAGCGCGGCTGGTCCAAGACCGGCATTGTACTGGTGTTCTGGTTCTTCGCGATGGTCATCCACTTCGTATGGAACGGAACCGCGTCGTTCCTGGGTCAATACTTCTTCCTGATCTATCTCGGGATCGAAGTTCCAGCCTTCGTGGTTTGGGCGATCACGCTCATTATCTTGTCCCGGAAGGAAGCCGAGAAGATCCGCGTTGGACTCGTCCCGTACGTGCGTACCGGGTGGCTTATTCCTGGCGAGGTCACGATGGCCACGGATAGGCGAGCACGCAGGGCTGCCCTCAAGTGGGCCCGCAGCGGCGGTCGCGACGCCAAGCGAGCCATGCGTTCCTTCCTCATCAACCTTGCGTCGCTGGGGATGGATCAGCGCCTCATGGCGAAGCATGGCCCCGACCATGCGCGCATCGATAACGATCAGCGCATGCTGGCCGAGGCCGTCGAGAATAGGCGCGAATTCTTGCGTCTGACATCGATCGCCGAGCAGCAACAGGACGTGACCGACGCCGTTTCCCGCCTCGCACAGGCGCGCTAAGAAAGAAGAGGAGCTATGAGTAGCAATTACCCCCATTCCATGTCCCCGCAGGGCAACGTGCCGCCGAACCAGCAGCAGGGACAGTCGGGCCCCGGCGGACAGTATGGTGCGCCCGCGAATTCGGGTTATGCTCCCGTGCCTCAGCCCCAGCAGGGACAGTCGGCGCCGGGTGGGCACTATGGTGCGCCTGCGGGTTCGGGTTACGCTCCCGTGCCTCAGCCGAGCGCTTCGGATGTGCCGCAGCCTGCGCGAAGCTACGCTCCCGCTGCTTCCACCGGACAGTCTGTCGGCACTTTGGCACAGATTCCTGCTCCAGATCCGATGACCCGCTTCAAACCCGAAGCACAGTTCACCCCGTCCTTCCAGTCGTTCGTCAATACTGCGCCGACCATGCCCGGGCCCAGCGCCGCACAGTATCCGCAGGCTGCACCACAGCAGGTGCAGGCGTGGGCTATACCCACAACTGCCAAGAAAGCGCCGGTTTTTGAAGCCGTTGTGATCGGTGTCGGCGCGGCTTTGATGCTTGTGGGTATCAGCGGCTTCCTCTTCGCGAGCGGACCGTTCCTCGGTCTTCTCCTCGCCATCTGCTGCCTGATTCCTCTTGCGATTACTCTGACGTTCCTCCAGTTCGTGGACCGCTTTGAGCCCGAACCGTGGTGGACGAAGATCGCGGCTCTGCTGTGGGGTGGTGGTGTGGCGATTTTCTTCGGCATCATCTCGAACGAAATCGCCGGCAGTGTTGTCGCAAGCGCAACCGGTAGCGAAGCTGCGGGACAGACTTTTATGGTCGTTGTTGCCGCTCCAGTCGGCGAGGAATTCCTCAAGGCCCTCGGCGTGCTCGTGATCGTGATAATGCGTCGTAACAGCATTTCCTCCCCGCTCGATGGCCTCGTTTACGCCGGTTATTCAGCGGCCGGATTCTTGGTTGTCGAAGACTTCACCTATTTCGTGAGAGGCGCCTACGCCGGGCAATTCGCTCAAATGTTCATGATGCGTGTCTTCCTGGGTGTCTTCGGACACATCATGTACACCTCGTGCACCGGCTGGGCGATCGGGTGGGCAGCGACACGCACCCGTTCGGTGGGTACCGGCATCGGCGTGAGCCTCCTCGGCTACCTCATCGGTGTGACGATGCACGGTGTGTGGAACGGATCCTCGGTGACCTCTGGCAGCCGCGGTGGCTTCTTGTTGCTCTACTTCATCATTCAGGTTCCCCTGTTCTGTGGCTGGCTGTTCTTCGTGTCCCGTGCGATGCGTCGAGAGCGGTGCGATATCGCCGCCGGTCTCATGCCCTACGTCAACCAGGGCTGGATTCTGCCGAGCGAGGTCCAGATGGTGTGCGATCCCGCTGCACGCCGCAACGCGCTCTCCTGGGTGGCGAGCGGCGGCCCTGAAGCAAAGCGGGCGATGAAGTCCTTCATGAACAACTTGGCGTCCCTCGGCCTCGACCAGGTCATCATGAACGTGCGCGGTCCCGAAAAGGGCCGCATCGAGGGCACTCAGGAAAAGGTGCGGGAGGCGACAAGTCAGCGTCAGAAGTTCCAGGCACTCATGGGCATCCGCCCCATGTGAGTGTTTCGATTCACACGGTCGTTGCATGGCGTTTTCATAGGTCACGCATAGGATGATGCCGCACGATGGCGGAAAGAGAAAGGAAACAAACGTGACTCACGCTCATCCTGCCCGCCCTTCGTCGCGGGCCCTCACCGTGTGCTCGATCATCTTGATCGTCATCGGTATTCCGGCACTGGCCCACGAGGTGGTTGGTGCGATTGACGGAACGACCAGCACCACTGCGGCGCTCGCCGTGAGTGCATCGTGCGTCAGCGCTCTCGTCGGCCTCCTCTTCTTGGCCTGGGTGGCGCGATTCACCCCGTCGGTCCTGTCGTGGATTGCCGCATTCACGTGGGGCACCGGCGGTGCGCTCATGATCGCAGGCATCGGTAACGGCCTCATCGATGCCGCGGTGGAATCGACCAGCATGAGCGATTCTGCGGTTGATTTTGTCACCTCCGTTGCTACGGGGCCCGTTGTGGAGGAGACCGCGAAGGGCATAGGCGTTCTCATCCTGATCCTCGCCGCCCGTAAACTGCTGACCCATCCCTCGCAGGGCGCAGTCCTGGGTGTCCTCGTTGGTCTCGGCTTCGCGTGGGGCGAGGACATGGGCTACTACGTGAGCGCCCTCGACGAGGGGATGGGCGGACTGTGGGAATCCTTCCTGGCGCGTGCGCTCCTGGGTGGCTACGGGCACGCAATCTTCACGGGTGTCTTCGGATACGCTCTCGCCTGGGCTGCGCTGCGTGCGAAGAATGTGTTTGCCAGCATCCTCGTTGCTGTCGGTGGGTTCATCGCGGCCCTCGCGCTCCACGGCCAGGCCAACGGCGTTGGCTTTCTGGCGCCCGAGGACTCGTGGAACCTCACCTACGGAGCTATCGAGGTTCCCGTGCTACTTGTGAGCGTCGCGCTCCTCGTGTGGGGCCTGCGTCGCCACCGGGCTACCCTGGAGGCATGAGCGCACTCGACTGGCCTGTGGACGCGGACGGCTATCCCCACCGGGAGGCCGCCCGCGTCCTTCTGTTTGACGGTGAGGGACGTGTCCTGTTGGCGAAGGGCCACGATGAGGATCAGCCGGAGCGATTCTGGTGGTTCACGATTGGGGGTGGCATCGAGGAAGGAGAGGATCCGCGCAGCGCAGCTGTCCGTGAGGTTTTCGAAGAAACTGGGATCGAGCTGGCCCCTGACGATTTGGTCGGCCCCGTGCTCTACCGGACCGCTGAGTTTGACTTCCTGGCGGTCACCGCACGCCAGGACGAGTGGTTTTTCCTCGCCCATACGCCGTCGACGGCGCTGAGCCGGGAGGGGTGGACCGATCTGGAGCGATCCGTCATCGACTGCCAGGCCTGGTGGGACATTGACGAGGCTGTGGATCAGATTAACGCAGACATCTACCCCGCGCAGATTCTTGAGTACGCCCGTTCGTGGCGGCATGGTTGGGATGGGCGCATGATCCGCCTCACGGGCACGCGCGAGCCCTGACGTCGGCGGCTAGGCGAGTCCGAGGGGAGTGATAGCCAGGGAGAGATCTGGCGTGTTGAGCTGGATCGACACCTGATCGCGAACGGCGGGCTTTGCGCAGAACGCGATACCGACGCCGGCCTCGTACATCATTGGGATGTCGTTCGCCCCGTCGCCGATCGCAACCGTGCGCTCGAGGGGAAGGTTGAGCGCCGAGGCCCATGAACGCAGGCAGTCGACCTTCACATGGGAGGTGACGATGCGGCCCAACACGCGGCCCGTCAGTACACCGTCTACGACCTCAAGGTGGTTTGCCGCGTAGAAATCGATGCCGAGGGAGGCCGCCAGGGGAGCGACCACTTCCTCGAAGCCGCCCGACACGATGCCGAACTTGCCGCCGCAGCGGTGGACCGCTTCGATGAGCTCGCGTGCTCCCTCCGTGGGAGTGATGGAGGTCAGGACATCGCCAAACACAGATTCCGGGACACCCGCGAGGGTCGCGACCCGCTCCCGCAGCGACTGCGCGAAATCGAGCTCGCCGTTCATGGCGCGGGAGGTAATCTCGGCGACCTGCTCTCGCGTACCCGCGGCCTCGGCAAGCTCCTCGATGACCTCCTGACTAATCAACGTCGAATCGACGTCTGTGACGACGAGGCCGGGTGCCTCGCTGGGAAATAGCAGCGGGGCACCCGGCTCATCAAGATGGAGCGTCATACTCACTTGTGGACGACCGTGCCCTTGGGGACGACCGTGATGCCGGACTCGGTCACCGTGAAGCCGCGCTCGAGGTCGTGCTCGAGATCGACGCCGACGACGGCGCCTTCCTCGACGATGACGTTTTTATCCAGAATCGTCTTGACGACCCGCGAGGAACGACCGATGCGAGACCCGTGCATAACGACCGAATCCTCGATCTTCGCCCACGAGTGAACGTAGGTGTGAGGGGAGACGATCGAGCGCACGATCTCACCACCGGAGACAATGACGCCGGGGGAAACGAACGAGTCGATCGCATGACCCAGGCGATCCTCATCACCGTAGACGAACTTTGCGGGCGGCAGGGAACCGTCGATCATCGTCATCGTCGGCCAATCGCGGTTGTACAGGTTGAACACCGGGTGCACCGAGATGAGGTCCATGTTTGCCTCGTAGTAGGCGTCCAGCGTACCAACGTCGCGCCAGTAATCGCGGTCGCGGTCGGTCGAACCCGGCACGTCGTTGTCCTGGAAGTCGTAAACGCCGCACTCGCCGCGCTCCACGAACCACGGGATGATGTTGCCTCCCATGTCGTGCTTGGAATCGGGGTTAGCCGCGTCCTCGCGCAGGGCGTTGACCAGATCCTTCGTGGTGAACACGTAGTTGCCCATCGAGGCAAGCACCTTGGTCGGATCATCGGGCAGACCGACCGCATGCTTGGGCTTCTCGAGGAAATTCTTCACGACGCCGCCCTCGCCGTCGATGACGCCGAGCGCGGGAGCCAGCTCGATCGGCTGGCGGATGCCGGCGACCGTGGCGGGCAGACCCGAATCGATGTGGTGCTGGACCATCTGCGAGAAGTCCATGCGGTAGATGTTGTCGGCGCCGATGATGACGATGTATTCCGGTGCCTCGTCATCAACGATGTTGAGGGACTGGTAGATAGCATCCGCGCTACCCAGGTACCAGTGCGGTCCGCGACGCTGCTGGGCCGGCACGGGGGCAATGAAGTTGCCGAGTAGGGGAGATGTGTACCAGGTCTTCGTGACGTGGCGGTCAAGGGAATGGGACTTGTACTGCGTCAAGACAACAATCTTGAGGTATCCGGAATTCACGATGTTCGACAGCGCGAAATCGATGAGACGGAAGTGCCCACCGAACGGGACGGCCGGCTTTGCGCGGTCCTCCGTCAGGGGCATCAGTCGCTTACCCTCACCGCCCGCGAGAACGATTGCCAGGACGTGGTTCTTTGCCATGTGGCACCTCTTCGTTGGTCGAGTGGACTCGCATCGGCGCGAATCCGTGGGAGTGGTCACACTGTATTACAAATGTCTATCGATTGCTACATCGTCTCGTTTTCTATCAGCACTGACGTGAGATCGGATACGATGTGTGCTACGCGTCGCTACTGTCGGAAGGACCCCATCATGCGCGTCGATCTGCTTACCCGCGAATACCCGCCCCACGTCTACGGAGGCGCTGGCGTTCACGTCCTTGAACTGGCAAAGGTCCTGCGTGGGCTGGTCGATGACCTGCGGGTGCAGGCGTTTGACGGTCCGCGTGAGCCGGGCACCGATGGTGCCGACCCGGGAGTGACCGGGCATGCCGACCTGCCTCAGCTGGCCGGAGCGAATCCGGCCTTACGTACCCTGGGCGTTGACCTTGAGATCGCCGCTGCGTGTGAGGGCTCGAACCTCGTGCACTCGCACACCTGGTATGCGAACTTCGCCGGTCATGTGGCTTCATTGCTGGGTGACATTCCCCATGTTATCTCTGCCCACTCGCTCGAGCCGCTGCGCCCATGGAAGGCCGAGCAGCTCGGCGGCGGCTACCGCCTCTCCTCCTACGTGGAGAAGACCGCCTACGAGGCGGCCAGCGCGATCGTCGCCGTGTCGAACGGTATGCGCGACGACATCCTGCGCTGCTACCCAGGCATTGATCCCGACCGAGTGCATGTCATCCACAACGGCATCGACCTGAACAAGTGGCACGCGCCCGAAGGCGAAGCGGGAGAGGAACTGCGTGCCCGCGTGCTCGCCGAGCACGGTATTGACCCGTCGCGTCGCACCGTCGTCTTCGTCGGCCGTATCACCCGCCAGAAGGGCCTGCCGTACTTCCTGCGCGCCGCCCAGCTTCTTCCCGAGGACGTCCAGCTGGTCCTGTGTGCAGGTGCCCCCGATACCCCCGAAATTGCGGCCGAGGTTGAGGGCCTCGTCGCCGAGCTGCGTGCCCGACGCTCCGGCGTCGTCCTCATTTCCGAAATGCTTCCCCAGCCGGAGGTTGCTGCGATCCTCTCCTCGGCGCAGGTGTTCATGACGCCTTCCGTCTACGAACCCCTCGGTATTGTGAACCTGGAGGCGATGGCCCTGGGCCTGCCCGTCGTTGGTACCGCAACCGGCGGCATTCCCGACGTGATCGTCGACGGAGAGACGGGCTACCTCGTGCCGATCGAGCAGAAGCAGGACGGGACGGGAACGCCGCTGGATCCGCGCGCGTTTGAAGAAGCGATGGCCGACCGCCTGATTCGAGTTCTCGACGATCCCGAGCTGGGGCGCCGCATGGGCGAGGCCGGTCTGGCACGCGCCCGCGATCACTTCTCGTGGGAAGCGATCGGCGTCAGGACTGCCGAGCTGTATCGTTCGCTTGTTTAGGGCGCACGCCACCCTACAGACGACTAGGCTGGATACATGACTTACGTCCTGAATCTCTCTCACGTGTCGCTCCAACGGGGGGACGCGAAGATCCTGTCCGATGTCTCATGGTCAACGCGTCCTCGTCAGCACTGGGTCATCGTTGGTCCTAATGGTGCTGGTAAGACCACGCTGGCACGCGTCGCATCCGGCCGCATCGCGCCGGACGGCGGCGAGGTGACTGTCTCGGAGACAGATCTGGCACAGGCTGATCCCGCCGAGGTAGCTACCCGCGTCGGACTGGCCTCCGCCGCGGTGGCTACCAAGATCGTGCCAACGCAGTCGGTTCTCGACACTGTTCGCAGTGCCGCCTGGGGCTTGGCTGTGGCTCACGACGAGGAGTACGAGCAGGTTGATGATGAGCGTGCCCGCGCGCTCATGGACATCTTCGGTGTCTCGCACCTCGCCCAGCGTGAGTTTTCGACGCTGTCCGAGGGCGAGGCCCAGCGCGTGCTGCTGGCGCGCGCCCTCATGACCGACCCTGAGGTGCTCATCCTCGACGAGCCGACCTCGGGCCTCGACCTGGGTGCTCGCGAGCTGCTGATCGCCGCTCTCTCGGAGATCATGCAGGGTTCGAAATCCCCGCAGGTCGTCCTGGTGACGCATCAGATCGAAGAGATCCCCGCGGGCGTCACACACTGCGCAATCATGTCGAACGGTGCGGTCACGCACCAGGGGCCGATTGAAGACGTCCTGACGGGTGTCAACCTGTCCGAGGTGTACGGCATGCCTCTGCTTGCCGGCAACACTGACGGGCGCTGGTGGGCGCGCGGTGTGAGCGCGTGAGAATAGGAGCGTGAGCGGTATGTGGTGGCTGTGGATTCTCGGTGCCCTCCTCTGCGGAATCGTCGAGGTCATGAGCGTGAGCTTTGTGTTCCTCATGTTTGCGATCGGCGCGCTGGCCGCCGGCATCGCGGGCGCGTTCGGCGCGAACCTGACGGTTCAGGTCATCGTTTTCATTGTCGTGTCGATTGCCCTCCTGGTCATCCTGCGTCCCTTCCTCAAGGGGCGTATTGATCGATCCAGCGGTTACGTTCCGAGCAACACTGACGGTCTGATTGGCAAGACTGGATACGTGACCGAGGCCGTGGGAGAGCGCCACGGGCGTATCCAGTTTTCCGGCGGAGAGTGGAGCGCGCGTACCGAGGGGCCCACGCTGCCCGTTGGCGCCGAGGTTCGTGTTGACCGCATCGACGGTGCAACCGCCGTCGTGAGCGCCCTCGACCCGGCCTCTGCGGCTCCGACACATCCATACGGAGACTCGATCTCCTGATCCCGCACATCTTGTATTTTCATCGACGTAAGAAAGGAAAGACGCTGTGAATTCAGGAAACATCATCGGTAACATCGCGTTCATCGTGGTGCTTGCTCTCGTCGTTTTCGTCGTGGTCTCGCTTGCACGCGCAGTGCGGATCGTTCCGCAGTCGCAGGCGTACGTTGTGGAGCGTCTTGGTCGGTTCCAGGCGGTCATGCAGGGTGGTTTCCACCTGCTGGTCCCCTTCGTGGACCGCGTTGCCGCTCGTATCGATCTGCGTGAGCAGGTCGCGAACTTCCCGCCGCAGCCCGTCATCACCGCCGACCAGGCGATGGTGTCGATCGACTCCGTTATCTACTTCCAGATCACGGATCCGCGCAGCGCGACCTACGAGGTCGCTAACTTCCTGCAGGCGATCGAGCAGCTGACCGCGACGACCCTGCGTAACCTGATTGGTTCTCTCGATCTTGAGCAGACCCAGACGTCGCGCGAGTCGATCAATAAGCAGCTGCGCGGTGTCCTCGACGAGGCCACAGGCCCGTGGGGCATTCGCGTCACCCGCGTGGAACTCAAGTCCATCGAGCCGCCGCCGCGAGTGCTGGCCGCCATGGAGCAGCAGATCACGGCTGAACGTACCAAGCGTGCGACGATTCTGACGGCCGAGGCCGAGCGTGAGGCCCAGATCAAGAAGGCCGAGGGTGCCAAGCAGGCCGCCGTTCTGGCCGCGTCTGCCCAGCAGGAAGCACAGGTTCTTCAGGCGAAGGGCCAGAAGGAAGCCCTGATTCTGCAGGCCGAGGGTGCCCGTCAGGCGCAGATCCTGCGTGCTCAGGGTGAATCCGAGGCCATTCAGACGGTCTTTGCGGCAATTAACGCCGGTAAGGCCACTCCCGAGCTCCTGTCCTACAAATACCTTGAAATGCTGCCGAAGATCGCCGATGGTCAGGCGTCCAAGCTGTGGATGCTTCCCTCCGATCTCACCGGCGCACTGGAATCCATCTCGAAGGGTTTCAACCTGGGCAAGTAGACTGAAGCCATGCCGGGCCGACCGCAGTCCCTGCGGTCGGCCCGTTCATTTTCTCGACGGGAGGACATCGGTGGATTCGCATCAGGAATATGTGCTGCGTGAGGTGGCGCAGAAGAACATTCGTTTTATTCGTTTGTGGTTCACGGATGTTGCGGGCGTCTTGAAGTCAATTTCGATCGACCCGGGCGAGCTTGAAGAAGCATTCGCCGAGGGGATTGGTTTCGACGGGTCTGCGGTCGAGGGCTTGACGCGCGTCTACGAGTCGGACATGCTCCTGAAGCCTGATGCCTCGACGTTTCAGTTGCTCCCGTGGCGTTCGAATGATGACCCGGTGGCGCGCATGTTCTGCGACGTGCTCATGCCTGACGGGCGGCCTGCGCCTTCCGATCCGCGCGGCGTACTCGAGCGCACCGTCCAGCGGGCTGCGGATGCGGGTTTCCGTGTCATGATCCACCCCGAGATCGAGTTTTATCTCCTGCGTCAGCCCGTCACTCCCGACCGTATGATTCCGGTCGACCAAGCCGGCTACTTCGACCATGTCGCGCGCGGAGACTCGAACGATTTCCGTCGTCGTGCGGTGCGGATGCTGGAGGATATGGCGATCCCGGTCGAGTTCTCTCACCACGAGGGCGGGCCCGGACAAAACGAGATCGACCTGCGCGCCGTGGATCCCGTGCGTGCTGCGGACAACATCATGACCGCACGTACTCTGATCGAAGAGGTCGCGCTGCGCGAGGAGCTCGTCGCGACGTTCATGCCCAAGCCCTTTATCGAGCATCCGGGTTCGGGCATGCACACGCACCTGTCGCTGTTCGAGGGGGAAGAGAACGCGTTTTTCTCCCCGGCAGGTCAGTACCGTCTGTCGACGACGGGGCGCCAGTTCATCGCGGGCCTGCTCGCGCACGCCGAGGAGATCGCGGCGATCACGAACCAGCACGTGAACTCCTACAAGCGTCTGTGGGGCGGGGGAGAAGCTCCTTCCTACGTGTGCTGGGGTCACTTGAATCGTTCGGCGCTCGTGCGCGTCCCGCTGTACAAGCCGAAGAAGGCCGCTGCCGCGCGCATCGAGTACCGCGCTCCCGACCCGAGCGCGAATCCCTACCTGGCGTTCGCCGTCCTCATCGCAGCGGGGCTCGACGGCATCGACAAGAAGATGGAGCTGATGCCCGAGGCCGAGGACAACGTGTGGGACCTGTCGGATCGAGAGCGTCAGGTCATGGGCATTCACGCCCTGCCTGCCTCGTTGGCGGACGCCGTGCGTGCCATGAAGAGTTCCGACCTGGTGGCCTCTACGCTCGGCGAGCAGGTGTTCGACTACGTTATTCGTAACAAGCGCAAGGAATGGACGGAATACCGCCAGCAGATTACTCGCCAGGAGCTTGAGCAATTCCTGAAGGTCGTTCCGCGGTGACGCCGGACGAGCTTCGGATTGCCGGATTCCTGGACCCTCGCCGAGCCCTCGACTTTTTCGAGGAGCTTCCGGGTGGAGCCGAGGTATGGGCGGCGGACCTGGGAGCCAGTGCCGACCCCGATCAGGCGTTGCTGGCAGCGATCCGCCTGCACGAGGCGGACTCCGGCCTCGTGCGGGGACTCGTCGATGATTCGCGTGCGCGCGCTCGCCTGTGTGCCGTGCTGGGGGGCAGTCAGTGGCTGGGCGACTACGTGATCGCCGATCCCGCTCGTGTGGTGTCGATCTGGGAGGATCCCGGTGAGAGCAGGCAGGTGCTCCTGGAATCCGTGGGCGCGACGCGGACCGGTGGTGGAGCGTGCGTCGCCTCGGAAGGGGTAAACGCGGACGACCTGCGCGCAGCCTACCGACGTGTTCTCCTGTACCTGGCCGCCGATGATCTGACGAGTGAGGATCCCGAGGCTCTCATGCCCGAGGTAGGGCGACGCATTGCGGACCTCGTGGATGCGACGCTCGAGGCTGGTCTCGCACTCGCCCGTCGCGACATCGATCCACAGGGGCAGACTCCGTTTGCGATCATCGCGATGGGTAAGACGGGCGCGCGCGAGCTCAACTACATCTCCGACGTCGACGTTGTCTACGTCGCTGAAGCCGGGGTGGATCAGGACGAGCGTGTGGCCCTCGAAGTCGCTACGCGACTTGCGGCGGCAACCGCTTCCGCGTGCTCGGGGCCGGGCACGCAGGCGCCACTGTGGACCGTCGATGCCAACCTACGCCCGGAGGGACGCAACGGGGCCCTCGTACGCACCGTTGAGTCCTACCGACAATACTGGGACAAATGGGCACAGACGTGGGAGTTTCAGGCGCTGCTGAAGGCCCGTGCCTGCGCCGGAGACGAGACTGTTGGGCGCGCCTTCGAGGATGCCGCGCAGCCCTACCTGTGGAGCGCTGCCACTCGTGAAGGGTTCGTCGAGGCTGCGCGCGCGATGCGTCGGAGGGTCGAGGACAACATCTCGCGTTCGCATGCGTCGCGTGAGCTTAAGCTCGGACGTGGCGGCCTGCGCGACGTCGAGTTCACGGTCCAGCTGCTCCAACTTGTCCACGGCAGAACGGATGCCTTCCTGCGCGTGCGCTCGACGCTGGAGGCGATTGAAGCGCTGCGAGACGGCGGCTATATCGCCCGCAGCGATGCTGATCAGCTCGCATCTTGCTATCGCTTCCTGCGCGCCGTCGAGCACCGCACTCAGCTACCTCGCATGCGCCGCACGCATCTGATTCCGGACAAGGAACGGGAACTGCGTGTCCTCGGGCGCGCGATGGACCGTTTACGCTTCCCCGACGCGGGCTCGATCAGTGCCGCGATCGATGAGGTACGTGCACGGGTACGTGCCCTGCACGAGGACGTCTTCTACCGACCGATCATCGCCGCAACGGCTTCGCTGAGCGAGGACGAGGTCTCACTGCACGCAGATGGTGCGCGTGACCGCCTCGCTGCGATCGGCTACCGTGATCCGGCGGGTGCCCTCACACATATCGCTGCTCTCACGCAGGGGACGAGCAGACGCGCTGCAATTCAGCGCCACCTACTCCCCGTGTTTATCTCGTGGCTTGCGGCTGGGGCCGACCCCGATATGGGCCTGCTGAATTTCCGCATCCTGTCAGAGGATATCGGCGATTCGCACTGGTACCTCGCGCTCCTGCGTGACTCGGGTGTGGCCGCCCGCAGGCTGACCACTATGCTCCCGAACTCCAGGTGGATCGCCGAGGCGCTCGCCAAGCGTCCCGAGGCCGTCGCCTGGCTCGATGACGATGACGAGCTGGCACCGCGCGAGCCGCATCGGCTGGCTCGGGAAGTGGCGGCGCTCATTGACCGCCATGAGGATGCGTCCGAGGCGGCTGCACGAGTCCGTGCTGTGCGCACGCGTGAGCTGACCCGTTGCGCGATGACCGACCTCCTGGATGGCGTCAATCCTCGTGGAAACGCGATCGCCGACGCCACGGATGCTGCCATCCTCGGAGCCCTCGCCATCGCTTCGCGGGAGGAACGCGAGCGCTGGGGCGGGCAGCGGGCGAACGTCATCTTTGTCGCGATGGGGCGCTATGGGGGCCGCGAGTGCTCCTACGCGTCCGATGCGGATGTCATCGCCGTACACGAGGCGGTCGGAGGGACAACAGATGCCGAGGCTGCGGCGAGCGCAACAGTGATCGTCAACCGTGTGAAGAGCCTTCTCGGTTCGGCCACCAGCCAACTGGGTATCGTCGTCGATCTTGACCTGCGCCCCGAGGGCAAGAACGGCCCGATGAGTCGCACGATCAGGTCACATCGCGAGTACGCGCAGCGCTGGGCTTCCACGTGGGAGCGGCAAGCGGCGGTGCGCGCGCGTCCGATTGGGGAGGGGGAGCTTGCCGATCAGGCGCGAGAGCTCTTCGCGGAGCTCGCCTACGGGGGAGTGAGTGAGTCGGATGTGCGAGACATTCGCTTGCTGAAAGCCCGCATGGAGAACGAGCGTTTGCCGCGCGGCATTGAGCCCGCTCGCCACGTGAAGCTCGGCCCCGGTGGCCTCACGGACGTCGAGTGGACGATTCAGCTCATCCAGATGCGCGCCGGTATGCGCAACCCCGCGCTGCGTACGCCGTCGACGACGCAGGCGATCCTGGCTGCTCGGGATCACGATCTGATGAGTGCCCAGGACACGCAGATTCTCCTCGAAGCCTGGGACATGGCGACCCGTATCCGCGCTGCGAATACGCTGGCGAGCGGCCGCATGAGCGGTGTGAAGCTCGACGTTTTACCCCGTGACAGTGCGGAGCTGCGTGCTCTTGCGGCGATCCTCGGGTACGGTAGCGGCGGGCTGAATGCCCTCGAAGAAGACTGGCTGCGCGCCGGACGCAAGGCGCGCGCCGTGATGGAACGACTTTTCTGGGAGCAGCAGTGAAGATTGTGCTGGTACGGCACGGACAGACACCCGCGAATCGCCTCGGCGCGCTTGACACCGTGCGCCCGGGCCTCGGGCTGACCCCCGAAGGGTTGCTGCAGGCCCAGCGTCTCGCGGATCGGTGGGAGGCCGAGGTCGCGCCTCCACCGAGCGTCATCGCGCTGTCCGGCCTGCTCCGCACGCGCCTGACGGCGGCACCGCTGGCGAGCAGGTACGGCTTGACCCCGCAGGTGCACCCCGGCATCCGTGAGCTGCGTTCCGGTGACCTTGAAATGGCTGCAGACCCGGCTTCCCAGTCTCTCTACGTGCGCACAACCCTGTCGTGGTGTGCGGGTGAGCTGGATAACCGTATGCCCGGCGGCGAAAATGGGCGCGAGGCACTGGCGCGCTCGCTCGAGACCGTTCGTCGCGTGGGCCTGGAAGCGCGTGAGCAAGCGGGGGACGAGGCCGTCGCGGTCTTCGTTATCCACGGCGCGCTCACGCGCCTGCTGGCCACCTGGTTGTCCCAAGAGATCGACGAGGAACTCGTCTCCCAGCACTTCATGTCGAACACGGGCACCTCCGCCTTCGAGTGGGCGCCCGACTTCACCCCGGCCTGCGCCGACGAACTGGCGAAGGGGCTCCACGCCCTGACGTGGAACGACAGGCCTCTCGATCAGTGGTCCGCAGACTGCTCCTGACCGGGCGCCACGAAGGCTGACACCTCGAAAGGAAACGAGCGGTATCTGAAGTAGTTCTCCAGGTAGGACAGGTGGTCCTCGCACGCCAGCCACGTCTTCGTGCGGGCGCGGTGGATCGCCGGGTTGCGCCAGTCGATCCGGTAGATCGCGGCGTTCGTGCATTCGCGCGCGGAGCAGATGCCCGAGGCGCTTTCGACTCCCAGAGCCATGGTGTCCTCCCGATGCGGTTACGCTTGGAAGTATGCCAACCCTCGTTCTCGTTCGCCACGCGCAGGCC